>Ga0224510_10000176_pt1 | contig 54033 bp, 62 predicted proteins | sample SF_May12_sed_USG_FD_170161 | JGI IMG/M metagenome (GOLD analysis project Ga0224510, IMG submission 170161) | Sediment microbial communities from San Francisco Bay, California, United States - SF_May12_sed_USGS_4_1 | ecosystem: Environmental > Aquatic > Marine > Sediment | place: USA: California... | reverse complement strand
AATTCACGATTGGATACCGGCAAGCTGCGCGGAACATTTGGCCTGGAATTGCCAAACTGGCAAAGTGGGGTTCAGCACATCCTGCAACAAATTCTGGTGGCATCATGAGCACACGCAAAGGCATCATCCTCGCTGGCGGCTCCGGGAGCCGACTGTTCCCAGCCACGCTAGCCGTCAGCAAGCAGCTGCTACCGGTGTTCGACAAACCGATGATCTATTACCCGCTCAGCACCCTGATGCTAGCAGGGATTCAGGATATTCTCATCATTTCCACGCCACAGGACACTCCCCGATTCGAGCAACTGCTGGGGAGCGGTAACCAGTGGGGCGTGAACCTGCACTATGCGGTGCAGCCCTCGCCTGATGGTCTCGCCCAAGCGTTCATCATCGGAGAATCCTTCATCGGAAATGATCTTTCTGCACTGGTATTGGGCGACAATATATTTTACGGCCATGATTTTCACTGTTTACTGGGTAATGCCATGGCTCGCACCGAAGGCGCGAGCGTGTTTGCTTACCATGTACAGGACCCTGAACGTTACGGTGTCGTCGATTTCGATTCTGGTGGTAAGGTAAGATCGTTGGAAGAAAAGCCAAAACAACCGAAATCAAACTATGCCGTGACCGGTCTGTATTTCTACGATCAACAGGTGGTTGACCTGGCCAAAAGCCTGAAGCCTTCCCTGCGAGGTGAACTAGAGATTACGGACCTGAACAGCATCTATCTGGATCAAGGGAAGCTGAACGTCGAAGTCATGGGTCGTGGCTACGCCTGGCTGGACACTGGTACCCATGAGTCGCTACTTGATGCCAGCCAGTTCATTGCCACTCTAGAAAACCGTCAAGGCTTAAAGGTAGCATGTCCTGAAGAAATCGCCTTCAGGCAACAGTGGATCGATACTGCCCAACTAGAAAAGCTCGCACGGCCATTGACCAAAAACGGTTATGGGCAATACCTGCTACAGGTGCTTAAAGAAACACTACTCAGATAGAACCAATTTTCCGTTATCTATCACGTTTTCCTGTTCGAGCCAGAGTGCTCGGTGATGAGCGCGGGTTCTTATGTGAGGGCTTAAATCAGGATGAGGGTAACCAAGCGGCATCATTAGCGTGTTGGGCGGAGTGGTTCCCTTTCACCATCTCCAAGAGAGTGCAATAGAACATGGGCGATAGAGTGGTCATCGGTTGGAAAGTCGCCTCGCTAGACTCCAACATTGCCTCGGTCCGTTATCGTGCAATCTTGCCGAGTATGCTTTTGAAATCGCTTGCCATCCGATCTAGATGGTTTTCTCGCCCGTTGATAAAGAATCTCGAGGGCATTGACGTACTTGTTATTGTCAAGAGCTTAACAGAGGAAGATGTTTTTCTTGCAGAGCAAGCAGCAGAGCGAGGCGTTCCAGTTATTTTAGATTTATGTGACAACATTTTTGTGCCTGGCTATCTGGGCCGTGGCCAGGTGTCTCCAGCCGACAATTTTATGGCGATGGTGAAACACGCAACTGCCATCGTTGCTTCCACAGAGACGCTTGCAGCGGAAATCACTCGCAGTATTGGCGAGCACCCTCGGGTTTTCGTGGTTCCTGATGGTCTCATGCCGCTGGGGCAGGAGTGCGGCAATAGGTCGTTTCGTTGGGAAAAGTTTTGTGAAAGGAGTAGACGCGTTGTGGCAGGCCTTCGTCCTGGCCGGGTGGTCCACAAAGTAGCTCAGTTGCTTCCTGGTCCATTGGGCAAGAGTTTAATGCACCAGGAAGCAAGAAGGCAGATTAAGACCAGTCTAATCAAGTTCGTCTATAAACGTCTTAATAGACTAAGTCAGAGAAATCGTGCCGTCGAGCGTCCTCATGAGATGCCATTGCCCAAAGTCACTGCATTAGGGGCGTTGCCAGCTAAACGTATCTTATGGTTTGGAAATCACGGGGCTCCGTACTCTAATTTTGGCATGCTGGAGTTACTCACCATTCGCGATGTGCTGGAACGTATCGCAGTGGAAATGCCAGTTGAGTTATGGGTGGTGAGCAACAACCGCACAAAATACAATAGTGAGATTGCCCCCCTGGCAATTCCCTCACACTATGTTGAATGGTCCCCTCATGCCATGAAGACGGCGTTTTCCCTTGCGGATGTGGTGGTGTTGCCGAGTACGTGTGACCCTTTTAGTATCTGCAAGTCCGCGAACAGGGCTGTCTTAGCCCTGAGTAACAAGGTTCCCGTTGTGGCAACTGGCACACCTGCTTTGGCCCCGTTGTCGGATTGTATAGAAACGAATGATTTTTATACAGGGATAAAGCGTTATCTAACTGAATCCGACCATGTTCGCTCTCACTTGCGCTTGGCAGCCAATTTCATCGAAGCTAATTTTGGTAAAGAAGTGATCACTGCCAAGTGGATGGAAGTACTGAGCTACGCGCGCAAGCAAGTCGTGTCAGTACCTGCGAATGATTTTCAGATAATTGTCTGTCTACACCTCGTTCAGGACCTTGATCTCGCGCTGCCCGTTCTGGCGCAGTTATTGCGGAAAGGTATTCGTTTTCAGGTTTGGCTAAGCACTTCGCTTAGGCAAAAGTCGTTGCGGGTAGGTGAGGCTTTGCAGCAAATGGGATGCGAGTGGCAGGTACTACCAGATTCTTATCCAGAGTCTCACAGTTTTCATTTTCCCGCTTCTGTCAAGGCGGTGCTAGCCGTTGCGGAAACTAACCTAGGGCCCCATCGGTTCACGCACGAGATCTTGCGACGCGCAAATAGGGCAGGTGTGGTCACTTTTTGCATGCAGCACGGTTTTGAAAATGTGGGGCTGACATATACTGATGATGTGCATGCGATCGAAAAAGTTACATTTGCCGCGAAGCACATCTTTGTCTGGGGCTCCTTAGACGCCTTGCATCCTCAGTGCGCAAGTCAAACAGTCTCGCGATGTATCTCGGTTGGTTGTCCTAAGCCGGCATGGCAGCCTCCGGCTCCTGAGTTGGATGACCTACTTCCCAGAAACCGCAAGATCATTGGTGTATTTGAGAACCTGCACTGGCACCGGTACAGTGCGGGATACCGGGAGTTCTTTTTGGAAAGCATTCGCGGGCTGGCGGACGAATTTCCGGAATATGTATTCTTGATTAAACCGCATCATGCGGGTATGTGGCTCACTTCGAGGTATAAAGGAGAACGGCCACATGGGGCGAACATTGTGATTGCCAATCCTGATAAGGCTCCCTGGGAGCGTTTTACGGCAGGGCAGTTGCTCGGCCGTCTTGATGGGGTGATTACGACACCATCTACCGTAGCTTTAGATGCAGCAAGAGCGAATGTGCCAGTCACAGTCATTGGGTACGATCTTGATGTCAGTTATTATGCTCCACTCACGGTTGTTTCAACAATTGATCAGCTTCGCGAGTTTGTGCAGTCGATAAATGAAAAATTAGATAGCGCGGATCTTATAAAGTTATCACGTTTGTTTGTGGAAAGACGTGTATTGAATGGCGATGCTGCGCAACGGATTGTGGCAGATCTTGTTAGGACGATTGACCTTCAGGAGGTCAATTAACTGGTCGTATTCAGCCGATCTCTTGCGTGTTGGGGAAGGGAATTGCTGTGGATCACAATGGAGTGATGCGAGTATTTGTTGGTGCTGATCGCTCACAACAGTTGGCGATCAACGTCCTGAAGTATTCGATTCAACGTCACACTGCGGCACCAATTGAAGTGATCCCGATGATTGATCTGCCCGTTCCTGTGCCAAAAAATCCACGTAACAGCCAGCGCACTGGTTTTTCCTACAGCCGCTTTTGCATCCCCAAATTGGCAGGCTATTCTGGCCGAGCGATTTACATGGACGCCGACATGCAGGTTTTTAAGGATATTGTGGAATTGTGGGAACTTCCATTCAATGGAGCGAAAGTGCTAGTGCAGCAAGATGTTAAATATCTCGATGTCAGTATGGCTAAGAATAATGCGCCAAAGACGCGCATCAAGCAGTGCGCAGTGATGTTACTCGATTGTAGTCGGCTGGACTGGGACATTAACACTATTGTCAATGACCTAGACGAGGGACGGTACTCTTACGAGCAGTTGATGTACGAATTGTGCATCCTCAAAGAAGACGAGGTGGGCTACGCTGTGCCATTTGAGTGGAACAGTCTTGAGTATTATGACGAGAATACCAGGTTAATTCATTACACCGATATGGGGACCCAGCCGTGGGTCTCCGTAAACAATCCCAATGGGCACCTTTGGTTCGCAGAAGTGCGCAAGATGCTCGGCAATGGCAGTCTCGATTGGGGGATGCTCGAAGCTGAAGTGCGACTGGAGTATTTTCGCCCGTCGCTTCTATACGAAATCCGTTATGGTCATCTCGTTCCAAAGTTTCTCTATCCGCTGTTCAATCACACGAATACAATTCTTGACAAGCTTAAAGGCTACGTTCCGCATAAAGCGGTTTACGATGCCAAGCGTCTGCGCGCCAAAGCAATTAAATCATATGAGCATACCGTGCAGCCACAATCATCTGTGACAGGCTCGCAATGAGCGTATTGAATATTGGATGGCATGGGTTACGTCGACTGCGGACACTCTGGCGATCCCCCAAAACAATGGCAGGAACATCTCACACCCAAGGTGGCAGAGATGCACCCATGAGACTGTTGGTTGTGGCCAATGCGCTCATTCCTACCGTGCAATTGTCATTGCTAATGCCCCTGGCAAAACACATCTCTAGCGGAAAATGTTTCGTTGATATCCTAACCGAACAGCAGTTGAAAAAACAGTTTGGAGCTTCTCTGAGATCTGCCGGGGCGGCGTCATCGATCGAGAAGCGCTGGCGGGCCATTCGTCCGACGCACATAATCTTTTGTCGTTACAGCGGACCACATGCGGCCATGATGCTTGCTCTCGCTAAGGCCAGCGCGGTTCCTTCGATTTACTGTATAGATGATGATCTTTTAAACGTGCCACAAGAGTTGGGGCCGGAGAAGTTTGCATTTCACACTGATCCCTTGCGTCTGCAAGCGGTACGCTATCTGCTTGGAAACGCCGACTTGGTCTACTGTTCAAATGCCAGACTCGAACAAAGGCTGCGCGAAAACAATATCGCCGGACACCTACATGTCGGACAGATATTCTGTGCTGGTGAAATTATCTCTCCCGCCGAACTGCGGCCGATCCGAACTGTCGGATATATGGGCTTTGATCACGCCCACGATTTTGAAATCGCATTACCTGGATTGATCAAGGTGCTGCGGCGGTTTCCAGATGTACAGTTTGAGCTATTCGGCAAGATTTCAAAGCCCGCAGTGCTCGACGAGTTCGGCGACCGTATCGTGGTATTGCCGGTGGTCCCGGACTACGGAGAATTTTTGAAAGCTTTGGCAGTTCGACGTTGGGATGTTGGAATTTGTCCGCTGGCACCTATCGATTTTAATCGGGTAAAAAATATCAATAAATGGATCGAGTACACCGCAGTCGGAACGGCGGTTGTGGCTACGAAGGGTATGGTCTACGATGAATGCTGTGCACATGGCTGTGGGCTGCTCGTTGGCCCTTCCGAATGGGAAGGTGCGCTGACAGCTCTGGTGGCAGATCCGCAGCGTCGTTTTCAGCAGGTACAGACAGCGCAGCGCAGCTTCGTCATAAATTACTCCATTGAACGTTTGCGTGATCAGGTGCTTAGGATGCTCACACAGGCAAAGATAGTTTCGGAAAGTGGAAAGCGATGCGCCGTTCTGCCTACTGAAAGTGTTTCCTAGCCGTCATCTTTCTGATGTCTATCATTTGTTTAACAGTTTCAGGCTCTGCACTGCTAAAGCGCCTGCAGCTTTCTGCCCAGACCGTCGAGGGCCGCCACAGCCGGAGATTGTTATGACTATTAATATTCCTGAGCATTTGGCAAAGGGCCATGGCGTGGCCAAAGATGGAAAGTCATTCTCGGAGAGCGCGCAAGAAATTGGCAACAACTGGGTGAAAAGATTTGAGGTCTATGGCGGTCTAACCGAGAATGTAAGTATTCTAGACATTGGATGTGGTCCAGGTCGTATGGCAATTGCAATAGGTGAAAGATTTGGATGGAAGAATCAATATTTCGGGTTTGACATTAAGACTGCGGATATCGATTTTGCGCAGAACTTCATTACTGCGAAGTACGAAAAATTTAAGTTTTCCAAGCTGGATATACGCAACCCACTGTATAACCCTCACGGAACCGTCGAGCCTTTTGCGGTGAAATTCCCGTGCGAAGATGAAAGTTTCGACTTCTGTTTTGCTACATCGGTTTTTACCCATCTCTATGCGGGTACTGTGGCGCTTTATATTGCAGAGGCTGCGAGATGTTTAAGGCAAAAAGGAATTTTCTTCTTTACCATGTTTGCTCTGCTAGGGAAGAAGGTAGAGGGTAACGCGCGATTTAGTTTTCATCTTGGACCAGATTCAACAACATTTATTACCGATAATAAAGTAGCGGAAGAGGCCGTCGGTTTTAACCTGGGATACATAGTTAATCTTTTGAAAGCCGCAGGATTTGACAATATCAAGCATTACCCCGGTGGATGGACGGGCAATGCGAGCGCCATTGCTGGACAGGATATTGTGATATGCGAAAAAGTCATATAGTTTTGATAATTATGCGAAGCAGATATGCCGAATGTATAAATGAATTGTCGCCTGGGTTGCGAGGTTCACTTTAATGAGAATTAGCATGAAAGCATTTCTGAGAAATCTAGTTGCGGAAAGGCAGCCATCGCCATCTTCGGATGTCTCGTCTGCGTCGCCGAGGATAGAGCATGAGGCATCTTCGCTTCCTTTTAGAGGGTTCGATGTGGATCGCGTCAACTCGGGGTTTGTGGAATTCCTGAGCGATGATGATCTTGCGCGACTTAACGAGATGCTTCCTTGGAAATGCTTTACGGCGGATTCCGTAGGCAGGCGATTTGGAAACTCTGCGTGGAAGGGTAAAAGAGATACGCCACAACAAATACCTGATCAGCGAATAGTACAAATGAATACATTGTTCAATTTAAAGAATAGGTCAGTTCTTGAGGTGGGCTGTTTTGAGGGCATCCATACGATCGGCATTGCTCAATGTGGTGCCAAAGTTTATGCGATCGATTCTCGGGTTGAAAACGTTGTCAAGACCATCGTGCGGACCTCGATGTTCGGTTACACGCCTCAGGTTTTTGTCTGTAATCTGGAAGAAGACTCTGATGTTGCTAGGCTGCCGGTGGTGGATTTTGTTCACCATGTGGGAGTTCTTTATCATCTAAAAGATCCAGTGTCGCATCTGTTGAAGCTTGCAAATATCGCCAAGGATGGCCTGCTTCTTGATACCCATTATGCCTCGAGTGAAATGGTGAATTCCTGCTATGCCGTGAATGGCAAGGAGTACCGATACTTTGGCTATCGAGAGAAAGGTCGAAATGAGGTGTTCTCTGGCATGTATGACCATGCCAAATGGTTATTACTCGATGATATCAAAGAACTTCTTGGGCAAATCGGATTCTCAGATATCAGGATCTCTAAAGACTTTCAGCAAAGAAACGGACCGCGAGTAACGTTGTTTGCGGCTCGTCCTTCGATAATTATAGCGAAAAACAAACTGAATGATGACATTTAGGGAAGATCTGCCCTATGTGGCTAAAGCACAGCATTAATGCCTCGAATACCTCGGACGTTGTTCATAGAGAATATTCGCTTAGCCTGGGATCTAGCCCGCCGCGATCTTAGCGCTAAGTATCGCCGCTCAGCCATGGGGTGGGTGTGGCTAATACTGACGCCACTCTGCCTGCTCGGCATCTATTCCTTGGTGTTTGGCCACTTTTTTGGCATTGAATGGAAGATACCTCATCTGGGAGGCGCCGTAGGTGTAGGCTTCGCTCTGCCTTTTTTTGTGGGTTTATCGGTCTATCTTGTTTTGTCCGACGTTGTTAATTCTTCAACGGTGTTATTTGCGAGTAAGCGAACATATGTAGTTAAGTCTCCGTTTCCGTTGTGGGTCATATGGCTTGCAAATTTATTGCGTGCCGCCGTACATGCTGGCGTGGCCCTGTTCCTAGTATTAGCCCTCGCTTTGCTTCAGCAACGGTTGACGTTCTTCGGTTTGTGCTGGATGGCCATAGGGCTAGTTTGTTGCGGCGTGTTTGTCAGTGGTCTTTCGCTGTTATTAGCAGCTCTTGGGCCATTTGTTGGAGATGTCTCAGAGGCGTTCCGCCTGCTCCTGCGGGTTCTGTTCTATGCAACGCCGATCACCTACCCAATGACGTTAGTTCCGCAACCCTACCATGATTGGATGTGGCTTAATCCGCTAACCAGCATGGTCGAGTTGCTGCGTGAGCCGATTGTGTTTGGCCAGATGTTGCCGTTGTATGTATATGGGATTGTTTTCGCATCTTCGCTGTTGTTGTTTGGTATAGCACTGTGGGTATTCCAGCAGGTCAAAGGGGTGATATCCGATGTCGTCTAATCTACTCTTGCGAGCAACTGGGCTCAGCAAGGTTTATTCTGGGTCGACACACCCACTTGCAACGCTGTGCCACGCGCTGTTTGGTATTGCAGCGGATGCTGCTGACGAGTATCCGGTGCTTGATAACATTACCCTGGACATTCGACGCGGTGAAACTGTGGGTATTATGGGGCGCAACGGCGCCGGCAAGACGACGCTTCTTGGCATACTCGGCGACGTCATCCAACCGACCAAAGGTACAGTGGAGCGCTTTGGACGAATTGCCACACTGCTTGGCCTCACCGCCGGCTTCAATCCTAACTTCACTGGCCGCGAGAATGCCTACCTCTTTTGCAGTATTCAGGGTCTGAGTCGTCGGCAGACCGACGACCGCATTGCCAACATTGAGACCTTTGCCGACTTAGGGCGCTATTTCGAATTACCCCTGCGAACGTATTCTTCAGGTATGCAGTCGCGCTTGGCATTTGCCTGTGCAGTTCATGTCTCAGCTGATTTGATTATCATCGACGAAACGTTGGCGGTGGGAGACGCGAATTTTCGCATGAAGTGTTATGACCGTATCCGCCAGATGAAGCAGGAGGGGCAAAGCTTCCTGCTCGTGAGCCACAATCAGAATCTACTGGCTAACTTTTGCACCCGTGGCATTGTGCTCGAGGGTGGGAAGAAAGTGTTTGATGGTATTACTTCAGAAGCGGTAGAGGTCTACAAACGTATCCGAACCGAGGCAATGGGGGATACGGACTTGAAAGGTAAGGTGCTCAAGTTAGTGTCGGATAAGAGTGCACTAGACCATGATGTCGTGCTAGAGGGATTTTGCCTTACAGAGCGAGATGTCGATGGTGAGTCATTTGGTGTGGTTCAGGCTCAATTGGCCGTTCGCCGGGGCATGGAGCATATATCGATGAATTTCGGAATATCTAATCACCATGGCATCGTGGTTTGTGCATGGGATGGTGCACGAGCAGGTATGATAGTTCGTCAATTGAAGGCGGGCGACAGACATAATGTCGAAATGATGTTTAGGAAACGGCTATTGCCTGGTCGCTATTTCGTAAGTTGCATCATTCACGAGCTTGTCGGTGACGTAACCAAGCCACAAAGCATCTATCAGAACTTCCTTTCTTTCGAGATTAGTGGCAGTGATGTAATGAGCGGCATTGCGGATCTCGAGATGAGCATCGCAATGCTTGAATAGCAGGTGAAGCATTAAATATGCGACTCTTGGTGTCTTACTTGGAGCAGTGACAAACGAATGGATTCTTCTGCTAAATTCACAACAAAGGATCAGCCACGAAAATTCAACGCAACCCTGAGATTTTCACACCGCCCGCCGTACGAACTGCTTTTCGCTGAGCGGGTACCCCTACTACAGGCATTTCAGTGTGCATTGGCTAACTACGTGTATGAACGCGCTCAGGCTGCACAAAGCTTACGGGGTCGGCTGGGAGCTCTGTTAAACCCTGCGGTGCACCCGTTCCGTGCGGTGGAGTGTGGCGTCTATATGGGGAGCAGTCTGCTCGCTTGTGCGTTGATGGCGCGCGATATGGCAATGCCTTATCGAATGATTGGCATGGACACGTTTTCAGGTTTACCGCCCCTGTCTGCTAAAGATCAAAGCTTTGCTCCAATGGGAGCGCGCTACCTAAGCACCCAGGTATTTGCAGACACATCAAAGGAATCTGTACAGGCGGAAATTGTCAGGGCAGGCCTGGGGAGGCACATCGAATTACGACAAGGCTTATTCAGCGAGATTCTTCCAACACTGCCTGAACAGCGGTATCACTTTGTTAATATCGATTGTGATCTTTATGAACCGCACATAGAGTGCCTCGAATATTTCTACCCGCGTATGGAAAGCGGCGGAATCATTTTCTTCGATGACTACCATTCAGTTGAATTCCCAATGGCAGGCCAGGCTATCGACTGTTTCATGCGTGATAAACCTGAGCAGCTTTTGCATTTGCGGTTTGGTGAAGACGGCTCTAATCGTACTAAATGTTACTTGGTTAAGTACTGATGGGCATTCGGACCCCTGGTGTCAATTGGCTAGTGCGAATAGCACGCAAATATCGTTTGTGTGCTGACACGATTCAGGCAGAACTGAATATATCCGATCCCCTTGTAAAATACGGTTTCAGATCCTATGGACAAGGCACTAAATTAGGAAACGGTGTTGAGGTTATTGGCGTTGCCTCGAGAATTCTGCTTGGCCAAAATGTGAGTATCGGTGATGGTGTACGATTAGTCTGTTCCGACCAAACCGCAGAAATAATCATTGGGGATGGTACTGTCATTCAGTCGCGAGCCATTCTTGAGACTGGGCCAGGAGGGCGTATTGAGCTGGGGAAAATGAATTCGGTCAATCCCTATTGTGTTCTGTATGGGCATGGTGGTCTGACGACTGGTGACTATGTGCGCATTGCAGCGCACACTGTAATCATCCCGGCTAGCCACGTCTTTGAGGATCCGGACAGGCCGATCGCAAGGCAAGGACTTACCAAGCAGGGAATACGCATCGGTCGTGATGTCTGGATTGCTTGTGGCTGCCGCATATTGGACGGCGTTGAGATTGGCGATGGCAGCGTAATCGCAGCTGGTGCGGTCGTTAATCGAAACGTAGTGCCTTTTGCAGTTGTTGGTGGTGTGCCCGCTAAGGTTATCAAGATGCGTCGTGGCAAGTAAGAGAAGAGCTTCATTCCAAGAGAAATGATCAAGACGGAAGATTGCATCCAAATCTTCGCCGCTGCGACGCCAGGCGAATGGCTCCCAACGCGCGTACTTGAGTTCTCCATTCGCGAGACTACCAAGCGTCTCGTGAAGGTTACGCCTCTCTACACCGTTGGGCGGACAATCCCTTTGCCGCAGGCGATAGAGAATCGACCGCGTACACCGTTCTCTTTTCAACGTTTTCTTATCCCTGAGCTTTGTGGATTCACTGGTCGGGCGATTTATCTTGATGCAGACATGCAGGTCTTTCGAGATATCGGTGAGCTGTGGAATTGGCCTTTGGATGGATGCGATCTGCAAACGGTATCTGAGGCAGGATTGGGGCGTCGAGAGCAATTCAGCGTCATGTTGCTGGATTGTGCTCAATTGGACTGGGATGTCGATGAGATCGTCGCGGCTCTCGATGCAGGTAAGCTTGATTATGCCGCACTCATGTTTCACATGCGTGTCGCAAAACAGATTGGCCGCGATATTTCGCCAGAATGGAATTCATTGGAACGCTATGACCCAGAGTCAACGGCCCTAGTGCATTATACAGACATGCCTACACAGCCTTGGACTTCTTTGGTGAATCCTCTTGATTGCCTATGGGTTTCGTGTTTGCGACGGGCAATTGCGGCAGGTTTTATTACTGGAGATGAATTGCAACGCGAGGTGGCTGCGGGGCATGTGCGCCCTTCATTGATCGCTCAGGTTGAGACAGGTATCGATCATGGAGCTGATGTGTCCCGTGCAATTCGCAACCTGGATCGAAAGTTTATAGCGCCGTATCATCAACTCCATGCTGGGCATGTGCAGCTATGGACCTCAGCACGTAATTGGGTCACAGCCACACTACGCAGACTTCCCTTCTGTATCAGGCGTTCAGGCGTGCATTACTAGAACCCAGCTCAATATTTTCAGCACGATGTCCTGCTTGATACAAGCCGCGCGATTTGTTTTGTTCGATAGTTATCGAAGATCGCTTCTGAGATAGGTTCTAGACTCTTTCTATGCGAATAGTTGTCATTATTGTTACATGGAACGCGGCCAATCTGATAGGGCGGGTGCTTGGCGCATTGTCCCTGCAATCGCGCCCCGCTGATCGTGTGCTGATTATCGATAACGGTTCCTCAGATGGGGATATGTTGGGGGGAATTGTCGCGCAGTACCCTTTCTGTGAATTGAACCCTCTTGGCAAGAATCTAGGGTTCGCAGCCGCCAACAATATTGGAGTCAGTCAATGCGATGATGCCGAGTTTGTTGCGCTTCTCAATCCAGATGCATTCCCCGAGCCGCATTGGTTGGAAGCGTTATTGTCGGTGGCACGGGAGAATTCTGAATGCGATGTTTTCGGGAGCAAGCTGGTGAATGCCACTGATCCGTCCGTGTTGGATGGGGCGGGTGACGCCTATCATATCAGCGGGCTGGTTTGGCGCGAAAGGCATGGGGCACGGGAGTCCGCGAGAGACTGTGCCCCACGTGAAATATTTTCACCCTGTGCAGCCGCCGCTTTGTATCGGCGACAGGCCTTGATGGACGTGGGCCTATTTGATGAAGACTACTTCTGCTATGTAGAGGATGTGGATCTAGGCTTTCGCCTTCGTTTGGCGGGACACAAGGCCCTGTATGTGCCGGATGCGGTGGTTCATCATGTTGGATCGGCGACCACTGGTGGAAAACGCAGCGATTTTTCCGTGTATCATGGTCACCGCAATTTAGTTTGGACTTTTGTGAAGGATATGCCGGGGATCTTATTCTGGTTGTTGTTGCCGCTGCATATACTGATGAATCTCGCAAGCATCCTCTGGTTTGCACTGCAAGGACGTGGTGGGGTGATCTTGCGAGCCAAACGCGATGCGCTCCTCGGGCTGCCGAAGATGTGGCACAAGCGGCAGAAGATTCAATCGACCCGCATTGCAAAGGTGCGTGAGATTTGGCGGTACCTGGACAAGCAAATCATTCCCGCCAGGTAACGCTCTTCCACACTAGAACCCATGACGGGCGGTCCCGCTTAGCCGGAGACTAGGGCATCTACTAGTTGACTTACGCGGTAGCCATGGCCTAGGTTCAAAATCAGGCTAAAGCTTAACGGAATTTCTCTAAGGAATGAAATGCTGACCACGATTTCTGGACAGCAGCTTACCTCATCATCAGCATGTCGCCCGAGCAGTCTTGAGGTCAGTTCTACATCCGATACAGTATCGCTGATCATCGTGAATTACAATGCATGTGCATGCCTTGTCGCCTGTGTCTCGTCTGCCTTGAACCAGGTGGACGAAGTGGTTGTGGTTGACAACGCCTCGATCGATGACAGCTTGGCGCAACTTGAAGCGGTGTTTTCCGGTGACCGGAGGTTAAAGATTGTTCGTAATCGAGAAAATCTTGGGTTTGCCGCAGGTTGCAATGTCGGAATTGATCATTCGTCAGGCAGTTGCCTGCTGTTTCTTAACCCCGATTGTGTGCTGGAGCAGGATTCCGTGAGTCGTCTGTTGCAGGTGCTTGACGATCACCAGGACGTGGGAATGGTGGGTGGTCTGCTCGTCAATCCCGATGGCACTGAACAAGCAGGCGGGCGACGGGCCATCCCAACACCATGGCGATCGTTTGTGCGGGCATTTGGGTTGTCACATTTTGCAGATCGATGGCCGCGTCTGTTTTTCGATTTTCACTTACACAAGCAGCCGCTGCCGACTCACCCCATTGAGGTCGAGGCGATTTCCGGTGCATGCATGTTAGTCAACCGTGCTGCGATACAAAGTGTCGGGCATTGGGACGAGGGATATTTTTTGCATTGTGAAGATCTGGATTTTTCCATGACCTTGCGAGGCAAGGGCTGGAAAATCATGTTTGTGCCTGATGCCAGAATTATGCATGACAAAGGGGGCTGCAGCCGCTCTCGTCCACTATTTGTCGAATGGCATAAACACCGTGGGATGATGCGGTTTTATCGCAAGTTCTTCCACCATCAGTACCCAGGCCCTCTGATGTGGCTGGTGGCGCTCGGTATCTGGCTGCGATTCAGCTTGGTGGCCGCACACCACTCAGCATTGCTTACCCTGCGACATCTCGGGTTTCAGCGTGGATGAACGGTGAATACCGGGTTGCTCGGGGCAAAAAGTTTGGTTGGCGAATGCGTGATTTCTCGACTGAGTAAAGATGGTCGTCACACAGTTGCGTTTTCCAGGCGGCCACCTCATGGCAACGCCGAAGCTCGAGTGACTTGGCTGCAGCTCTCTGCCTCCTCGTCCGCCCGTTCAGAAGTTCCTCCAATCACGGATTGGTTGTGTCTGGCTCCTATCTGGGTATTGCCTCAGTATTTTTCTATGATCAAGGGCTGCGGTGCCCGCCGAGTGGTGGCGCTTTCTTCTACCAGCCTTTTCGTCAAGAATGATTCGTCGGATCAGAGCGAGAAGCATATTGCATGCTGTCTAGCCGAGGGAGAGCATGCTTTGCGTGCCTGGGCAGAGGCACACGGGGTTGAGTGGGTGATTCTACGTCCCACGTTGATCTATGGCCGTGGGCGAGACAAAAATTTGACAGAGATCATCCGCTTTGTACGTCGATGGGGATTTTTCCCCTTGTTGGGGAAGGCCGTAGGTCTGCGTCAGCCTGTGCATGCCGAAGATGTTGCCGCGGCATGTGTGTCGGCGCTGACTCTATCTGCTGTGGCCAACAGGACATACACTCTCTCCGGCGGGGAGACGTTGCCTTATCGGGAGATGGTGTGCCGTGTCTTTTCCGCAGTCGGCAAATTGCCGCACCTGGTATCTATACCGCGGTGGATGTTTCGGGTGGCAGTGGCAGTATTGCATCTGTTGCCACGCTACAAGCATTGGACCGTCGAGATGGCGGAACGCATGAACCGCGACCTGGTATTTACCCATGCCGATACCACACGAGACTTGGGTTTTTCACCGCGGCCCTTTCGACTTTCGTCTGAGGATTTGCCTGTATGAATACTTGGGTTGTGACAGTAGTCATGTCAAAGCTTGAGACCAAATTCAACTGACCGTTCTTGGGCCGTTGCAGACCAGTGGGTGATGCTTTTGTCTTGCAAAGCGTTACTTGCCCGGTATGATGGCTCTTATCGAAGCCGGACGAGCATGCGGACGACAAAGTATGTGTGCCCTGTTCTCGGGAATTGTCGATGACGAGCAAAACTACAAAGCGGACCAGTGTGAGTAGACGGCTCTCACAGACCGTACTCCAAGACATCCGTCTCTTTGCCACCGACGTGGACGGAGTCCTGACCGATGCCGGTATGTATTATTCCGAGTCCGGCGATGAATGGAAAAAATTCAACGCCCACGATGGGATGGGTATCAAACTGCTGCAGAAGGCCGGCCTCATCACGGCGATTGTCACGCAGGAGCGAACCAGGTTGGTAGCCAGGCGGGCAGAAAAGCTCGCTATTCCTGAGCTGCACCAGGGAGCCGTGGACAAGTTGTCGGTGATCCGAGACATGGCTGAACGCCATGGGATTTCTCTGCGCCAAATCTCGTATATCGGGGATGATGTGAACGACATGGAGGCGCTGAACGCGGTGGGGTTTTCCGCGGCTCCCGCAGATGGTCTTCCTCAAGTGCGAAAAATCGTTGACTATGTTTGCCGACTGAAGGGCGGAGAGGGCGCGGTGCGAGAGCTCGCGGAAATGATCCTCCTATCCCGAATCAAAGCAACCACTAAGCGAGAGCGTTGAGGGGAAATTATGGCGAGCAAATACTCATTGTATCCGGTGATCATGGCGGGAGGCAGCGGGACCAGGTTTTGGCCGCTGAGTCGCCATCTGTTTCCCAAGCAGCTCCTGCGGATCGGCGGGGAACATACGTTGATTCAACAGACCATGCGACGGGTCTTGGGATGCGCACCGGCATCAAACGTTCTCATCTCGACGAATGCCGCCCAGGCAGATCTCATTCGTGTGCAGTTAGTCGATTGGAAGGAGGAGCTCACAAAGGGGTTCCTCCTTGAGCCGGAAGGGCGAAATACAGCCCCTGCTATTGCCCTCGCGGCTATTGAAGTATTGGCACGGGATCCCAACGGCCTGATGTTGGTAGTCCCAGCCGACCATGTGGTCACGGGACAACGGGATTTTCAAGCCGCGGTTGAGCTGGCTTCCGAATTGGCAGCCGGTGGCTACTTGGTCACGTTTGGGATCAAGCCGATCCGGCCAGAAACGGGCTACGGCTATATCAAGCCCAAGAGCCCCGTGCTGCTCGGCAAGCGCGGGAAATTGCGAGGGTACCCGGTCCAAAAGTTCGTGGAGAAGCCTAATGTTGCGAAGGCCACCCAATATCTTCAAGCGGGTCACTATTTTTGGAACAGCGGTATGTTTGTCTGGCGTGCTGCAACAATTTTGGAAGAGATCGGTGCTCATCAGCCGGCCATTCTGGCTTCGATAGAGCGCATACGAAATCTCAAGAAAGATGGTGCGACTCAACAGGTGATGGATGACGTGTATCGTCAGATCAAGCCGGTTTCTATTGATAGCGGGGTGATGGAACGGTCATCGAAGGCCGCTGTCGTACCGGTGAGGTTCAAGTGGTCGGATGTCGGGAGCTGGGGCAGCTTGGATGAAGTGGCAGAGAAAAATCGGGCTGGGAATGTGATCACCGGGCGAGTCATTGACCTCGAAAGTAAGCACTCGATTGTCTATGCAGATCGGCGTGTTGTTGCAACGATCGGTTTGCAAGATATGGTGGTGGTGGATACTCCAGACGCCACGTTGGTATGTCCGAAGTCACGCACACAGGATGTGAAAGCGATTGTTGATATTCTCAAAAAGCAGCAGGCTCCCGAACACTTAGAACATCTGACGGTTCAACGGCCCTGGGGGTCTTATACTGTGCTGGAGGAAGGGCCTGGATTCAAAGTGAAACGTGTCACAGTCAATCCCGGCGGGAGGCTGTCGCTTCAAATGCATCATGAGCGCAGCGAACATTGGGTGGTGATCGCTGGGACGGCACGTGTGACCAGAGATCAGGAAGTTTTTGATCTGAAGGTCGGAGAGAGTACGGGCATTCCAGTCAAAACCAAACATCGTTTGGAGAATCCTGGGCAGGAGACCGTCCATATTATCGAGGTGCAGAACGGACCATATCTCGGAGAGGACGATATCGTGAGGTTTAAAGATGACTATGGTCGGATTGCGAATAACTGACGTAGGAAGACGTGGATAGGTTTAGACTGAAACCAGCTCGAATCTATCCGGCAACCGATTGTTGAAGGAGGGGGTTGTGGGGTTGTTTCGTGAATATGATCTTCGGGGAATCGTCGGCAGCGAATTGACGGAAGACTTGGCTGAACGGTTAGGCCGAGCGTATGCCACGTATGTGAAAGCGCGTGGAGTGACGACGATCAGCCTTGGGCGTGATGGTCGGTTGAGCTCTCCGGCTCTCCATAAGGCGCTGCTCAAGGGATTGCTGGCCGGTGGGCTCGATCTCATCGATATCGGAATCTGTACCTCTCCGCTGCTATACTTCTCCCTATTTACCCTGCCGGTTGGTGGCGGCATCATGATTACAGGAAGTCACAATGCGGCAGAGTACAACGGGTTCAAGATCTGTATCGGCAAGACGGCCATCCACGGAGAGGAAATTCAGGAACTTCGGCGCGTGATGGAAAAAGGCGCATTTATTTCGGGAGAAGGATATCTCTCGGAACACCCAATCATTCCTGATTATCTCGCCTACATCGAAAAGAGTTTTGCGCATGTCAAAGCGGACCGATTGCATGTGGTGATCGATAGCGGAAACGGGGCAGCTTCTATCGTCGCCAAACAAGCGCTCGAGTTGCTAGGCTGCAAAGTAACCGGGCTCTATTGCGATCTCGATGGGCGTTTCCCGAACCATCATCCGGATCCCACCGTGCTGGAGAACCTGTCCGACCTGATACAGGCGGTCAAACACCACAAAGCGGATGTGGGAATCGGATATGATGGCGATGCGGATCGAATCGGAGCCATCGATGAGCAGGGCGACGTGCTCTGGGGCGATCGTCTTTTGGTCTTGTACTCACGGGATATTCTGGCCGTGAAACCTGGTAGTACGATTATCTCGGAAGTGAAGGCATCACAAAGTCTCTACGACGATATCGCCAAGCACGGTGGGCGGGGTCTTATGTGGAAAACCGGTCATTCACTGATTAAGGCGAAGATGAAGGAGGAATCCGCAGTATTGGCTGGTGAAATGTCCGGGCACATGTTTTTTGCGGATCGGTATTTCGGATATGACGATGCCGTGTATGCGTCATGCCGGCTGGTTGAAATTCTGGCGAAAGCCCAACAGCCGCTTTCCGCCTTGATCTCGGATCTTCCCCCATCGGCAGTCACTCCTGAGATACGAGTAGATCTTCCTGATGCGGTCAAGTTCGACGTGGTTGAGCGGATTCACAAGAAGTTCGTGGAATGTTTGAAGACGCAACAGGGGCTCGGATCAAAGAAACTGGTCCTCCGAGACCTGATCACGATCGACGGCGTTCGGGCGATTTTCGAGGAGGGGTGGGGGCTGATTAGGGCTTCCAACACCCAGCCAGCCTTAGTGTTACGGTTTGAAGCGGTATCCTCTGCACATCTCGATGTCATTCAAGCGCTCATTCAAGATGAGCTGATGGAGGCCAGACGAACACTCGGGTGCTAACACGTGGTTCTTCCTGGCCCATCTCATCTCGATCTTGCGGCATCGGGCACCTGTGTGGGTATGCTGCGGCGGTAGCGGTCATTGTTCTTCTTCCGATTTCTGCCGACCCCAGTGAATCGAAGCCTTGGGGTGAACTAAAACGACCATTTCAGGTCGGCGAACGGCTTACGTACAAGGTCTCCTGGCTCAATATGACGGCGGTTACGGCTGTGATGGAAGTGGCACCGATCCCAGACATCTCTGATCACGGGGTGGCCAAGTTGGTGGGAACTGCGCAATCGACTCCGATCCTCACCAAGGTTTTCCCGGTCGATAGTCGTGTGGAGTCGGAACTAGATCTTGATACCCTTGCCCCGGAGCATATGACGTTCCGTCGGCGCGAGGGAAAGAAGAAAGAGGATATCGAGTATACCTTTCACCAAAAAGAGGGGATGGTGACGGCGGTTCGAGGAGGCACGATTGAGTCACTCCCTATGCCGGCTGGGACCCAGGACATTCTTTCCTGTCTGTATTACACGCGCACGGTATTGGAGCCAACGCCAGGCGCCTCGCTCAAGATGAATGTGTACCACGACAAAAAAAATCGTCCAGTTGAAGTGCGTGTCGAGGGGGTCGAGACGATTGAAGGAACATGGGGCCAGGCGGAGACAGTACGGGTACTTGTGATTATGCCCTTTCATGGTCTCTTTATGAATCAAGGCAATATCCGCGTGTGGGTGACCACGGATGAGCGGAGAACTCCGTTGCGGATGAAGGCAAAGGTCGTGCTCGGGTCGATTGTTGCAGACCTCGTGGATGGCCTGGTAGAAACCGAAACCGTAAAGCAAGAAGAGTGAAGAGAGAGTGTTGTTCGCACGCACTAAACTCGCTATACTGGCAACAGCATGAGAGAGTTTCCCCTTACGTTAAACCGCTTTATCATTCAGAGTCAGGCCTCGCACCAGGGTGCCACAGGCGAATTTTCCAGTCTATTGACCCAAATCGGCCTCGTCGGCAAACTCATCTCACAGGATCTTCGACGCGCCGGGCTGATCAATATTCTTGGAACGACCGGCGACACGAATGTGCAGGGTGAAACCGTCAAGAAGCTGGACGCCATCGCCAACGACGACTTCGTCAAAGTCTTTCAATCCAGTGGATACGTTTGTGCCCTGGCCTCGGAAGAAATGGAGAAGCCCGTTTTCTTACCGGGGAATTGGCCGCATGGTAAGTACATGCTGCTCTTCGATCCGCTCGATGGCTCCTCCAATACGGACAACAATATGCCGCTCGGCGCCATTTTTTCCGTACTCAAGTATGACCGGACCGATCGGTTGCCCACGGAAGCGGAATTAATTCGTCGAGGGACCGAACAGGTTGCGGCCGGATATTTGCTCTACGGACCGAGTACGATGCTGGTGTACACTGTCGGGCAGGGCGTGTGCGGATTTACGCTCGAACCCGGCATCGGCGAGTATCTTCTGTCGCATGAGCAGATCAGGATTCCAGAAAAGGGCAAAGTATACGCCACCAACGAAGGGAATTATAATCGGTGGTCAGAGGGAGCGAAGAAGTACCTCGATTTGCTGAAGGTGAGCGACAAGGCAACAGGCCGTCCATACAGTGGTCGATATTCTGGCTGTTTGGTGGCCGATGTGCACCGTCTGTTGCTCGGGGGGGGAATCTATCTCTATCCAGGGGAAATTGAGAAGCCTGAAGGCAAGCTTCGGTTACTCTACGAGGCGAATCCTCTGGCGTTTATCGTTGAGCAGGCCGGCGGGAAAGCCTCGACGGGCACATCGAGAATTTTGGAGGTCGAGGCCAAGAAACTTCACCAGCGCGTGCCCTTATTCATTGGAAGCCGCTGCGATGTTGAGCAGGCGGAGATGTACATTCAGGGGAAAACCTAAGCACGCAGTTATGCAGTTATGTGGTACTGTACTGTTGTCGGGAGGAAATCATGGGAGATCGGGTACAAGAAATTCTCAGTTGGTACGGGAGTGATAATGCCGGGACGAAGACCAATATCGCCCGCTTGCTGCGCTCTGGCAAATTAGCGGACACCGGCAGGTTGGTCATCCTGCCGGTCGACCAAGGCTTTGAGCATGGTCCGGCACGGAGTTTTGCACCAAACGCGCCTGGCTATAATCCGCACTACCATTTTCAGCTTGCCATCGATGCGGGATGTAATGCCTATGCGGCCCCCCTTGGATTTCTTGAAGCCGGCGCAAGCCACTTCGCCGGGCAGATTCCTCTTATCCTAAAATTGAACAATCACGATGTCCTGCATGATGAGAAGGATCCGCTCCCGTCGGTGACCGGCAGCGTCAAGGATGCGCTTCGTTTGGGCTGTTCCGCCGTTGGGTTCACGATCTATCCCGGCTCCTCCCACTGTAATGCGATGTATGAGCAGTTGCGTGCAATTAGTGAAGAAGCAAAGGAGAGCGGCCTTGCCGTGGTGGTCTGGTCTTATCCACGTGGGTCGGTCTTGAGTAAAGAAGGTGAAACGGCGATCGATGTGGTGGCCTATGCAGCCCAAATCGCCGCGCAACTCGGCGCTCATGTGATCAAGGTCAAGCTCCCGAGTGCCCACCTTGAACAGCCTGCGGCCAAAAAGGTCTACGAAGCCGAGAAGATTCCGATCAAGACGCTGGCTGAGCGTGTTAAGCATGTAGTTCAGAGCGCGTTCGATGGCCGCCGAATTGTGATCTTTTCAGGCGGTGCGAAAAGTGAAGATAAGCATGTGTTTGACGAAGCGCGAGCCATCAGGGATGGAGGAGGATTCGGGAGCATCATTGGGCGAAATTCGTTCCAACGTCCGAAGCCCGAGGCAGTCCAGTTCCTCCACACCATTATGGGAATATACGCTGGCGAGACTCAGTGAGCATCGTCGTGTCTTTCACAACCGCGAATTGAGGCTATGAATCAGGTGGATTCCGATAAAAAACCAGTGCAGAGGATCAGACGATGGATGGTGGCTGCCACGTTGTTGACGGTGGGGGTTATTATTGGCTTGGTGGTTGCCTCGGATCTTGGTTGGCTTCCGACGGGACATGCGGTGCCCGATTCATCATCCATTGCTCCATCTCCCCCAGTGGCTAGGCCTGTTTCAACCGCTCCACAGCCTACGCTCGCGGGTGGCAGTCAAACATTCGTTGAAATTGCGAAGTCTGTGAAGCCGGCGGTGGTGAATATCTATGCGACCAAGAGCGGGCGCAGCGGATGGTCAGGTACCACACCGTTCGATGATCCGTTATTTCGGAAGTTTTTTGGTGACGAGTTTTTCAGGAAATTCGATCACCAGAAGGAACGAAAAGAGCGAGGCCTTGGATCAGGCGTGATCGTCGAGTCGAACGGCTTGATCATTACCAACAACCATGTCGTCGGCAAGGCTGATGAAATCCGGGTCACGCTGTCGGACAAGCGTGAATTCAAGGCGAAACTCATCGGCACAGATCCAAAAACCGATGTGGCTGTTGTAAAGATTGATGCGACAGGACTCCCCACCGTCTCCTGGGCGGATTCCGACAAGCTGGAGGTCGGGGAGTTTGTCCTTGCCGTCGGCAACCCCTTTGGGCTGACACAGACCGTCACCTTAGGGATCGTCAGTGCGTTGGGGCGGGCGGCCGGAATCGCCGAGTACGAAGATTTCATCCAGACGGATGCAGCCATCAACCCCGGCAACTCCGGCGGCGCACTCGTCAATGTGCGAGGCGAATTGGTGGGGATCAATACGGCGATATTCAGCCAGAGCGGTGGCAACATGGGGATTGGGTTTGCTGTACCGAGCAACATGGCGCAGTCGATCATGGGACAGCTTGTGCAGACAGGAAAAGTTGTCCGTGGTTGGCTCGGCGTCTCGATTCAAGAGCTGACGCCGGAATTGGCGTCACAATTCGGTGTTGGGGATACGAAAGGCGTGTTGGTCAGTGATGTGATGGAAGATAGCCCCGCAAAAAAGGCTGGGTTCGAACGGGCCGATGTCATCCTCGAGTATGACGGGAAATCGATGGACTCACCGACGCATCTCCGTAACGCCGTCGCCCAGACGCTGGTTGGCAAGAAGGTGACGATCAAGTTTATTCGTGACAAAAAGCCAAGGACCGTCGATCTCACGATCGTTGAGCAGCCCAAGTCGATGTCTCAAAACGGTGAGGATGATGGAGGCGAATCGGCCACTGCGACGGGTGTGCTCTCCAGTTTGGAGGTTCGAGACCTGAACGAAGAGCTGGCGACTCGGTACGGGCTCAAATCGAGCGAACGAGGTGTGGTGATTGTCAGAGTCAAGCCCGGAAGCACGGCGGAAGAATTGGGTGTCCGTGAGGGCGATATCGTGATCGAGGTGAACCGGCAAGCTGTGACATCGGTGAAGGTTTTCGAGCGGATTGCCGGGAAGTTGCCGAATGATCAGGCAGTGTTGCTCTTGTTGAAACGACAGGGGCGGACAATCTATCTCACACTCCGCCCATGATGTGTATGCAAGGCAGTAAGGTCAAGTCGGGGGAAAGCCTGAGACTGAAGAAATTCGGCTTTCCCCCTTCGCGTTCTATCACCAGTCATGACGTCTAGATTCAATCCGTGAGTAATCGCACCGTGGCCCTCGTGCCTGCCGCTGGGCGAGGGCTTCGCATGGGCGGCCAGGTTGCCAAACAGTTCCTCTCGCTTGGTGGCCAGCCCCTTATTCTTCATTCCCTTCGCGTTCTGCAAGCGTCTTCTGTTATTCATGAAATCATCCTAGCCGTTCCTCACAGCGAGATGGACTATTGTCTCAAGGAAATCGTTGCCAAACATCACTTTACCAAGGTGACCAAAGTGGTGCCTGGAGGTGCGGAACGGCAAGATTCAGTTCGACATGCGCTTGAGGCAGTGCATGACGATGTCGATGTCGTGCTTGTGCACGATGCGGTCCGGCCGTTTCTGACCGAGCTGATGATCAACGAGGTCGTGTGCACGGCTCGTGCAAAGGGAGCAGCGATTATTGCCCTGCCGATGAAGGATACCGTGAAGCAGGTTGGCGCAGACCATGTCATCGAGCGGACGGTCGATCGTACAGGATTGTGGCTGGCTCAGACCCCGCAAGCCTTCCGTCGAGATTGGTTGCTGTTGGCTCATCGAAAAGCGCATGGAGAGGGAGTTCGTGCAACGGATGATGCCTATTTGATGGAGTGGTGTGGATATCCGGTCTCAGTGGTCGAGGGGAGTGGAGAAAATATCAAAGTCACCAGACCGGAAGATATGGCAATCGGTGAAGCGATCTTGGCGGTGAGAAATAGGAAGAACATAAGCTGACAAAGGGCCAGGGTGACAGGCGGTCAGGGGGCCAAGCTCATCGGTTCTCAGAGTGCCAGTTTTCCATCGTGTCAGCCTGTCGGCATGCTGGTTTGTGAGCTGTATGAGGAGAGGAACCATGCGAATTGGCTATGGCTACGACGTCCATCCGCTCGGACCAGATCGCAAACTGATACTGGGCGGAATTGAAATCCCACACACCAAAGGGTTATTGGGCCATTCTGATTCTGATGTCCTTGTTCACGCGATCTGCGACGCACTCTTGGGTGCCATGGGAGAAGGCGATCTGGGTCGGCACTACCCCAGTTCAGATCCCAAGTATAAAGGGATCTCCAGTTTGAAGCTGTTGGAAGACGTCATGGCGAAGTTGAAAGCCAAGGGGTATCAGGTGGGGAATATCGATACGGTGATTGTGGCGCAAGCGCCTCGCCTCGGCCCGCATCTAACAGCGATGCAGAAGAACATAGCTGAAACGGCCAATATCGACCCAAATTTGGTGAACGTGAAGGTGAAGAGTGGGGAAGGATTGGATGCGGTTGGGCATGAAGAGGGGATGATCGCTCACGCCGTCTGTTTGATCGAACCGATCTGACGTCGTAAGATAACCGGTAAATGTTTGCTCAGATCAAACAAGATCTCCAAGCCGTTTTTGATCGAGATCCGGCGGCTACGAGCACACTAGAAGTGGTACTGGCCTATGCGGGCTTCCACGCACTCTTGGCTTATCGAATTTCTCATTGGCTCAAGTTGATGGGAGTCCCCATCTTGCCGCGCGTGATTTCCCAACTGGCTCGTTGGGTGACCGGCGTGGAGATCCATCCTTCCGCCAAAATTGGCACCGGATTTTTTATCGATCATGGCATGGGAGTCGTCATCGGGGAAACAGCGGAGATCGGTGATTACGTGACCCTCTTCCAAGGGGTGACGCTGGGCGGAACCGGCAAGGAACGTGGCAAGCGGCATCCAACGCTCGGCAATCACGTGGTCGTGGGGGCCGGCGCCAAGATTCTCGGCGGGATTACGATCGGCGATAACGTGAAGATCGGGGCGAATTCCGTTGTGCTCAAAAACGTTGCGGCCAATTCAACCGTGATCGGCGTGCCAGGCCGCGTGATCAAATCCCAGGGCGAACGCCTGCCGGATGCGACGATGGACCAAGTCGATTTGCCGGATCCCATCAGCGACCGCTTCATCGCATTGGAACAGGAATTGATCGAACTCCGCAAAAAGCTCGAAAACCCGAACGAGCGTTCTGCTTCGTAGCGGTTGTCGATACAGACTGCCTGACTGACAGGATGATTCCGGCGCGGCTCATGCCGCGCCGGAATGTCAGGGCTATGCAGATAGACAGTCGCTCATGAACTTCTTCCGATCATCGCCCTTCAGCTGCTTCTCGCCCGCCTCTTTATTGCACGTCTTCATCTTATTCTGCTGAGTGTCCTTGCTACTTCCGCCTTTCACTGACTTGGCGGAAAGGCATTCCTTCAAAAACGCCTTCCGCTCATCGCCTTTCCCCTCGCCAAACCCTTTCTTATTCGCCTGTTCGTTACACGCCTTCATCTTGTTCTGCTGCGCGGGCGCAGCAATGGCCAATGGTGTGACTCCGAGACTGAACGCAAAGAATGCAAGCGTTAAGGTGCGTACAACTGTCTGCATGCCAGATCTCCTTTTGGGTGAGAGTGAGGTGCGCGTCTGGACCATATCATAGCAAAACAATACGTATGTGTCGTTAGGAGAGAGTTGTGGGTTCTCGTACGTGAGAAGACAGGATGATTTCTCGAAGGGAAAAGGATATTCTCTACAGCTGATCAACGCCTGACTGTGTCGTAGGTCATGGAGCGATTCATCTAGAAGAGGGAAGGTGAGGTATGAGTTCAACGCCGATGGTCACGCCAGCGCGCCAATTTCGAAGCCTTCTCTTGTCCGAGCAGCTGGAATTCATTTGTGAAGCCCATAACGGCCTGAGCGCGAAAATCGTTCAAGAAGCGGGGTTCAAAGGCATTTGGGCCAGCGGTCTTTCCATCTCGGCGCAATTCGGAGTTCGCGACAACAACGAAGCGAGCTGGACGCAAGTTCTGGAGGATCTGGAATTCATGTCCGACGCGGCCACGATTCCGATTCTTCTCGATGGTGACACCGGATACGGCAACTTTAATAATATGCAACGGCTCGTCCGTAAACTTGAGCAGCGCCACATTGCCGCGGTCTGCATTGAAGACAAACTCTTCCCCAAGACAAACAGTTTCATTAAAGGGGATGCCCAGCCGATGGCGGACATGCACGAGTTTTGCGGCAAGATTAAGGCAGGGAAAGATGCACAGACCGATCCGGACTTTTGCATTATCGCCAGGGTGGAAGCCTTCATTTGTGGGTGGGGGTTGGCTGAAGCGCTGCGCCGGGCGGAGGCCTATCGACAGGCCGGCGCGGACGGCATTCTCATCCATAGCGCCCTCTCGGTGCCGGACGAGATCCTCGCGTTCAAACAGGAATGGGGAAATCGAGGCCCGGTGGTAATCGTACCCACCAAATACTACGCGACGCCCACCGAAGTCTTTCGGCAACATGGGATTGCGATGGTTATTTGGGCGAATCACATGTTGCGCGCGGCCGTAGCCGCCATGCAGAAGACAGCACGGACATTAAAGGAACAAGAGCATCTTCTCTCCATAGAAGACAAAGTCGCGCCTGTCTCCGAAATCTTCCGCCTGCAAAACGCTGCAGAGCTCCAAGATGCCGAAGAGCGCTATCTTCCCCGAGGTGCTGAGAATACCAGCGCCATTGTACTGGCGGCCTCCCGCGGCGAGGAACTTCGAGAGCTGACCGAGCATCAACCTAAAACGATGATCAAAATTCAGGGGACCCCGATCCTGGCCCACATCGTCGATGCGTACAATGCCATGGGGATCAAGGACATTACGGTTGTTCGTGGCTATAGGAAAGAGGCCGTCAACCTGCCCAACCTCACCTATCTCGATAACGATGAGTTTTCAGAAACCGGTGAGTTGGATTCGCTCAACAAAGCGCTGAGCGCACGGAAAGGCCAGGCCAAGGATCTGATCATCTCGTACGGCGACGTGTTGTTCAATAAATATATCCCTCAAGCGCTCTGTCAGGAAAAGGAAGACTTTGTGATCTTCGTCGATAGTGATTGGCAGAACCAGAGCAGTTATGCTCGTCTTGGCGGCTTTGCCGAATGCTCATTGCCGAATTCGAAAAAAGCCTTTAATGCGAAGGTCTATCTCAAACAGCTAGGGGATATGGTTCCCAAAGAACACACTCATGGAGTTTGGATGGGGTTTCTGAAAGTGTCTCCTGCTGGAAGTGCTCTCCTCCAAACGATCCTTGCGACGATGACGGCCGATCCGGCTAATCGCAAAGCCGGTATCCCGCATCTACTGCAGACACTCCTGAACCGTCAGCAACCCATTCGGGTGCTGTATACGGTTGGTCATTGGCTTGATATCAATAGTCTGGACGATGTGGTCCAAGCAGGAGAGTTTTGATCCTCCCTCACTACTCATAGTCGACCCGGATGAGAAAGAGACCCTGTGGCGGAGCCGTTTTTCCGGCTGCCGATCGGTTGCGTGCATTGAGGATCGGCGTCAGACTGTCAGGCTGGCGTTTTGTTAGGCCGACTTCCACGAGCGTTCCTACGATCGAACGAACCATCTGTTTCAGAAACCGATCAGCATAGGCTTCGAGCCGCACTCGGTCTCCCTCTCGGGAGACGACAAGTCGCTGTAGATGACAGATGGGATCGTCATTCTCAGTGGGTTGAGTTTGGAACGAAGAAAAATCGTGTGAGCCGATCAGGTTATGCGCCGCCTCATTCATCGCAACATCGTCGAGCGTCCGATGGATATGCCAGCAGTAATCACGCTCGACCGCCGGGCGCTCAGGGCGGTTCAGGATTTGGTATTCATACAGTTTGCCTCGTGCCGAGTGTCTCGCGTGAAAGGTATCCGGCATGAGTGCGGCTGATCGCACCACGATGCTCTCAGGGAGATGAGCGTTCAGAGCTCTGGTCCATTCACGGGGTGTCATGTCCCGGTTGATACGGAAACTCGCCACTTGCCCCAGCGCATGAACTCCTGCATCGGTTCGTCCTGCCCCGATGACCGGGACATGGGTTTGCGTAACACCCACGATGGCCGACTCGACGGCTTCTTGAATCGTCGGCTGGTAGGGCTGACGTTGCCAGCCTGCGTAGGCCGTACCGTCATATTCAAGGATCAGTTTGATGGTAGACATGAAGCGATGGGATTCTGACAATCACGGGAATTATCGGGGGTCTTATTTGTTATTGCCAAGGAATGAGAGGATCCCTTGGTAGAGCGATTGAGCGACATCGTTGACAAACGTCGGGTTTCGGAGCAGCGCCTCTTCATCGGGGTTGGAGATAAATGCCACCTCCGCCAGGATGCTGGGCATGCTCGTAAATCTCAGGACGTAAAAGGGAGCCGTCTTGACCCCGTGGTCGGTGACATCGTACCGCCCATTCATCTGGGTGACTATCGCCTCTTTCGCGTTCCAGGCGAGCTCCAGTGACGCCTCGATTTTTTTCGTCGTCAGGAGATCCGCGACGAGATATTCCCATCCGACTCCGGTGCTGCTGATGGGCGTGCCGTTCTCTCGCGCCGCCACCTCCAGGGCTCGCTGATCCTTCGCCTCTCCAAAGTGATAGACTTCAAGGCCCTTCACTACGCGCGAGGGGTGCGAATTGACATGGATGGATACGAACAAATCTGCCCCATGACTGTTGGCAAACTGGGCACGTTCTTCGAGTTCAAGATACACGTCACGATCTCGAGTCATCAACACGCGCACGTCCGGTCGTTTGCGGAGAAGCTCCTTGAGCCGGAGTGCCACTTTCAGTGTAATGTCTTTTTCTGCAGTCCGTCGAAGACCGAGCGCTCCCGGGTCCTTTCCCCCGTGGCCGGGGTCGATCACAATCGTTGTATAGCTCTTTGCGCGAGCTTGAGTCGGCTGGGTACCCACAGGGTCTGCTCTTGGCGGTGTCGTTTGGGTCTCCTCAATAGGTGAGGGGCTCTGTCCCAGAGAAGGCATCACATCGATCACCAACCGAGGCGGATCGGACAGCGTGAACTGGTTCAAAGTCTGGAAAGACGTAGTCAGAAGAGACACGGCAACGGCATGAGGAGTGATCTGAGTGACAACAAAGGGAGGAGGGACCGTGCCATCTGTCGCCTTCGCGCGTGCGGTTTGACTCAGCGAGGTATTCGGAAGTGCGATGATCACACGACGAGGATTCTCCGCTTGCTGCTCGGTGACCTCGGGCTGGCGATCTAAATCCAGCACCAGCCTGGTTCCTCTGGAACTACTCGTGGCACGGAGATTGATCACGTTGATAGGAGCGAGGGAAGCCGGCTTGCCCTTCATGCGGGACTTTTGTGATGAAGGTGAAAGCTTAGGATGACGATGATCCTGAGTTCCGGACCAGGCGGTTTGAATCAGCAACGTATCGGCCGAGAAGACAAGGATGACACAAGACAAGAAGAGCCGAAGGGGTCGGGCTGACATCAGTCGTGAAACGCAATTTCTCATGGATTTCATCGTAAAAGAAGGATCTTAAACTATTCTCAGATGTCCGGCAGCTTGTCAAGAATTACGCCGGTTGCGTAGTCAGGCGCCCGTATTGACTGTCCGGATAACGCCGCGGTAGCGTCGGGCATGCCGACGCATCTGATCATCGACGGATACAACCTATTGGGAGGTAGCGGAACTCGATCGGGACATTCGGAATCTTCCCGCGAAATGTTGCTGCACGACTTGGCAGCCTATCGCCATCGCAAGCGTCACTCCATCACGGTCGTGTTCGATGGTTGGCAACAGGGCCGATCCACTGAACAGCGGGAGCATCGAGCTGGTGTGCAGGTGATCTACTCCAAGCGAGGCGAGCGTGCCGATCAGGTGATCCAACGGTTGGCACGGGAGTATGGGACTGATTGTGCCGTGGTCAGTTCCGACCATGAAATCATGAATGCTGCCAGAGCCCATGGAGCCTTTGTCATGGGAGCGCAGGAGTTTGCCGGAAAGCTCCGCGGATCGTCGTCTACACCCGGTGCGCTGCCATATAAGGAATTGGATCCAGGGGATGACGTTCGCTCAGGCCGCGGACCGGAGAAAAAGGGGAACCCTAGAAAGCTGCCGAAGTCCCAACGGCAACGCAACCGCCAGTTTAAACGATTTTGAAGAGTCTCTTTGCGTTGTCGCTGGTCTGTCTACTGATCTGCTCAAAAGACAGAGCTGGACCATGAATGGACGCCAATTGCTGCGCGACCTGCAATACGTAAGCCGGTTCATTGCGTTTTCCACGATACGGGATTGGGGTGAGATACGGGCAATCGGTCTCGATGAGCACGCGATCTAGCGGTGTCTCTTTAGCGATCTCGCGTAGCGCCGCCGCATTTTGAAACGTCAGAATTCCAGAAAACGACAGATAAAACCCAAGATCCAGCGCCTCTTTCGCCAGCCAGGCATCTCCAGAAAAGCAGTGAAACACCCCGCCGATCTCTGAGGCTCGCTCCTCCTTAAGAATAGTGACCGTGTCCTCCTGGGCTTCCCTTGTGTGAATGATCACCGGAAGCTTGAGTTCGCGTGCAAGCTGAATTTGCTCTCGGAAGCGTTCGCGCTGTTCCTTGGGAGATGAATGATTGTAGTGATAATCGAGCCCGATCTCTCCATAGGCCACGACCTTCTTATTTTTGGCCAGCTGGCGGAACTCATCATACCAACCGTGCCCGATGTGTTTGACCTCGTGTGGGTGAACGCCGATCGAGGCATAGACGAATGGATGTTGGTCAGCGAGTTGTACGGCTGCTTGGCTTGTACCCAGATCGCAACCGATTGTCATAAACGCTTCGACACCAGCCTCCCGCGCACGGGCAATGATGGCCGCACGGTCGTCGTTGTAGCGTGCGTCGTCGAGATGCGTATGGGTATCGATCAACATCGGGTGCATCGTAGCATGGAACGAAGAGGTTATGAAAATGTGGCACAATCAGGGATGCCTGTGAAGCATGAATCGTGACACGCCACTATGCGGCATAGGAGAGGTGGATCGTTAGGCAGGGCGTGGGGTGAGGGCTTCGGCCAGTTCGGCGAGCAACGAGGCCGTTTCGTCCCATCCCAAGCAGGCATCGGTAATGGAGACGCCATGAAGAAGCGCGACACCTTCTTTCCATGCTTGCTTACCAGGGCTCAAGTTGCTTTCGAGCATCAATCCCATAATGGTTTGGCGGCCATCGCGGAACTGCCGCAGAACCTCATGGGCGACCAAGCCTTGGCGGGTATGATCTTTGTTGGAGTTGTCGTGCGAACAATCGATCATGATCGGACGGGCGATATCCGCTCCGGCCACCGCAGCTTCCGCTCTGGCGACGTGTTCGGCTTCGTAGTTGGTCCTCCCGCCTCCACCGCGAAGCACGATATGGCGATCGGGATTACCCATGGTCTTGATGATGGCAGTTTGGCCGTCGGCGTTGATGCCGACGAAATGATGCGGAGCACGGGCAGAAATCATGGCGTTGACGGCAACCTGCAAGCTGCCTTCGGTCCCATTCTTGAATCCGACCGGCATGGAGACACCGCTCGCTATTTCTCGATGAGTTTGGCTTTCAGTCGTACGGGCTCCGATCGCCACCCAACTGATGAGGTCAGCGACGTACTGCGGGCTGATCGGATCCAACAGTTCCGTCCCGCAGGGAAGGCCCAATTGATTGATCTTGAGGAGAATCGACCTGGCTAGCTCGACCCCCGTTGCGATGTCACATGTGCCGTCGAGGCGAGGGTCATTGATCAGCCCCTTCCACCCCACCGTGGTCCGCGGCTTTTCAAAATAGGTTCGCATGACGATCAGGAAGCGGTCACGCAGGGCGTCGGCGACGGGTTTCAGCTTGGCGGCATACTCATAGGCTGCATCGGGATCGTGAATCGAGCAGGGACCCACAATGACCAGTAGCCGGTCACGGTCCTGTCCATGGAGGATTCGGCGAATCGCTTCTCGCGTTTCGACGACGAGCGCGGCTGCCTGATCGGTAATCGGAAGTTTGGTCTTAATGGCGCGCGGCGAGGGGAGCGCCTTGATTTCAATAACGTGCTGATTGTCGATCGGTCTACTCATGAACGGCCACGCAACGGATATTGGTCCTAAGATGATCCAGTCAGAGAAGGGGTAACACTTTAACGAATAATAGCAGAAAAGTCTATATTGCCTATCTGGGCTGGGAATTAGGGAAGATTGGCGCTCGGTGTGGGGGAGTTCTTGCAATTTCACACATGGATTCTTATCCTAGCGTCATGCTGTCGCTGAGAGTCCGATTCAAGCATCTCTTCTTGCTGCTCCGCGCTGGGGTGGTGCTGGGGGTGGTCTGCGCGATGCTGGTCCTGGCGCCACTTGCTGTGGCTCAGGATATCCATCACGAGTTGGCTGCGGCTGACTTAGATGGCCACGAACACTCCGACAGCGATATCTGTCAGTGGGTCCAGCACCATACAGCCGGCTCGGTTGATTGCGACGTTCCACAGTTAGCCTTTTGCGAGTCAGTCCGACAGCAGGACCTCCCGTCTGAAATCGTTCTGCTGTCCGCAGCTCCTTCCCTTGTCGGACCTTCCCGCGCTCCTCCTCGTTTCTAAACTATCACGCTGGGAAATCAGGATAGGTAATAGGCCGTTCCTACGGGTACGACTCTTCCATCCCGATCTTCCTCATCGTCCCGGTCTTGTGAAGAGGGAGGGGCATCATGTACGCAGCTGTGAGATGTGTCTTGGGCGTCGGGCTTGTGCTGTTCGTCATGGCAGCGTGGAATGACCATTCGATCGTGTACGCCGAAGACAACGACGGAACCAACACGATCAAAGGGATTGTCCAAAACCAAGATCTCCGGCGAGCGCCACAGACGGTAATCGAGGTGAAGAATCAAGAAGGAGAGATCATCGCGTCCGGCGTCTCCAACGATGCGGGGGAATTCAAGGTCACGGTGTCTGAGAGTGGGACGTACTCCGTGAGCGCCGTGCAGGAGACCTATCGGAGTGAATACATCGTGTTGACGCTGGGCGAGGAGTCACCAAAGCCAGTGACGCTCACTCTTTCAATGACAAAGGAGGTGGCGCTTGAAGTGGTGTCGTCCCTCCCACCGATACAGGGTAGGTCCTCGAGTGAGACGTATTCGCTGAGCCGACGAGAAATCGATGTGTTGCCTCGAGGAAACAATATTAATTTAGACGATCTTCTGTTGACGATTCCGGGCGCAGCCTACGGGTCGCTCAAACAGGTCCACATCCGCCAGGACCATGCCAATCTTCAGTTTCGCATCGATGGGGTTCCAATTCCCGATACGGTATCCTCAACCTTCTCCGATGTCATCACCCCTAGGGCGTGGGAACGGGCTGATATTGTGCTGGGCGGTATGGAAGCGAACGTCGGGAACAAAGCGGCCGCACTCTTGGACATTACCACGAAGAGCGGAACAAAACCGGGATTTGGGTCGCTCCAAATGTTCGGCGGGTCCAATCGCACGATCAATCCATCTTTTGAGTATGGAGGGACGATCGGTCAGAAGTTCCGCTACTATTTCTTGAACAGCCATACGGCGACGAATCGAGGTATCGAGCCGCCGACGCTCGGCCATTCCATCTTCCACGGGCAGAGCGAGCGCAATCAGTCTATATTTCGTGGCGACTATCAGCATGACAATAACAACAATTTCACGCTGTTGTTTTTAAACTCCATCGCCAAGTATCAGATTCCCACGCTTCCTGGCCAGGCGCTGAATCCAACCATCGTCGGGCTGTTACCAGGCGGGTTTACCCCTGTGCCGTCGGAAATGATCGACGAGAATCAGAAAGAGAACAATCAATATGGCCATCTGGTCTGGAGACACGACATCGACACCCGTAACTTTTTCAGTGTGGCCGGGTATTTCCGCCACACGAGGGCCACATTTAGGACTGATCCGTTCAATGTTTTAGCCTATGTGCCGGATGAAGCCGAACCCTTCTCGGCGGGCAGCCAGGATCGCACAGGCTATTCGGGCGGGGTGCGCTTCGACTACACCTTTCTCCATAGCAAGGAGCATCTGATCAAGGCAGGGTTTCAGATCGATCGCACTCAGGCGATTAATAAGACGAGATTGTTTACGTTTCTCGACGATGGTTTGGGAAATCCGAACGGGGGAGTGATCAATGCCAACGCGGATAACCGGTTGATCGGCTGGCGCGAGGAGTTCTGGATTCAGGACCAATGGACTCCGAATGAACACTGGACCTTCAACGTTGGCGTCCGCGGGGATGCCGTGCAGTACCAGCGCAACGAAGGTCAGGTCAGCCCACGAATCGGGGTGACGTACCGCTACAATCCAGCTCACGCGTTCCACGCCTTCTACGGCCGGTTGTTTACTCCACCGAATCTGGAAGCGATTTCCTTTGCCAAGCTGAATACCGTAGGAACAAAGGCAGCTCCGGAAGATACCACCAACAATCAACCTCGCGCTGAACGTGCCCACTACTTTCAGATCGGCAGCACTCACGCCTTGACGGACTGGGCGACGCTGCAACTCACTGGCTACTACAAACTGGCGAACTATCTTTCAGACGCGGGCCAGTTTGGGACGACTCCCTTGCTGAATTATTTTGCGTTCGAGCGAGGCTGGAGCCGTGGTGCTGATGCGGCCCTCAAGGTCTCGCTCATGGAGAATTGGACCGGCCGTGGGAATATCGCGTGGGGACAGTGCAAAGGATATGGACTGCAATCCGGCCACTTTTTATTGGAGGCGGCTGAGATCGCCGATATCAGGACTTCCAGCGGGGTCCATTGCGATCATCAGCAAACGCTGAGCGCGTCGGGAGTGCTGAGCTATCGCGTGTTCGAGCGAACGACCATCACCGGGCAGGTCCTGTTTGCGTCGGGGCTGCGAACGGCAGAAGAGGGAGCCAAGACCAACTCGACCCATAGTCCGTCCTACACGATCTATAATTTTTCAATTAACCATGTCATTCCGTTACCCTGGCATGGACAAAAACTCCTGCTGGGGTTTGATATCGTCAATGCGCTGGACCAAAAGTACTTCATCAACCAAGGGGAAGGAAGTATCGGCCTCGGTGTTTCTCATGCTGGAATGCCGCGTTCCTTTTTCTTCCGTGGGCAATGGTTCTTCTAATATAAGGATGCTGACATGAATTCATTGGTTGACATGTTGAGAGATGCCGGGAGGCGAATCGTGTACGCTGCGGCCTGCTGCGTAGTATTGAGCCCTGCCGCTGCCTTCGCAGCGACGGGCGATGAAGCCACCCATGAGAGCGATCACCAAGAAGATGTTCTTGAGCTGCCGGAAGTGCACGTTCACGGACTGCCGCTCAATAAAGACCAGCAATTTGGCCCCGTGGCCAAGTCTACGCCCTGGCCTGGTATTCCCGCGTCGCTCAATGGCCAAGAACTCGATGACTGGATGAAAGCCCGTCTGCTGGTCTCGAAACATGCGAAGGTCACCGTCGTGGTCTTAGAGCCGTGCAAATATCGAGAGTTGACGACCGCTGGGGTCAATGCGCTTGGGAAATGGACCTTCGATCCTCAGATGAGCGGGGACGATCCGGTGGACGGCGAGCTGACTGTCCGAATTCATTTCCGCACGCGGTGAAAACGCCAAGAGGCTGAGAATAAAGAGCGAGTCGGGCACGCACATCTACTCGTTCTTGCCTCGTAATCAAAACGCGTCAGCCTCCGGTCCTCCGTCACCAATATGATTTTTCATTCCAGCTCGGTGATGGGTTATTTTGAGCTTTCATCATCGCTCCAACGGCTCACGCTCCCTTTTGTAATCCGCTCGCACAACTAGTATCATTTGTGCTCTGGCTTCAGTTCTGAACTTGCAAGAACTAGGGGAAATGGGATGATCTCTTCCGCCTTTGAATTGTTGGCGTTTTGGACGGGAATAGTGGCCGTGGGGATCACTGCGACGGGTGCATTGTTCGGCTGCTTATCCTGGTGGTTCTCTTCCAGGGTCAATTTTTTGAAAGAGGAGATAAGCGTTCAACAGGACACAACAACCAACGCGCCCACCGAAGCTATCTCGCATCTGCAACGATCTGCAGATCGGACAGGAAACACAGCCGTCACGTTTGCTGCGGCGGGTGCCCTGTTCGGCTGCTTGTCTTGGTGGTTCTCTTTCACTGTCAGCGATACAAAAGAAGAAGCTCGCGTGCGTTTCGAATCCGAATATGCAGCGAAGATGAAAGTGGCGGAGAGTGATGTGGTAAAGGCACGTCAGGAGACGGCCAACGCACTCGCTCATGTGGCGGTAGCGAACGAGCGTACCGGCAACCTCGAAGTCGAGGCGGCTGGTCTTCGAGAGCGAGCGGCTCGAGCAGAAGATTCGATGAACGCCGCAGAGGCACGGTCGGAGGATGCAAAGAAAGAGGTGGCACGGGCGCATAAAAGTACCGCCAAAGCACTCGCTGATGTGGCGGCAGCGAACGAGCGCACCGGAAAATTCGAAGTCGAGGCGGCAGGCCTTCGAGAGCGGGCGGCTCGAGCAGAGATTGACCTTATGAAAGTCAAAGAGCGAATAGAGAGAAGGGCCATTTCGGACGCGCAGCGCACTCGCTTACAGCAAGCTTTGAAACGAATTCCAAAGGGGCCAATAAAAATCATCGCCGTTCTGGGAGATGAAGACGCTGGAAAGTTTGCAAAAGAAATGGCGGATATTCTCAAAGACGCCGGATGGATCGATGTCCACATGAGTCGTGGCCTGTTCAGCGGAGGTATCGATGGTTTCGAAATTCGAATTCGAGACCGCGAGAAGGTCCCAGTGTCTGCGCTGCAAATGGCTAGAGCTTTCGATTCCATCGGATTTGAACCTGCACTCGTGCTCGATCCATCGGTCGCGGAAGGGGCAATGGAAATCATCATCGGCATGGAACCAGACGCCGGATAGCCTTTCCGGATAGCCTTTTTAGGGTACGTCTAGTTCCCTGGAGGAACTCCAGGCCTCCTTCTCTGTCATGATGTCGTCTTTTTGGGGGAGGAGCAAGAGATCGCTTGACGCTTGCGGAGTAAGGCTTTATCGTCGCACGCATGAGCGTGGACGAAACCCTCTTCCTGGCTATCAACGGATTGGCAGGCCGGTCACCGGTTGCCGATTACTTTTTCCTGCAACTGGGAAACCGCAGTACGCTCTATCTTCCAGGTGCTTGCGCGATCGCCTATTGGCTCTGGAGCAACCGGCGAGAGGCGCTGTTGGGAGGTCCGGTTCTGGGAGCAGCGGTCGGACTCACCGATTTCTGTGGGGGACAGCTCAAATGGCTCTTTGAACGAGTTCGACCCTGTCGGGCGCTCACCGAAGCAGTCAAAGTCGAGTCGAGCGGCTGTGGGGGACTGTTCAGCTTCCCGTCGAACCACGCGGCCAACACCGCGGCGCTCGCAGCATTCCTCCAAGTCTTGTACCCAAAGTCAGGCTGGATCACCTGGCCGATTGTGGCATTCGTCGGATTTTCCCGTGTGTATATCGGCGCTCATTATGTGACCGACGTCCTTGGTGGGTGGATGCTCGGAGGGCTTGTTGGTGGAGGGGCGGCATGGGCGCTGCTTCAATGGCCCAGGTTCAGGAAGAAGTTGGGATCGGTCGTTAGGCCGATTGAGAAGGTTGAAGTTAGATCATGAGGATTAAGCAGACGGTGGCGATTCCTCAACTGTAGCCAAGAGATCAGCGCGCAGCCGATCGACATCATAACCACGCCCAATCAATACCAGCGCTGATTGTGGCTCATCCAATAGTGTCACCGGTGTGATCGTGGCCTGCCCCGGCAGTGCATATTGGAATTCTTGCAGTTCCGGCTCCTTGGCAAATCGGAAATAGCCTTTGGCACGCTCCAGCTCTTTTGGGATTGTCTTAATCCAGGCTAAGAAACGCTGGCGATTCAGCGGACCAGGCAATGGGACGGTTGTCGCGATGGAATGGTAGGCAGCCCGTTGAACGGAAGCCAGTCGTGACGTCCCGAACACCACGTTCGTCGGTGCCGTCGGTTTTATCGCGGTATGTGGAGCCAATAATTCAGCAGCATCGAGTCGCGCATGGGATGTTTCCCACAGCCGCGCATAGGGGTTTTGCTCGATGATCGAAGAGCGAAATCCTTCCCAGTGACCAGGGACGTAGAGATCTCGTTTGTTCAAAATAAGTTCATCGGCGCACCGGATCGCCTGTGTCGTCACATAGGCGCTGGAGTGGCTTTCGTCTGTCGAGACCGGATGCAAGAGCGCGATGACCCGTTCGAGAACAGCAAGTCGCGCCGTGTACGCATCAGTCACCGCATCGACCACCTCAGCGGGATCGGCCAGCCCTGAACATTCCAGAATCAGGACATCCGCTCCATGGTCACGCACCAGCTGGGCAATACCCCACGACAGATCTTCCTTTGTGTCGCAACAGACACAGCCACCCGCCAGGTTCATCACCTGCTCAGCTAGTGTGCCGGCGCGAGGACCATCGATACTGACGGAGCCCGCTTCGTTCATCAGTACGCCGGCTCGTCGGCCTTCGGTTTTCCAATGTTCCAACAACCGCATCAACAATGTGGTTTTGCCGGCACCGAGCGAGCCGCAGAGAATATAGAAGGGGACAGGCGCTGGGATCATATATCTCCTCAATTTAAACCGGAGATCATTGTACCGAGAAGAGGGAGTTATCCTCCAGCGAAGACCGGGCGAAATCCCGCGTCCGTGAGAATGCGCGCGACTGCCTCACGCTGATCGCCTTGGACCTCGATCCGTCCCTCCTTGACCGTTCCACCTGCTCCACAGGCTTTCTGCATCCGTTGGGCGAGAGCTTCTTTCTCCGCTTGGCTGATTCCAACGAACCCCGTGACTACTGTGACTGTCTTGCCTCCGCGGTGTGCCGTGTGGCGAAGGATATCCACTCGGCCACGATTTTTCTTCAGCGCGGAAGACGCTAGTGCATTCGGGATGGAAGAAGGTTGCGTAGGCGAAGCCGCTGGGAGTGATGGGTGCTTGAGTGAGGCGAATGGGCTGGCCCACTTGATCGGTCCACCATCGGTGGGAAGGCGTTTCTTTTCTTTCATATGCGAATCATTCCTGCATGAGGCTACACGTGGGCAGACCGTAGGACAAGTGCCCTATGAGGCGAAGTTTTAGGGAACTGGCCTAGTCATACCCATACAACCACTGTGTTGTGGAGGGTGAGATATTCTTCACAGAGTGGCGGACGTGTCTCGGGATACAGACTTCGTCGCCTGGTTCTGCAACGATCTCTTCACCGGCGATGGTCAATGCTTGCCAACCACGACGGTGACGAGTTCGTTCGTCGTGTGAACAAAATCATTCCACTCTCTGCCGGGAGGATCAGTGAACAGATCGCAGGAGTATCCCCGCTTCTTCCAGTCGTGAGCGACCTGATCACGGTCGAGAGGAACCGAGAATTTCTGGCGGGTCAGATAGGACATTGAACCAAGTTATGGGCCTGATCCCTTTGCAATTATCGAAGTGTGGCACAAATACTTTCGATAAGCAGCAAGCTCCTGCGACACGGTTGCCGATCGCATCCTCGTCTATGCCTGCGTACGTCCCGAAGGAATCCGCCAAGCCCTGTCATCCATTTGATTGGGACAGGGGGGTACCGTTTTGATTTCTTCAAACCAGACGTTAGATCCATACACATGGGTCCGACACCCTTCCTTGCGTAGCGCTCAGCAGAGGTTTAGGCTGAAAGGCATCGAAGAGGTGCGTGATGAGACTTATGGTTGCGAGTATTTTCCTCCCATTCACCTCGTACGCAAGGTATCGTGGTAGGTTCAGCGTCGATCAATTTGATCTCAATTCCCATGGGACTCCATTCGGGACCGGCAGTTTCTTCTTATTGAAAAGCCTTGGGAACGAGCAGGGTCGTTGCAGAAGCTCGGCCTGTAATCAGTCTGCCGCTATCGCTTCCTGCGCCGCAAATGATCCAGTAGTTTGTGAGAGGCATGGTCACTTCAAAAGCACCCTGGGAACACCTCAGCGTGATCCCATGGCGGTGAACAATCCAAAAAGGAGGAAATCTTATGTATGGAAGACATTTCGTATACTGCGCCCTCGCCTTCGTAATGTTTCTGCTGCTAGGGTCACCCGCTGTTGCCCATGAGGCGGACCTCGGCGGGCCACACAGCCACCAGGATCTACCAGGCACGATCTCGAAGATTGAATCGGGGCTGATGTACATCCAAATACAAGGGTCTTCGGGAGAGAAATTTCGGCCGCGACCGGTCAGTGTAAAGAAGGCGGAACGCATGGGACTGCACCAAGCCAAGGTCGGGGACAAAGTGATCGTGACGTTGGATGAATCGAATGTGCTCCTGGACATTCACGATCCAAGCCGGCCTGTCCAGGGTCATCGCATTTTGGTCGGGAACCTCGCCTATGCGGATCCGGTCTGGGAGGTAGTCGAGATTTTTACTAGCAAAGGGTTGGAGTCGTTTTCGGTTGACCCTTTAACGAGTAGTAAACTTGGTGTGCTTCAAGAAGGAGCCTTGGTAAGAGCAGAGTTAGACGAGGCGAATGTGTTGATTGATATCCATCCGTACCACCGGTAATGCGAGCATGCAGGTGTTTCACTCTTCATGCCAAACAGGCAACTGGGCACGCGCGGGTTCCGGCAATTGCGTCTCCATCGCGAGATCACCGGTTGATACAATAGGGCATCCCGTGCCTGTGTTTCTTTATCGTCATCTGCCTGAGATAATACAGGGTGAGGCTTGGGCGTCGATTCTCACGTCCCCTTCAAACGTGAGAGGTCATAAGAATCCTAAGATTTATTATTGCAGCAAGGGCCGACAAGGGAGCGTCGATAATGACCAAGGGTGTCTGGGTGGTGCTCGCGATCACAATGGTTGTCGTGACAGGAAATGTTGCCATACTTTGGCATGTCCTGCAATCAGGTTTTAGTGCGAGGGAACAACCATCGGAACTCGAGGTCATATTCGCGCGTCAGCTCCGGAGCCTGGCAATGCCCAAAGCCCAGAAACAGCTGAAAAACCCCGTTCCCGCCTCGGAGGAGGTTCTTGCAGAAGCGCGGATTCACTTTGCGGACCACTGTGCGAATTGCCACGGGAATGATGGAAGTGGCTCTACCTTGATTGGACAGAACTTCCATCCTAGAACACCCGATCTGACGAAAATAGAGACGCAGTCCTTCTCCGATGGAGAATTGTTCTATATGATCAGTAATGGCATCCGATTTACCGGAATGCCCGCATGGGGGAAAGGCCGTCCAGAACCAGATCTCGATAGTTGGAAGCTGGTGCATTTCATCCGTCATCTCCCAAGCATTACGAGGGAGGAACTGGCACTTATGGAGAAGTATAACCCCGTGAGTCAAGTGGCCCGGGAAGAGCAGGAACGAATCGACCGGTTTCTGCAAGGCGAAGTGCTTGATCCAGAGTCTCCTGCACATCATCATTAACTGAGGCAGAAGGTTGACCAACATGGTGAAACGAATAGGAAGACTGCTCCTGTTGATGACCGCGTTTTTACCCGGAATAGCCGCCGCGCATGGTGAAGGGATGCACGTCTTTGGGACGGTTGCCGCCATCGACACTGCTGAGATTCAGGTTCTGACGATCGAAGGGAAAACAGTCTCAATACACACGGTCGCCGAGACGAAATACCGAAATAGAGGAAGGAGCGGAGGAGGGGAGGTTCCCAAGGTAGGCGACCGAGTTGCCGTAGATGTCACAGAGAAAGATGGCAAATTGATGGCCATCGAAGTCCAATTCTCTTCCTTTGTGAAACAACAGAAGCCGTGAATGGATGATGTCCGCCGACAGGTGAGCTGAAGTAGCCTGGATTTGAGAGGCGCCTTTGCAGGGGGACAGGATCTTCCGAGGAGGTGGCCGATTCGTGCGAAGGCGAAAAGGTACCGCCCATCTCGAAGGCATCGGTTAAGAGGGCGGAGCGTTTGTTTTCCGCTTCGCGCACGGATGCGGTAGGCGTATGAGCGTCCTAACCCGTACTCGCAGAGCTGAGTGACTCAGGCGAATTGTGGTTCTCCTTGCCGGTAAGGTTAGCTCAGATGCTGAGCTGCATCAATCACGCATCAGGTTTAAGGCTGTGGAGGGATTCGTTGGTGGATAGCCCTTCAGGTTCTTTATCATGACAATCATTAGCTCGTTCAGCGCATGGACGAAGTCATTCCACCCTCTGCTGGGTGGCTCGACGAACGCATCACAGGAATAGCTCCGCCGGATTCAGTCGTGAGCGACCTGATCACGGTCGAGAGGAACCGAGAATTGATGACGGGCAAGGTACGGCATGGTCATATCACAGGGGCACGTTTTCTTTTTGAAGAGTCCACAAAGCAATGAGGCTTTTTTATCATACCTCATGGATCCAATGGGATTCAGATATGATCAATAGCTCACGCCATGAGATCGCGCTGAGCCGTGTGGGCCTGTCCGTTGGGAAAGAAAAAAATAGGGTTCCCCCGACTACTCCGGATCGGCGAATGGGCGAGAGTGGATGACACACTCTCACATCAGCTGGAAAAACTGGATTTGATCGGGCAGGTCGTGTCAGAACACCTGCCCGATCTTGGGAGACTGGGCCAGGCCGACCCTTCGGCAGGGGGCACGCCCGTATTTCCGATGGCCGAGCCTGGGGATTGATCCTTCACGAGGTCTTTGGTACGTTCCTGGCCAGGCCACAAGGCCTTTAGATTTCCTATTCCTGAGTGTCTGATCCACTTCACGAGCTATGCCGGCTATCCGAAGGCCGCGCCGGTCTGGGCAGAGATCCGGATCGCGTTCGCGAAGCGGGAGATCCTGCCGCTGTCGGCGAGTCTCCGGCCGGGGCGGCATCCGGAGCGGGATCGCGACCGGGCGAGACCTGCACGGGGCATAGAGACCAACAGACCGAGAGGAACCTGGCCCGCAGATGACCGCCCACGCCGAACCGCTCGAGCAGAAACTCGTTTCGAACCCCCGCCACTACCGCTACTACGATCTCGTCATGGCGGGCTTCGTGACGGTCCTGCTCTGCTCGAACCTGATCGGGCCGGGCAAGACGTGCATCCTCTTCGGCCTGACCTTCGGTGCCGGGAACCTGTTCTTCCCGATCTCCTACATCTTCGGCGACGTGCTCACCGAGGTCTATGGCTACGCGCGCACACGCAAAGTCATCTGGGCGGGCTTCGCCTCGATGATCTTCGCGACCATCATGGGGCTCTTCGTCATCCACATGCCGGCGGATACGGAGGAGCCCTTCAATGCCGTGATCCAGCCTGCCCTAGAGGTCGTGTTCGGGAGTACGGGGCGGATCGTCGTCGCGTCGATCGTCGCCTACTGGTGCGGCGACTTCATGAACAGCTATGTCATGGCGAAGATGAAGGTCTGGACCGAGGGGCGTCATCTCTGGACCCGCACGATCGGCTCGACCGTGATTGGCCAGCTTGTCGACAGCGCCCTCTTCTATCCGATTGCCTTCCTCGGGACCTGGCAGCCCGGGACGATGCTGAAGGTCATCGCCTTCAACTGGGCGTTCAAGGTCTCCGTCGAGATCGTCTTCACGCCGGTAACCTACGCGATCGTCGGCTGGCTGAAGCGCCAGGAGAACGAGGACTGGTACGATAGGCATACGGACTTCACGCCCTTCTCCTTGAAGGACTGAGCCGTCGAAGCGCCAGACGACTGCGCTGCGCGATCGGGCGGGCACGTTTGAACCGACCGTGGTCAAGCAACGGCAGCGGCGGCTTGAGGGGTTTAATGACAACGTGCTGGCCCTCTATGCCCATGGGCTCACCACGCGGGGCATTCAAGGCCACCTCGAAGAGGTATATGGGACGGAGGTGTCGCCGACACTCATCTCCACCATGACCGATACGGTCTTAGAGGATGTGCGTCTCTGGCAGAGTCGTCCCCTAGAAACGGTCTATCCGATTCTCTATTTCGATTGTCTCTTTATGAAATCGCGGCATGACGGAGCCGTCACAACCAAAGCGGTCTATGTAGCGCTAGGCGTTACCTGAGCCGGGGAAAAAGAACTCGTAGGCCTCTGGGTCAGTGAGACCGAAGGCGCCAAATTCTGGTGAGCGGTCTTTACGGATCTCCGGCAACGAGGGGTCAAAGATTGTTTCGTGGCCTGTGTCGATGGGCTGACGGGTTTGCCCGACGCGTTGGAGAGGATCTTTCCGCGAACCCAGGTGCGGCTCTGCATGGTGCATAAAGTCCGACAATCCTGGCGGTCTGTGGTGTGGCGGGAGCGGCGTGCCGTGGCCCGTGATCTGCGAGCCATGTATGGAGCGCCGGCGGTCACGGAAGCTGAAGCGGCCTTGGAGCGCGTTGCCCTGACGTGGGATGCGCACGATCCCACGATCTGCACGAGTTGGCGGCGGGACTGGACGCGGCTCACGGTCTTCTTTGACGATCCTCCAGCCACTCGCAAAGCCCTGTACACTACGAATGCCATTGAACCCCTGAATGATTCGTGACGAAAAATGTTAAAAAAGCGCGGGGCGTTTCCCACGGATGAAGCGATCCTCAAAGTCCTCTATCTGGGCCTGCAGCGCATAGCCAAGAAATGGACCGCCCCGATTCCGGAGTGGAAACAGGCGCTGAATCAATTTGCCATGATCTTAGGAGACCGTGTGCCTACCAGTGATTAACCACAATCAGTTACGCCGAAAACTTGACACGCCCAACAACGCCTGTTTGTGCTCGATCAACAAATCCAGACACCGATACAGCGTGTTCGCCTGCGCGATCCGCACATCCTCATCGAGCAAATCGCCCATCGCGCTGCGATCGAACCATTGACGATGCAAGCGCCACTCGCTCCCAGGATCGATCAAGCGGTACACCACCAACGTCTTGAGTACATTCAACCAACGCGTACCTTCACGGCTGGGCATCAGCCGCGGTGCCCAGAATCGGTCCAGATCGAGGTGTTCCCACAGCTCCAGTGCCAACCAACACGCACCCCATTGCCGCGGCCGCACCAGGCGCATGTCTTTCACGCGCACCTGCGCCACTTCGCATGGCAGTGGCGGAGCGATGCGATCTTCGGGAAAGATCGCCATCTGCGACGTCTTGCCCGCTCCCCCTCAACCACTTCAATCGTCTTGCACCAGGCACGATGCTGTGCGTCGTTGATCTCCCCCAGGTACAGCACCTGTCGTTGCGCGACTCGACCATCTGGCAAGCGCCGATTCTCCACCACGCTGAAGGTGCGGTGGACCTTACCGTCTTTCTTACGCGTCTTCGATCGCAAGAACATGGAGAAGTATCGCCGTGTACACGCAATACCGCAACAACCAAGGTCGGCACTACAAGCGACTTCGACCATCGACTCCTTACTACATCAATCAGTTAGCTCGGCCCTGAGTGCGAAAATCGTAGAATTGGAGGGTGAGTTGGTGAAGTTGGGCTACGGCACGACGGAGCATTATGTGTGGGAAGCGCAGCAGATGTTGGAAGGAGCGGAGGGAAAGATTACGCAGGTCTAAGCGTGATCGCGAAGTCGTGGGGTGCGGGATGTCCACATGACCGCGGTGGCCGGGTCGTCTTGCAGGGGCGCCAGAGCCAACAGTCTGTTCTTGAGTCACAGCACCTCAACGATGAATTAACCCAGCATCTTTTGACAACTTCATGTGAGGTATGGGCTCAGAGAAGCGATGGATCTGTTGGGCCAAGGCATTCGCCACGAGGTGCAGATTGAAAGGCGAGGCGTAACGGAGGTCCACACTGGGCGGCTGAGGTGGAGATGATCGAGGATTTGAAGAATTGTGATATCGGGATGAAAGCCTTCAAGAGCAAACATCGTCCTCATAAACGTCATGTGAATGGTGCCCTGTGCGCAGAACTCATTACACGCCATACCGAATACGACGCCACCAGCATCGCCTCCCGGTCGCGGCCACAGACTGCTTCGAAAACCCTTGTAGCAGAGGAGTAGGGGTGAGATAGTAGCCCTCATAAGAACACTAGCACGACGAAGCTCTCTACGAGCGGAGAGGCCAGGTCAATGCATCAGCATCCTGTAGATTGAGGCCGCCAGCCCGGCTTGCAAAAAAGCATGTGTACGGTGCTGATCGAGCGCTCAAGGAAGCCGCCTTCGCAGTAGGAGAGATAGAAGTCCCACAGGCGGAGGAATTCAGGTTGATACCCCAACGCCTTGATCTCTGGAAGCTTCGTGGCAATGTTCCTCCCCCAGGCTCGCAGCGTCGGAGGGTAGTGCACGCCGATATCTTCAAGGTGAATCAGTCCCAGATCGCCGACTTTCGCCGACGCTTGCGTTAAAGCGCTCACGGACGGGATGCAGCTGCCGGGGAAAATGTAGCGCTGGATAAAGTCCACGGAGCGCTTTGCCCGTTCGTAGAATTGCTCGTCAATCGTGATGCCCTGGATTAAGGCCAGCCCGCGAGACCTCAACATGCGACTGCAGATCTTGAAAAACGTTGAGTAATACTCATGCCCAACGGCCTCAATCATTTCTATGGAGACGAGCTTGTCAAATTGTACACCGAGCTTCGGCAAGTCTCGATAGTCCGTGAGCGACACCGTGACTTGATCACGTAAGCCGGCATCTCGAACTCGTTGCAGCGCTAGGGCATACTGCCGCCGTGAGATTGTCGTGGTCGTTACCCGGCAACCATAGTGAGACGCGGCATGGATGGCGAATCCACCCCAACCGGAGCCGATCTCGAGGAGATGGTCGCTGGCGACCAACTGCAGCTTTCGACAGATACGATCGTTCTTCGCGCGTGAGGCTTCCGCCAGCGTCGCGTCCGGTCGCTCAAAGTAAGCGCACGAGTACATCATCGTCTCGTCAAGCATGAGACGAAAGAACTCGTTGCCCAGATCGTAGTGGGCTGCGACGTTCTTCCTGCTGCCGTCCATCGTATTGCGATGCAGCCAATGGATCGTCTTGAGCAATGGCCTGGTCGCCAGGGCCAGGCCACCTTCCATACGATCCAAGAGCGTGCGATTCAGGACGAAGATCCTGACTAAGGTCGTCAGATCGTCACAACTCCACAAACCACGACGGTAGGCGTCACCCAGTCCCACCGTGCCGCCCAGGGTAATCTCTGCATAGACGTGGAGGTCCTGAATCGTCACGGTAGCCCTCAGCTGGCAGCGTGCGGTGATTTGGCCGAACTGGAAGTGCTCGTGTCCTTCTACGATTGTCACGGTGCCGAACTCCAGCTTCGACAGGCGAGAGAAAACCGCTCGACGTGCGAGACGGTAAAACCAGGGTGCGATCTTCGAATGAACTTGTTGCCCGCTCGACCGATCGTCGAGCACAAGACCCGGTGGAATGGTCCGGTTGCTCATGATGGTGTCTGACGCGTCGCCGCAGGCGACGGCTCCTTTCGGTTATTTGGGTGAGCGTAGAATGGGACTCCTTTGGCCCAGAGTCTCAAGGCCTGCCAATGAATGGCTCCGATGATCTTGGCCGTCATCAAGGGATAGTGCGCCAGGACGCGCGCCAAAGACGACCCGGATAGCTCTCGTCGTTCCAGCCGCATCGTGGCGTCGAAAAAAGGCCGTCCGTCGCGAAGGTTTTCCATATGGATGGCCAATTGCGATGTCGGCTCGGTGAACCGCCAATCGTAGGCCACGTCCATGTCGATAAAGGGCGAGACGTGGAACACCTTGTCGAGTCGGTAGCGCTTCCGTCTGCCGCTGGCGCGATTGTGTTCGGCTCCCAAGACGTAACAGTGACGCTCTCCCCATGGGGTATTCGTGATTTCCGCGACGATGGTGTCGACAGAATCATCGGATCGGTCATAGCAAAAATAGAAGCTAACTGGGTTGAAGACGTACCCGAAGTAGCGGAAGTGAGTCAGGAGACGGATCGGTCCAGCCGGTCGACTGCCCGTTCTCTCCTCCACGAGATGTCGGATCGATTCGTCCAACGTTATGATTGGATCACCAACATGGTCAACGCGATTGAACGAAGCGAGGTTGGTGCGATCAACAGACCAGAACCAGCGATCCTCAAAAACGGTCGGGAGTTCCTCCAGGTCCACATACATCATGAACAACCGGTAGGTGAACGAGTGCGGAACTGGGCTGAATCGCCGGTGCCGAACGTGTCCAGTATAGATCGCGCTCTTGATGATGAGAGGTCCTTCCCGAGCGGCTTACAGACGGCCAGAGCACTGTTCACTCCATCCTCATGAAACCCAAAACCCCAGTAAGCACCGCAATAGGAAGTCCGATTGACGCCGTTGATCTCACCGTGGCGCCTCTGTGCGGCAACGGCTTCCGGTGAGTACACCGGATGATGATAAGTGATGCGACACAGGATCTTAGTTGGATGGATGGCTTGTGTGTGATTGAGTGTGACACAGAATTCACAGGGCGCGGTCAGGCTCTGTAACTTGTTCATGTGGTAGGTCAGAACCGCACGATCCGGCTGGGCCTCAAGCAGATGGTAATTCCATGCGGCCCAGGCCAGTTTACGCTTGGGGAGCAACGACGTGTCGGTGTGCAACACGGCTTCATTCTCTTGATAATGGATTGCCCCCAAGACCTCCTTTTCCGTCGGTGAGGGGTCGGCTAGAATGGTGAGGGCTTGATCGCTATGCGTGGCCATGATCACATGGTCGAACCGCAAGGCGCAGTAGTTGCGCCCTTGCATCTTCGTGCGGATTTCTGCGTAATCCGGGAATCGTTCTATCGACTCGACCGGGGAATTGAGATAAATGCGGTGGCGGAACGGCGCGATGAGTTTCTCAGCATACCGCTGCGAGCCACCCTTGATGACCCGCCAGGTCGGCCGCTCATCGACCGAAAGCATGCCATGGTTTTTGAAAAACTGGACGAGGTACCGGGCCGGAAACTTCCACATGTCCTCGTGACTAGCTGACCAAATCGCGGCTCCCATTGGAACCATGTAGTGCTCGATGAACTCCCTTGAGTATCGATGGGTCTCCACATAGGAGCCGAGCGAAGGACCCGGCTCCGTCAGTGTCAGCAGTTCCAGTGACTCGCGATTGAAGCGCAGGATGTCCCGTATCATCCGGTAGAACGAGGGGCGAAGCAGGTTTCGCCGCTGGGCGAACAGTGTATTCAGCGACGTCCCATTGTACTCGAGGCCAGTTCGCTCGCATTTCACACCGAAGCTCATGTTGCTCGGTTGCGATTCCACGCCCAATTTCTTGAGTAGGGCAATGAAGTTCGGGTAGGTACACTCGTTGAACACAATGAATCCGGTATCTATGGCGTAACCGCGGTCTTCCATCGGGACTTCGACCGTATTGGTATGTCCGCCGATATAATCAGCAGCCTCGAAGACAGTGATCTCATGATCTCGATGCAGGAGATACGCCGCGACCATTCCCGAAATGCCTGTGCCGACAATCGCGATCTTCATTCAGTCTTCAGTGCCTCGTTGATCGAGTTCGGACCAAGCCAGATTGCATAAGAGGCCTCCAGGACATCGACGCCCGGTATGATTTCCTTACGCTGGTGGTGAGCGCCAACCCGGTCAGGACGCCCGGAGATGCTGTCACCATATAGCAATCCGACCTGTTCCATGACTGGCTGGGGTACACTAGTTCCAGCGTTGGGGCACCTTCCTGACTTTGGAGACATCGTAGCCCTCCTCGGCGATGAGCGTCAGAAACCGCTGGTAGTCCGGATCAGGAATTTCAGGTGTCCGGGCCATTAGCCACACATAATCGCGCGCGGTTCGTCCGATGACCGTCTGACTGTACGACTCGTCGACAAAGACAATGCGATAGTCGGCCTTGATCGGCCAGACGAACTGCATACCCCAGACGGCATTCGATTGCGTATCGATAATATAGCCGGTGGGATGATAGGTCTTCCGCTCCCCCTCAAAGCCGCCCTCACGGAAGCTAAAGGTCGTGGGCACGGTACCATCCTCGGCCAAGCGATAGGACTCCATGGCGTTGTAGGCGTTCGTCTCGATAAAGGTTGGAATATTGGCGATGACGTACCAGTCCCCCATGAACCGCTCCAAGTCCACGGCCGTCGCAATTCGAATGGGTGGAGGGCTGCTGCAGGCAGCGAGCGTCAGCAGCACAATGGGCATGAAGAATGACGACCTTACAGATGACATGTGTACCTCACTGGAGCGTATAGCGAAGGGTATCGCCCTTCTTCGTGGTGGAGTGGAGGGCGACCCATCGGCCGTTTAAGGTGTACCAGAGATCGATCGTGAACTTGTCCGTTACGATGCGGCGATGTGTGGTTCGAGTCGGGACGCCCTGCACGGGGATCGTCTCTTCGCCCACCACAAGAATGGATGCCGGCTGATGTTCTCCGGTCTGCGAATTCAGCAATCGCTCGCCCGTGATCCACTCAGGGTTCCAGTAGGCAAAGGTCTTGATACAGCCCTCACCGATCCAGTTGCCGGTCTGTGTCTGCACCTGCAACTGCCCGTTCCGAAAGATGCCGTTCACAAAGAAGGACTCACCGTTATCATCCGTCTCCGCACGAATCTCGCGTAGGCAGGTGCCCTCCCATGTTTCGATGTTGGTATGCCGATAGGTGTAGACCGTGATGTACAGGAACTTGACCGTGAAGTGCGCGTCTATCCTGACCTGGGTCCGTTCGTTTTCCGAAGAGACGTCAAAGCGCTGGTGTCCGATTTCATCCTTGCCGAGGAACACCTTGAAGTCATAGGTCTGCGAAGTGGCACTCCACGCCTGTTGGGAGGGGCTTACAAGGCAGACCAGGAATCCGAGGATGGACGCCGCGATGGGAAACCTGCTGGTCACGGAACACGCAGTGCTCATGATGGTTGTTTCCTCAAATGGAACCCTCCATCCTCTGTTTCGGAGGGCCGGGAAGGAAGGCATTGGTGTGAGCGATATACTCTCGATACGCAGGTCGCCGTTCGATGATAGTCTGCTCCATTAGTGTTACGCCTGAGAACTTCAGGAGCAGGTAGGTGAGGAGCAGGGGCCCGGCCATCGTCCACCAGGCTCCAGTCGGTACCGCAAAAAGGTAGAAGCTCCACCAGATCAAGCACTCACCGAAGTAATTGGGATGCCGTGTATAGTGCCAGAGTCCGCGGTCCATCACCTTGCCGTGGTTGTCCGGGTCGGCCTTAAACTGTGACAACTGCCAATCTCCGATGCCTTCGAAGATCATGCCGACGGTCCATACCGTCACCGCGAGTACATCGAATGCCCCCCCATCGATCGGAATGGTGAGAGCCGGCCACAGGGGCATGGAGATAATCCACGCCAGTCCCGCCTGAAACCAGAAGATGAGGCCAAGACTCTTCAGTGCAAAATGCGGTTCGTATTTCTGGCGGATGTCTCGATAACGCCGGTCCTCAGGCTCACCCCAGTTGCGATGGATGATATGACCTGAGAGACGCAGGCCCCATAGCACAACCAGCGTCAGGATGAGTGTCGTCCGTCCTGTATAGGGCTTCGCACCGGTGGCGTACACGGTCGCGGCGGCGAGGAGCATAAAGGCCCACACACCGTCTACAATGCTCACATCGCGCTTGAGGACGCTGACGACCCAAGTCAGCGTTGCCAGACCCAAGGTTGAAACCAGTCCCAAGAGATAGAGCGAGAGACTCATGACGTTTGCTTCTCCAGTAGGCCAGCATAGCCGTCAAAATGCGAAGACAAGGCCAGCAGCAGCGGTGTCAGCACCGCCCAGCCGATGGCCAAAGCCAACAACCCTGCGGGCATATTGCCGAATTCCAGCGCCCCGAGGCGGAGGCCGCCGTAGTAGGCGGCAGGGCCCCCGACGGCTCCAAAAACAATCGCGAGAACCCAGCGCCCTCTCATCCAACGCAATGAGATATTCAAGAGGGTTGCGAAGAGCCCCCACAACGCCACGATCCAATACGGGGCAACGTTCGGGAACACGATTCCCGAGGAATACTGAAGCCAGCCCTGCCAGACCAACAGGCTATCGAAGACGAGTCCTAAGCCGAGCGAGAGGAGCACCAGTTCGAGCTCCGCTGTTGGCATGGGAGCGCGGAGCACGTGCGTGACCACCACCGCCGTTGTCACAAGGATGCCGAGCCAGGGCTGATGCGCCGCGGCGCTCAACACACACGCAAACCAGCCGATCTGAAACAGCACAACGTTGCTGACAATCATCGTGGTGCTCATCTTCATCAGGCACTCGCCCTCGATTTGTCGAAGAGATAGTGACTGACCCCCCACTGTCGGCCCTCTTCATAGCCGAACAGTTCAGCACAGGCCATGAAGAACAGTCGCCACCGCCCCCACCAGATGCGCGCGCGCCTTGCCGTAGACGCGTTCGATCACGGGCCACAGTGATTCGCGGGCGGTATCCATATTGCTCAGCCAGGCGTTGGCTGTCTTTTCATAGTGCGTGCCGTCCCACCGCCAGCGGTCCACGCAGGCAAGATGGTCCTGGCAGGCCAGCGGAAGGCCATCGCTGGGCATCATCCCGCCCGTGAAAAACTGCCGACTCATCCAGTCGGCGGGTCCCCGGTCTTCGAACAGGTACGACGTAGCGCGATGCACGAACACGTGCATGAAGAACTGGCCGCCCGGTTTCAGCCATCGGCGGACGCGAGCAAAGAGATCAGGCCAGTTACGCATGTGTTCGAACATTTCCACCGACACCACCCGATCGAATTGCCCGGAGTCGATCTCGAACGTGTTCATATCGCAGGTCATCACCCGAACCTGGTTCTGTAGGCCACGTTTTCTGGCCTGGGCCTCAATGTAAGCCCGCTGCGAGCAAGAATTGGAGACCGCTGTGATGCGGCTGTCGGGGTAGTGCTCAGCCATCCACAGCGTGAGGGACCCCCAGCCGCATCCGAGTTCCAAAATCGTTTGCCCATTTATCAGGCCTGCATGGAGGCAGGATTCACGTAAACCGGCGGCTTCTGCTTGGCCTAGGGTTGTCGCGTTGGCGGGCCAGAAGGCGCTGCTGTATTTGAGGTGGGGCCCGAGGACCTGCCGGAAGAACTCAACCGGAACCTCATAGTGCTGATCATTGGCTTTCTCCGGTACCACTGCGATGGGCGCACGGCGCATCTGGTCGATAAATTGCGTTTCCTGCAGTGCTGCTGTTCGAGCGTCGCCCGACCGGATCTCCTGGAGACGCTGCGTGAGCAACTGCCGAATCCCCCATCGGAGCACCACGTCTGGGAACAGCCCCTGTTCGGCCAAGTTCAATGCAAGACGAGTGAGATGTTGCACGGGTTTAGCCTCCAAACAAACGTACGCGTATGGATACTGCCTTACGCCATCATCATGAAAAACGCTTCACCTGTTCTGCCAATGTGTTGGCGACGTGATCCAAGTCAAATGGCCACGCATAACGAAGCTCAATGCTGGGATACTGTGGCCGTAATTGATCGAGAATTTCCGGAATCTCGACTTCCGAATGTGAACCGCCTGGTGTGAACATCGTGGTCGTCACGGTAATATGAGTCGCTCCCTGCTGGATCAACGATTCGACCGATTCCTCCAACGTTGGTGCACAAAACTCATTGTAGGCCACGGCAAAGAGCGCGCCGTCGAGTTGAGCTCGCAGGCGTGCCGCGACGGTTTCGAGACCTGCTTGATAGGGGTCTGTCTCCGCGGTTCTCGGCCACTGGCGAACCTTGGTATCCAGCTCCAGTTCTTCTGCAGAAGGTGGAAGCTTCGCGGCACGCCGCTGGGCTTCCAACCGTTTCAGTTTCGTGACTAATTCCTGAGGGCACCCCTTGGGAATGCCACCGTGACCGACCAGAATGACTCCGTGTTGTTGCGTCGCCATGCATCCTCCTAGAAAGAGTTGGGCCCGGAATCCTTAGAATGGAATTCCGGGCCGATTACTGCTACACCAACCGTTTCGTTAACGGCGTACCATTAATAGACAGACTTTGCGCCTGGGCTCACCTGGCTGGGGAACGGATCCAGGATGCTCTTGGGCGCATTGTTCCAGATCACATCCGCCAGGTTCGACATGCGGCTCACGATCTGGGCCGCCACGCCGCCCGCGGCGCCGAACAACCCGCACCAG
>Ga0224510_10000174_pt1 | contig 54301 bp, 46 predicted proteins | sample SF_May12_sed_USG_FD_170161 | JGI IMG/M metagenome (GOLD analysis project Ga0224510, IMG submission 170161) | Sediment microbial communities from San Francisco Bay, California, United States - SF_May12_sed_USGS_4_1 | ecosystem: Environmental > Aquatic > Marine > Sediment | place: USA: California... | reverse complement strand
CACACCGCACCGTCGAGGCACTCTGGAACGAAATCGGAACACTCCTCGCCGCCTTCTCTCCAACCGAGTGCGCCAAGTACTTCCAGCACGCAGGATACTCTGTATGACTAAATAGAAAATGCTCTAGTGGGAGACTTGCAATCAGAGCTCTTGAGCCGTACCATTTTTAGAGTACCCACTCTGATTGGCTCCGTCGTCCTAGTAAGCATGTAAGAGTCGGCTGCGCTGATCGACGAAGAACCAACTGTACCGGCGTAGGAAGGAGAAACCCAATGCCCCAGAAAGTTCACATCGATCCTATCGTCAAGATTACGAAGACCGATGAGGAATGGAAGAAACAGCTGTCGGCTCCCGCCTATCGTGTCCTACGGCATGAAGATACGGAACGCCCATTCGTGAACCCGTTGCATGAGAACCACGAATCTGGGATCTATTATTGCGCAGGCTGTGACCTGCCGTTATTCTCTTCTGAACACAAGTTCGACAGCGGTACAGGGTGGCCTAGCTTTTGGCAACCGATCGATCCACGAGTCGTCGAGACTCGAACGGACTTCAGACTCTTCATCCCCCGCACAGAAGTTCATTGCGCCCGCTGTGAAGGCCACCAGGGCCATGTGTTTAAGGATGGGCCAAAGCCGACCGGGCTACGCTACTGCATTAACGGAGCGGCCCTGAAATTCGTGGCGGGATGATTCTCCTGCATAGTCACCCTCCGGACCCGATATTCAGGCTTTCGAGATACCGTTTTCCGTCGGCCGGCACGCTGAACTACCGCTAGCACTTATCAACCGGTTCGCAGTACAATCGACCGGTACACATCGTTGAACCGGAATCGTCATGTTCCGCCGAGTACCACCATTTCTGATTTTTCCCCTGTTCCTGCTTTCGTGTGGAGAGTCAGGTAGGCTATTTACCTCCGAGAACGGCCCCTGTTCGCTCGTAACGGTGGCTGAAGCACAAGAGGCACTAGGCGAACCGGTCCTGGAGGGAATCCTTACGGATCCAACAACCTGTCTGTTCAAAGCTCAACGGCACGAAAATAATGTCGTCACCGTTCAAGTCGATGAGCCCGCCGGCAAGGATCAGCGCGCGTGGTTCAATAAAGAGCGGCTCCGCCGTGACAGTCGGCTCATTGCAGGGCTCGGCGAAGGTGCCGTTCGAGTCGACTCACCCACCTTATCTCGATTGACCTTCTTGCATAGGGACGTCCTTGTAACTGTTATCGTAGCATCGACCAAACAGAAACATCTTAGTGAGTCCGTCACCCGCTTGAGTCTAGCTGCCGCAAGCCATTCTGGAGCAACATCCACCACCTCCCTCCCCCATACCGTTTCCAACCTCACTCCAAAGGATGGAGCAAGTCCCCATCCGGTCTCGCGGCCGACGCCGGTCATGCTCTCCCAAACACGTCCGGGCCCCTCCGATGCCCAGTCCGGACCGCAAAAAGCCCCGGCTCTAGATCCGACCCACCTTGTCGGTACCTGGCACTCACGTCTCACACAAGGAACGACCCAGCATGATATGCTCTTGATCATCAAGCCGAACCTCGCTTGGTCTCTCTCTTCCATGATGCAATTTGATGGTGTCTTGAATGCCGAGGCCGGTTTGTGGTCGCTCGAACGAGCCAACACGTTTAAGGGTCTTGGGTGGAAGGGCACCTACCGGAAAAAAACAGCGAACTCGTTCTCCAGCACCGGGAGCGTCCAGGCCACGTGGTCACGGCTTACACCGGATCAAGACCCGACCCTTGTTCCAACGGAACTCTGGAAACTGCGGCGCGACGCAACCAGTGTCCCGGTGTTCCAAATTAAAACCGTTGATCCTGATTTAGTCGGTCAATGGGAAGCGACCGGCACCTATGCGGGTGGTTCCGCCGCATTTGTGTGGGGGATTAAACCTTCTGCAGCAACCGACTTGTTGATCGTTGAATCACTCCGAGGGACCGTGCAAACCAAGAACAACCTCCTGCAACTTCAACCGATCAAGAAACAGAAAGGCCAACGAGTCAGCATCGTCGCTCTCTATGACCATGGTCTTACAACCACTGATGGGAAGAATACGCTTCGCTGGAGCAAGCTCTCTCCCGAATTGACGGAAGATCATCAGCTCTAGCGATGACTCTCCCTGTCCTCGTTTCCGTTGAAAGGATTTTCGCTGATGGCGCATCCCCCTGAGCGTATTGGATTTGTTGGTGTCGGCCGTATGGGCGCCAATATGGCCAGGCGTTTACAAGAGCAGCGGTATCACATCGCCGCGGTTCATGACCGTGATGCCGGAGCAGCGGAAACTCTGGCACAGGAGCTGGGTTCGGAACTGGCTGCATCACCGTCGCGTGTCGCTGAGCTATCGGATATCGTCATAACGGTCGTATCCGACGACGCGGCAATGCGTGACATTTATGCCGAAGCGGACTCGACCAGCCTGATGGCATACGCGAAGCATCGTCTGTTCATCAACTGTGCAACTGTGACACCGACCCTTCACATTGACATCGAACGAGTAGTTGAACGACGTGGTGGTACTGTCCTTGAAGCCTGTATGGCGAGCAGTATCACTCAAGCGCGCCAGGGTACGCTCTATCTCATGTGCGGAGGCAGGCAAACGGTGTTCGAACGGGCTCGTCCCGTACTGGATGCCCTTGCCCAGACAGTCCGATATATCGGTCCCGCCGGAGAGGCAGCAAAGGTGAAAGCGCTGGTAAATCTGGTGATGAATAGCAATACCGTTGCATTGGCCGAAGGTTTAGGACTGGGTTCGGCACTCGGCCTCGATCTGACTCTGCTTCGGGAGGTCTTCAGTCAAACAGGAGCTGCTTCACGAGTCCTGGAAACGGACGGTGAAGATATGCAGCAACGGGCCCATGACTGCTACTTTTCAGTCGTTCATGCCGCAAAAGATTCGGCCATTGCGCTCGACCTAGCCACGCAGGTAGGCCTGTCCCTTCCTGTTGGACAGTCTGCGTTAAGTCAATATCGACGCTTGATTGAGTTGGGCAAGGGCGATTTGGATAAATCCGCTGCTGCCGAATTGACCTTTCTAGATCGACTCGGCTCGTCTTCAAAACAGAGTTGACAGCTCCTCGTCGTGGAAATTGTGGGAACTCTTCTAGCAACAGGACCTTGATCGGCAGGACACATACCCGGCGGTCACGATCGAGGGACAGAAGAATCGATGGACGCTCTTCGAACTCAAGCTTGGCTGGAAAAGAAACTCTTCACCTGATCTGTGGGCACACAGCCGACTAGGAGATCACCATCTGGAGACACAATCAGAGGCACACCATTCTGACCAGTTGCATGCCAGGCTGTTTCCCATTTTTGGGCGATCACACGGCTCTCATCATCCACGCCTTCGATGCCCCCTTCTCCCGCGAGTTGCTTGACCACGTGAGGATCAGAAATGTCTTGCCCCTCACACCAGAAGGCACCGTAGGTTCGCTTCACGAAGTCCATCCCCAGCTGAATATCTTGTCGTAGTAGCGAGGCCGCTTGTTCGATCGCTGGTAAGGTATTCGGTTTCCCACTCGGCAGGCTGATTGGAAGACCGGGAGCGAGTCGCTGCACAACCGTCACTTCATGCTTCAGCTCAGCACCCAGGGAGCCATCCCAAGGTCTCATAGGCCTTGGCAAATGCGGTGCATGTTGAACTCCACGCCACTCACACAGATGAAGCAACCCCAGCTCGTGCAATCGTTCATGCAACGCATAACAGAACGGGCAGTTGAAATCGCTATACAGAAAGAATCTACCGGCGGGAGGAATCGTCGTCATGTCACCACTTTACCGAAGTGGATTGAAAGAATCCACTAGGATCAGACTGAAAAAAGTGATGGAGGCATTCTGAAATCAGGAGTGGGTTTGTTGCAGCAACTTTTTAAGATTTATGCGGAGTGTGGGCAATGTAAGCGGCTTCGTTAACACGGTATCCATGCCAGCTTCAAGACACTTCTGGGCATCGTCATCAGATGTGTGGCCCGTGAGGGCCATGATTGGCAAATGGCTGAGCGTTCCATCCTCGCGACGACGAATTTCCCTCGTCGCTTCATAGCCATCCATTTCAGGCATTTCACAGTCCATCAGCACAACATCATAAGCCGTTCGGCTGATGGCTTCCACGGCTTCATGACCCGTGCAGGCCAACTCGACCTGACAACCGAGCTTCTGCAAGAACTTACAGGCCACGACCTGATTAATTTCGTTATCATCCGCAACCAACACTCGGAGTGGTCCAACCTGATTTCTCTCACCATGCTGGTCAGTTCCGGACAATGATGCGACAACTTCCCGATGAATAGCAGGCAGAAGATGAGTCGTATAGCGAAAGGTGCTGCCTTCGCCAACGACACTGTCGACGGTGATCGTCCCACCCATCAGCTCGACTAGTTGGCGGCATATCATAAGCCCAAGCCCGGTTCCTCCAAATCGCCTCGCAGTTGAGGCTTCTGCCTGGGCATAGGCTTTAAACAGTTGAGACTGTTGTTCAGGGGTCAACCCAATACCAGTATCACGAACGCTCCACTGCAGGATCACCCCCTCAGGACAATCCGGCAAGGTCGATTGTAGTGAGACAGCGACCGCCACACTACCACGCTTTGTGAACTTGATCGCGTTCCCGACAAGATTGAAGAGAATTTGCCGTAACCTAATCGGATCCCCTCGAAACTCCTTCGGAACATCCGGCGCAATGTTCACTTCAAGGGCAAGACCTTTCTGAGACGCTAACCCCTCGGTTAACGTCATCACATCATGGATCAAGGCCCGCAGATTCACGTCCGCGACTTCTAAGGTCATCTTACCTGCCTCGATCTTTGAAAAATCAAGAATGTCGTTCACCAATGTCAGCAACGCGTCGGCGGATCGATGCATGGTCTCAATCAGCTCTCGTTGCTGATCGCTCAACGACGAATCCTTAAGTAATTGCGTACATCCCAACACTCCGTTCATCGGAGTTCGCAGCTCGTGACTCATCGTCGCCAGAAAGGTACTCTTCGCTCGAGCTGACTCTTCTGCGACTTCTTTCGCACGACGCAATGCCACGTCCGACGTGATATCAAGACCATACGCACGGACCAGTCCCAATTCCTTGAGCGGGAACAACGACCAGGCAATGACGTGATCAACCAGAACATGCTCAATTCTGGCCAACGGAACATCTGCTGCCAGGCATTCATGGAGCATGGTCGACAGATTCTCGGGGAACATCGCTTCGATCCCGGATTCAAGTAATCCCCATTGCTCCATCACATGGAGCATGCCGTGGTTTGCGTACAGCACTGCCCCTGTCGCGTCATATTCCACGATAGGATTCGGTGCGTCTTCGGCAAGCCGTGCGGCGCGTTGAACGTCACGTCGAATCTCCATCGCCGTGGTTAGATCATGGACGACCACCACAGCTCCAATCTGAACCCCATCCTGCATTCGAGGCCAGAACGAGAGTGACAGCTCGAATTGTGTGTCGTCCTCTCGTTTCCAGAAATGGGAGGGAATGACCACCCGTTCGCCAGTCCTCACCATCCGATTGAACGGGCACTGAGCAGCCTCCTGTTCACCTGATGTGAAACACCTAAGAATGTCATGAAACCCTGCCCCTATGACCATGCGGCCTCGCCCGAGCAGTTGTTGTGCGACAGAATTCATCGACACGATTCGATTCTCGCGATCCACGAAGATGATACCTTCCGGAACGGACTCCATGAGGAGAGTCGCATCCTCTGCCGAGGGTGACCATGGCTGTGGGGTAGGCGAGTGAGACGCTGAACGAGAAACATTAGAGATAGACATCGTGCGAGGTGAAGTCCCCTTTTCCTGCAATTCTATCGGCAAACTCATGGCCTTTCTGAAGGCTCAATCTATTTGAATTCTAGGTGGCCGGGCAGGATAGGAGCGGTTATGATCTGTTCCTAATCAGGCTCGTCGAGCGCCTCAAGTTCATCCCAGATAAACCGATACAATACGCGATGGGGAGTAAAAGATGGGCCACAGGAGGTGTCTATGATTTCTGCCATACACACCGCACTCACGGGCCTGACTGCTTTCGGCAAACAACTCGAAGTCGTGGCACACAACATCGCCAACGTCAATACAGACGGGTTCAAAAAATTCAAGACGACGTTCGTCGAAGCACCAACCAGCGGCGTGCTTCCTGTCGTTGACAAAGACACATCCTCCGGCCCAACGGTGCTTCGAGATACAGGCCACAATCAATTGGAGGTCGAACTCTCAAATACCGATCTCGGGGAAGAACTCGTGCATCAGATGTTGGCGCAACGCAGTCTGGAAGCAAATCTTCACACCATCAAAACTGGAGACGCGCTCCTAGGCAGTATCCTTGACCTAAAAAAGTAGCGCACGCAGGTCGTGACCTTCATCATCAAGCTCTATCAAAGCAGCCACAGAGGCAGCACATTTCTTTGATCGTGTGCTGGGCCTAGCTTTCTCGTTAATCACTATGTTATGCGGAGTCCATGGCTTCCCCTCGTGTCTTACTGGTCATCCCTCCGCTGACACAACTCAATACGCCCTATCCTTCCACTGCCTATTTAACAGGATTCCTTGAGTCGCGAGGAGCACACGCAGAACAGGCCGACATAGGCATCGAAATGGTGCTGCGCCTGTTCAGCCCGGATGGACTACGCCGTGTCTTCGAACAACTTCGTGCCCACAAAAATGATCTACCCAAGGAAGCTGTCAGGATGATGCGAGCGGAGCACGCTTACGTGCAGATGATTGAACCAGTCGTGTCGTTCTTGCAAGGGCGGATCCCAGAGGCGGCCGCTCGATTGATCGAACCGGGAGTATTACCTCAAGGCCCACGATTTCGAGGCCGAAAGAGGTTCGCACGATCAGTCTCCATCGATGACCGGGCCAAACAATGGGCAACCTTCTTTCTCGAAGACCTTGCCGATCTCGTTCAGGCCACGATCACTCCACACTTTTCCTTGAGTCGGTATGCCGAACACATTGCGCGCTCGGCCTCCTCATTCGATCAGATCACCAAGGGGCTGACGGCTCCTTCCAGCTTGATGGATCAATGGTTGCTAGAGGCATTCTGGGAACACTTCGATCGAGTCAACCCATCGCTGGTTGGTCTTTCCGTTCCATTTCCAGGCAATCTTTACGGTGGGTTTCTCATCGCAAACGCCATCAAGCAGCGTCACCCAGACATTCCGGTGGCGATCGGCGGCGGCTATGTGAATACGGAGTTGCGCCGTGTGACAGACCCACGAGTGTTTGATTACATCGACTTCATCACCCTCGATAACGGTGAACGGCCGCTCCTCTCCTTGGTGGAGTATCTGTCCGGTTCACGTTCACGTGAATCGCTCTGTCGCACGATGTATCGCGCCAAGAACCACGTGGTGTATGTCGACAATCCGTCGGCCACCGATTTCGCGATGAACGACATCGGCTGTCCCACCTACCGAGGGTTGGAGCTGGATCGATATCTCACCATTTTGGACAGTACTAACCCAATGCATCGCCTCTGGTCAGAGGGACATTGGAACAAACTAACCGTGGCTCACGGGTGCTATTGGAAACAATGTACATTTTGTGATGTGGGTCTCAACTACATCAGTCGATACGAAATGACGCCAACCGATCGGCTGGTCCAACAGATCGAACACCTCATCACCGAGACTGGTCGGACCGGGTTTCACTTCGTGGACGAAGCCGCTCCGCCCGCAGCACTGAAGGCGCTCGCCCTTGCGCTGTTGGAACGAAGGATCAAGATCACCTGGTGGGGCAACATCCGTTTTGAACCGGCGTTTTCGCCCGATCTATGCCGCTTGCTTGCTGCCTCCGGCTGTATCGCGGTCACTGCCGGACTCGAGGCGGCTTCAGACCGTCTCCTGAGCAGCATGAGGAAGGGCATTACCGTCGACCAGACGGCACTCGTCGCGGCTGGATTTAAGGAGGCCGGTGTGTTAATCCACGCCTATCTCATGTACGGGTGCCCATCCGAAACTATCCAGGAAACCGTTGATTCACTAGAGCGCGTTCGTCAACTGGTAGCCGCAGATTTGGTTCAGTCCGCGTTTTGGCACCGCTTTACCGTCACAGCACACAGCCCCGTCGGGCTCAATCCAGAGGCACACGGTCTACACATTCTTGGCCCTGAGTTTCAGGGATTCGCAGAAAATGACCTTCTGCATGTTGATCACCGTGCCCCGACTCCGGACTGGATCGGTGAGGGGCTTCGCCGATCACTCCTTAACTTCCTCGAGCGTCGAGGACTTGACCTCGATGTCCGCATTTGGTTCGATGAACAAGTTCCCCGACCAACGGTCTCCTCCGCATGGCTACGCCATCTACTTAGGACTCGAACGATCGAAGACCGTTCAGCAGTTCAACGGCGATGCGTCTGGTTGGGAAGCCCCGTGACCTTTGAACCGAAGGGACACCGATCTCGACTCATCCACACTGATGGTGGAAAGACTCACGTAGTCATTCTATCCGAGGCACAAGCCGGATGGCTCGAGCAATTGATTCTCGACGCCACCTCTCGACAATCGCCGACAGAATATCCATCTTTTCAAGAAGCGTGCAGTGGGTATCCGGGAACTATGGCGGACTGCAGGAGATTTCTACAAACCTCTACATGGAAAAGAATTCGCTCCGCCGGCCTCGTACTGGTATAGTTAGCGTTGACTGGTCTGCTCGTTCACGAAATACCCTTGGTGCACCTTATCACACGAACAAAAAGAAGAGCCGGAATCCATCGTGTGGATTCCGGCTCTTCTGAGAGCGCTGGCCTCTCTAGATCACGGGCGCTGCTTAATACTGCAGCTGCAACGCAACGTGGAACGAATCGACCTTGTTGCCGGTCGCATTCGGACCAAAGCCATTGAAGAATCCTTTCGTGTTGAGATCGCCGTACCGATAGAACGCCGAGATGCGCGCATTGTGGCCGGCGATGATGTAGTTCACCCCCGTCTCCCACTCCTGCCGCATCGCGCTGTACAGCGGATCGATGCTGGTGAACCGCACATAGGGCTGGAACCGCCCAATGCCCACCTCATGCGGAATCAGGTACAACCCATACACCGTCCACGAATGGCCGTTGAAGGTGCAAAAACACGTGGCCGGCGACGTCGCAAACGCCCCCGTCCCATAGTTCGCCCAGTGCCGCTTGAATTCTCCGTTGAACGTGAACACACCCATGTTATTGGGCAGCACTTTTTCCAGCAACACGTCGACCGAGGCGCCGGTGAAATCCGACACACTGGCGGCGGCGGCATTGCCCGCCCCATCTTTTTGATGCTGCACGCTGGCCCCGATCGCAAAGATATCGCCGGCCGTCCCATAATAGGTCCCCGAGGTATAGTAGCCCGGGTTCGGCTCATCGTTCAAAAAGTTCCACTGCACCCGTCCGGTGTACATCAAGCTGCTGCCCAGGTTCGGCCCATTCCGCAAGCCCTGGGACACACTCAAGACATATAACAGGTGGGTGGTCCCGAAGGGATGCACTTTGCCCCAGAAGGTGGCCGCATTGTCACGACCATAGAGCCCGGCTCCACCGCCACCGGTACCGTTGAAGTTGGCGCTGAGGTCGGCGGGAAAGAACGGGGTCCGGAACCCATCGAAGGTCGCATGGTAAAAGGGCCCGTTCAGCTCGCCCCGCTCGCTCGGGAGCAACATGCGCCCGACCCAGAGGTTGGCCATCTCGTTAAACTCAAATTTGCCGATCGCGTCCAGCAAGCCGATCGAGGAGTTGCCGCCGAAATTCTGCCCACCCCCAACAAACGGCCCCGATCCTCCACCAACGTTACAATTGAAACAGTCCGTGTTGAACTCGAACTTCACGTATTTGTGGATCTGCCCGTTGATGTAGATACGAGCGTTGTCCACTTTGAAATCGTTGCTGTAGTGTCCCCCTGGTGACGCCCCTTCAATGGCATTGAAACTGGTTCGGATCCCCATGCCGATGGAGATCCACTTGTCGTCATCTGCCTTAATCGTGCCACCAGCAAAGGCACTCGGCAGCGTGGACCCCATCCCAGCCACCAGCGCCGTCACGGCTCCAGCAACTACCAGTTGTTTCCACCGCCTTTTAAAATGTCCCTTCATACTGATGCCCTCCCTTGTGAATATAAACCACCCACTGCCCACCTGCTCTTAGCCACAACAGCTCGCGCCAAAACTTTCAGCGCAGCGTATGCCTAAGCCCTCGAACGATAACAAGGAAAGTTTCCTTATTGCCTCATATGTTTACGACTATACATATGTATTTCTGCTTGTCCAGCCAAACGCAAAAAACGATCAGGTACGATACTGATGTGGCTATTACCTGCGCGCATTACCCCCTCACACCACGAGACCACAATGGTCACACCATGGAGCTTAATGCGTGTAAAGCAATCCTTGTACCCCAGCTCTCGACATACAACAACATCGGCCAGCACAGTGAACAAGAGATCGACAGCCATGAGCTGTGTGTCTGCTCAATAAAACAGTTTCACAATGTAACGCGTTGATAAATAAGAGCCTGGCAGAAGATATTCATGATCTTCCGCCAGGCATCTTCGGCAGACTGGTCGGAATTTAGCGGTTGGGTTGAGGCGTGTAGCGGAGATACGGTTTCACAGTCGTGAACCCTTTAGGAAACAGTTGTTGCGCTTCTGCATCACTCACAGCGGGAGTAATGATGCACTCTTCACCGTCCTTCCAGTTGGCCGGCGTAGCAACCTTATACTTCGACGTCAGCTGGAGGGAATCAATGACTCTCAATAACTCATCAAAGTTTCGCCCGCACGAGGCCGGATAGGTCAGCGTCAGTTTCACTTTTTTGTCAGGACCGATAATAAAGACCGATCGCACGGTCATGTTGTCAATGGCGTTCGGATGGATCATGTCATAGAGCGTCGCCACCTTCTTATCAGGATCAGCGATGATGGGGTAATTCATCGTCGTCTTTTGGGTTTCATTGATGTCATGAATCCACCCTTTATGGGAATCCATAGGATCCACACTGACCGCGATCACTTTGACGCCTCGCTTCTTGAACTCAGGAGAAATCTTGGCCACCGTGCCTAATTCCGTCGTACAGACTGGGGTGTAATCCTTCGGATGGGAAAAGAGGATTCCCCAGCTGTTGCCTAACCAGTCATGAAAATTGATCGTGCCCTCTGTCGTTTCAGCCGTAAAGTTCGGGGCATCATCGCCCAATCGTATCGCCATGGCGCACCTCCTTAGCATCACAATGAAGAATGGTCAGATTTGAACAAGCTCTAACAATACTGTTTCAAGAGATCTCAGTGCAAGGGGCAGTGATTTCTCACGAATCGACGCTCTGGGGACGAAATAGATTCAGAGCATCCATCCCCAAACTCCTCCCCGTACCGAAGAGCAGTTGACGCCTCCTGCACTTCCAAATCCACCAGACCAGACTCAAGGTTCCTCCCCCTTCGGCCGATATGGATCTCGAGGACCCTCTATCGGAGTGCACTATGGATAACGGCGAGCCTGGACGTACAAAGCTCCATATTTCGAAGGACCCGATGTACCTCATGCTCCGTGAGGGCTGCATCAAAGAATTCAACGCCAAGAAGGCATCCGGCGATAAATGCGACCTTCGGGGGTGTGATCTACGAGGCCTGGACCTTCGAGGCTTAGATGCCGATGGGCTGGATCTGAGCGACTGTTATTTCCGGCAATCCGATCTTCGCGGGGTCGACCTCAGTAAAGCGACACTAGACGGTGCCAGTATCAATGCCTGCAAAATCTCAGGCGTTCTATTCCCCACTGAGCTCAGCGCATCGGAAATCGAGCTCTCACTCTTACATGGAACACGAATGCGCTACCGCCCAAAATAGCTGCATCACTTTCATCTTCTCCTCATGGGACAGACCTCGCCTGAAGTTCCAGACCCGTCGATTGGCAGGGACTCTGAGATCACGACAATGAAGAATGGCACCAGAAATGACGGGTGAGGATCATGCTGCTTACGAGCCGGCAGACAGGGCTAATTGCGTTCTGACCTTCTCATGCCCAGACTCAGCTTCGCCCGTATCGAGAAGCAACACTCGTTCCTCAGTAAGCACGCCTCCTTCAAGCAGTCGATTGCGAATCGCCTCTGCTCGCTGACGAGCTAATGCTTCAAACTCTTTGCCTGAGATTTCGATTGCCGCCGCGAGTTTCTGTTTCATCTCCTCCACAGTCGGTTGAGCAGACTCGCCCGACGTGGTTGCAGGATCAGGCGGGGGAAGCTTCGCAAATAATTTCTCCACTAGTCGCTGTTCGACCTTCGGCGACAGCTCTTCCTGATCTGGATTTGCCCCACCTTGCATCGCGAAGAGTTGCGCTCGGAGCTTCATTGTCTGCAGAGCAGCGCGGTCGAGCGTCGAATCAGCGGTACCCTTTACATCGAGCCGAAGTCCGGCTCGTTCATCCAAGGCTTGCTCCAGCGCCTCGAGCTTCTTCAACTCTTCCTCAACAAGTGACGCACTCCCCGGCTGAAATTCTATGAATTCAAGGTCCTCCGCGCTGCCGTCTCCTGGGACCAGTTTTCCCATCAGGGCAAACGGCGAGGCGACGACTTTGGTTAATAAATTGAGCAACGTCGAAATCACCACCTTGCCGTACTTAAAATCAGGATCATCCAGGTTGCCACGAATCGGCATATCGATTTCGATCAACCCCTTACGGTCTTTAAGTAGGCCCACAACCAATGGAACCGGTAGCGAAGTCGCATCCGGGCTATCCGTTTTCTCACCGAATGTCAGCTGATCGACGTGAACGAGGTTCTCTGCTTCCAACACCTTTTGCGAAACCTTGTATTTCAGATCGAGCGACAACTTGCCCTTCGACAACCCATACCCCACGTACTTGCCGCTGTACGGACCGGTCGGCCTGAGATCCATGCCATTCAATGTGATGACCAAATCGGTGAACGCATCCTCACTCAATGGATTGATCTTTCCCACGATCTTGAACGGAGCGGTTCGTCCCACTTTCCCCGCCAAGTTGACGTCCGCTTTCTTGAGCTGCTTGGACGACAAGCCTTTGATGGTTCCCCCAAAGTCGGTGAGACTCGTCCGCACTTTCGGTTCGATGGATAAGTCCTGAAATCTTGCAGCCAACTTCGCCAGTTTAACCTGATCAATTGTTACAGAGACCGGCTCACCCGACTTCGGTTTCGGCTTTGCGCTTTTGGCAGCTGCTGGTGGCGACGGTTGATCGGCAGGCGCCGAAGACTTGGCGAGACGCGAAAGATTGAGTTGCCCGTCGGCATCTACCACGATTTGGACGGAAGGTTCCTGCCAGATGATTTCGGCAATCTTCACCGCCGTCGGCTCGACATCCAATGCGACCTGGTTCACCTTCAAGGCCTTCCATGCCACCACCTCGTCGAAGGAGTTATGATCCGCGATCGCCAACTGATTGACCGCCAGATCTCCCTGAAACCGGAGTAAGGGGTCGTTCCCATGGTCCTGAAGAAAATGTGCCTTTCCGCGAAGATCAATCGCTCCGTCCAACACATCGGCATTGAGAAAGCGAGCCAAGTATGGTTGAAATGGACGAATCTCGACATGCTCCAACGTGAGCGCGGCGTCGGCTTTCAACGGCTCGACCGTCACCATTCCCTTCACACCCACAGCCCCTGTCTCATTGAGGTTCAGCGCCAGGTCAACCGGAAGCGGTTTTTTGAACGGAATCTGGATGTCCTTCACCGTCAGGTTCATGGTGTCCACAGCGATACGTGCGGGACGTTCTAATGTTCGATCTTCGAAATTAGCCCCATAGTTTCGTAGTGCAACCTCATCGACGGTAATCGACCACGGCTTGATCGGTTGATCGGACTCGGTCTTCGCAGGAGCCGATTCCGATACTGCACCACCTCCACCAGCTGGAGTGAATAAGGTTTGATAGTTCAACACACCTGAGGAATCCATCCGGGCATCGAATCGAGCATCAGCCGAATGGACCTTGGCGACATCGACCGTCTGCTTTTCCAAATTTAGCTGGATACCTTCGAGCTCGAACACCGGAACGCCGACAACCGGTAGAATCCCTCCTCGTTCGACAATTTCCAGATTCTGAACCGATACCTTCCCATTCTTCACGGTGGCCTGAGGAGCTTCACCTCGCAGATCGAAATGATACGACGCGGAAAGGCCGAGGACACCCTCCTTGATATCGAACTGAAACCTATCGTGCACGACTTGATATAAGGTCTCTAGTTTCACACCGGATAACGTCAGCTTGCCGTCGGACTCCACCGGTTCCAGCGAAATCGTTCCCTCCCAAGCAATTGTTTCGCCCTTTTCGATCTCAGCTTTAAAAGCGTGGGCATTTTCAGCGTCATCACTCGGAACGGTGCTGAAATCCCGCAATACAAACCTGATGGGCACGACATCAATCAACACCGGCCTCGGCTTAGAATCATCTCGATATTCCAGAATCCCTCGTTCGATCTCCAAGAGATCGATTTCTACGGGCATCGATTTCTTCTGCTCGCCTGCAGGTTGGGAAAGTTTCGCCGCACCCTCGTCTGGCTGCGGAACCAATGACATGAGATTGAGCCTGCCTTCGGGATTGATCCTGGCAGCCACAAACGGCATCACCAAACGAATCTCGTCGAATGCCACCTTCTGGGCAAAGAGCGTCACCGCACGCACATCCACAAATAGCTCCTCAAACCCCAGCATCGCAGCCTGATTCTGATCACGCACTTCCAACCCATTGAGACGAAGCGCGAGCGAGAACGGATTGAACGCCGCCTCGCGGAGCACAACCGGATGTTTGATCTGATCCGAAACCGCAGGCACCCCGTACGCTTTTATCAGATAGGGAAGCAGCAGGAACCCAGTGAGTGAGTACAGGGCGATCAACCCTACCAGCATAGCGATCACAACTTTAGGACGACGCAGCCGACGCATATCGGACCGATCTTTAAAGGATGTAGATGAGGAGTAAAACTATAGGGGACGAGACCTTTGAAAGTCTACTTGGAGAGCATCCCTCTTTAGCATGGTGATTTATTAGGAAGTACACCGCGCGGGTCGATGGCGTGCGTGTAAGTGGACAAGCAACAGCACGGTGCAATAGAGAGCTCAGCGGAGCACATCACTCGAGGAACCTATCCGCGCGCGGCACGCACAAAGCCCAGAAGCTCCGAATGCTAGAGGGGTTTACCCCGTCGCCTCGATGGAAGAATAGGCTCCGGGCCGAGCAAGGAAACTCAAATTCAAACTCTTGAGGTGTTTATCCGCGCGCAATAGATCCATAAACCGAAAAAGAGCGCGAGGCACGAGCAAGCTTGGTTTGGTGCGCCCGGCTGGAATCGAACCAGCGACCCTCAGCTTAGAAGGCTGATGCTCTATCCAACTGAGCTACGGGCGCGCTCAAGCATTTCAACTACTTGGACGAGTGACCCTCCACGACCATGTCGCTTGGTGTTATTAGGGTGTTAACGTCAAGGTACTTTTGCACCTTCACAGCAGCATCAGTCAAGTCTTTCTCTTCGATGGAATTATATCGCTTCCACATCTTCTCAGACTTGTGACCAACAATCTTCATCGCGGTTGCTGTATCCACACCGGCGCGTCGTAGGTTTGTCGAGGCACAATGACGGAGATCATGGAATCTAAAGTCAGTTATTCCGGCATCTCTCAACGCGGTCCTGAAGGATCGGCTGATACGTTGAAGCGGTCGGCCCTTGTAGGTGAACACGTGGTTGTTGGTCAGACTGCGAATTTTGGCCAAGCGTTGGAAGGTTGCGCGAACGTCTGCGGTCATGGGAATACGCCTCCCGGTTTTAGTCTTGGTGTCTTGACTTCGAAGGGTGATGAATCCCCGACGGAGGTCAACACGGTCCCACGTCAGAGACACAATCTCCCCGAACCGTTGGCCGAGTTGATAGGCCGTCAAGAGCACCGGGCGGAGGTGTGGCTTCGCGGCCTGATGTAACCGACCCCATTCTTCTTCCGTGAGCACCCGATCGCGTTCGTTCTGGGGGTTGGGTATCTCGACTCTGGACGCGGGGTTGGCGTGGAGCAGTCCCCGCTTGATCGCCATGTTCAGGCAGTGTTTCAACGCAATGTGGTCATGGTTGACTGTCTGTGTACTCGCCTTGATTCCGTTGGGTTTTGTGCGTTGATTGCGGAAGGCTTCAACATCCTGAGGCTTGATCTCTGACAGGATCTTCTGACCGAAGAACGGGATGAGGTGAGTGTTGATACTGTAGGCTCGTCCCACGAAGGAACGAAGTCCTCGGACGGTTTCCAGGTCCAGGTAAGCCTTCGCCCATTCTTTGAAGAGGATCGGCTTGGCTTGTTCGGTCTTCTCGTGGCCTAGGAGGAGTCGTGTCCTGATGGTGGCTTCCATCTCTCTGGCAACAGTCTTATTGAGACACCCCACCTTCCAGCGTTTCCAACGGGCACCGGGTACACCACTCGCGAGGACCAATGATTTTCCGTCCGCACTTTCGATCACCGGAAATTCCACATAGTAACTATCGCGCCGCTTCGTGAGTCCCATGGCTATCTCTCCGTGGTGTGATCGTGTGCTGATCGATCCAGGCGTCCAGCTGAGCTTGCTTGAACTTCACCAGCCGTCCGATTTTGACGTACCCCAGTTTCCTCGCGGAAACCCATCCGTACAGGGTCAATTTGGATATGCCTAAATACTTCGCGGCCTCATCCATTGTCAAAAGGTTATTCATAGCGCTTCAGCAGCCCTTTTCTTCATGCACGACACATTTGGTCGATCGAACCGACCGACATACCTACACAACTCTCGCGAGTGGCACTTATGAGAGGGTCCAGATTTTTTCACCATACCGAAAAGGTAGGGGGGCGAACATAGGAAAGGACCGTTGGCCGGGTACGCCCGCATCCCGAGGGAGCACTGACCTAGGTCCGCGGGAAGGGCGGAGTATCAGACGAATTTCTGTTGAGACTTCGCTGACCTACACTGGAGATGTAGGCGTTGCTGTTTCTATGTGTGCTTATTCTGACAGTGGAACTGAAGCTCTCAACTTTTGGCTCACAGAAGGAACATGGGAAGCACGGCCGACTCAAATCGATGCGCGAATGAACGGCGCGGGCTGTGGACCGAACATGGAGTATGACATCTGATATCGTCGTATAATCGAACGTTCGGAAGGTTGAAGGCAGCTCAAGCCGCCAACTGCTTATGACACCGGCACCCTGTCCTCTGGCCAGGCCCACGATGCACCGGAGGGACGAAACCTGCTGCAACGCGTCGGGAGAATGCCACGCCCGATCCCCCTGGTGATGGATCGGGCGTATGAAGGCGATGCGGCGCGGCAACTGGCCTTGGAGATAGGCTATGTGCCGGTGGTGCCGCCCAAGCAAAATCGACTCGCGCCATGGGAATATGACCGAGCCATGTATAAACGACGCAATGAGATCGAACGGCTGTTCCGCCGGCTCAAGGGATTTCGGCGCATCTTCTCGCGGTTTGAAAAACTCGATGCCATGTTCATCGCGTTCATTAATTTCGCATTGATCGTCGAAGGCTTACGTTAGTGTTAACAGGCCCTGGATCAGCCACCAGCTCCCGAAACTGTTGAGCTTGCAAACTCAAAACTTCGGTAAAGTTCTAATCTGGGGCGGTCCAGTTCGAGGGAAGGTCGCGACAGCTTGGCTACCAAGAGGTGTTGGCCACGATATAGCGGACCCACTCGTCTTTCGTGAGATTACTCCCGGCGCAAAGGCAAAGAACTGCGATCAATTTCAGCTCGCCAACAAGCCAGAGCTTACTCCTGCTGCCGTCGTCGGCGGCGCCACTCGCCAGCCGCCCGTCGGGCAGCACCACGAGCGACCACCCCCTAGCGCAATGCCAGCGGACCACCGGCTCGCCTCGGCCTTCCTTGGGCCAGAGCTTGATCGAGCCGTTGTCACCACTGCCACTCGCCTTCGCGGGCCCCAATACGGGTCGGGTGATATCGGATTATCTTTTTCGAACTCCGGCCGTCTGAGTATCAGCCTACCTTCCAACGAAGTCTGCGTACCGGAAAGCGGGCATCGGATCGCTTTCTCATACCCCAGGTACCTCCTAATACCCTGGCCCTCTGGGCAAATTCGGGTACCTACTGCCTCCGGGAGGTCCGGGCACATAATTGGGATCGATGTGCTCCCAGACCCCGTGATGTTTCCCGTCGATCCCCCATCCTCGCACGTACACGAGTGCTAGTACCGGCTCGGTCTCGAATCTCGTGGTCCCAGTCACTCGTCCGGCCACCGTCATCCGTGCCCAGCTTCGATACGTCTGAGGCAGTTTATTCTTCTCCACCGTCACCCAGTAGAAACCAGCCTCGGGACCGCTCGGCTCAGCGGGAAGATGGGGCGTGTAATTTTGGTCCAACGGCCGATTCTTCAGGCGCAGCCAGATGTACTCCTCGTTCGCTTCTTCTTCGATGAGGGTCCCCCCGAGCAGCACCATTTTCCCCTGGTACTTCTCCAAACTAGCCACCAGACCTGTGAGCGTCACGTCACGTTCAGCCATCCGTACATAACGACGCGGCACGTTGGAACAACCTGCCGCCGCCAGCGTGAGGCTGATGGCTAGGAGGAGACAGAACAACCTCCGTGGGAGTTGGCCGTAAGTGGTCATAGTTTGTCGTCCTTGATGGATCGCACGAGAATCCCATGCCCCGATGGATACCCAGTCTTGAGAAAGCGCCGTCCTTTACCTGGCCTGCATTGGCGCAATGACGACCTGCCCTCCCAAGTGAGGGTACTGCTTCTGGACGGCGGCCAATGTCGTCTCGCCCGCATCTTGAGCGCGGTAGGGGTAGGACGTCCCCATGGCCACGCGTCGGGGGATATCCAGAACAAAGCGCCTTATATATGAGGTAGTCTCTGGCGCGGCATGAAAGGTCAAGCCCGCGTCGCCTCCCATGGCCGACAGTCCTTCATGGCGAAAGGTCTTGAACAGATAGGTGCCGACCGGCAAGCGTGCGACGAAGATCTTCTCCTCTCCCAGTTTCGCATCCAGTTGATATCGGTCCAGGTAGGGACGCGTGCCTTTCGGATCAGTGGCCTGGACAATCAGAATTTCAAACTCTTACATGAATCCCGCCGCTTTACGACCGAACAGCCGGTTAAACCAGGAGTCGGGTGCCTCTTGATCCGCATGCACAAGGACGGCTCCGATCACCACGCCCCCATCCGGCCCAGCCGGTACGATGGGCCTGCCGGTCATATCGAGCGACGGCGTGCTGCAATCAACCAGAACAGATGTTGCGCAGAAGCAGAATGCTCGAACAAAATACGCGAGCGGTCCCGACATCGCGCCTCCCGTCCAGGGTGCCCCAGTAATCCTTCGAGAATCGAGGGTCATCGCACACGCAGACTGCCACCATCTCGGGGGGGGAGTCAAGGTCACCGCGATGCGAAGCGCCTGCCGCTGCGGGTCGTGCAACGCGCCCAGATCATCACGCTGGCCGCAGAGGGAGTCCTGAATCAAGACATTGCGCAGCAGCTGGGGATCTCGCGACCCACGGTCCAACTGTGGCGTGAACGGTTCTTGGGGCTGCGCGTGGCTGGACTCACGCACGATGCGCCCCGGTCGTCTTCCGCACATTCCAGCCCGGAAGGTCCGTGCCATTGTCGAGGCGACGCTGCACACCACACCGCTCGCGGCGACACACTGGAGTACCCGAACGATGGCGGACGCACAGGGGGTCAGCGAAGCGACGGTGCGCCGAATTTGGAAGCAGCATGGACTCAAGCCGCATCTGAGCAAGACGTTCAAGCTCAGCCGTGATCCACAGTTCGTCGAGAAGCTCCACGACGTGGTGGGGCTGTATCTGAATCCGCCGGACAAATCGTTGGTCCTCTCCGTGGACGAGAAAAGCCAGATCCAGGCCCTGGACCGCACCCAGCCCGGCCTGCCGATGAAGAAGGGTCGCTGTGGGACCCAGACACACGACTATAAACGCCATGGCACGACGACCTTGTTTGCGGCGCTGAACCTGCTCGATGGGAACGTGATCGGCGATTGCCTGCCGCGGCATCGGCATCAGGAGTTCATCCGGTTCCTCAAGAAGATTGACGCCGAGACCCCGTCCCATCTCGTGCTGCATCTCATTGTGGACACCTATGGGACCCATAAACATCCTCGGGTGAAGCGCTGGGTGCGCCGGCATCCGCGCTTCCATCTGCACGTCATCCCCACATCAAGTTCGTGGCTCAATATGGTGGAACGGTGGTTTCGAGACCTCACGGACAAGCGCATTCGCCGGGGCAGTTTCCGCAACGTCCGTGAACTCATGGCCGCCATCGATGACTACGTCCATCATCACAACCTGAAGCCCCAGGTCTTTACATGGACCGCGTCTGCGGAAAGCATTGTGGCCAAAGTCGCCAAATGTAAAGAAGCGTTGGACGCACTACACTAGCGCTCCAGCAGGAACTCCGGCGGAGAGAGGATTGTTATGCGGGAAAGATGCATTCTCATGAGGGTGGGCGGCGCCGGTTTTGCCATTGTCATGCTTCTCATGATCGGTCAGGGAGCGTTGGCTCAACAAGCTCAGGCAGCCGAGAACAACAGCGACTTGGCCAAACAAGTGCAGAATCCCGTTGCGGATCTCATCAGCGTTCCGTTTCAGAACAACTTCAACTTCGGGAATGGTCATCATGACCGGATACGGTATAACCACCTGAGTGCCGACGAACGTGAGGCCGTAAGTTTAGGCCTGGCACACGGCCATTCGCTTCGAGCGATGGCGCGGGTCTTGGGGCGTGCGCCGAGCACCGTGAGCCGCGAGGTGGCCCGGAACACCCCACGAGGTGGTCCCTATCGCGCCTGTGCAGCGCAGCGCCACGCGGCTGTCCGCCCGCGCCCAGCACCCACGGCGAGTACGGAAACTCCACGACCCGTGGTTGTGGCAGTATGTTCGGACGCAGCTGGCGGCGGGCTGGTTGCCCGAGCAGATTGCGGGACGCCTCCGCCGGGCGTATCCTGACGACATGCGAAAACACCTCTCGCCTGAGACCATCTATGTCGGTCTGTATGTCTTGCCTCGCGGAGCGCTGCGCAGCGAACGGTTGGCCGCGTTGCGGCAGGCACGCAAGGCGCGTCGCCCGCGGGCACGAGACAGAGAGCAACGAGGCCAGATTCCCCATATGACGCCAATCGCCGCGCGTCCCGCCGAGGTGGAGAGCCGCACGGTGCCCGGTCACTGGGAGGGCGCCTTGCTCAAGGGCGCCCGCAATAGATCGGCCGTGGGCACCCTGATGGAGCGACCCACACGCCTGGTTATCCTTGCCAAGATGAACGGAACCGATGCCACAAGTGCCCGCCAGGGCTTCACCAAGCAACTCCGGCATGTCCCCGCGATACTGCGGAAAACCCTGACGTACGATCGAGGCAAAGAGATGGCTGAACATGAACGACTGTCCACACGCCTTGCGATTCGCGTCTTCTTTGCCGATCCCCATTGTCCCTGGCAACGCGGTACCAATGAAAACTCGAATGGCCTGCTCGGTCAGTACTTGCCCAAGGGCATCGACTTGTCGGGCTACACCCAGCGGGAATTGAACGCCCTCGCGGATCGGTTGAACACGCGTCCACGGAAATGTCTCAACGTTGCGACGCCTCTGGAAGTGTATGCGTACGTGCGCCATCATTCGCCCGTTGCACTTGGAACTTGAAACTGCCCATTTTAATGTTTGTCAGTGGCGATGAATGTGCAGACTCAACCATGGAAAAGCGAAAGGGATCCGACGGAAGGTAAAGAACTCAACACACCTCTACAACCAGACTGAGTCATGAGACTGTGCGATCAGCTGAAATGTCTCTGCTTTAGGTCATCATGGTGTCGAACGTTTTGGTGGATAATTCTTGAACGCCTTGGCGAGCGCCTGTTCCGCCATTTGAAAATTCTTCTCTTTTGAATCTGTGAGCTCGCCGAGTGTACTGGCCCGCCAGACCAATTCTTTTTTCGCCGGGGTTACGAGGTCGACCACCAAAGATCCTTCTGTATATGTATAGGTGGTGACATCACTGTAGCCCGCGCCCCACCGATACCCTCCTACGACCGAACCTGTACTACGAACCTCCTGCACATCTTTGCGGCCTAACCAATAATAGACCAGGAGATCCGGATTGTCGCTCAATGCGACCTCTCTAAGTCCTTTGTTCGTGAGCTGTCGGCCGACCATTCCCTCCACCCGCTTGCGGACCAAGGAGTTGTCCAACAAGCCCCCCTGATTCACATCGGTCATCCCGGAGAACGCGTAGGTCCGGAACGTGCCGAAGTTTGCTTCAGGGTCGAAGTCGGTGCGCACGGTCGGCCCCGTGCATCCCAAGGTCGTCAGGAGTGCGAGCACGATCAGCATGATGCCTCTTGAACAGTTCATTATGAACACCTCACAAAATCCACGTAATGAATAATTATCGACAGCCCAGCAGTTGCCTTTCACTCATTATCCTTCGAGTTGCCTGCGACACACCTTCGGCAATCCCGACTATCTGATGCTATGGCACTCACACGCAGCCCTTCTCGTCTCGGCACCCCCCCTCTCACCCGTTTAGGGAGAGCCTGGGGAGGATTCACTGACCACCGGGCAACGTTATTACATGATACCCGACAGACTTGCAAGCCCGCTGTCTGACCGAACGCGATCGCTCCCTTCAGAGTCCCGGCGGTCCCATTCCTTAAGGTGCGTTCAAATACCTTGATCCACTTAAATGAATTCCTGTTTAACCATCAAGACCGATGTTCAGCATCTTCACCTGCGGCGCAGTTCAAAATTGGCAACGTACGGCATTGACTACCGCGGTGTTTCTGCTAGTGTTTTTTGCCTGCATTGGCTACTGCGGAATCCGGAATAATGTCAAGGAGCCTATTCATCCGTGTAGACAGCAAGGTACGCTGTCCGATTTCTGGAGGCCACTATCTGTCCGGTATTCCCTCTCGACTCGTGTCAGCGTGGCGCCGAAATGTGTATGCGCACGATTGCCTTTAAATCAACGAGTGTGCGGCCCCCCGATCTGTGGGATGGGCGGCGGCCTGGGCAAGACGCCACAGCCTCGACCGCCAGCCCTCCGACTGGCCGCGCGCTAAACATTGGGGGCCGTGAAACACCGCCAGCGTGTCATCGGGATTGTCGCGTGCTCGTACCGACCCCCTCACCTCATGGAATCGGCCTCGATCAGGTGCAATTTACAGACGCCGGCCTACTCCTGCAAGGCCGGCTGACATGCCATCTCCCTCATCCGAGGTGAAAAGAGCTCGGAGTTTTCGGGCACCTGCCATCCCCGACATTGCAAGGCGCACTTGCCTTTGGTATCGTCTGCCCCGCGCCGGAGCAGAACAGCAGGAGTTCGTGGTCTACCATGTTCTTTTGTGAGCCCACACACGTGTCTTTTCCTCGCTCGGAGCTCCATGCGCGTTCCACCATCGACTGCAGACCCTTCCGCCTGTGCGCCCTCGCACTCTTGCTTGTCGTCACGCTACTGGACGTCTCGTATGCCGCCGAACAGCGCACGAGTCCACCACCCACCGCTGCAGCGGAGGTGTCTCCATTGGCCCCAGTGACGCTGGACGGTCAGGTGCTGTTCAAGGTACGCGGAGTCAGTGCCTTTCCGGCTGAACAACGAGCCGGCCTCATCGAAGAGCGTCTGCGCGAGCTCGCTTCAAACACAAGCCTCCCGCTGGACTCCCTTCGAGTCGAGGAAGGAACGGACCGCTCCCTCGTCAAGTTTTCGGACGAGCTTGTGGTGATAGTTTTCGAAGCCGATGCAGAGATCGAAGGGGTATCACGCCAACTTTTGGCCGAGGTGTATCGAAACCGTATCAGGGCCGGGGTTGAGGCCTATCGGCGCGATAGGAATCCACCGATTCTCTACACTCACGCGCTCTATGCGGTGGGTGCGACTGCCGCGTTCTCGCTGTCCGTGTATCTTGTAGTCCTGACGTTCAGGCGCGTGGACCGGTTGCTGGGAAAACGATTCAAAGCGAAAGTGGAGGGACTGCACCTCAAGACCTTCCGGATTGTGGAATCGGAGCGGATCTGGACCGGTATCCGAGCGTCGAATAGGCTCTTGCGCACGTTACTCATCCTTTTTCTGTTGTTCGTCTACAGCCAGTTCGTTCTCGGCCTGTTTCCCTGGACCAAAGCGCTCTCGACGAGACTCCTGTGGCTGACTCTCGACCCGCTCCAGACCATGGGGCTGGCCGTCATCGAAGCGGTGCCGAACCTGATCTTCCTCCTCATTCTCGCAATCGTCATCCGGTACACACTCAAGCTGCAGGAGATGTATTTCACCGGCATTCAGCACGGTACGATCTCGCTCAGCGGGTTTGATCCCGACTGGGCGATGCCGACATTCCGCATTCTGCGATTGGTGACCATCGTCTTCGCGCTGGTCATCGCCTATCCGTACGTGCCGGGATCTCACTCGGAAGCATTTAAAGGGGTCTCGATTCTGCTCGGCGTCATTTTTTCGCTCGGATCGTCTTCGTCCGTCGCTAATACCATCGCAGGATACTCGTTGATTTACCGACGCGCCTTCAAAGTCGGCGACCGAGTCAAGATCGATCAACTGGTTGGAGATGTCACCGCGATACGGCTCCAGGTAACACACCTACGCTCGATCAAGAACGAGGAAATCACGATTCCGAATTCTACGATTCTGAACAGCAGCGTTACGAACTTCAGCTCGCTCGCGCGGGAACGAGGGCTGATCCTTCATACGACCGTGGGAATCGGCTACGACACTTCCTGGCGGCAGGTGGAGGCCATGTTGATCGAGGCGGCGCGGCGGACGGACGGGCTGTTGCAGAGTCCTCCGCCGTTCGTGCTTCTGCTGTCGTTGGGCGACTTCGCGGTGAACTACCAATTGAACGTCTATTCCAATCAGCCGCAGGAGAGTTCCAGACTGTATGCAGCGCTGCACCGCAACATCCTTGATCTCTTTAACGAGTACGGTGTGCAGATTATGAGCCCGGCCTACGTGGGCGATCCTGCCACACCTAAGATCGTTCAGAAAGATCAATGGTTCGCTCCACCCGCGAAGCCTGCGGCACCCACTCCCTCGCCGGATCCTTGATCCACATCATGTCCTGGTGCAGGACGGAATCTTGATTCGCGAGAGAACCGCCGATCGTACGCGCCAGCTTTTAGAGTCCGCACAGAACTCGAGTTCTTCTAAGCGACTGCAGCTTAGATTATCCCTCTTGCCTAGGGCACCAGACTCTATTGATCGACCATCAATCGAGCTCGTTCGTATAGCTGCGCTGCCCCCCTTGGGAGCGCGTCATGCCATCGCGTTTTTTGCAATAGGTTCAGTGTATAATTGTCTATGGAAGGGATCGTTCTATCACCACACCGGCAGCGTCGTCGGGCCCCTGTCAGCTTCGCTCAAATGTGCGCGATCGCGGTTACTCTCGCGTGTCTCGTGAGTGCGCCACTGGGCGCGCATGCTGCCCCGCCTGATCATCGATTTTCGCTGGAATTCGAGACCGGCGCCGTATGGCAATCGCGCAACGAGATTCACATTCCTGATAGTAGCGCGGGTACCCGCTTCGATCTGACAAATCTTCAAGGCAGCGGCCCGATAGCGCAGCGCCGCATCGAAGCTACGTGGACCCCTGCCCGCCGCCATTCGCTCCGCTTCGTCTATGCGCCGCTTCAGTTTTCTGGAGCAGGAACCTTCGGCTCCCCAGTGCTCTTCGCCGGGGGAACCTTTACTCCTGGCGTGCCGGTCGATTCCGAGTACAAGTTCGATTCCTATCGGCTGACCTATCGATATCTTCTGTACGAATCCCCTCGCCTGCGCTGGCGTGTCGGCGCCACTGCCTTCATCCGAGACGCCCGCGTCGAACTACGCCAGCAGGGAACCATCGCCTCCGATAGCAATGTGGGAGTCGTCCCGTTGTTGAGCACGAGCCTCGAGTATGACCTAACCCCTCGGTGGACCGCCCTGCTGGACTTCGATGGACTGGTCGCCCCTCAAGGACGCGCGATCGATACGGCCTTGAAAATCAGGTACGACGTGAGTGACATCTGGTATATCACAGCCGGCTATCGGGTCTTCGAAGGCGGGGTGGACAACGACCGCTTCGTCTTCGGCTGGTATAACTTCGCCGTGATCTCCCTCGGCGCACGCTTCTAACCTTGCACTTACATAGACAGGCGCTCCGACGAGCGGTCCGGACACGAGCAGTCTGCTGAAAAACTCAATATGTGTGCTTCGACAAGCTCAGCACGAACGGAAAATGTCAATAGTTTCAATGACCGCCTCGTTCGTCCTGAGGTTCTCGAAGGATGAACGAAGGGTTTTTCAGCAGACTGGTAGAACCTTCACAAGGTGCTACCCGACTTTGTATCCTCGTCCGCTCAGGCAGACCCCGTAGGCCCGCTTGAAGGTCTCCTCATTTTGCTTTTGCTCAGCCGCCGCCGCCTCGACAGACTGTCGGTACTCCATCTCACCACGGCGTCTCTTGGCTGATCCCATAAAAGCTCCCACGCCTGCCCCTATCGCTGCACCCTTTCCCGCATTCCCACCGATAGCCCCGCCGATGGCGCCGAGGGCGGCACCTCCCGCCGCGCCTCTCACGGCACCACCCTGCGGAGGAGGGGCAGCGGCCACCGTCGTCTGCTGGTTGGGATTAAACCCGGTTTGCTGTTGTGCCCACTTATAGCAGGTGAATTCGTCCTGCTCCTGCTGCTCCGGACTCTGACCCTTTTCAGGAAACACAAACAATTGTGCCTGCGCATTCGTCGACAAGGTTGCGAGTACCACCGAAAGCGCGAACGTCGACATGAAAAGTCTCCACATGGTTCCCCTCCAATATGTGTAACGGCTCTTCCTAAAGACCGCCATTTATTGCGTTTCTGGAATCCTGTAGGTCAGCTTTGGCCACCAGACGATCCCCTCGATCGCCTGACGGGCAGGAACAAATCCCTCTACGACGACTGCCGCGCGCGACTCCAGCTGCGAAACCATTTCGCCCTCACCGGTGATACCCGCAAACTTGCCGGTGCCGCTCTCTACCGTGAATGGCCCCCGACAATTCTCCATGTCTCCCTTGCAATTGAACCGGGCATACACCCGGTCGCCATCGATATTGGAGATAATACAGTGGCCCTGGGCGGATTTTGTCATGGTCTTGAGATTTCCTTCGACGGTGGCAGGGCACACGATTGAACCAGCGTGCAAGGCTCCTTTCGAATCCTCGACATACATCGTTCCTGAATAGACTGCCACCATGTAGGCCCGATCGTCACCGATCGGAAATACATAGCCTTGGCCGCCCCATGGGGCCATGGCTTTGATAGTTCCTTCTTCCGCCACGGCGCATCCTTCGAACGCGGCGAATGCTATGACGAGAAACGCGGCAACCGATAAGCCAGATACCCGAACGTTCTTCATAATCCCCCTCCCTTAGAATTTTGCGTCATGCTTGGCCGCAACGACTCTTGCCGTCTGAGTGTAATGGGTTTATGCATACTTGGCACATGCCTCAAGAAGTGGTATTGGATTGGATTGAGTTGAGTTCATTTTCAGGGAACCAAGAGATTTGCTGGATAACCAAATCACACTGCTCATGTGATTACAGGACCCGGTCCCCTCCGTTCACCCACGCCCGCTTGCTGTTTTGACCATCCACTGATCCTTCCCTTCACATTTACGAGACAGAAGCCCCTGCTTGGCCCGGCATGACCTTATTATTATCATGGACGAACTCTCGACTTCGAGTCGAGGGAAGGTCTGATTTATTCCTCTCGCGTGGTTCGCAAAGGGTCGCGCACCACGGATGAGGAGGCGCACCGGCGCCTGCGGGCATCAGCCTAACGGGTATGTGTGCGAATGGGGTCGTGGGCTGCCTGACAGTGGCCGAACCGCGATACGATGGTCTCAGATACCCGCATTCCGATACGAGGCTGACCTGGTTGGCCAACCCAGGAACAGAATTCTCAGCGCACACGTGAATTAATCAGGCGTTCCCTACTTGTTTGAGATGTATGTTTCCGTTTTCGCGATTTTCAGCAGTTGCCCCTGGCGAATACGGTCGGAAACCGACAGGCCGTTTGCCACGGCGATCTCCTCGTTACTCCATGCCGACCCAGTACGCTGTCTCAAGTCTTCGATCGATTCTCCGTCTCGGCCGGCAACGAGCCGGATTCGCGTTTCGGTAATGCCCGCCCGCTCCGACTGAGTGAGCAGCCTGAAGCTGCTCGCCACCTTCTCAAAGACCGGCTTCATCGCATCGAATTGCTTGGTCGTGGCCAATCCCCCGATTTGATAGATCAGCCCTCCATGGGCGATCCACGTCAGATCCAGCATCGCCTTGCCCTCGACGGAAAGCTCCGTGCGGGCGGCTGGCAAATCTCCGATTGTAGTGCGGCTCGTCCTCGACACAATATCCGTCCGCTCGCCGTTTTTCTCAAGCAGCCTCGCACCCTCGAGAGGATCGTTCCCCTCGGCGACAGTCCCAAGCACCACCACGGCTTCTCCGTTATCAACCACGGCGACAATTTTTCGAGGCGAGTTTTGGACCTTCCAGCCCTCCGGCAATTCGACAAAGAAATTCAGGTCCGGATGTTGGAAGGTCGAGCCCTGCACCACTCCGTTAGCGGCTCGCGGCCCTACTACGAGCCCGTCGAGCCGACGCATGAACGCCTCGGGCGATGCACTGATCGGTTCCCGCGAAACCCTGGTAAGGCTCTTCGGATAAGCGGCGGTCTTCGCTGCTCGATCATCGGTCGGAGGGTGCGTATCAAAAAAACTCGGCTTTCGCTCCGTCTCCTGACGTAAGTGAACTTCACGGTTCAGGGAAGTCAGCAACTCTGTCAGGCTGGCAGGATCCCAGCCGGATTGGGCCACCATGTCCTGCCCTACCCGATCGGCTTCATTTTCCTGCCTGCGACTAGTAGGGTGAAAAAATGATGCTCTGCGTCAGTTCCCCGACGCCGCCGATAAGGTTTCCTACGAGTGGGCTCACCAACCCAGCGAGTCCAGAGGCGACACCAAACAGCACGGCGAAGGGCCCCCGCTTTGAAATGGTCCGCACGCTGTGCCGGGCCGCCACGTGCCCGATTTCATGGCCGACGACGCCCGCCAGCTCATCTTCAGAATTCGCCAGCGCCAAGATTCCCCGACTCACATAGATATGACCGCCGGGTAGAGCAAAGGCATTGGGTTCCGCCTTATCAACCACGCGGAACCGGTAGTCGAGATTAGGGCGGGGGGACGCATCGGCCAGTCGTCTACCGAGCGTATTGAGATAACGAGTGAATTCCTCGTCCGGCACGAGCCCCATCTGCCGCTCGATTTTTTCCGCTTCCTGCCCTCCGAGTTTTATTTCCAGCTCTTCCGACACCAATGTCAATTCAGGACGCCCACTTACCGGATTCACCGCGCACCCAGAAGCTTGCAGCAGGAGTAGAGCTACGAAGATCACCTGAGAGAGCGATAGGGTATACAGCACCATAAGTCGTCCTCGATGTTACAAGCGCTATCCGATTTCAAGGGAACGCATGGCTGGAAGGCAACTGGCATTCTGATAATCACGCCCTATGAGCGATGACTCATTGGGAAGGCTCGAGTTCAGCCGTATATTGTGCTCCGTCTTTCATGACCCCGATGATGCGTAGCATGCGTGAACCGTCCGATACCAATAAGGAGCCGGTGGCAGTACCGCGCTCGGTCGTCACGGTCAGCTGGCCATCAGCCAACGTGAATTGTCCTCGCCCGCTTAACACGCCGATCGTTCGATAACTGGCAAACTCGTACCGGCCGTCGTCCAGGATGGCCACGCGCACCCAGTCGTCCTTGCGCGACTTCGGGTGGCTGACCATGATCCCGGCCCATTTGCCGGCCACCGCGCCAAAGGATTCGATGGATTGAGGGGTCCACTCTTGCTTCGGCGCGGGAGCAAGTGATTGACAACCTTGGGCCACCAGAGCCAATAGAGTCAGCCCAATCAGCACTTTCGCTGTTCGAGTAGTTTCCACCATATTCTTTCGATCCTCCGTCCGGCGTTTATCCCGCAACCACATCTCAGTGAAGAATCCCTTCAACTAAATTGACTGGCATCAAAGTAAACCCAATCGAAAGATGCCTAATCGATCAGGCAGACTTCCTTGGGATACGGCAACCAGATCTTAAATGAAACGAGGTCTCTCAGGCCACGCGGCCCCGAGAGTAATAGCATTGCGACACAGAGTCAATCGCTCGCGTAAGCCGACTCAAGTTGCAGGAAAGGAACCGTACCGTGTAAGAGAGTGTCGTGGCACAGGCTGATTCCAGCGATCGTATTCCTCGATGGCGCACGATCATCTTCGTCCTTTCCGGAACAGGCCTCCTGTTGGCTACGCTTGTGCTCTACATACAAACGCAGCACGCCTTCAAGCACCTGATCGTTCCGCTCGTAGAACGATTCATTCCGGGCCAACTGGAGATTCAGAACGGCTCGATCAGCTTCCCTGCCGGCGTTGACCTGACGGCCGTTTCGTACCGTGTTCCAGAAACCGGTCTTTTCATTCAGAGCGATCGGTTTCTTCTTCGTGTTTCTGCGATAGCCCTGGTCCGGCACCGCGAACTCCTGATAGAGGACCTCATCCTTGAGCGTGGCGAGGTACGAATCACAAGGGAGTCGAAACCGACAAGCGGGACCGACCTGCAAACCGAGGCATCGGGAAACGAATCCATGCTGCTTCTACCGGGGACCGTTCAACGGCTCCGCGTAAACGGCCTGAGCATTTTAATCCAAACGGATAGCCGTACGTTCACCGCGAGTAACGTAGCTCTATCGATGGAGGCGATTGGACCGGGAAAGACCGGCACCATTGATCTGCACGGAGACGTCACCTACGAGGATCTCACGAGCAAGGCTCGGTGGAATGGGGACGTGCTTGTCAACGGCACCATCGAGCAAACTCCCGCTCGTGACCGCATCACGTGGAATGCAACCAACGAGGTCATACTGCAGGAATGGCCCCAATCTCGATCGCCGGCAGGCTCCAAACCGATCACGATTCATCATTCACTATCCGGTACTTATGATGTTTCTTCCGCTACGGTGAGCAACAGCTCATCAGTTGATGCTCGGTACGGGTCGGACCTTCTGAGTGAATTCTCTCTCGAATTCACAAGGACTGCGCGCCCTGGCGGCGCCATCATGGATGTTGGGCTAGAGATCAAAGAGTTGGCCGCCGAGGCGCTCAATCTTGCGCTGCCGGAAGAGGAGTCCATCCGCATTCGTTCCACCCATTTGGGCGGACATGCCAATATTCACGCGGAAGGCGATCGTTACACGACGGCATTCGCGATGACGGGCCGACACTTACAGGCGGTGTCCGGTGCCAACGCGACGCCGCCGCTTGATATCGAGATCCAGCAGGCCGGGGCGGCTGATTTTGGGGCCAACGTCCTGAGCATCGAGAGATTCCAGTTGCGGGTGGTTGAGAATGACGAGATTCGTCTCATGGGAGACATAGGACGCCCGTTACGGATCAGCTTAGGCCGGGACGTTGCCGATTCAGACCATGTCGCTGTGAAGACCACTCAGGAAAGTGAAGGGACGCTGGCGGTCAGTCGTGTGGATATTCTGACATTGCGGCGATGGTCGCGAGTGTTTGGTGTGGATACACTTCAGGAGATCCACGCCGGACAATTCAACGGTACCCTAACTCTTTCCAGCGGTCGCAATGGTCGGGCAATCAATGGGAAGGGAAATGTAACCTTGTCGGATGTGGTGATAGCCGGTTCGGACAACCGCGCGACAATGGAGCCGATCACATATGCGCATGAATTTCATGGAACCGTCATCAATCTGGCTACTCTTCAACTGGAATCATACAGGCTTACGGCTACGGTGAAAGGCCGCACCAACGGTGTCGTCCGCCTCTCCGGAATGATCGATCTCAAAGAACCGATGAGCAACTCGGTGATCAAAGGATCGCTCAATCTCGTGAGCTTGCCGGGGCAAACATTGAATCCCCTCCTCGCACGATGGACCGATGCACGATTCGCCCATGCCATATTCAGCGGGACCGCCGACGTCGACATGAGCGGAGGCGTTGTCGGATGGTCGATTGACCTCAAGGGCCGTCGGATCAGTCTCCGCCTTGCCGATACCACGCGAGCCACCAGTCCCACGGATCTGACAATGACACAAGCCGGACGCTTCGATAAAAACACCGGCGTTCTTGAACTAAACACGCTCAGGCTTCAGGAATTCGAGAGATCTCGCCCCATCGTCACGGTTGCGTTGGATAATCCCGTTCGCCTTACCCTCCCGGGCCAAGGCGCTGATCGGACATTGCCCCGCATGGAGATCCCAGCCGTAGTTCTTACACTCAACGTCTCCCGTCTCGGAATCGAACAACTCAGACCACGCCTCTCGCTCTGGAAAAGTACGGCATTGGACCATGTCCAGACGGGTGTCATCGATGCGCGTCTAAAAATGGCCTGGACGGATGAGAGTTCTTCCGCCGCCATCACCGGAGCACTCACGATCGGCAACCTTCGTATGAGTCAGGGAGAGCTGCGCATCCGCGAGGCCTTGCAGCTCCACACCACCTTCGATGCCATCGTAAAAGACCTCTCTGTACTCCAGCTGCAGAAGATGAATATCCGGACCCTGGCCGGCTCCGCTCTCATCGCTGAAGCCGGCATGAAGGGCTCAGCCAATCTGAACGATGCGTCCTTGGACCTTGCTGTAACGTTCAACGCCGGGAGTTTGCCCGCCCTTGTTTCCAAGATCGGGGTGATCGATGACCAGCAACTCAACATATTCGCGAGCGGGAACATTATGGCAGATGGACAGGTGACAACCCTAGGGCGGGACCGACCACTCTCAGTGCAGGCCACAGTGCATTCTCGTCATCTCCAGTTTCAACCCCAACCACGGCTCACTCTTGCCTATGCGCTGCTTGCCCGAGGCGCACTCGAAATAAACGCGGAGCGGACAGCGATCGAATTTAAACCTGTCGACCTGACACTCGAAGCCGCAGGGAAGCCGGCCGGCTCGGTGACGCTCAACGGTACATGGCCGATCGCACCGTCCGAAACAGAGGCCTCCGTCCACCTCGTCGCCAAAAATCTCGATGGTGGACCGCTCGCGGAACTGTCCGGCTCGCTCCCCGGACGAATTCCGAGCCCGTTGCCTGTCGATGCCGACGTCACGGTTGCGTTGGATGCCCATACCGGACGTCTCATCTTGCGCGGGCTGGAAACTATTGGACCGATGCGCGTCGCTCGTACAGACGGCGGCCCAGAGGTTGCCACGCTTCGCATCGAACATGATGTGATCCGAGGCCCCAACCAGATTCAGATAGACAATCTCCGGGTCACGGCAAACCGTCCTCGAGGTGTTCCAGACGACATCACGACTACAGGCCGCATAGGGCTCAATCACAGCCGCGGAGGGCGATTCACGGGCCATGTAGCATCGCTCGATGCGGGATGGTACGCGGCCTTGTTCTCGAATCCGAAGTCTTCTCTGCCGCCCGAAAGCCCTGCACCATCGGTGAAACAGCCGGCTGGCCAGGAGGCGTCATCACACGGAGCCACTGCGTTGATGGGCTTCGATATCGACCTCTCGATCGACTCCATCTCGCATGGACCGTTGAAGATCGGCCCTGGTCGTCTCACCAGCCAAGGCGCCGAAGAGCAGCGACACGTGACACTCGAACCAACCGGAGTCGCCGGGGGACGGGTGGAAGCGGCACTGGACATCGACGCCCGAAAAGAACTCCCGGAAATCCGATGGTCCGGCAAGGGCCAGGACTTGAGCGTGGAAACAATCCTGGCGGCACTGTCCCCTGGCCAGGAACCGGCCCTCAAGGGCTCCGGCTCGTTTGAAACCTCCGGGAACGGTGTCCTGGCAGATGGCCCACTCAGGGATCATCTCACGGGCACCGCCGAGATCACGATCGCCAAGGGCCAATTCATTCAGTCCAGGGCCCTGAGCTTTCTCGCCAAGTACACGAAGATTTCTGAGCTCGAACAGATGGGCTTTGATCAATACCGGAGCACGTTGCATTTCAGCAATGGAGCCATCACGGTTGACCAGTTGTCCGTGACTGGTCCAATCGCCTCATTTGATGGGACTGGTTCCATCGCACAAGACAACGCCATCGATGTGCGGATTTTCGCGAAAATCGGTCCCTCGCTCAGCGCACGTATCAAGATTCCCTGTATGTCAGCTCTGTTGGCCACAGCGGATGGGTTTACAACCCTACCCTTTGCTTTGCGGATCACAGGAGCAGCCGACAGCCCTAAATATGGTATCGACACGGCGGCGTTAGATTATGCGAAAGGACCAATGACGGGCCTCGTCGGCACAATGAAGTCCCTGCTTAGCGGTTGTCGCGAGGACAGTCAGGAAAGTCTCTCAAAATAAACGAGGTCGGTCATCGCTCATCGGCCGCTACTGAATCTGCTCTGTGGGTCGGCACTTCGCCGGCAGTCGTCCACGTCACTTCGAGAAGAGCGACTTGGGAAACAAGAACGCAATCTGGAATCGCAGCGACCAATCCGGGCCGTTGTCTGGACGAACCACGTTGGCAAATGCAGCAAAACCAGCATTCACCGGAAGCTTCCCAACCCGGAACACCTTGCCGAACCCGCCGCCGATCGGAACGGTCCACTTATTCCCGCTACCCGCTTCCCAATCCGCCGTGATGATGGGCGCGGAGGTCAGGTACCAGCCGTCAGGCAAGTTGTAATTGAGAAAATATTGCGTGAGAAACTGGTTCACGTCAGAACGCTTGTCGCTTCCGGCAAACGACCACACATTTTGGACAAGAACCCCGATCACCCAAGGACCGGATCGCGTCAGCACGACGGCCGATGGGCCGGCCGCCCACTGGCGTTGACTCACGGCAGAATCAGTCCCGGTAGGCAACAGCAGCGCCGGACCGACTCCCCAGGTCACCGCTCCCGATTTTGAGGGAGACAGGAATGCCGACAAATTGATGTCGCCCAAGCCCCACGTATCGTCGTGGGTCGTCCGGATGTCCGGCTGTTTAATGATCGGTGCGATCGTCCTTGTGATGAGATTCCAGTCCTTGGTCAAGTTGAAGGGGACGACCGGTTGGATATTAAGGACATTCTGCATCCGGTTGTTCGGACCGAGTCCGAAGTTCATGTTGTTCTGGAACGGCAGGCTGATGAGATCGGCGACAGGATTCTGCACTTGCTTGGCAAGATCCGAGTTGCCGTTACCGGTCTCCCCATCTTGAGCCAGCGCGCCTTGCCCGATCATGAGAAGCAGCACAATGGCAAGACCGGCGCCACCTACCCTCATGAGCACGCATCTTTTCCAAAGCGCATTCCTTTGAGTCAACATAACAATCCTCTCTCCGCCGGAGTTCCTGCCGGAGCGTTAGAATGCACCTTCAATCCCAAGAAAGAAATTCGTGTTCTTGATACCGTCAGATTCAAAGCTTTGCTTCCGATTCGATCGCTGGAAGCCGGCAAAAGCCCGCAGATGATCGGTCAACTGCCGCACCAGGATCACCTCACCCTGTACGACGTTTTCATGCGCGCCCCGTCGCTCGTCGCCGACGATCTCGCTGGTCCAATTGTTCCGTTCGTAATGGACCGCGGTAATGAGAGACATCCGCTCCGTGAGCTCGATATCGAGATCCACGCTTGCGAAGTGATTGGCATAGGAGATATCGTCCTCGAACACAGTCTGCTGGCGACCATCCGCCAGTCCTCGCTCATAATGATAGGCAAGCCCAAGGGTCACTCGCTCCGAAATGTGCCAGTTGAGATGGGGGCCGATCGTCCAAAAATTGGTATCGCGGTGGGCAAATGTCTCGTTGTATCGTCTGAGGCCATACCGGCCGAGCAAGCGCACTTCGATATCGTGCGTGAGGTTCCGCTCCAATCTCGCCGACCAGATATGACTCGTGACCGTTTCACCCGCTAATCCTTCTGCGCCGGGTAAACGGTTCTCGTTGTCTCCCAAGAATAGGTTAGGGGCGTAGTAATATCGCAACCGAAGACGTGTTGCCTCCGTAAAGGCCTGAACGGCTTGAATCCGGACGGTGCCGTGGCCGTATTGGGTGTTATCCGCGAAGACGAATCCCTGTCCACGAAGACTCAACTCCGTGGTGCCTAGCGAATTGTTAAAGGATTTCCCGATGGTCACGTCCGGCTCGAAGACGACATCCGAGCCTTTGTTGGTCAATCTGGTATCCAACGCCGGTTGCGTGGGGTCGCCATCACGGCTCAAGCGACGAGTGGCCGAGAAGATACCGACGTCGTCTGTGTAGAAGAGGATAGCTCGGCCATCAACGCTCACCCCCTCCAGCGCGAGGCTCTCATGTGTCGAGCCCAGTGCCAGAGCACCTCCGAAGAGCACCACAATGACTGCTTTGCGGATCGATACCGACAGCCTATTCATGACCCTATCTTCACCCCAGCAGAGAGCCAACGGGCAGGTTCAGCAAGGGGCAATGAATCTTGCTCAAGACCCGCTCTGAGTGGCTGCCGCGCAGGGCATCCAGAAACCCGTTCCGGCCGTTGGTCGTCATGACGACCAGACCGGCTTCTGTTTCCGTCGCAGACTGCACGATCGCTTCCACAACATCTCCTTCTCTGACGATCGTGGTCCAGGTCCATCTACCGTCTCGGGGCGTCTCCACTGTCGGGATATCACCCGACTTTCCGACGTGTAGAAGCGTGACAGTGCCGCCGGCGAGTCCTAACTCGTCGGTGATGCGGCGTACCGCTTCAATCGCCGGTTGCGGCGGCGGTTCCTGGGCGATCGGGATCAGGATGCTGGCAAGGGAAATCGACCCGTCCTGACGCGACACGAAGCCTTGTTGGCCTTCAGGGATAAAGAGCGTCATCGCGCCGGCACCTTCCGAGATCGGCTGAGCAACGGAAGTCTGCAGCCATCTCATGCGCCCTTCCTCCTGTCTTGCGCCGAGCACGATCAAATCCGTCGGGTTGGATTCGAGATACGTCAACACAGCGCGCACCGGATCCCGATGAACCGCCATGACCTTCCTAACGTGGATGCCCAGCTTCGTCACATCGGCCCGTCGGCTGCCGGGAGGCAGCAGCCCCCAACGCTCCAGCATCGGCCGCACTCCGGCGAGTTCCGCCCATTCGGCATTCCCGTCAGAAGCCACGTGCATCATGTCCAGACCCGCCTTCCTCAGCAAGGCGATTTTCAACGCGTGCGCCAAGACCACTTCACTACTCGGGGAAAAATCAGAAGGATGGAAGACGTTGCGGACGCGTACCTTCTCAACCTCATCCTGCTTCTCTTGTGTAGCCACAGCCACTCCTCTCGACTACTGTTCATTGTTCCAAAAACGCTCGGATTGCACCCTCGTTTTGCATGACCACTTTTTCAGCGGCTGTCAGGACAAGATCGCGATCACAGGTCGATTCCAGCCAGAGACGGGTGACAATACCGGCGAGCCGCTGCCCGACATCTCTTGGGGATGTCCAATTGATCTTCTCCTTGCGGCAAGAATCTGGAAGATCACTAAGGTCCTCCGCCCATTGCGCATCCGTGTGCCTGAGACGGATGATGGAAATCCGTTCAGGCCCCGGCACGATCTTGAGTTGTTGTGCCAGAAACAGGAAAAAGCCCCGATAGGCCAAGGACCGTTCTTCCATGATGCTGGGAATCCTGGAGTAGTCGTAGTTGAAGATCGAGAAGGCGTCTTGGCGCTTATCCAACTCCTTCCCACCGATTTCAAACGGAAAGGAGCTGTCGATCAAGATGATAAGAACACGGCGAAACCGGCCTTCCTCCATACCCCGCAACAACATCATCAACAATGATTCGCCGCCGGTATTGTCGGACATGCCTCCGTCCCCCACGTGCCAATACCGCTCCTCCTTCGAGTCCATGAGACTGATCGGCCCGATGACCGGGGGAAACGACATCGATGCGGCAACCGAGGCAGCCACCTTGGTTGCGCACAGGTTCAGATGCAGATCTTGGGGGGCATCGTATTTAACTGCTCCGCCCGCATTTGGAGATTGGCTTGGTACCCCGGGGACACCGCAGTGGTTGAAGCTCGGCTCACCGCCTCGGCCCAATTAAATCGAAGCTGTTCCCGGGGTATCGTGCTGAGAAGAAACCGGCGCCCATCGTTATACAACGTCGTATTGACCAACAAACGAGGCGCATCTCCTCGTTTTTCCCGTTCAGCCTGTTCGCCAAACGTCTCGACCCCGAAATAGTTTTCCCCGAGAATCTCAGCCAGCGACTTTGCGACAAACGCTGGATTGACCCATCGCCACTTCAGAAGATTCCTGCGAAGCAGAGCCCCTTCATAATCACGGGACATCGCTACCTTGAAGTCGGAGAAGAACTTCTTATAGTTCCCCGTGACCTCACCCTGCGCATCCAGCATCGGAATACTGCGGGTCGGCTTCTTGAGTACATAGTAGGCGGAGGCCAGGCTGCCGCCGGAGACGCTTGAGATGTAGGACACCCGATCGAGTACCGGTAGGCCATCCGCTCCAACCTTGAGCTTCGCCAACTCCTCAAAGGCGCCGGATGCAAACAGGGCTGCGCGGCTCCCTCCACCTGAGACGGCCAATCCAATCACCGTATCCTCGCTGTTGACCGGCATCAGGCACGGAAGAGGATCCGGGGTGGCGGGAAGAGTGTATACAGGCGCCGTGAGACAGCCGGAGAGGCCTACAAGAAACAGCACACAAGATGAAGCTGCGATACGCACTGCGGCTCGACGGGATCGCGCTCCACCGATGGTTGACCTCACCTCATTCACCTCGCAGGACAAGGGGCAAGTGCCTCCTGCGCAGCGACCAGGCGGAGGGTCGGCCCGGTTCTATGGTGTGCGTCCTGCGTCCGGATCTTCTTCACCGACCGACACCGATTGCGTGCCATTCTTTTCAAAAGGCTCATGAATCAACAAATCGAGCACCTGATTCAAGGGGGTATACTTCGATCCCGTTTTCCTATTCAGCAAGTCTGATAACATGCTGCCAAACGTAACCCGGGCCACATCCTCCATAAACATAGGATCCTGAGTCACCGCCTCGCTCTGCAGGTTGGTCTCTGCTGCGGACGACCAAATGAGTTCACCGCTTTGGGTATCCCACAGTTGCAGGGACAAGCGCATCGTAGCCGAGCGGGTTTGCGCGGCCAAGACGTTGACCGCGGGGACGGTCCAACGGTCTGTCATGATTTGCTGGAAGAATGCCAAGCGTGGCTGAAAAACGTAGCGAGCGCCAAGAACTTCGCCCATTGCTCGAAGGCTGTCACGGTCCAGGACATGGCTCAGTTCGGCCCCCGAACGCATGCGCTCATACTGACCGGCAAATCCGCTCTTGTTAATCGCACTGATGGCCTGGCGTTCGCTCACAATCGACCAGTTCGGAGCCACCTTGTGGATGACGTCAACGAGATATTGCCCCATACCCGCTTCGTTTCCACGAAGGCTCGCCACGGAGAGCGGCGTCAGAACGGCGACCGTTTCTTGCGGCAGGCTGGCCGCTTCTGCCGACGTAGAAAGGGCAGTCGACGTTGTCCGTACAGTCCATCCATACAGACCACCTGCGCACCCCGTCGTGAAGAGGAGCAGCATAACCCCTGACCAGATTCCCAGAAGGCCGACCATCTCAGAGGCTTTGGTTCGCATGAGTATCCTGCATTCCCCTCTCGCAGGGTGGACTGCCTGCTCAGTCCACCCTGCGTCATCACTACGTAGAACTAATAGACAAGCGGAATTTGGCCGGCCAGCTCGAATTTGATCAGAGCGCGAACTTTGTTTTCGATCTGGATGTAGCGGGCCGTCTTGGTGGCCGACAATACCTTGCCAATTTTTTCAGCATAGGTGCGCTTCAGTTTCACTTCCGTCTCGTCGATCGCCAACGCTTCGTTCAACAATTTCTTGGCGGTGTCCTCTTTGATCATGCCCTTACCGTCATTGTAGGCGGAGGCATAGTCGGCGATGGCTTTCCCGAGCCGATCATTTAACTGGTTCAGGTCCATCTGATACCCATCGTACAAGGGCCAAAACTTCTTGGCTTCGGCGTCCGTGAGTTCCATATTGCCGGCGACGAGCAGTTTCTTGTCCGCCTTCAACTTCTCTTTCAGGATCTCCATATTTGTATCCGAAGCGGCGCCACCCCCCTCCTGGGCCAGCACGGGAGACGCGGTGAATATGAATAAGGTACATACAAGGACTGCAAACGATCGCATGGTCGAACCTCCTTGAGTGTGGTGTAAAATTGACTCGTTTGATTCTGGTTGGTCCAATTTGATACGGCGATATGCGTGACACGGAATAAGATCCACCCAACGTTTCCTGAATGTCGAGGTCTTGAATTGCTGTTCCTCAGAGAAGTGCGAACCGGGAACCGGCCGAGCGCCTGAGGGACCGAACAGCTGATCGTTCGAATAGTTTCACATTTACAATTCAACACCGATTTCTTAGCATGGTGCGACGACGCCTCCGGCTGCATCCAGATGCACTCGTGATTCCAGAGCCATCATGCTGAACAGAATTCTTCCGACGATATTGTTTTTGACCGGTCTCCTGCTTCCTCACCCCCTCCAGGCTGCGACGAATCTCGCGATTCCGAAACCCACCGATGTCCTCCTTCCTCCGCCACCGCCCCCGACACTCGCCCCCTCCGTCGTCAACCTGACGATTGGCAGATCGCTCTGGGAAATGAGAGCGGCCGTGGAATCGTCGATTCCGGTCCATCATCGGCATGAAGAGGAATGGATCCCGGGCAAACGTCAACTTAACGGGATGCCCTTCGAATATCAATACTACATCTGGAGAGGACCGGTACAGTTCCGCATCGAGAACGACCGGCTCATCACCGAATTTCCCGATATGCGATATCGCGTGCGTGTCCGCCTGAAAGAGTCCAACGGAGTCGCGCAGATTGCCGAATGTGGATATGGACCCGATGCACACATGCGTCTGAGGCTCGAAGCATCGTCGGAGGTGCGCTGGAGTGAGGGTTGGGTCATCCATACCGAGACACGGTTCGGCCGCCCACAATTCGGCGAACCCTGCCGCTTGAGTCCGATCGACCTCGACGTGACCGAACTCCTCAACGATTGGCTCAACGAGCGGTTACCATCTCTTGCCACAGCCATCGACCGGACATTTCTTCAGCAGGTCGACGCGAAAAAGCGGGCTCGGATGATCTGGGAGTCACTCCAGGAACCGCTGGAACTCAATGCTGGAACCTGGCTGATGTTTCGTCCCCAAGGCCCGCAGGCCGGCTCGCTGAGCTTCGACCACAACGAGTCGGTTCGCACCGTCGTCAGTATGACGTTCGAGCCGATGATCGTCGTCGGGGCAAGACCACAGGTCGATCCACGCCCGCTTCCGCCGCTTCAAACAGGACCGACCGCGCAGGAAGGGTTTCACCTGGCCGTGCCGTTGCTCGTTCCTTACGAGACATTGAACGATCGGTTGGCAACGGAAGTCGTCGGAGAAGAAATCGTTCCTCCGGTGGGATCTCCCATCCAGATCACCGGCATTCGCACCTATGGGAGTGGGGACGCACTCATCTGTGAAGTCACCGTGAAGGGAGGTGTGAACGGCAAGCTCTATCTTCAGGGAAAACCGGCCCTCGCGCCCGATGGGCGCTCGTTGGAGTTACGCAACTTCTATTTCACGATGGAGACGTCCAATCTACTCATGCGATTGGCCAATCGCACGATGTACGACACCATTCGCGACACAATTCTCCCCTACACGAAAATCGATGTCTCAGGCCGGATCGAAGTACTCCGTCGCCGCATCGAACGGCACATGAACCATGATGTGGCCGAAGGCGTCTGGATGGAGAGCACGGTGACCAAACTCGTTCCTCACCGTATCTACCCGGTCAAGGGGGGAATCGCAATGCAACTCCTCATCGACGGCACCCTGAAGATCAGTCTCGAGTAATTCGCACACCGCAAAACGCGTCACGCCTGTATGACTCATGGATCATCGTGACATGCCGGTCCTTCGTCAGGTCGCCCGCCTCCGTTTTTCGATGACACTCAGAAAAAGAAATTGAAGGATATCCCGAACACATTGCTGTGCGCCGGTTCGGACCGAGAGTCCTCTTGCCGGAGGTAGTACAGATCCAAGATGAACCGTCGGATAGGAATCTCGATGCCGACGGAATAGCGGAATCGGTTGATCGCGTCGAACCGCGTGTCGTAGAACAGTTCGGCGGACACATAGGGAAGCCAGGCATATCGGTCGAAGAGCACAATCGATCGTTCGAGGCGAACCCGATTGCGGTACCGGGATGAATAGACCCCATTGATGAACCGGAGGTCTCCCCGGCTCCGGTCGACCAGCATGACGCCGCCGGGTAAAGGAAATCGCGCCGTCATCTCCAGGATAACCCGATGCTCCTCGAACGGATCATCACTGGTAAATTCTCTGCCATACCGATAGCCCACGCGAAACCACAGGTACTGATAAAGAGTGCTATCGGGCAACAGGCGAGGGCGCAGGATCGGAAGCGCCCCAATGTCCAGATGCGCTCCGACTTGGCCGTCGCTGTAATCGATGTCTCGTGCCCGGACGAACGCGCCCAAGAGGTGGAGCCGATACCGGTCGTCTATTTGGTGAAAGAGGTTGACCTCCGGCCAGACATCGGTGCGCGTATCCCCGATCGCAATGCCACCCCCACAGAGCGTGAGCCCCATCGCGATAATCGCCACCCGGATTGTTCCGACGACCGTTGATGGCGCGGGCCTATTGAGCCGATCAGTGGACAGCCTATCGACTTGCAGCGGGCTTTCGTTCGCTGGAGGTCTTTTCATAGGGAAACATCGTTTTCCAATCGTCCTTCATGCTCACCACCACCCAGCCCCGGCTCTCTGCCTCGTCGAGCCCACAATCCAACCTGCCGATTGAAGACTTCCGATCATAGGCATATTCACACTCCGCATCCCCGTGATGAACGAAGAGCCAAAACCGCGGACCTGGCCCTGAGGTCGTCCATTCCAGCATCTGAAAATCGCCGTCCGAATTCCCGAAGGCGGCAATCGGCCGGCGGCCGATATGTTGCTGGATACCGACCGGCTTGCCGGCCTTGTCGTCGATGAAGTTGAGTTCCGGCAATCGCAGGAGCACCGGCTTCCCGTCGCGGACCTCGTACGTCGTCTTGATACTGCTGCCGATCCCTTGAATTCAGTTGATCGTACGTTCACGTTCGCGCCGGTTCACCTCGTTTCAACATCATCCCGAATCACTGCGCGGGAATCGTAATCAACGGCAGCCCCCGTTTCTCTCCGGTGTCTGCCAACGCAAAGATCAGCAGAAGGAATGCGAATGCCTGCTTGGATTTGAGGTCGCGATCATCGATCCAGAACCACTGGTCGCGATACCGCACGGACAGATACGCATCCTTGACTTTGTCAGCTGAACTGTGGATGTTGAAAAACCGAATGGTTCTATTTTCGCCTGTGTATTGAGCCAATCCCGGGGTGGCACGGCCTTCCATGATGTGCGATTCGGGAAGGTCGGCTTGTCCTCCGACCTCGCTCATAATCTGGATGAGCGAACGCGTCTGGACCGCGATTTCCCGCTTTGATGCCGCAGTCGGCCCAAAGACTAGGTGAAATTCACGCTCGGATGCATCCAAACCCAACAATTCCCGAGCTTCCCGGGAGAGTTCCGCGTCTTCGTCTGAAATGCCTTGCGTTCGAAAGAAGAGAAGATTCGTGACCTCTTTTTCTTTGCTTGTTTTGATTCGGAAACCCAACGCTCCGCTCACTTGAAGCTTGCGGATAATTTCCAGGACGCGGAGAAATTTTGGATCTGCCGCTCGATGCATCGCCCTGCCGAAGCTCTGATTCATCAGACCGTTGATCGACTCCAGGCTTGTAAAGAGAATGACGTCGGCCGGCCAGCCCGCAAGGATGGAAGAGAAAATCTGTTCCGGCCTGATCGGTGTCATGATCCCGCGGATATACTGATCGCCGGTCAGAGGGGCATAGGTAATGGTCGGACGGTCGATGTATGTCCCCTGGACTCCGGCGTTGAAAAGATCCCCGATCGGCGCCGTCGGCGACGCGCCAGGAGCCACAGTGCCACCGGCCTGAAGCGTCGTTTGCAGTTGGTACCCGCTCACGATATTGGCCACATCGACGAAAATGGGCGGATCCATGTACCGTAGCTTCACGATGTTCAACAGCGCCTGGTGCTTCCATGATTCTGCGAGCGCCGAACTGTAATCGAACCGGTCCCTGGGAAGCGTGGTCGGGCCAATACTGGAGCACGCGGACACCAGTACCGCTGCCACCATTCCTAAACACGCTCCACGTGTCCGTATCATGTCCCTCCTCCTTAGCTGTCGCGATCCCCGCTTCGGGAGGCGGACACCCACCGGTATGGCAAGCCTCATGTCCCCCATGCTTCAAAACATCCACCCGAAATCGAACTTAAACGTCGTGAACCCGATGGGGTCAGACGATGAAAAATCGATCCACTGCTGCCTAACGCCCGCGCGGAGAAGCAGCACGTCGGTGACATCCCATCGCACGCCTCCTCCGACCCCGTAGCTCAAGTAGACCCCGCCCTTGGTTGGCTGCACGACTCCACACACGTACCCGAACCACGGATCCCAAATACATCCGGGGACCGGAGGACCGGCGGCGATATCCGTAATGATGTTCGATCCGCTGACATTCGAGTCGAAGTAGGGGGTGAGACGACTTTTGAGAAAGTGAACGGTCCCCACGAGACCGAACGTTCTGTTCTCAACGGATCCGGTTTGAGAACGAGCCGCTGATGGATTGGCAGGACTTGGTTGGATGACTGCCTGGTAATCAGGATTGTCCATGAAAACAGGCCCCCGATATTGAAGTGCTCATTGAAGTTATACCCGAACTGGAACCCAAGCCCCACGGCATCGTCTATGTTCGCTGTGGTTCCTCCCTCGAGCTTGAGATTACGTTCAAACGTGTATTGCGGACCAAGCATGACTTCCCAACGTCCACTGCGATAAGACTCGCCCAGTCCGGCCGCATCCGTGTCAGCCGGAAGCGCGGCGATCCCTAGGCACAGAGCGATGCCTCCTGCCGCTGCGATTGCGCCGCAACGTCTGCGATTCCGAATCCTGTCGATTACCTGTGTCATGTAGTAGCTCTCCGTACTGTCACAAAATGTGTTATCGACCTGCAGCTGGTTCTCTTTCGCTGACGGCCTTTTCATAGGGAAACACCGTCTTCCAATCGTGCTTCATGCTCACCACGACCCAGCCTCGTCTGCCTGCCTCGTCGAGTCCATGATCCAGCCTGCCGATTGAAGACTTCCGGTCATAGGCATATTCCCGGTCCGCATCGTCATGATGGATATACAGTCCGAACCGAGCGCCTGGGCCTGAGGTCGTCCATTCCAGCATCTGAAAATCGCCATCAGAATTGCCGAACGCCGCGATAGGACGGCGGCCGATGTGTTGCTGGATCCCGACCGGCTTGCCTGCCTTGTCGTCGATGAAGTTGAGTTCCGGCAATCGCAGGAGCACCGGCTTCCCGTCGCGGACCTCGTACGTCGTCTTGATACTGCTGCCGATGATCTGCTCGGGCGGGATACCGTACACCCGCTCTGCCCAAGGCCGCATGAACTCGATGCCGCCACCGGAGACGATGAACGTCTTGAAGCCATTCGCCCGTAGGTAGGCCAGCAGCTCCAGCATGGGCTGATAGACCATCTCGGTATATAGCCGCCCCGTCTTTGGATGTTTGGCCGTGGCGATCCAGTCGCGGACGATCCGATCGAATTCCTCTGTCGTCGTACCCGCATGGGTGGCCATGGCCATCTCCACAAGCGCATGTTCCCCGCCAGACAGTGCCGCCTTCAGATCACCCTTCAGCACCGACGCAAACGGCTCCTTCTTCTTCCATTCGGGATGCTGCAGTGCCAGTTGTCGAATGCGATCGAATATGAAGAATGCCTGGAAGTACATCGGCTGCTCAGCCCACAACGTGCCATCGTTGTCGAACACGGCTATGCGCTCGGGGGCGGGGACGACATCCGCCGAACCGTCCTTGGTCACCTTCTCCACAAAAGCGATGATGGCCTCTTTGGCCTTTCCCTCGTTCCAGGATGGAAGCGAATCGGCAGCCTGGACAATGGGTGTGATAACCACCATCATGCCAATGGCCGCAACGGCGATGAATGCTCGCATACGAGAGTTTATCATTATATTGTTCCTCCTCTGGACCGATCGCTTCACTTTGACGGCACGTAGGGATCCGGCGTGCCCAGGTACGCTTATAATATTGCGCAACGTTGACCTTCACAAAGGTCTGTTGCGGCATCAGATGCACCTTCCATTCAGATCTACGCAACCCTTAGCGCATTGCACGGGAGAAATGCATCAGAGATTCCCTAGTTACGACTCTCCAGAAACCAACGATAGTAGGCATTGCCCCCGTCTCCTTCAAGCACGCGCTGCATGTCCCTCGCCCATAGTTCTGGATACCCGGACTGCGCATTGAGCGCGGCTTGATAGAACAGCAGCAACCGTTGGCGCTCTGTCGCCACGGCTTTCATAAATACGTCGTTTGCCCCGTGTAATGGCGGATCGGTGCGAAGCCCGATCACTTTAGGCAATACCCGCTGAAGCTCATCGTAGCGAACCCAATCCGCGTACTCAATTCTAGGTTGATCGTCGGTCACCGGAAGCGCGTCACCGGCATAGGCCTCCAGGCCGGCACGGTCTGTCAGCCAGGTTCCCAGTAATGATTGGGGCGATGATATGCCCACTTCGCGCAGGGCGGACGACACACCCGGGCTGTCGAATCGTTCGACTATGCGCGAGACATCGAGTTCGATGGGTTCACGCGAACCGACGAGGAGCATCTCGTGCAACTCGGTCGTCCAGAGGGAGACATGCGGGAACACGTCGAGGAAGCTGCGCACCAGCGACCTGGTGTCCTCGTCATTCTGAGTCGGGAGCGGCAACCACTGGGCCACAAGACCGTTCGGACGCAGCCGGGCACGGGCCAACTCGTAGAACCCGCTCGAATAAAGATTCACAACACCTGCTGCAGAGGGTGGCGGTGGCTCGAGCGTAATGAGGTCGTATGTCTGTTCATGGCTCAACAATTCACGTCGTCCGTCACGCAAGCGGATGTCAATACGATGATCCGTCGACGCGCCAAAGTTTCCCTGAAAATTCGAAGCGGCCTGCACGACTTCCGGCAGGAGTTCCACCACCACGCGCTGCTCCAGCCCCGGAAATCGGAGCAATGCCCCGGAGGTGATTCCCGTTCCAAGCCCGATGACCAAGGCCGAGGTCGGCTCGCCACGATGGATGATCAGAGGGAGAAGCGCCTGCAGGCGCATGTAGCGCAACGACGGCATGGCATCGCCGGTATTCGAGACCCCTTGTATGTACAACCGGTGAAATTGCTTCCGCCCCGCCTGTTGCTCGAGCACCGCAACCGTCCCGCCTCGTCCCTCTTCGTAAAAAACCATCGTCCCACCGCGCGTGTCGGCCAACAGTCCCGCCAGCCGGTCAGACGGCGTCAGCAGCGCCGCACCCGCTGTCAAAATGGCGATGACGATCGCCCCCCAACGTGCGGCGCGAAACCCTGACGTGCTCCGCAGCGCGGCCAATAATCCGAGCATCGCCGCGACGACGGCAAGAATCGCCAACGTGTTCACAAGCCCGAACCGCGGCACGAGCAGGAAACCGGTGGTCACCGTACCGACAATGCCACCAAGGGTGTTCAGCGCGACGACCTTGCCGATATCGCGGCCGACATGCTCGGAGTCGACAATCAGCTTCAACGCCGCCGGAAACGCCGCGCCAAGTAACAGGGTGGGCAGAAACACGATGTACAGAGCCGCGATCGCAAACCGAGCACACATACCGGCGAGCCTGCTGGCCGTCATGGACAGTACCGCTTGCTCGCCCATGCTCTGTAATTTTGGAAGCCATGGCCCTAGTAGCGTCATCTCAAGCAACGCAACCAACCCGGCAGCCGCGATTAACAAACCGAACATCCCCCAGGGGTCGCGCACGCGGTCGGCCAAATGCGCGAACAGCGCCGCTCCAAGCGCGAGGCCGGCAAGATAGGTCGCCAACATCACGGAGAGGGCAAAACTGCGCGTGCTCATGAACTGTACGATTGATTGCGACCAGACCACCTCGTAGCCGAGCGCCAGCCCACCGGCAATCGAATACAACAGAAACGCGACTGATGGCGACTTCGCAATCCTCGCCGGAGATGAGTGAGATTCGATCGCAGTCGTACGCGGCACGACAGGGTCGAGCCACAAGCCACCGGCCGCAGCGATCAGACCGATACCGGCAGCGGCCCACCCCGTCCCCTGAATTCCGAGGGCCGGAATCAGATAGAACGATGAGGCCAATGCACCGATGATGGCGCCGATGGTGTTGGCCGCATACATGTGCCCGCCTCCGGACCCAATCCGTTCCTCATTGAGTCCCAGCGAGCGAACAACAGCAGGTAGGGTACCGCCCATCAGGAATGGACCGACCGTGACCATTAGGAAGGTGAGTCCCCAGGCGAGAAGAACACTTTTTTCTTCAAGTGAGGCAAATAGGGCTGGCGTGTGCGCGAGTGCGATGGTCATCGCAACGCCAATCAGGGCGACACCCGTCTCTAAGGCCGCATACAGACGCAACGGTCTTGTGACCCGGTCCACCCAACACCCGATCACGAGTCCACCCAAGGCCAGCCCTGCAAAGAAGGCACTCACGCCGAGGGTGACCGCGTACACGTCGATGCCGACGATCAGCGTCAACTGCTTGATCCAGAGCACCTGATAGATCAATGCGGCCGTTCCGGATGCGATGAGCAACAGGGCCGACCAGAACGGCCGAGCCGATTTGACATGGTCCGGGCCGGAGCGACGGAATGCGCCCCCCCGTTCAGCGGCATGTGAAGTTGAGACTTGCATGGGCCCGTGCTGCGTGGTCGAAAAAAGAAAGGCCGCACCCGTTTGAAACGGGTGCGGCCCGAAGGTTACCTGCGCATGAGCGTAACCTCAACGCACAATCATTGGTTGCTGGTTCCCGCCTCCTGCAACTTCTTCAACACATGTTCGAGCGAAAAGCTGCCGACTTTCTGACTCGGAGGAAATTCTCTAAACGTGCTCAAGAATTGAGCGACATAGTGCTGCGCCGGCACCAGCAGAAAGGCACGGTCAACCCGCCAGTGGCTGTAGTCCATCGCGACGTGGTCGGCTTCCTCGAACGGGTCGCTACGGAGGTTGAAGAGTTTCGGAAGTCGTAACGTCACGAACGGCTCCTGCCACACATCGAAGCTATGCGCCCGCTGCTCCCGAAACACGATCTTCCACTGGTCATAGCGCAGCGCCACCAAGGAGCCGTCGTCGTTCCAGTAGAAGAACTCATGCCGTGGAGAGGGCGCTTTGCCGGCGAAGGTATCGATGGCGTTGTACCCGTCAAGGTGCACCTTGAAGGTCTTGTTTCCGACCTTCATCCCTTTCATGAGTTGCTCTTTGACATCAGGCACGCCCACGGCAGCCATGATCGTCGGGAGCATGTCCATATGCGAGAAGATCTCGTTGCTGACCGTCCCCGGCTTGATGACACCGGGCCATTTGATCAGTGTGGGGACGCGATAGCCGCCTTCCCAATTCTCGTTCTTCTCGCCGCGGAAGGGCGATGTGCCGCCATCGGGCCAGGAGAATTTTTCCGCCCCGTTGTCGGTGGAATACATCACGATGGTATTGTCATCAAGGCCGAGTTCCTTGAGCTTGTCGAGGAGTTGGCCGACCATCGCGTCATGCTCGACCATGCCGTCGGGATAGACCCCCAGACCGGTCTTGCCCTGCGATTCCTTTTTCAGGTGCGTGAAGATGTGCATGCGTGTGGCGTTCCACCAGAGGAAGAACGGCTTGTCGGCCTTCTTGGCTCGTTCCAGATAATCGAGTGAGGCCTTGGTGATTTCCTCATCGATCGTCTTCATCCGTTCGATGTTGAGCGGGCCGGTGCTTTCAATTTTCTGGGTGCCGTCCGGATTGGCCCAGGTGTGGATCACGCCGCGTGTGCCGTATTTTTTGATCAGCTTCGGATCCTTGAAGTAGTCGGGATTCTCCGGCTCTTGCTCGGCATTGAGGTGATACAACGATCCCATGAACTCATCGAACCCATGCGCGGTCGGCAATGTTTCGTCGGCGTCGCCCAAATGGTTCTTGCCGAACTGCGCGGTCATGTAGCCTTGCGCCTTGAGCAGCTCGGCGAGCGTGACATCGCGCGCCTGCAACCCTTCTTTGGCGCCCGGCAGACCGACTTTGAGATTGCCCGTACGGAAGCCGCTCTGCCCGGTGATGAACGCGGACCGTCCGGCCGTGCAACTCTGCTCACCGTACCAATCGGTAAACATCGCGCCTTCCTTGGCAATGCGGTCGATGTTTGGTGTCTTATAGCCCATCATGCCGTGGTTGTAGGCGCTGATATTGAACCAACCGACGTCGTCGCCCCAAATTACGAGAACATTGGGCTTCTTGTCTGCAGCGGAGGCAATACCAGTGACACTCGCGATCACCCCAATCAGACAGATTCGCAAAACGAGGGGCAGATACCACCCGCGCATACGTCACCTCCTCATATATAGAAATGCTTGAACAATGTTGCACGGGATGATGGCAAAGCTGGCCATGAGATTCAAGCTCTATTTAATCAGGCATTGACCTGCACGAACACGTCACGCGATGATGCAAGATGATGTCCTCTCTCGGTCCGACATCGCTCGAAGGACCTCTCCACCATCCTCTATGGACTTTCTACAGCGCCTACCTTTGCAGACACAGAACACTCTTGCTCATCGTGGCGTGCAGTGTTGTATGTCTCTGGCCTTCGTTTTGCCGGGCAAACAATCTTGCTGAATTAGAGGAAATCGTCGACGAATCGCGTCTGACGTTCGCCCGTTTCACCGGCCACCCGAGCATGTCCTGGTTCAAAGATCACGCACGAAACGCCCGCGTGGTCTTCATCGCTCCGCGAGTCGCGAAGGGGAGTTATTTCTTCGGCGGCACCTGGGGGACCGGCGTCCTGCTGGTCCGTGATTCCTCGACCGGTCGATGGAGTGAGCCGGCGTTTTACCGTCTTGTCGGCGCCAGTTTCGGATTGCAGATCGGAGCCTTACATTCGGAAATCATTGCGCTGGCAACGGACGATGACGCAGCCGCCGAAATGCAGGACGGTACCTTCACTCTTGGAGTCGGCGGCCAGCTAGGGGTCGCGCGTACGGGAGGAGGAATAGGCGGGTCGCTCGACATCACATCCGGAACCAGGTACTTAACGGTGAGCACTTCCACCGGGTTCTTTGCAGGCGTCGCAGCCGGGGCGACCGTCGTTCTGGTCAGGGACAGCGCCAACGAGCTCTATTATGGGCAGCCCGTTGAGCTTTCCGATCTTTCAGCAGGGCTTGTACGACAGTGGTATTCCCAACGGCTGATACGGACCGTGGCTGCGGCAACCGCAGAGGAGGGAGCGTCTCAGCCATGAAATCGTGCTACGCAAGAGCCTTGCTCGGGAGCTCTCTACTGATCGTTGCGGCCTGTGCCTCCGGCCCACCGCTATATAAGGATGAGGGACCAGGGGCCGGTCAGCCGGGAACAGGACCCGAAACGTTCAAGGTGCTGACCTACAATGCATGGCACGGATTGGACACGGGAGAATTTTGGGTCACTGCGAGCGAAACGCCTGAAGAAAGCAAAGCTCGTTTGCAATTTCAGGTCGCCCAGATCGCCGCCGCACAGCCGGATGTCGTCCTGCTCCAGGAAGTGAATCCTCTACCGGCTAGGGCCGAGCAGTATGTGCAGGCGCTGGCTGACCGGGGATTGCAGTATGACGAAGTGCATCAGGTAGATGCCTGCGGCATACGACTCCGCGGAGAGACCGCGCTGATCCCCGGTCTCAACAATGGACTGGCCATCCTCGCCCGGCGCACGCTGCAGTTGCGGAAGCTCACCGGCCTCAAGTTGAGCGGAGACCTCGGCCGATGTGACAGTGCGTCGGGCGTGCAACTGGAAGAGCTGCGCTATGCCGTGATCGGCGACGTCACGATCCCAGAAACCGGCGAGCACTACTTGGTGGCCAGCACCCATCTGCATTCCGGCATTGAGGCAGGAGCCCCATTTCTCGCTACTCTCGAGCGAGCGCACCAGGCAGGCTATCTTCTCCGGTATCCCGAGTTCCGATGGGAAGTCGAACAGGATCGACTCCGGCGGATCGGAGAGTTGGACCGGTTGACCCGTACGCTCCCGGCGTTTCGCCGACAGGGCGCCTATGTGGGCTTCGCGGCAGGCGGCGACTTTAACTTCGAGTCGGACTTTCCGGAATACGAAGAAGCGGTGCTCCTCCGACTTGAGGACGCGCATACCCTCGGGCACCGTGACCGCGAGCTCCACACGGCAGATCCTGAAAGAAACGCGTGGATCGTGCTTGGAGAGGAGTCAACCTTTCCGGCTCCACTCCAATCCCTGTTCAAAGAACTCCCGCCGGACTTGGCGGCAAGAGCTCACGAAGTCTACGGAGCGGAGATTCGCCGTCCGCGGCGCATCGACTATCTCTGGATGGAGTCATTTTTCCCGGGCTATTGCGTTCGGCAGGACTTATTCGGAACGGAGCTCGATCACAAGGGCCGCCCGGCTTCGGACCATTACGGAGTGCTGACCACCTTCACCCGTCCCAACAGCCCATGCGCCGATGCCCTTCCGACCAAGTACGAACTTCATTAAGTTCCCTTCCTCAATGACTCTGCATCCCGTACCAGCCGAAATCCGAGATGGTTCGTCCCGGTATCGGGCTCGCCCTTGCCGCGGCCGCCGGCGATGTACCGGGCGCAATACTGATCGGTACACAGAAAGGATCCCCCCTTGTGCACCTTCTTCTTCACACCGGGTTCGCTCGGATCAAAACTATCGGCCGGTCCCTGGGGATTGCGTACCAACGGTCCCTCCGCAGTCAGCATTCGGTAATAATCGTGGCGGTACCAATCGCTCGTCCATTCCCAGACATTCCCGGCCATATCGTAGAGTCCATAGGCGTTAGGTAGGAACGAGGCAACGGGAGCGGCCGCCGCGTGGCCATCTTCTTGTAGATTCTTATCCGGGAAATGTCCCTGAAAGGTATTGGCCATATGCCGACCGCCGGGCATGAACTCATCACCCCAGGCGTATGGCTTCCGATCAAGTCCGCCGCGCTGCGCGAATTCGAATTCGGCTTCCGTCGGCAGGCGCTTTTCTGCCCATTTTGCATAGGCCAGCGCATCTTCGTACGCGATGTGGACGACGGGATACTTCCGGCGGTTGTCGATCCTGCTCGTGGGTCCTTCGGGATGGCGCCAATCCGCGCCCTTCACATAACTCCACCATTGGAAGTGATTGTTCAGTTTGACGGGATGATCAGGCGGTGAAAACACCACCGACCCGGCCACGAGATTTTCTGGCGGCGCACCGGGGAAATCTTCCGCGCGTGGCGTCCGCTCGGCCACCGTCACATACGCGGTCGCCTTCACAAACTGCTCGAACTGCTCGTTGGTGACCTCGGTCTTGTCCATCCAGAACCCGTTCACAACAACCCGATGCCAGGGTTGGGCGTCTGGAAATTCGTCGGCTCCCATCCAGAATTCACCACCGGAAATCCACACCATCCCGTCCGGCGCAGGACCCGGCTGCGCGGTCGCACCCGAACCTGCCGAACCGGCATCCGACAGCTCAAGGGATTCGTTCGAGCTCGGCTGCGTACTCACGGCGGAGGTCTTACGATCTGCCTTAGCGGCGGAAATGCCCATGTCGCAAGACATCCCAACCGGAACCGGTTCCGGCGTTCGCGGACGGCTCGAATACCACAGGCCGGCAGCCATCACGCAGATCCCGATGACAGCACCCCCCGCAATCACTTTTCCTCTATGATTCATCACCATGACCAGCGTGATCAGGGTTCAGGCAACCAAGCGTTGCTGCCCCATCAGTATCCTCTCCTACTCAAATAGTTTGCGAGTCACATGGCCCAGCTCCAGCGATCGGGGGTTTGTGACGCTCCCTTCGATGATCTCGCGCGGCGTTGCAGACCTCCCATAGTACGCACCGTTTTCGTTTTCTGCGACCGTCACCACCGCGCCTCCCAGTGCCACTCCTGCAAAAAGGCCCTTCTTACGCGCATAGGCAACCATATCCGCGCTGAGTCCATGGGTAGAAGTCCCTGTTCCCGTTGGGCCTGCCGCCAAGCCGGCGCTGGCCCCCAGTTTGAAGCCCGCGCTATAGAATTGCTCAACCCCTTTTTTCGACCGGACCACCACGATGATCTCGGACACATCTGTTCCCACCTGCGCGCCGATATTCATCGAAGCAACATTGTAAAAGACCGGCTGGGACCACCGTCCCGTC
>Ga0224510_10000173_pt1 | contig 54567 bp, 45 predicted proteins | sample SF_May12_sed_USG_FD_170161 | JGI IMG/M metagenome (GOLD analysis project Ga0224510, IMG submission 170161) | Sediment microbial communities from San Francisco Bay, California, United States - SF_May12_sed_USGS_4_1 | ecosystem: Environmental > Aquatic > Marine > Sediment | place: USA: California... | reverse complement strand
TTTCCTGTTCTTCCCTGCAAAATCAAATGCGTCCCAGGTCCTGAATGAACTCTGGGAACGCGGCATCGGCATCCGTGTCTGGGATTATAACAATCAACAATGGTATCGCGTGAGCATCGGCACACTGGAGGAGATGAAGGCTTTCACAAAAGCTTTTGATGAAATTGCGTGAAGACCTGTGCATCCTGACTGGGTGTTGACACACATGCGTACAGGATTTTGAAGTATTCGCAGCAGGACCAAGGAGGCCATAAAGCCATTTAGGCCGTTATTTTGTAAAGCGCTGCCAATTTAACAACAGCATAATCTATTTCATCCTCCGTGTTGTATTTGCTGAAAGAAAATCTTACAGCGCCATGCTTCGATTCAGGGTATAGCGCGCCCAAAACATGAGAGCCTGCTGTTGCGCCACTAGAACAGGCGCTGCCACCCGATGCTGAAATACCGGCCAAATCAAGATTGAAAAGAACCATCTCATTCTCATCCGATTCTGGCAGGCAAACATTCAATACCGTATAAAGACTTTTGTCAATATTAGCTGAGTCCCCATGAAAATCTATGCCTGGAATACTTTCTTTTAACTTTGTGATCATGCGATTTTTCAAACCTTTAATGTACCGGGTGTGCGCCTCTAAGTCGCGATACGCTATTTCCATGGCTTTCGCCAGCCCAATGATACCATATACATTTTCTGTACCCCCACGCATACCGCGCTCCTGAGTCCCACCAAGAACAAAAGGTTGAATCCTTTTATCCTTGCGGATAAACATAAAGCCGGCACCTTTTGGTCCATGAAATTTATGCGCTGCAGCCGCCATGCCATGCACCCTTATCCTACTTAAATCATGAACATAGTGTCCAACGGTTTGAACGGTATCAGAGTGAAAATAGGCATTGTGTTCCTCGCATAGCTCACCGACACTTTGGATATCCAAAAGATTTCCAATTTCATTATTCGCGTGCATCAACGAAACCAGGGAATTTTTCTTTTCTTTTAAAAGTGAGTCAAGATGCACCAAATCGATATGTCCCTTTTCATCCATATCGACGAAGGAAAGCTGAAGTAATCCTTTCCCGGTTAGATTATGCAAGGTTTGCCCGACGGCATGGTGTTCAATGCGTGAGGAAATGACGTTCGTAATGCCATGGGTTTTAAGGGCCCCGGCCAAGATTGTGTTGTCCGCTTCAGTGCCCCCCGATGTAAAAATGATTTCGCCAGGAGTGCAGTGCAAAATTTCAGCAATCTTTTTCCTGGCAGACTCAATGGCTGTCCTTACTTTTCTCCCATGCGCATGCGTAGAAGAGGGATTGCCAAAGTCCTCCAGCATAAAAGGTTTCATTGCCTCAAACACTTCCGGATCAAGTGGCGTAGTAGCCGCGTTGTCGAGATAAACTCGCATGTATATTCAGGTTAATGGGTCAATGCTGAACTCCTGCTTTTTCTGCGATAATTTCCCTAATATCAGAAATGATCTTCTTTGCAAGATGATCAGCCTTCGTCTCCATGTCAGATTCAGCATAAATGCGGATAATGGGTTCGGTATTTGACTTTCGCAGGTGAACCCATTCCTTTTCAAACTCAATCTTAACTCCATCCTCAGTATTAATCGGCTGCTTTTGATATTTATGCTTTACTTCTTCAAGTACGCTATCGACATTGACGGAGGGCGCGAGCTCCATTTTATTTTTGGATATTACATAGTTCGGGTAGGTTGCACGCAACCGGGATACTTGTTTCTTAGATTTGGCAAGATGTGTGAGAAATAATGCAATGCCAACGAGCGCATCCCTGCCATAATGGAAATCAGGGTAGATCACACCCCCATTTCCTTCGCCGCCAATAACTGCACCGCATTCTTTCATCATAGCCACTACATTGACCTCCCCAACCGCAGCGGCGAAATATTGACCTCCGGCTTTTTCTGTTATATCCCGTAATGCCCGTGTAGACGAAAGGTTAGAAACTGTATTCCTATTCTTCTTGTCACTTTCATTTACAACGTAATCAGCTACTGCTACAAGGGTGTATTCCTCGCCAAAAGGCGTTCCGTCTTCTGCTATGAAAGCAAGGCGATCGACGTCCGGATCAACAACAATCCCCAAGTCATATTTACCCTTTTCTATTTCGCGACAGATGTCTGTAAGGTGTTCGGGCAGGGGCTCGGGGTTGTGCGGAAATCGTCCGGTGGGCTCACAGTACATCTCTTTAACGCTTACACCCAATGCTTTCAATAGCATGGGTACGGCAATCCCTCCGGAAGAATTCACAGCATCGACAACCACGCTAAAACCGCTGTTTCTAATGGCCTCAGCGTCTACCAGCTTTAGTTTCAGTATAAGTTCAATGTGCTTCTGTATGTATTCTTCGTTTTTCTGATACTTGCCAAGCTTGGATACCGGAGCGAATTCAAATGACTCTGTTTCTGCGATCTGCAGCATTTCCTCACCATCCTTTCCGGAAATGAATTCACCTTTGTTGTTGAGCAACTTCAGGGCATTCCATTGTACCGGATTATGACTTGCTGTGATGATAATTCCCCCATCCGCATTTTCCATCGGAACAGCAATCTCAACCGTTGGGGTAGTGGAGAGTCCAAGATCAACTACATCAATACCCAAACCCTGCAGCGTCGATGCTATCAGCGTACTGACCATTTCGCCCGAAGGCCGCGCATCGCGTCCAATAATGATTTTCGTAACACCATCCTTGTTTTTGAGCCAGGTCCCAAAGGCTGATGCAAATTTCACAATGTCTACTGGCGTTAGATTTTCTCCAGTTGTGCCTCCTATTGTGCCGCGTATACCTGAAATAGATTTTATTAATGCCACAAACTAAGTGTTTCCTTAAAAAATGACACAAAACTAAGAAGAATAACTGAAGGCGAAGGGGTATGCGGATTACAATTATTTCTCATTTACCCCCGGCAAAGGCTCAAGCTTATTGTCCGATCCAGGATCACCGCATGCTGCGTCTCCCTCATTTAATGCTTTGCCGCAATATCCACAAGTAACGCCCTCTTTGTTGAGCCAGGGGCTCTGAGATGCACATGTGCCCCGAAATTCACCCTTTTTCAAAAAAAGAAGGCGTACGGACAGAAGCACAAAAAAGAGTCCAAAGATTCCAATGCTAAGCAGAAAAACTGTCATCTTGATTGATAAATTTTGATGTCCGAATTACGATGTTTGTCACTGCAAAATAGGCAGCAGTATGAAAACAGCCTATATTATTATTAAGTTTATCTGTCATGAAAAAAGTTTTGTCCAGTCCAGACGCTAACCGTGAAGCCAAACTTCAGGCATTTGACCGCTTACTCAGCATCATGGATGAACTTCGTGAAAATTGCCCCTGGGATAAAAAACAAACCCTGGAGAGCTTACGGCATCTTACAATTGAAGAGACCTATGAACTTTCTGACGCGATCCTGGAAGGTGATGTAGCGGAGATTAAAAACGAGCTGGGGGATTTGATGCTGCACCTGGTTTTCTATTCGCGCATTGCAGCAGAGCTAAAGGCTTTCGATGTAACGGATGTTTTGCATTCCATTTGTGACAAACTTGTAGAAAGGCATCCACACGTATATGGAGATGCCATTGCCAATGATGAAGAAACTGTAAAAGCCAACTGGGAGAAAATCAAGCTCAGGACGGGAAATAAATCTGTTTTGGAAGGGGTTCCAAAAACGTTACCCGCATTGGTAAAAGCGATGCGCATACAAGATAAAGCACGTGGTGTTGGGTTCGACTGGGAGAAAAAAGAGCAAGTGTGGGAAAAAGTGGAAGAAGAAATGCAGGAATTCAAGAGAGAATTTAATGCAGAATCAAATGAACCCATTGATCAGCGCAGGGCGATGGAAGAGTTTGGCGATTTGCTTTTTTCCTTAGTGAATTATGCCCGATTTATTCAAATTGATCCTGAAGAAGCACTGGAAAGGACCAATAAAAAATTTATTAAACGATTCCAGTTCCTGGAGAAAGAGTCTCTGAAAGCCGGAAAAAATATTGGGGAAATGACGTTGGCAGAAATGGATGTATTTTGGGAAAAGGCTAAACTAAAAGACTAGCGTTTTTATTAAATCGGGCCTTTAAACCATAAAAGCTGTAGCCCAAGGTGTTGCGCTGCAAGTTTAGGGACAAAAATCTGTAGGCTGTCAGTAGACTAATATTATCTTTGCCGTCTATGGCCAATCAAGAAGATAATCTTTTTAAGAATGTGATCTCCCACGCGAAGGAATATGGATTCATTTTTCCCTCAAGTGAAATTTACGACGGACTCAGCGCAGTTTACGACTACGGACAGAATGGCGTAGAGCTAAAAAATAATATTAAAGAATACTGGTGGAAGTTCATGACGCTTCTCCATGATAACATAGTGGGGATAGATGCGGCCATCTTTATGCATCCTACCACCTGGAAAGCTTCAGGACATGTCGATGCATTTAGCGACCCTATGCTTGACAACAAAGATTCGAAGAAGCGCTATCGTGCCGACGTTTTGATTGAAGATGCCATCGCAAAACTGGAGGAAAAAATTGAAAAGGAAGTTGAAAAAGCCGCCAAGCGATTTGGAGACACTTTCGATCGCGAGAAATTCACCGGTACTAATCCCCGCGTTCTTGAATTCAAACAGAAAATTTCAGATACCAATGCACGTCTTAAGACCGCCATCGGAGGTGCTGATATGGTGGCCTTGAAACAAATCATCATTGACCTGGATATCACAGATCCTGTTTCTGGTACTAAGAACTGGACCGATGTCCGGCAATTCAACCTGATGTTCTCTACGGAAATGGGTTCTGTGGCCGATGATGCAAACAAAATCTATCTAAGACCCGAAACTGCGCAGGGGATTTTTGTGAACTTCCTTAATGTTCAGAAAACCAGCAGAATGAAGATTCCTTTTGGGATTGCGCAAATTGGCAAAGCCTTCCGCAATGAGATCGTCGCACGCCAATTCATTTTCAGAATGCGCGAGTTTGAGCAGATGGAAATGCAATTCTTCGTTAAGCCCGGGGAAGAAATGAAATGGTATGAATTCTGGAAAGATAAGCGTATGAAATGGCACCAGGCATTAGGTCTTGGAAACGAAAATTACCGTTTCCACGACCACCTTAACTTGGCACACTATGCAAATGCCGCATGTGACATTCAGTTTCACTTCCCCATGGGGTTCAAGGAATTGGAAGGTATCCATTCACGTACTGACTTTGACCTGAAAAATCACGAAAAGTACTCTGGCAAAAAGCTCCAATACTTTGATTCCGAAGACAATCGAAACTATATACCCTATGTTGTCGAAACCTCGGTGGGCCTTGACAGGATGTTTTTGTCAATACTTTCAAAATCTTATACAGAAGAGAAGCTGGAAGATGGCAGTGACCGAGTGGTGTTGAGAATACCTGTACCATTGGCCCCAATTAAGGTCGCCATACTTCCGTTGATGAAGAAGGATGGGCTACCCGAAAAAGCAAAAGAAATCATGAATGAATTGAAGTTTGATCTCCGTTGCTTCTACGAGGAGAAAGATGCTATAGGCAAACGGTACAGAAGACAAGATGCTATTGGTACACCATATTGCATCACCATCGATCATCAAACCTTAGAAGACAACACGGTAACTATACGCGATCGCGATACAATGAAACAGGAACGGGTGAAGATTGGTGACATAAGAATGCAAATGATTGAAGCGTGTTCAATCAATAATCTATTGCGTAAGATCTAAGCCAAATGTTGACATTCCGCCCTGTTCTGAGAGCCTTTAGGTTTTTCGCTTATTGAAGAGCATGTTTTATGGCGGTTTTACTGTCGTACCCCAAAAAAGGATAAAGTAACCTTGCAATAAAATATTCAATGTGAACTGGCTTAATCTTCTTTCCAGCCAACGTACCGGGCAAAAACCGAATGCCGGCACCGCCCCTTCGCGCAGTGCTTTCGAGCAGGATTACGATCGAATTATTTTCTCACATCCTTTTAGAAGGCTGCAGGACAAAACGCAGGTTCATCCCCTGCCGGAACACGATTTTGTGCATACCCGATTAACACACAGTCTGGAAGTTTCAAGCGTGGGCCGCTCCCTTGGTAAGCGTGTAGGAGAAATAATCCTGCAACGGCATCCCGAAGAGAAAAACAATTTTTCGCTCTTTGATTTCGGCGCCATTGTAGCAGCAGCCTCATTGGCACATGACCTGGGAAACCCCCCTTTTGGTCATGCCGGTGAAGATGCCATTTCTGATTTTTTTGCACATCATACAAAGGGACAATACTACAAAGATCATATGAGTGAGGCAGCGTGGAATGACTTGATAAACTTTGAAGGTAATGCCCAGGGGTTTCGCATCCTTAACAAGAATCAATACGGACTTAAATTGACATTTGCGACGCTGGGGGCATTTACAAAATATCCATGCCCCTCCATATTTGCTCCTCGTGATACCTCAAAACGCAGCCAAAAAAAATATGGATTTTTCCAGACTGAAAAAGAAGTGTTCCACGAGGTCGCCCATCACCTTGAATTAATTGCCGTTACCGAATTTGTTTCATGTCGGCATCCATTGGCCTTTTTGGTTGAGGCGGCGGACGATATCTGCTATAGCATCATCGATCTGGAAGATGGATGCAATTTGGGACTTGTGCGGTATGAAGATGCTAAATCACTTTTCGAGGGTGTTATTACCGTCAATAAATCAAAACTCGGGAAGCTTGATTCCCTCAGCAGTTTGCAGGAAAAAGTTGGATATCTGCGTGCCTTGGCCATCGGTGATTTGATGGAGGAGTGTGCAACGATTTTCCTCGATCATGAGGCAGATATTCTTGATGGAAAATTTGATCAGGCGCTAGCCGATCATTGTACTTCCAGAAACGAGTTGAAAGAAATCATTAAAGTCTCTATTGACAAGATTTACCGTGCCCGGCAGGTTGTAGAGATTGAAGCCACCGGACATGCTGTATTGCCCGGTTTGCTGGAAGAATTTACAACGGCGGGCTTGTATTTGATGCAAAATACAAAATCAAGAAAGTACCAGAACCTTCAACTCCTATTGCCGGAAGAGACCCGATTAGCCATTCGACATGATCCTGCTAACGCGTATAATATGGTGCGCCAGGTATTGGATTTCATCTCCAGCCTCACAGACCGGCATGCGCTCTCACTTTATCGCAAGATTAATGGGATTAGCCAGTAACCGTCCTTGGATGCAGTTTCCAGCCCCCATTTGACCAATTATTGTGGCTTGCTGCAGATAATATACCCAATCATTGATCCCCCACTATGCACGTGGTTTGCGCACGCAAAACCCAAAAATTACTAGCTTTGGAACCAGTTTCGCAAAAAGCGTCTCAGCGTACCAGAATCATTGAATATGTGGAATAAACTTTCAGATTGGATAATTAGGTTCCGATTACCGCTTAGTATAGTAATTGGCTTAATAACCGTGTTTATGGGTTACTATGGATCGAAAGTAGAAATGAGCTATGACTTCGCCCGTACCGTGCCCCCCAACGACCCCGACATGTTATATCATGATCAGTTCAAGGCTCAGTTTGGTGAAGATGCCAACCTTATCGCCGTTGGTATGAGAGACAGTGCTATTTATCAACTGCAAAATTTTGTGGCATTCCGCGAACTGACAGCGAGCATTAAAAAGATCAATGGTATCACAGAAGTACTTTCATTGCCCGTACTCAAAACTATTTCGAAAGACACCGTCAATACAAAATTCTATTTGTCTGATATTTTTCCTGCTCAAATATCTACCCAATCCGAGCTGGACTCCCTGCTTCGCATAGCGGCAGACCAGAGGATTTACGCTGACCAGCTCATAAACACACGCAACGGCGCAACCATGATGCTTGTATCGGTAAAAAAAGAAGTAATGAATTCTCCGAAGCGGATAGCCATGACTGCGTCACTGCTTGATGAAGGAAAGAAATTCGAGCAAAAGACAAACATTCAACTTCGGTACGCTGGATTGCCATTTATCCGAACCGTTGTTGCTAATGCGTTGAAAAGGGAAATGAATATTTTTCTTATTGCTTCCGCGGTAGTAACGGGCCTAATCATGTTTGTTTTCTTCCGTTCGTTTCGGGCAGTACTTTTCTCCATGATCATTATCGGCATTTTGGTCATTTGGGTTATGGGAACGATCGTACTTTTTGGCTATAAGATTACGCTCCTGAGCGGACTAATACCTCCGGTTGTAGTTACCATCGGTGTTACCAATGCGATCTACCTTTTGAACAAGTACCACCTCGAATTCGCAAGAACAAAAAACAAAATAGAAGCAATCTCAGGTGTAGTTCGTAAAATGGGGCTCGCCATGTTCCTTACCAACCTAACGGTTGCAATTGGCTTTTTAACTTTACTTTCAACAGACATTACAATCCTGCGGGAATTTGGCATTGTAGCCGGAATTAATATTATGGCACTGTTCCTGGTGAGTCTGATAATGATTCCCAGCGTCTTCTATTGGCTACCTGTTCCTTCAGAAAAGCATTTGCGCCATTTAAACTTCCCCATCATGGGGGCGTTTCTGCGAATAGTTGACGTAATGGTTCATCGGCGGCGACGTTGGATATACGTAACCTCAATTGTAACAGCACTTCTTGCACTGTATGGTATTTCCAAACTCAAATCTGTCTCTTACATGATAGACGACGTGCCAGAACAAAGCCAGGTAAAAAAAGATCTTAAATTCTTTGAAGCTAATTTCAGTGGCTTTCTACCACTGGAGATAATGGTTGAGTTTAGAACTAAAAAGAGAAGACCCATTCTGGATGTAAAAAATCTTGAAAAAGTCGAAGCGTTTGAAAACTTTCTGGACTCCATTACGGTCATGTCAAAACCGCTCTCCGTACTGAGTTTTATAAAGGCCTCCAAACAGGCATTTTACAATGGGAATCCTGAAAAATATGCTTTGCCTTCCAAAACAGAAGGCGCATTTATTTTACGGTATATGAAAGGCCAAACTGACAACAGCGGATTATTTAAATCCTTTGTCGATTCCACCTTCACTAAGATGCGAATATCCTGCCAAATTGAAGATATCGGTTCAACAAGGCTAGACTCCCTGGTGCACGGCGTAATTGAGCCTCGCATGAAAGCCACATTTATTTCTACGGAAAAAGACTCGGTCATCACCGCTATTACGGGCTCCACCAAAATATTTATCAAGGGAAATAAGTTCCTCGTGGCTAACCTCCAAGAGAGCTTATTGTTGGCCTTATTGCTGATTACCCTTTCCATGGCAATACTATTTGCGAATGTCAGAATGATTATCATTTCACTCATTCCGAACTTGCTGGCTTTAATGATTACCGCAGGATTAATGGGATTTTTTCATATTCCATTAAAAGCTAGTACGGCGTTGATATTTAGCATAACGTTTGGCATATCTGTTGACAATTCAATTCGCTTCCTTGCCAAATACAGGCAGGAAATTTTGTCTAATAATTTTTTCATACCCCTGGCGGTGAGCGAAAGTATTCTGGAGACCGGCAAGAGCATCATGTACACATCTATTGTGCTCTTCGCCGGATTTATAATTTTTGCTTTCTCCTCTTTTGGTGGCACGATTGCGCTTGGTATCCTCACTTCAATAACGCTGGTGATTTCCATGTTCACCAATCTTATCCTGTTACCAGCGTTAATCATGACTTTTGATAAATCAAAGAAACGCAAGGAAGGACACCTGCTCATTGATGACTTCGACTCCAGTTTTTATGGAGAACAAGAGGATGAAGAAATTGATCTTAGCAAGATCAAGATTCACAACAAGCATCCTGCTGCTGAGTAAGTTTTCAGACATCGGACTACGGCCTACTCAAATTGATGCAGATCTGCTGCCCGAGCATCAGCCTCACTACAAAAGTGCGGTTTTGCACCTGAGAGCGTGATTTTTCTGCTTCCTATCGAAAAGCAGGACAATCACCGATAAATTCGATCATTTTCAATCAAAAAACGTGTCCCTTAAATCGCAAATAACAAATATCTTTGCGGCCTAATAAATAGAATCGTGTTCCGTAAACAGTTCCTCGCATCGTAAAATGGCCGGTAAGTACAAAGAGTATAAATCCCTCAATTTTGCCCAAATCGCAGCCGAAATCCTGGAATTTTGGGAAAAAGAAAAGATTTTTGAAAAATCTGTAACAAATCGTGCCGGGTCTCCCTCCTTTACTTTTTACGAGGGACCACCTTCAGCAAACGGAACGCCCGGTATTCACCACGTCATGGGGCGAACGGTTAAGGACGTCTTTTGCAGGTTCAAAACACTTCAGGGCTTTCAGGTAAAGCGAAAGGGGGGGTGGGATACGCACGGCCTGCCTGTGGAACTGCAGGTGGAGAAGCAGTTGGGCATCACCAAGGATGACATAGGGAAAAATATCACAATCGAAGAGTACAATAATAAGTGCCGAGAAACAGTAATGTTGTATAAAGATCAGTGGGATGATCTTACATTGAAGATGGGCTACTGGGTCGACCTCGACAATCCTTATATTACATATAAACGAGAATACATTGAAACACTATGGTGGATTCTCAAACAGTTTTATAACAAGGGTCTTCTATACAAAGGCTATACCATCCAACCGTACTCCCCTTCGGATGGCACTGGTTTAAGTTCTCACGAACTAAATCAGCCAGGGTGCTACAAAGACGTTAAAGATACTTCTGTCGTGGCGCAATTTAAGGTGATCAGAAATCCACAGGCTGAATTCCTATTCACAAATACAATTGGTGACTTGTTCATGCTTGCCTGGACAACTACACCATGGACGCTTCCCTCGAACACAGCGCTGGTAGTTGGCGAGAAAATAGAATATGTTTTAGTCAATACCTACAATCCCTACACCTTCAAACCAATCAGTGTAATCCTGGCCAAGGATCTGTTCGGAAAATATTTTCCGGACAAGAATAAAGACTTAAAAATTCAGGATTACAAACCCGGCAGTAAAGCCATACCATACCAACTCGTCAAAACGCTGACCGGGAAAGAACTCGTTGGGGTACGCTATGAACAACTCATGCCGTATGTTCAGCCCTTGTACGATACTGATAAGGCCTTCCAGGTTGTTGCAGGTGATTTCGTTACCACGGAAGATGGCACAGGCGTCGTTCATGCTTCGCCAACTTTTGGCGCCGACGACTTCCGAATCGCAAAACAATATGGCATACCTCCGATTACCATAAAAGATGAAGCTGGAAATGAAGTCCCCACAGTGGATAAGAAGGGGAAGTTTATCACAGAGATTGGTGAAAAACTTAAAGAAGGTGTTACAAGGTTTAATATCAAAACGCATAAACCCCTGCAGGCTGACGATTTCTATGTAAAGAATTATACCGATGAAGATGAGAGCAACGCCGACTACAAGAACACGGACGTAATCATCTCAATTATTCTTAAGGAGGAAAACAAGGCCTTCAAGGTCGAGAAATACGAACACACCTATCCGCATTCGTGGCGTACCGATAAACCAGTATTGTATTACCCGCTGGATGCCTGGTTTATCAAGACAACAGCCTTGAAAGATCGGATGGTAGAATTAAACAAAACCATTAACTGGAAACCTGAATCAACCGGAACCGGGCGCTTCGGCAACTGGTTGGAAAATCTGGTTGATTGGAATTTATCACGCTCGAGATATTGGGGGACACCCTTGCCAATATGGAGGTCCAAAGAAGGACATGAAGAAATATGCATCGGCTCAATAAAAGAGCTTAACGATGAGGTTGAAAAATCAATGAAAGCCGGATTCATGAAATCCCCGCTGCCGGCTGATTTTGACCTGCACAGGCCCTATGTAGATGATGTGGTGTTGGTGAGCGCTTCAGGCCAGGCAATGTACAGGGAACCGGATCTGATTGATGTCTGGTTTGACTCCGGCGCTATGCCGTATGCGCAGTGGCACTATCCTTTTGAAAACAAAGATCTCTTCAATGAAAATTATCCCGCTGATTTTATTGCCGAAGGTGTAGACCAGACAAGAGGTTGGTTCTTCACGCTGCATGCTATAGCTGTCATGCTGTGCGATAGTGTTGCCTTCAAGAATGTAATTTCAAATGGCCTGGTGCTTGACAAGAGCGGCAACAAAATGTCCAAACGCAAGGGAAATGTCGTGAATCCATTTGAGGCGCTTTCACAGTATGGACCAGATCTTGTACGTTGGTACATGATCGAAAACTCAAACCCCTGGGATAACCTGAAATTCGACGCTGATGGCATTGTTGAAGTGCAACGGAGATTTTTCGGAACACTACAAAATACCTATTCTTTCTTTGCCCTTTATGCCAACATTGATGCCTTTGTGAAGGATGAGTTAAGCACAACGCCGCATCAGCAATTAAGTAACCTTGATCGTTGGATTATTTCAAAACTTCAATCGCTAATCATTGAAGTTACAAAGGCTTACGAAGATTATGAACCTACCCGCGCTGCCCGGGCTGTTCAGGAATTTGTCAATGATCAACTTTCAAACTGGTACGTACGCTTAAATCGGAAGCGTTTCTGGAAAGGCGAAATGTCAGCCGACAAAAAAGCTGCCTACGATACACTGTATGAGTGTTTACTCGTCACGGCTCAGCTCATATCGCCGATTGCTCCATTTTACGCTGAATGGCTATACAAAAATCTTACAGACAACATCCGTGAGAAGGCCATCGCGAATAGAACGCCTTTGCGTCACGTTTCTGCGCACCTGACAGACCTCACGAAACCAGAGCAAAACCGGATCGATACTTCGCTCGAGCAGTCCATGGATTATGCGCAACGCATTTGTTCCCTTGTTCACTCTATCCGAAAAAACAGTAAGATTAAAGTGCGCACGCCACTTCAGAAAATATTGTTGCCTGTGCTGGACGAGTCGTACGCCAACCATATCAAATCTGTTGAAGAAATAATCCTGGCGGAAGTTAACGTAAAGGCTATTCAATACATTGACGATGCCTCCGGAGTATTGGTAAAGAAAGTGAAACCAAATTTTGCTAAACTCGGCAAACAATATGGTCCCCGGATGAAGGAGGTAACGGGCCTCATCGGCTCGCTTGAAAAAAACGAAATCAACATTCTTGAAAAGGAAGGCAGGCTTTCAAAAGGTGGTTTTGATCTTGTTCTGGACGATGTTTTGATTTCTTCGGAGGACATCCCGGGTTGGGCAGTAGCAACAGATGGTACAATCACCGTTGCGCTGGATATCACCATTACGGAAGCGCTAAAAAAGGAAGGCATTGCCCGGGACTTTGTGAACCGTATTCAAAATCTTCGCAAGGAAATGGGAATGGAAGTCCTGGACAAAATACGAATCGAAGTAGCACAAGACTCTGAAACGGTGAATTCGGCATTAGCAGAATTCAGCGACTATATTAAAACCGAAACACAGGCACTGGGCCTGCTTGTAAAACCTTCTGTTGAGGAGGGCGTTAATGTGGAAATGGATGAACTTGTATTGAAGGTAAAAATCATGGTCAATCATGTGAAATGACCAACATTATTAAAACGGACAACTGATTAAATGAAAACATACAAATACTTTATCCTTGCCTTCGCTGTTATCCTTATTGATCAAACATCGAAGTTGCTCGTGCACCAATATATGTTCCTCCACCAGGAACTCACTGTCTTGGGCAGCGAGCAATATGGATTCAAGTTGCATTATCTGCTTAATCCCGGAATGGCTTTTGGCATTCGGTGGAACAATGAATTTGGCAAGCTTGCGTTGACGGCGTTTCGAATTGCAGCTATGTTTGGCATAGGGTACTACCTCGTCAAGATGGCACAAAAGGGGTCAAGTTCCGGTTTTCTATGGTGCATGGCTTTGATTTTGGGAGGCGCTGTAGGCAATGTAATCGATAGTACCTTTTATGGCATTTTGCTCAATAACCATCCTGCCAACTCGCCTACCCCATGGTTTCATGGACAAGTCATCGATATGCTTTTCTTTCCGCTATTCGACTATACATGGCCCGACTGGATCCCATATCTTGGTGGTGATTACTTTCTGTTCTTCAGCCCCGTATTTAATATTGCAGATTCATCCATCTTTTTAGGCGTAGTGGTCATCTTAATTTTTCAGCGACGATTTTTTGGCGAAAAAATACAAACCGATTATTCATCTGCATCAGACAATCCAATAGCTGCTGAAAACAGCGCTATTGAAAAACCGCTAATGGAGAATTCTGATAACGCGAGCCCGCTTTAAGTTTATATCCTGAAAAGATACTTTTTGGGGACGCCGAAGCCCTGCTTAGTAATACTTTGGCTAAATAATTCAGGGCACAAAGTCAGGAAAAACGCGTCAGATTTTGACACGTTATCCACTCCTAATTGAAGATATGAATCAGCGTTGCCGACAATCTCAATTTCAGCAAAACCTGCCAGCGTCTTAGTAGTTCATTATTCTTCTTATTTTTAGGCCGTACTACTAACCAATACAGGATACAGTGAGTTTATTCATTAAAAAGCCGCTAGCCCAACTGATGGCGCAAGGTGATGATTCCGAGAAAGGACTTAAACGCACTTTGGGAGCAGGAAATCTTGTTGCATTGGGTATAGGTGCAATAATAGGAGCAGGTTTGTTTGTTCGCACGGCCGCTGCTGCTGGAGAAGCAGCCGGCCCTGCGGTGATTATTTCGTATATCATTGCAGCTATTGCTTGTGCCTTTGCCGGATTATGCTATGCTGAATTTGCATCAATGATTCCCGTGGCTGGATCCGCCTACACGTATGCCTACGTAACGCTCGGGGAATTTCTTGCCTGGATAATCGCATGGGCGCTTGTCCTTGAGTATGCGCTAGCCGCGGCTACCGTTTCCATTGCATGGAGTGAGTATTTGAATAACCTTCTGGTCAGTTTCGACATTGGGGCCATACCTTACCAGTGGTGCCATTCACCCATGGAGGTATCGATGGGTGGCGTTCGGGGGATTGTAAACTTTCCTGCAATTTCCATTCTTTTGATTCTCACATTGGTATTGATAAAGGGGACTAAAGAATCAGCACTTGTAAATGCTATCATCGTCTTCGTAAAAGTTGGTATCGTATTACTCTTTATTTTCGTAGGCTGGCAATTTATTAAGCCGGAAAATTATCACCCCTTTTTAATACCTATTGAAACAGCAGGGCATGAGTCTTTCAATAAGCACGGTTGGGGAGGTGTACTTGGTGGTTCTGCCATAGTATTCTTTGCCTTCATTGGGTTCGATGCCGTATCAACGGCAGCGCAAGAAGCCAAAAATCCAAAGCGTGATATGCCAATTGGTATTCTAGGTTCATTGATTATTTGCACAATTCTATATATTCTTTTTTCCCGTGTGCTAACGGGAGTTGCGAACTGGGAAGAGTTTAAGACCGTAGGGAAAGAAGCTTCTGTTGCTTACGCTATTCAAAACTATATGCACGGCTATGGGTGGCTCGCTAATTTAGTTACTGTTGCTATTCTGGCAGGCTTCTCATCCGTGATATTGGTTATGCTGATGGGACAATCCCGGGTATTTTACACGATGTCAAAAGATGGCCTAATTCCAAAGATATTTTCAGATCTCCATCCAGTGTACAGAACGCCGCACAAGTCCAACATTATTCTCTTTGTATTCGTAGGTGTCTTTGCCGGCTTTATACCAGGCGAAATGGCAGGTGATTTGACAAGCATAGGAACCTTATTTGCCTTTGTAATGGTATGCGCCGGTATTTGGGTTATGCGGGTCAGGAACCCTGAGGCAGTGAGGCCCTTTAGGACTCCCTTTGTTCCTTTGGTTCCTTTTCTGGGAATAACAATTTGCGTTGGTATGATCTTCTCCTTACCTAAGAACACATTGATCGCTGCCGGTGCCTGGATGATTCTTGGTTTGATTGTATACTTTTCGTATAGTAAACGGAATAGTTACTTAAGAAATAACAAATAAGAGAATAGCGTAAGAACAGAAGGCATTTGGTGAGGCCCCAAAGCTTTTAAATCCGTAAACGTTTTCGAAAATAATATCTGCAAATCACAAAAGCCTGTCAGGTCCCTCGGGAGTATTTGATAACTTTGTTAGCATTCAATTACTACCATGGCAAGTCAATTCAACGAGACTGTTTCTACACGTTATCACATGTATAACAGTCTATTCCTTAATCTTCCCTATACTGGTATTTACCGTACCGGCACTTTGTTGCCCCTTCTCCAGCAATCCTGTGAAAGTGAGTATCAGAAAGGAAGGGATCCGAAAGCTATAATCAAGAAATTCTTTAAAGACTACACCCCGAAAGCTACGCGTGAAGAGCAATTTTCATTACTCTTTGGTTTTATCCAGTATATCGAACGGCAAGTTGTGCTCTTCGATTCCATTGAGGATGCGGCCTTTGACGAAATAAATGACTTAAAGGGGAAAGGAACTGTTTCAGAACTTCTGCTTCGGGTTTCGGCTGAAAATGCCACAGATACGCTTTTAAAGAAACTTGAGGAATTCAGTGTCCGGATTGTACTCACGGCACATCCCACTCAATTTTATCCGGGCAACGTGCTGGCAATATTAAACGATCTGGAACGTGCTATCCAGGAAAACCGGCTGGAGCATATCAACCTTTTGCTTCGCCAATTGGGAAAAACACCGATCATCAATAAACAAAAGCCCTCGCCTTTTGACGAGGCTGTAAGTTTGTCCTGGTTTCTGGAAAATGTGTTTTATCCTGTTATTCCAGACATCATTAATAAACTCATGACCGGCCTAAATGTAAAATTGGAGGATTGGGTCAACTACGACTTAATAAAAGTTGGTTTTTGGCCGGGCGGCGATCGCGATGGGAATCCATTTGTTACCCACGAGATCACGCTGAAAGTCTCTCAACTTTTACAGCAAACTTTACTCAGGTGCTACCATAGAGATCTCCGTTTTCTCAAAAGAAGACTTACATTTAAAGGAGTCGATCATATCATCGCCCGGGCTGAGCGCAAAGTGTATCCCATGGCCTATGGAGGAGGACGCGGTGAAATTTACAGTAATCGTGAAGCACTATTAAGTGATTTATTTGAAGCACGAGAGGTCCTCGTCCGTGACCATAATGGTTTATTCTTAAGCATATTGGATTCCTTTATTCTTAAAGTTAGAATTTTTGGATTTTATTTCGCCAGTATGGACATCCGCCAGGATAGCCGTCAACATGCATATGCATGGGATGCCATTATTGAAAAGCTGAAATCAAAAAATAAGAAACTAAACGGTTTTGAAAGACTTTCTGAGCCTGAAAAAATTGAAACCCTACTTTCCTTAAACTTTAAGCCCAATGAGCTGAAGTTTGAAGATACATTCATACCAGAGTTGATCGAAAGTATAAACACCATCAGCGAAATACAAAAGAACAATGGCGTTGAAGGTTGCCAGCGCTACGTCATTAGTAATTGCCAATCGGCATTAGATGTAATTCGTGTTTATCAACTCGCGAAATTGATATTGGATAAGAGCGGGGTTCTTTCGCTTGATATTGTTCCGCTGTTTGAAACGATAGAAGACCTTAGCAAAGCACCCAGTATAATGGAAGCATTATACAGCATACCCGCCTACCGCAAGCACTTGAACAAGCGGGGAAACAAGCAAACGATTATGCTTGGGTTTTCAGACGGAACAAAGGATGGGGGTTATTTGAGAGCAAATTGGTCCATTTTTCAGGCGAAAGAGAATTTGACTAAGATTACCAGAGATCATGGATTTGTTGCTGTGTTTTTTGACGGTCGCGGGGGGCCACCGGCGCGCGGAGGGGGTAACACACATGATTTTTATGCATCATTGGGAGACACCATCGAGGACAGAGAAGTGCAGATCACTATCCAGGGACAAACGATAAGCTCAAATTTCGGAAGTCCAGTTTCTTGTGGATTTAACCTTGAACAATTACTTTCAGCGGGAATTGAAAATGCTGTATTCCCCAACCAAAATGAGCTTAAGCCAGCCGAAGTAAGTTTGTTAAATGCCCTGGCCGATGAGGGACACAAAGCGTATCTCACTTTAAAGCAACATCCTAAGTTTGTTCCTTACCTTGAAAAGATCACGCCGCTATCCTTCTTCGGTGATACCAATATCGGTTCGCGCCCAGTGAAACGCAGCCAGGGAAGCTTGAAGTTCGAAGATCTGCGCGCAATTCCTTTTGTCGGATCGTGGGCTCAAATGAAGCAGAACATTCCTGGGTTTTATGGCGTTGGTACAGCCATTAAAGTATTGAAGAAGAAAGGCAAACTTCCGGCGTTGAAATCCCTGTTCAAGCAATCGCTATTCTTTCGCACACTTCTCAGCAATAGTATGATGTCGCTTACGAAGTCATATTACCCGGCTACCGCTTATTTGGCAAAAGACAAGGAGTTCGGCGAATTCTGGAAGAAGATGCATGCAGAATTTATTTTGTCTACGCAAATGATTCTTGAGGTATCGGATCTTTCGGAATTAATGGAAAATAATCCATTAAACAGGGATTCCGTTAAGCTGCGTGAGGGGATTGTTTTGCCACTTATCACCATTCAGCAATTTGCACTGCAGCAACTACGCAATATCCATTCTTCAGAAAAACCCTATGAAAGAACCTATCAGAAGCTTGTACTGCGATGCATGTTTGGAATTATTAACGCGGCGCGAAATTCTGCTTAGGAACAGTTATTCAACAATTTCGTCTGTAATGACAAGATTTAAGCCATTATAGGACGTTCTGTATTTTAGCAGGGGTCGCCAGGCGATACCGCCAGTAGGATTGCCTGTTGAGAAATCAAAGGATGATCCACAACAAGGATCGACCATAAAAAGCTTGGAATTATCAACGTTGACGGTAGCACATGCATCGTTAGGGTGGTAAGAACAATTGCGTTCATAGGCATAGTAAATACCGGTTTCCTGGCAATACACGATAATGCCTCGTGTTCCACCATTTATTTCCTTGGCTATACCTTTGCTCTTTAGCGCAATGTTTTCCGGCAGATTCAGATTAATAATTATATCCGGAAAGGGCTGATAGGGAATCTGATCATCACTAAGGTCGGGTGTACAACCGATTAATCCGATGATTAACATATTGATCCAGCATGCTGACCACACCGTGTACTTACGACTGAGGATACTCATAAAAACCCTTACCACTTTTTCTTCCATAGTGTCTTGCATCTACCATTTGCTGTTGAATTCGGCTAGGCCTGAATTTAGGGTCGTGATAAAATGCATCGTACATGGATGTAGTCACTGCAAAATTAGTATCGACCCCGATTAAATCCATCAATTGAAATGGCCCCATTTTAAATCCGCTGCATTTAAGCAGCTTGTCAATAGTCTTAAAATCTGCAACGCCGTCTTCAACAATCTTCAGTGACTCTGCATAAAATAGTCGGGCCACGCGGTTCACGATAAAACCTGGAGAATCGGCTACGATCACAGCAGATTTTGAAATACTATTGACAAACGATCTCAACGTCAAAATAGTATGATCGCTAGTGGCCGCGCCGCGAACAATTTCCACCAGCTTCATAACAGGCGCCGGGTTAAAGAAATGCAACCCGGCAAACCGTTCTTTGTGCTTCAATGCAGAACCGATCTGCGTTATCCGCAAAGAGGAGGTGTTGCTCACCAACAGACAGTCCACCGCGTTGATCTTTTCGAGCTCTGCCAGGATTTTTTGCTTCACTTCAAGCTTCTCTATTACTGCTTCGATTGCCAAATCCACCTGAAGTTTACGAAAGTCACCTGCAGCCTGGATGCGTCCCAATGCCTCATCCTTTTGGGATTCAGTTATCCTGTCCCTATCTACCCCTGCCGCAAGATTCTTTCGAATCCCACCAATAGCCTTTTTTACCAAATCGGGCTGGATATCATACAGCAGCACTGGATACCCTGCCATTGCACAGGCTTCAGCAATGCCCTGCCCCATTGTTCCGGCACCAATAACTGCGATATTTCTTATAGATTTAACCATCTTCCCGGTCATATTACAGACTGAAATTGGCGCAGGAAACGGACATCATTTTCTGAAAACAAGCGCAGGTCGTTAATTTGATAGCGGAGCATTGTAACACGCTCTATACCCATACCAAATGCAAAGCCTGTGAATTCTTCGGGATCAATATTACAATTTCTTAAGACATTGGGATGAACCATACCTGAACCCGCAATCTCAACCCATCCCGAGTACTTACATACATTGCACCCTGCTCCGTTACATATCAGACATGAAATGTCAATCTCCGCACTCGGCTCGGTAAAAGGAAAAAACGATGGTCTGAATCTCATCTTAATATCCTTACCATACATCTCCTTCGCAAAATGATACAGCGTCTGCTTCAAATCTGCAAACCCAACATTCTTGTCAACATACAACCCTTCCACCTGGTGAAAGAAACAATGTGCTCTCGCAGAAATTGCTTCATTCCGATATACGCGTCCGGGCATAATGGCTCTGATTGGAGGTTTCTGATTTTCCATCATGCGGATTTGCACATTGGAAGTGTGTGTTCTTAACAACATATCCTGGCTACTTCCAGCGTGACCTTTTTTCTCAATAAAAAATGTATCCTGCATTTCACGCGCAGGATGGTTTTCCGGAAAGTTCAATGCGGAAAAATTATGCCAGTCATCCTCAATTTCCGGTCCGTCCGCAACATTAAAACCAAGCCGCTCAAAAATTTCTATGATTCGATATTGTGTTAAGCTTAGCGGATGAAGGTTCCCGATTTGATTGGGGACCGGGGGTAAAGTCAAATCAATTTCAACACGAGGCGAGGCATGGCTATCCAATTTCTGGGTAAACTCTGCAAGCTTTGCCTCTGCAGTTTGCTTTAACTGATTCAGGATCTTTCCAACCTTTTTCTTCTCCGTTACCGGAACCTTCTTTAACTCCTCAAATAACCCGCTTACAACGCCCTTGCGACTAATATACTTCATTCGAAATGCTTCCAGGGCCTGCTTATCACTGGCATCATATGCATTTATCTCATTGAGAAGCGTTTGAATTTGTTCTTCCATGGCTGCAATAATAACGCATCAAAATTAAGACTTTGATGTGGAATCAGAGGCCAGGTTCAAAATTTTAATCAGAAAGTTTACGTCTGATGAGCCAATCAAGGACCATGCTTAACAGGAAGGAGAGGACCAATGACCCGGAAAGGACATATACATCGCTGAATTGATAAAAGACCACAGCCAGCCCAATGTATATGATCTGAACTGCTGCAAGAAGCAAGGTCGTCTGACCATGGCTCATCCCCAATCGCATAATGGAATGGTGTATATGACTCTTATCGGGTGTGAAAGGTGATTGCAGCCTGGAAAGTCGAATGATTACTATGCGCAGCGTATCGACCAAGGGAATAATAATAATACACACTGCTGTCCCAACCGATCCTTTAAACTTGTAGGGAGTGCTGGTCGGTAGGCTATAGTTTACGTTTATAAAGTGAATGGCAAGAATGGCCAGCATCATTCCAATTACCAACGCACCGGTATCTCCCATAAAAACTTTGGAAGGTTCCCAGTTAAAAATAAGAAAAGCAAAAATAGCACCCAGCATGGCAAAAGAAAGAACAGAGAAAATCTGATCATCAACCAGAAAAAACCAAACGCCAAAAGCAGCGAGCGCAACAATAGCAATCGTTCCCGCCAAACCATCAAGACCGTCAATCAAATTAAAAGAATTCGTAATGACAATTAAGGTGAAATAGGTGACGGCATAACTTACAATCGCGGGCAAATCATAAACACCAAAAAGTCCGTAAAATGTCTTGATGCGTAGGTCAAAAAGAAAAATCAACATCGAGGCCGCCATGAGTTGGCCTAACAATTTTACGACAACCTTTAAAGGAACCAGATCATCCCGAACGCCAATAAAGAATATAACGAACAGGGCGACGAGTATAAACTTGATGTAGCTCCACCCCTGGATGTCTATCCAGATTAGTGAAGAGATAAAAAAGCCAAAGAAAATAGCAATCCCCCCCATTGAAGGTGTTACTCTCTTGTGGATCTTCCGGCGCCCCGGTATGTCGACCAGATTTCTTGTCAAAGAATACTCAATAATCACTGGAACGATGAGAAAAGCGATGAGGAATGAAGTAATTGCTGCAGCGAGTTCCGAGACCATAAACTAAAACAAAAGTGGACAAAAATAATGAATTGAAGGATATCAAGGCTTTGGGTACTTTGATATAATCCCACCAATTCCCTTTTCACCTAATATTGTCCATGTCTCTCTCGAATTGCTTCTATTTTAGAACTTATTCATGGCATCCACTACCCGCATTATCTCATCTTCGGTGTGGAAATATGATATTGGAAGACTGAGCACAGTGTCGTGAATCTCCTCAGCAATAGGAAAACGCATATCGTTACAGATTCCCTTCATCGCCTTTTGCCGGTGCGGTGGTATCGGGTAGTGAATTTCTGTTTTGATTTTGTTTTCTAACAGGTAAGCTTTCAACTTATCTCTGTGTGGATGCCGGATGGCATAGATGTGGTATACATCGTTATAATCCGGATGCGTAACCGGTTTTACAAAATCACCCTTCAGGTGAATATCATAAATTGATGCCAATCTTTTCTTGTGATCATTTATTGAATCAAGATGCGAAAGTTTTATGGACAGAAATGCAGCTTGCAATTCATCAAGTCGGCTATTATACCCCACAACTTCATTATAGTATTTCTTATCGGAGCCATAGTTGCGCAGCATTTTGATCATTTGAATCTGTTCTTCGTTATTGCAGATAACGCCGCCCCCGTCTCCCAGTGCGCCAAGGTTCTTTGTCGGGTAAAAGCTAAATGCACCAAAATCCCCGAAAGTACCTGCTTTCTTACCTTTGAAAGTAGCCCCATGTGCCTGGGCGCAGTCTTCTATTATTTTAAGGTCATGCGCATCCGCAATAGCCTTGATCTCTTCCATCGCGCAGCATTTGCCGTACAGATGCACTACCACAATGGCGACTGTTTCTTTGGTAACCGCCTCCAGTATTTTACGCGGATCAATATTGTACGTTTCGATGTCCGGCTCCACCAAAACAGGTTTTAGTCCGCAATGAAGAATAGAAAGTATCGTTGCGATGTACGTATTGGAAGGCACCAGCACTTCCTTTTTCAGTTGAAAATTCAATGCCTTTAATGACAGGATCAATGCATCGAGTCCATTTGCCACTCCTGCACAATGATGAGATCCGCAATAAGCGGCAAAATCTCTTTCAAAGTCCGAGACTTCTTCTCCCAATACAAACCAACCACGCTCCATTACGCTCTTGAATTTTCTGGCATAGGCCGCCAGGAAGGGTTGATTCAGCCTGGATAGATTTTCGTACTCAATCATTTTAATATTTCTCAAATATATAATCGGAAGGATCGAAATGCGTTGATGCAAGCACCATCAAAACAGCGTCTTTCGAAAAATTGTACATTTGATGCCAATCCCCCGGCTGCAGAATCAGGCATCTGTTTGGTTTATTCAGTTCAAATATTTCTTCTTTTTCACCGTCATGGCTACGCACAGTACAACTGCCACAAAGCGCAATGACAGCCTGGCTGGTTTTATGATGCCGATGGCCTCCCCGAACAGAGTCATCCACCCCATAGATGTAAAAAATTCGTTTGACAGCAAAGGGTAAAACTTTCTCGATAACCGTTAAATTTCCACGGGCATCGGAGAACGTCATGAGATCTATTAAGTTCGCCATGCAACACTACAGAATTCCTGGTGTGAATAAGCACATAACTATCCGATATGTGTTTTCATATTCCTGATGGCATACACAAGATCAATCGAAGGTTTTGCATCTGCTAAACCAAAAGCATTACCCTCCAAAATCTCTGCATAGCTTTTTGTGTGCAAGTCAGCAAAACCCTCACTGAATTCGATTTCTTCACCTTCTAATTGCAGTGACCGGTACGTTCTTTTTCTGCCAATCTTTGTCTCTTCCGGAAGATGTTCATAATTGATGCTCAAAAACCACCGCACGCGGGCTTTTTCTAAAACCAAAGAGCCTGAAGCCTGGTCGGGCTCCAGCTTGTCAACCACTACTTTATTTACAGCTCCAAAAATCCATATCAGCATATCAAAAAAATGAATGCCAATATTTGTGGCTATGCCCCCCGACTTGGAATTGTCTCCTTTCCAACTGCGCTGGTACCAATTACCCCGTGCCGTAATATACTTGAGGTCAACATCATAGATCTTGCCAACAGGCCCCGCCTTAATTCTTTCACGTAATGCAATGATGCTTGGATGCAGTCTGAGTTGGAGTATTGTGAATACCTTTTTTCCTGTTTCATTTTCGATTTCGTCCAATGCTTCTAAATTCCATGGATTTAACACCAAAGGCTTTTCACAAATTGCATCTGCCCCATACCGTAATGCGAAGCGAATATGCGAGTCGTGCAGATAATTGGGGCTACAAATGGAAACAAAATCGACCTTTTCTCCCCTTCTCTTTAATTTGTCGAGATGTCTGTCGAAGCGTTCGAACTCTGTAAAGAAATCAGCACTTGGAAAATAGGAATCAAGAATGCCCACGTTGTCGTGTTTATCCAGTACTGCAACTAAATTACTTCCAGTCTCCTTGATAGCTTTTAAGTGCCTTGGTGCTATGAAACCTGCTGCTCCAATCAATGCAAAGTTTTTCATGCTCATTTACTTTTATCTCGGTAATCCGGGCTGATGAATTGGCGTGCACATTCACTACTACAAATTAACTTCATTTGGGTCACCGCTCCACATTTCGCGCATTTTACCTCGCCTAGATTTTGGAAACCTGCCCATCCTGAAGCTTGTATTTCTCCTTGCTTTCCTCACACACTGCAATCCCCGCTGCATTGAATTCCAGTTTATGTCCATGCTCGCTCATCCATCCATATTGCTTGGCTGGATTTCCATAAACCAGGGCATAATCCGCCACATCTTTCGTGACTACAGCCCCTGCGCCCACAAAAGCAAATCTACCAATATCATGTCCGCATATAATAGTTGCGTTCGCTCCGATTGTTGCCCCCTTCTTTACAATCGTCGTGGCATATTGATCCTTTCGACTGACGGCACTTCTTGGGTTGTTTACATTAGTAAACACCATAGCGGGGCCAAGAAAAACATCATCTTCGCATTGCACGCCGGTATAGATTGAAACATTGTTCTGGACCTTAACGTTGTTTCCCAGAATTACTTCCGGTGAGATAACAACATTTTGTCCGATGTTGCAATTTTCACCAATCTTACAATTCGGCATAATGTGTGAGAAATGCCAGATTTTAGTTCCCGTACCAATTTTACTCCCTGCATCGATTATTGCCGTTGGATGCGAAAAGAAACTCTCTTTGTCAGCCATTAGAAATACTTTTTTATAGTCGCGCTTATTACTTCAAGTTGGTCTGTGGTCATTTCTGTGTGTATCGGCAGTGAAATTACGGTTTTTGAAAGTCTTTCTGTAACAGGAAAATCACCTTCCTTACATCCAACATACAAGTAGGCTTTTTGCATGTGCAAGGGTATGTGGTAATAAATCATGGCAGGTATACCATTGTCAGAAAGATATTTCTTGAAATCATCTCGTCTATTACCTTTTACTTTTACAGTGTACTGATGGAATACATGCGTTGTATTTGGCGCGCGAAAAGGCACTTCAATTCCAGCTGTACTAGCGAGCATTGCATCATAAAACAAAGCCACTTCACTTCTTTTCAGCGTATACTCATCAAGGTATTTTAGTTTTACATTCAAGACTGCTGCCTGCAGCGTATCAAGCCTGCTGTTTACGCCTATTGTTTCGTGATGATATTTTTTTGTTTGACCGTGGCTGGCAATCATCTTTATCTTTGTTGCCAAATGCTCATCGTTTGTTAAAATTGCGCCACCATCACCGAAACACCCCAGATTCTTGGTTGGGAAGAAGGAAGTCGTTCCTATTGTACCCATGGTGCCTGCCATTCTTTTTTTTCCATCAGAAAAAGTATATGCTGCTCCCAGCGCCTGGGCTGCATCCTCTATGATGTACAAATTGTGTTTCGTTGCGATGTTGAGAATAGGCTCCATATCGGCACACTGCCCATAAAGGTGTACAGGCACGATGGCAACAGTCTTGTTTGTTATTTTACTTCCCAGCTGCTCTACATCAAGGTTGAAGGTTTTTTCATCCACATCCACAAAGACTGGCTTCAGTTTGAGCAATGCAATAACCTCCGCGGTGGCGACATAGGTATGTGCGGGTAGAATAACTTCATCGCCTGGTTCAAAACCTAACGCCATCATCGCAATTTGCAGTGCATCCGTACCGTTTCCACATGTGATTGCGTATTTGACTCCAAGGTATTTTGCCAAGGCATTACTGAATTCCTTTACGTCACTTCCCTGAATAAAAGCCGCGGATGTAAGCACCCGTTGAATGGCCGCATCGATCTCCGGCTTGATCCTGAGATACTGGGTTTGCAGATCGACCATTTGAATTTTCTCCATAACACGCAAATCATTAATTCAGGCAGGATTAATTTTTCAAATCCCTGATCTTCTTCTCCCATTGCCAGGCGTGCAGCAGTGAGTCTGCTATGGAATATTTCACCTTCCAGTGAAGTGCTTTATTCACTTTTGCAGGATCCGCAAAAACTTTTTCAATATCGCCGGGTCTTCTCGCGCCTACTGTGTAAGGAAGATTAATTCCGGTTACGCTAATAAATTTTTTTATCAATTGCATTACAGAGACGCCGATACCTGTTCCCAGGTTAAATACTTCATATAAACTTTCTTCCGATCGCTGTTTGAGATACTCAATGGCCTTTACATGCGCAGTCGCAACGTCTACAACATGAATAAAATCACGAATACAAGTACCGTCATGTGTATCATAATCTCCACCAAATACGGTAAGCTTCTCCCGAATCCCCGCAGCTGTTTGCGTGATGTAAGGAACAAGATTATTCGGCGCGCCAATAGGAATTTCACCTAACAGTGTACTCGGATGTGCTCCAATCGGGTTGAAATAACGCAGCGAAACTATTCTGAAACCTGTGCTGTACGCATCCTCTAAAATGCGCTCGCAGACCTGTTTTGTGGCACCATAAGGAGACTCTGCTCTTTTGAAGGGAGCACTTTCATTCACTGGTACATGATCAGGCTGACCATATACAGTGCAGGAAGAGGAGAAAATTAAGTCACGAACATTATTATCCTGCATAACCTCAAGCAATGTTACCAAAGACCCGATATTATTCCTGTAATATTCCAATGGTTTCTCAACTGATTCTCCAACAGATTTATATGCTGCAAAATGCAAAATACAGGCAAAGGGACCAGCAGATTTAAACACCTCACTTAAGAATTGCTTATCGCAGCAATCGCCTTCAAAAAAAGAAACATCCCGATGCGTTATCTCTTGAATTCCATTCAGCAGCGTTCGATCACTCCTGGACAAGTCATCCAATATCACCGGCTCATATCCTGAAGCAAATAATTCAACGACAGTGTGGGCGCCAATATATCCCGCACCTCCGGTAACAAGAATTTTTTTTGATAGGCTCATAATTATTTAGAGTCGTGCAGTGATTTTGTTCTTTTCCAGAATGCCTTTTACATCATATACAATGGTCTTCTCACCGCGAATGGATTCCCAATCAAGTTCGCCAAACACGTGATGACCAACGCCTAAAATGATAGCATCATACCTTTTCGACACCGTTGGTATAAGCGCCAGGTCATATTCATGCTGCACTTCCCCCGCATCTGCCAGCGGATCATAGATGTCTACCAGCGTTCCAAAACTCTCCAGTTCTCTGATCACGTCAACTACTCTGCTGTTCCTGATATCTGGACAATTTTCTTTAAACGTAATCCCCAACACAAGAACTTTTGCTCCTTTTATTGGCAAATCGTTTTGCGCCATCAGTTTGATGACCCTGTTGGCAATGTAAATACCCATATTATCATTTATTCTGCGCCCCGAAAGGATAACTTCCGAATGATATCCCAGGCTTTCGGCTTTGTGTGTCAAATAGTAGGGGTCCACACCAATGCAATGCCCTCCCACAAGGCCTGGCTTGAAAGGAAGAAAATTCCACTTGGTGCCTGCCGCTTCTAGTACTTCAAGTGTGTCGATCCCAATTCGCTCGAAGATCAGGGCCAGTTCATTAACGAAAGCAATATTTACATCGCGCTGCGAATTCTCAATCACCTTTGCGGCCTCTGCAACCTTGATCGAGGAAGCCTTATGTGTTCCTGCAGTGATGATTCTTTTATAAAGCTGATCAACTTTTTCTGCCATTTCTGGCGTACTGCCACTCGTTATTTTTTTAATTGTCGCGACCCGATGTATTTTGTCGCCGGGATTAATCCGTTCCGGCGAATAGCCACAGAAAAAATCCTTATTGAACTTCAACCCGCTCTCTTTCTCGAGAATCGGTACACAAACCTCTTCCGTGCATCCCGGATAAACTGTAGATTCATAAATGACAATATCACCTTTCTTCAATACAGCACCTACCGTTTTACTTGCGCTTTCCAATGGCCGCAGATCCGGTTTTTTAAATTCATCAATGGGTGTCGGAACCGTTACGATGAAATAGTCTGCCTTCCTTAAATCATCCTTTTCATACGAATAACGCAGGTTGACAGAAAGTTTCATTTCTTCAGGAGAAACTTCCCGCGTTCGATCATGCCACTTATTGAGTTCCTGAATACGCTCCTGATTAATATCATATCCAATCACAGACAATACTTTGCCAAACTCTACGGCTAATGGTAGTCCAACGTAGCCTAACCCGATGATCGCAATTTTTTCCATTTCTTTAAACGCTATTGTTTGTGATATACCAGGTACCAATCAACAAATTTCCCGATTCCCACTTCAATTGGCGTTGACGGTTTGAAATCAACTTCACGCATCAGATCATCCACGTTGGCATAGGTCTCGGGCACATCACCATCCTGAATAGGCATTAGGTTTCTAATCGCCTTCTTTCCCACCTTTTTTTCAATTATCGCAATAAAATCCAGAAGGTCTACCGGTTGATTGTTGCCGATGTTAAATAACCTGTAGGGAGCAAAGCTTGTAGCGGGATCTGGATTCTTACCATCCCAATTCTTATTCGGTGTTGTTGCTCTGGGCACCAACCTCGCTATGCATTCGACAATATCATCTACGTAGGTAAAGTCGCGCCGCATTTGCCCATTGTTATAAATATTGATGGGCTGCCCTTCCAGAATCGCCTTGGTGAAAATATACAATGCCATGTCAGGACGACCGTACGGACCATATACCGTGAAGAATCTCAATCCTGTGGTTGGTAAATTAAACAATGAAGAATAGGTATGCGCCATCAACTCATTCGACTTTTTGGTGGCCGCATAAAGTGAAATAGGATGATCCACATTGTCGTGCACAGAAAAGGGTATCTTTTTGTTTGCTCCATATACCGAACTCGACGAAGCGTAGACCAGGTGCTTTGTGTTATGGTTTCGACATGCCTCAAGAATATTGAGAAATCCGTGTACATTACTCTCCAGATAAGCGTGTGGATTAATTAAGGAATAGCGAACACCTGCCTGGGCGGCCAAATTCACCACATAATCAAATTTATATTGATTGAATAGGCTTTGAATTGATTTGTTGTCAGTCAAATCAACCTGATGAAAGGTGAAATGGGGATGCGATTTCAGTATTGATAGCCTTGATTCTTTGAGTCTGACATCATAATAATCATTAAGATTATCGAAGCCGATAACATTATATCCCAAGCTGCCAAGTTTTTGCGTAAGGTGAAAACCTATAAATCCGGCTGCACCGGTGACTAATACTGACGGATTTGACTGCATGAACGTCTTTTATTTAGAGCACAAAACTAATAGATTAGGTCGAATTTGTAATATTTTCTATTTTCCTGACGAATTTAAGGATCCTTATGCATGATCAGAAAAATAATGACGAACCAGATAAGATTGAATCCTTTCTCTCTGAATAGAAAATGAAATATCAAAACAATCTGCAATTGACGAACAGTGCCCCGGTTATTGATGGCTTTGCCAAAACTGAAATTCACTATGGCGGAGGCCGCAAAATCATCGACGCCACATGATCTTTGTACTCATCCAGAAAGAATTCAAACTCGAACTAAGGCGAAAATCTGTCATTTCCGGAATAGGCCTTTACCTTTTAAGCCTCATCTTTATTTGCTACCTCACCTTCAGCCTCCGGCAAAACAGCATCAATGAAGCAACCTGGTCAGCATTGTTTTGGCTTGCCATTCTTTTTTCTGTCGTGAACAGTGTTGCGAAAAGCTTCATCGGTGAGAAAAAGGGATCTGCTATTTACTATTATACCGTTGCAAGCCCGCAAGCGATTATCCTTTCAAAGATTATCTACAATACATTCTTCAGTCTGGTACTTTCCTTAGTGGGATACCTGCTATTTTCAATTTTCATCAGCAACCCCATACAAGATATTGGACTCTTTATCCTTACGTTATTGTTAACTTCGCTGGGATTTTCCGCTTCCTTAAGTCTCATTTCAGGGATTGCCTCAAAAGCAAGCAACAGCAATATATTGATGGCTGTATTAAGCTTTCCTGTTATCATTGCACTGCTTTTAATGGCCATCAAAATCACAAAGAATATCCTTGATGGATTGGAACGTTCTGCCAGTGTGGACGAACTGTTGAACTTGATTGCAATAAATTGTATCCTCACCGCTTTGGCATATATGCTCTTCCCGTATATTTGGCGCAGTTAACACAGATAACTGACAAAGCTGTATTTGTCAATTGTGCATATCATGAAGAATTGGTTAAAACTTGTTGCAGTTGCATTGCTGTTCTATGTTCACATCGCTGGTATACTATTCGCCGTGCCACGGCTAAACATACTTAACGAAACGATCAGAGCATTGTACTTCCATGTGCCAATGTGGTTTGGCATGGTACTCCTTTTCCTCTTGTCGGTATATTACTCGATACGCTACCTGAGAAATCCTTTACCGCAGCACGATTACAGGGCTGTTGAATATGCTAATGTGGGATTGGTCTTTGGAATATTGGGAATGCTCACAGGCATGCTTTGGGCTAATTTTGCCTGGGGCTCACCCTGGCATGGTGACCCGAAGCAAAATGGTGCGGCGATAGCACTACTGGTATACCTGGCGTATTTTGTTTTACGCGGATCCGTCGAAAATGAGGAGCAAAGAGGTCGTCTGAGTGCTGTCTACAACATTTTTGCTTTTGCAGCTATGGTGCCACTCATTTTCATTATCCCGCGCATGACAAGTTCCATGCACCCTGGAAGCGGTGGTAATCCAGGATTCAACATGTACGACCTGGACAGCCGCATGCGCCTCGTATTTTATCCGGCTGTTGTTGGTTGGTTTTTGGTTGGGGTCTGGATTGTATCGCTTCGCGTCAAAGTAAGAACACTAGAAGAAGAAATACTTGAAATAGAACATGGAAAGATTCACTAAAAACGTCCTCTGCTGCATACTACTATTGATTTCTGCCTCAGCAAAGGCACAATCGCAGGTAGAAATGGCCGATGGAATGCGCGCTGAGGGCAAGATTTATGTAGTAGTTGCCATTATCCTCATTATTTTGACCGGGTTCATATTATATCTGGCAATTCTGGACAGAAAGGTCAAGAAATTAGAGAATCTCCTGACAGACAAGAATCGGCCGGGCAAATAGTAGTTTCTGGCTTTTTTCAGGAAGCAATCCCTAATTTTCTGCTCAATTGTATCTAATTTTGCGCTGGCAATATGGTGTAATTATGAAAAAATCGCACATTCTGATATTAGTAGTCATCGCAGCGGCGGTCACCATTATCGTCTCCACCGCCGGCGACGCAAGTACCTATGTAGGCTTTGATGAGGCCCATGTTATGTCTACTGCCGGCAATAAGAAAGAAATTCACGTTGTAGGAGAATTAAAGAAAGATGCCAACGGGCATATAATTGGACTGGAAGAAGGGCCTGACAAAGTTTCTTTTTCATTTATCATGGTCGATGACAATGGAAAAGAGCAGAAAGTGACGTACAGCCAACCTATGCCATCCGATTTTACCCGCTCGGAAAAGGTGGTTGTCATTGGAAGTTATGATCAAGAGAATTTTAAAGCCAGCAAGATCCTGTTGAAATGCCCTTCCAAGTACCAGGAGCAAAAGATTAATATTTAATGTGGTAACATTGGATTCAGTTACCATCCCAAGCTAGTAGCTGACCCGTGGTTTTATATGGTAAAATAAGTGATCATGCATTATTTCATTGGTGGCCTGGGTCACCTTTTTGTTATTACTTCCTTTATCACGGCGTTGGTTGCCGCATTTGCCTATTTTAAGGCAACGACGGTTTCGGCTCTGGAGCAGAAACGGTTCTGGCTTCAGAATGGTAAAGCAGGTTTCTATATTCACGCAGTTGCCGTTTTGGGCATTTGCATCACCCTTTTCATAATTATATCGAAACACTACTTTGAATACCATTATGCATACAATTACTCCGACAAAAAGCTTCCTGCATACTATCTCATATCAACTTTTTGGAACGGGCAGGAAGGTAGTTTTATCCTCTGGATGTTCTGGCAAGCGGTACTGGGCATAGTAGTCATCAATACGAATAAGTTTTGGGAAGGACCAGTCATGACTGTTTTCGCGCTTGTCCAGGCTTTTCTTGCCTCTATGATCTTAGGTGTGGTAATACCTGGGCTTGATTTTAGAATTGGAAGTTCTCCTTTCATTCTGCTGCGTGATGCCATGCCTGAGGCGCCGATTTTCATTGCACAACCAGAATTTGTCCCCAGGGACGGAAACGGATTGAACCCCCTGTTGCAGAATTATTGGATGGTGATTCATCCGCCAACGCTATTCTTAGGATTTGCAACAACGCTGGTTCCTTTTTCATTTTGCATCGCAGGATTGTGGTTGAGAAAATACCGTGACTGGGTTCGCCCTGCCCTGCCATGGGCTTTGTTCAGCGGGGCCGTACTTGGCCTAGGAATTCTCATGGGCGGATATTGGGCTTATGAAACACTGAATTTTGGAGGCTATTGGAATTGGGATCCAGTAGAAAATGCCGTGTATGTTCCATGGCTCATCCTTATTGCATGCATCCACACTATGATCACCTATAAAAACAGCGAGACAGCCTTAAAGGCATCCATTGTTTTGGTAATCTCCGTGTTTGTACTCATACTGTACTCCACATTTCTAACCCGAAGCGGGGTTCTGGGTGATGCCTCGGTTCACTCCTTTACTGACCTGGGACTTTCAGGTCAATTGCTCATTTACTTACTGTTTTTCATGCTTGCGGCCATTGCCCTGGCAATATTCCGATGGAAGGAAATTCCGACATCTGAAAAGGAAGCCTCCGTTTACTCCCGTGAGTTCTGGATTTTTATAGGCGCGATAACCCTTTGCCTGATGGGCTTCCAGGTGCTCATGCCCACTTCTATTCCGGTTTGGAACAAAATAATAGGGCTGTTCGGGGGCACTTCAAACCTGGCACCACCAGCAGATCAAATTGGATTCTATTCAAGATTTCAATTATGGTTTGCGGTTGTGGTGGGTTTTCTTTCCGGTGTTGGTCAGTTTTTCTGGTGGAAAAATATTAGCAAGGAAGAACTCAAGAAAGAGCTTACTGTCCCAGCGCTCGTAGCGCTCGTCCTTTTCGCAGTAATTATTACCCTTGGAAAGGTTCATAACTTTTCATACCTGATGCTTGCACTAGCCGGTGTATTCACGTTGGTAACCAATGCAAAGATTTTGCTATCACTGTTGCAGTCCAGTCCAGGACTTTCAGGCGGTGCTGTGGCGCACATTGGAATAGGAATGATGCTGGTTGGCATTATGTTTTCAGCCGGTTACTCGAGGGTGGTTTCGCTGAACAACACCGGGATGCTTATTTCAAAAGAATTCAGCGAAGATTTTAACAGAGAAAACCTTCTTCTTTTTGTGAATGAACCTCGCACAATGTGGGGATATGATATTGAATATTTGGGAGAACGACTTGAGCCACGGTATCATGCCGGATTCATTCGCAGTGGTGATGTCGCCAAAACAGGTGATGACGACCGTGTAATCGCGAAAGTTGAGATCCCGCTTGAAGGAAAAACATACAAGGTTAAAGACACCATTGAGATTCATGGTGAAAATACGTTTTATGAAATTCAGCTCCGCCGCAGAGGCAATACTTACACCTTGTATCCGCGTGCGCAAATCAATCCTGAAATGGGAGGACTACTGGTTTCGCCGGATATCTACAGAACGGTTACTGCCGACTTATATACCCACGTTTCATCGGTCATGAAACCAACTGAGGACGAAGAGTGGAGTAAGCTGGAAGAGATGAGAATCAAACAGGAACAGAAATTCTTTGTCAATGACTACGTCGCCGTTTTGCAATCAGTTGACCGTGTATTTGAGGTTGAGGGCATTCCCCTGACCAACGAAGACGTAGCCGTTAGGGCAAAGGTGTATATACAAGGGAAGAAAGGCGATTACTTTGCCGAACCCATTTTTCTGATAAAAGATAAAATGGTAGGACGCATTCCGGATGAAATACAGGATCTTGGACTACGCATTTCCCTTTTAAATATTCACCCGGAAACGAATGAGTTTAGTATCGGTATCAATACACGGCAGAAAGATTGGGTAGTCATCAAAGCATTGGAGAAGCCATTTATTAATGTGCTGTGGATTGGCACCCTGATACTCATGACTGGTTTTGGAATAGCCATATCCCGAAGAATACGCGAATTCCGCAAAATGAAAGAAAAGGGAATGGAATAGCATAACAACCGGCAAATAGTGTTGCCGTTATGTCATTAGTTTTTCTATTAATTCATCCACACTGATACCTTCAGCTTCGGCCTTGAAATTCAGCACAATCCGATGTCGAAGGACAGGTTTTGCAATGGCCTGCACATCTTCAATATCAGGAGAATATTTGCCGTTCAATATGGCGTTGCATTTTGAACCCAACACGAGGTACTGCGAAGCCCTTGGACCAGCACCCCATTCCAAATAATCATTCGCAATATCAACACTGCCTTCTACGCCAGGCCTGGTCTTGTTGGCCAACGCAACCGCGTATTCAATTACGTTATCTGCGATTGGGACTCTTCTGATCAGATGCTGGAAGTAGCCAATCTCTTCACCTGTCAGGACCAGACTTACCTTTCTTTGTTCATCTGACGTAGTGCTCCTTACAACTTCCACTTCATCTTTAAAAGAAGGGTATGTAAGCTTGATGTTAAACATAAAACGATCTAGCTGTGCCTCAGGCAAGGGATATGTCCCTTCCTGTTCAATGGGATTTTGTGTTGCCAGAACGAAAAAAGGTCTGGGTAATTCGTACCGTTGCCCCGCAATGGTGACAGCATATTCCTGCATGGACTCCAATAACGCGGCCTGTGTTTTTGGGGGTGTCCTGTTGATTTCATCTGCCAATAAAATATTCGCAAATACGGGGCCTTTCACAAACTTGAAGTTCCGCTCTTTGTCCATCGTCTCAGCACCAATGATATCTGATGGCATCAAATCAGGTGTGAATTGAATTCGTTTGAACGCGAGATCAAGCGAAGTGGCAATCGTCTGCACGAGCAAAGTCTTCGCCAATCCCGGCACACCAACCAAAAGGGAATGGCCCTGACAGAAGATCCCGGTTAGCACCTGACGTACAACCTCCTCTTGTCCTATGACAACATTGGAAATTTCAGCCTTAAGTTTTTTATAAGCAGCGGCCAACGCATCAGCGGCCTCAACATCAGAAGAAAAATTTGTCATTGTCACTGGTCTAATAGTCCACAGTTATCATACATTGGGTCGATATTAATAAACACATCCAACCTCGCTTTTTGAAACCATTTTTGTAAAATTCTATCTTTCTTTTCGTTAAGGGTTGCTGCGTAAATTTTGGTCCAATCCTCCTCCAGCGATGCCTGGTGTGGCGGAATCCTGGACTTGTAATACAATATCCTTACAGCATTTTTACCATCATCTGTTCGATAAGCAATGGGTTTCGAAATCTCACCTACTTTCATTGAGTCAAGCTTGAAAAATATAATCGGATCCAACTCATCTACTGTTAATTGAACACCGCCATCGCGATCACTGAAGAAACCGCCATTGCCTTTCGTTTGAACATCATCAGAATACTCTTTTGCGGCGTTCTGGAACTTGAGACTGTCGTGGACGATCAGACTACGAATACTATCAAGATAGCGCATAGCATCGTCCAAATCAGCCTGTGACGGCTCAGGTGACATGAGTATATGCCGGGATTGGTATTCATTGCCTCTGCGCTCAATTAACTGCATAATGTGAAAACCAAAAGGCGACTTAAACGGCGTTGAAATTTCGCCAGGCTTTAATTTAAATGCCATAGCCTCATATTCAGGCACCATCCTGCCACGACCTGACCAACCCATCTCTCCGCCATTTGAAATTACACTTGGATCATCTGAATATTCCTTAGCCAATGTTGCAAATTCTTCCCCGGCCAATATTCTGTCCCGGATTCTGCTCAACTCAGTTCGTGTAATGTTCTCCTGCGCTTCGCTTACTTTGGCAACCCTTACCATTTGCGCCACCTCAACGGAGGCAGAAAAGTAAGGCAAGCTGTCTTTCGGAATCTTACTAAAAAACCGCTTCACTTCCGACGGAGTTACACCTACACCTTCCGTCATTGTTTCTTCCATTTTGCTCACAATCATCTGCTCGCGAATTTGTTCGCGTAACTCCAGCTTGACTTGCTCCATTGTTTTGCCATACAAGACCTCCAATTCATCCACGGTTCTTCCCGATTGGGCCAATATCATGTCCATTCGGTTTTCCGTGTTCAAATCCACTTCGGCATCAAGAACCATAACAGAGTCAATCTCCGCCTTAGCCAACATGAGTTTATTGCGTACCAACATGGCTAAATATTGACACTTCGTCTCATCTGAAGGAGCACCTCCATTCGTAATGTAATCCTGATAGGCGCGTTCCAATTCGGATTTGATGACAATGTAGTTGTCAACCTTGGCAATTATTTCATCTACCACAAAGCCTTCGTTTTCTGCAGGCGCGGTATCCTGACCTGTGGCTTGTCCCAAGGCAGCGCACAACAGGAGTGTGAAGAAAAAAAATCTTTTGTATCCCGTGGTTTTCATATCAATTATAAATCTCAAACTCATTTTGATCCATTGCATATCTATATACTTCATCCTCCAACTCCTTTGCCAACTGCACTTTTCGTTTATTCAAAATAATATTACGAATATCATCTTTTACAAACTCCAGCGGAGATATATTATCAGAGATTCTGTATTGCACTACTCTTAAATAATATAGAAAGTTTTCATCCGAAGTTTCATGATAAGGGTTTGACTTGAGAAACGGTATTTTATTTGGAATCTCAGCCAAAGGTGAATTCTTGACAAGTTCATCATAGACCACCCAATTAGAACCCGAGATGTGGTATGCTACCGCAAAGCTCAGACAATAAGACTTCAACTCATTTTCGTCCTTCTCCTGTTTAGAAAAAATCAACTCCTTTATCTTTTCAGTGCGGGGGGCATTTTTCGGAATCTTTATGAATGTTCCCTGAACAATATTCTGCTTGAGTATAAAATTGTCAATATTAGCTTTATAATACTTTTCTATTTCTTCCATTGAGACAGCGGTATCCAAATGCTGTTTGATATAATATGTCTGGTACTCATAGGCAATAATGCTATAGCGGTAGTCCAGTATCTTGCGTTCAACCTGGGCTTCGTTTATGTCAATTTTGCGTGAAGCTTCCTGGATTAACAATTGTTTTCGGATCCAGCTGTTGATGTACGCCTCCACGAGCTTTGTGCTGTCCTCCGCCGGCGTTCCCGGTGCAATTATACCAACGAGTTCATCTTTATAAAGATATGAATCGTTGGCTCTGGCGGCAGGCTCCCGGCCTGCATCTCCCGCGGCATTATTGGCCTTCATTTTGATCAAATCACAACCGACAAGAGACAAGCCAGCAAACAGCAGAAACACGATATGACCCCATCGCAAGCCGAGGATAGCCCTAATTCGCCCCCAATTGGTGTAAAATATATCGTTTCCCCTTTTCATTGACCTTTACGGTATACTTCTTTCTTAGCTGTTCTAACCACATTTTCTCCAAAAAAGCCTGATAATCAGAAATTACCCGCGGTCTGCATTCCTCAAACGACATCGGACCAGGTGGCAGTATATCCTTAAGCCACGCAAGGTAATATATTCCGCTGTTTTCTGCAGAATAAACACCGGCTGCCCAGGGTATCTTCTGGAAAACTAGTTTTTCTTCCTGTCCGTAAAATCCAGACTCGGTTTTGATTTTTTGGTCAGTAACAAATTCCTGAATCTTAGCCTCATCACCGGTCACGATGATTTCTTTTAGCGGGGCCCCAAAATCGCCGTTTTTTGATGAATACAGCACTACATTAGCTCGCTCCCCGGCCAAATAATTTGAAACATGGTTCGCATAGTATTCATGCTGCCCTACCGAGTCGTCAGAGGCCTTGTTCCAGACCTCCTTTTCCATGATTTCAAATAACAGGATCCCTTCATAGTATTCCCTAAGCAGGTAACGATACGTGGGATTCTCATTTATGATTTTTTCCTCAGCCAGTTGAAGGATGCTGGCATCAATGAAATTGTTGTACAGCTGCTCAAGATATTTTACTGGCGGCAGCGCATTAGACCGCTGGTTCTGTTGCGCATAGGCAAGAAAATCCCGCGCGGTGTAGGCCCCGCTGCGCAGGTAGAACAATACACTTGTCTCACTATCCGGAAAATCCGGGCTCCTCCATGCTCCCTTCATGAGGCTGGAGTCAGCCAAAGCCAATACTGCAGTCTTAACGGATTGATCTTCCTTGAGCTGATATGCCTTGCGCAACCTGGTTTGGGTAGCCTGCTTAGATAACTCCGTCCGTTCATCGCGCAACACACGACTTTTCAATGAAGGTTCTATTGCCTGAAAGGACGGTAATGGTATTCTCTTCTCAAGGCGGATAATGTGCCATCCATATTGGGTTTGAAAAGGGTCTGATATCTCTCCCGGCTTTTGCAGGAAAAACGCTATCCTTTCGAATTCAGGCACTGCGGCCATGGCGCCGGTCCCAATGGGCCTGAGTCTCCCACCATTGTCCTTTGTCGCAGGATCTTCAGAATACTCCCTGCATAAATCTTCCCAATTCACACCGGCCTGCAATTGATCGTAAATTGTGAAAATCGTATTCTTCGCCTTTTCATTGTCTCTTTCATCGCCGGTACGTGTCATGATGTGGGAAACCTCTACCTCCCCCTGAGCAGGTCTTTTGTCAAACACCTTAATGATATGATACCCAAATTTCGTCCTTACTGGCAAACTGACATCCCCCTGTCGGGTTTGATACGCCGCAGTCTCGAAAGGAAAGACCATTTGCAGCGCTGTAAAATAGCCCAGATTCCCCTGATTGCTTTTTGCAGAAGGATCCTCAGAATACATCGCAGCCGCTTTTGAAAAATCTTCGCCTGCGATGATGCGATTTCTGATATCTGTAATTTTGGTATAGGCATTCAGTGTATCTTCCGGAAGGGCATCAGCCTTTACGCTGATCAATATGTGGGAGGCTTTGACATCGTATTTCATTCTGTCATAAGTCAGTCTCACCAAACTGTCTGCAAGTTTGGCGTCAGGCAGGTAAGGCTTGCGTAATTCATCTTTGTAGGAATTGTATTCTTTCACAAAGGAATCCAGCGTATCCAAACCTCGATGCCGTGCCTCTTGCACTTTAAGCTTAAAGTTGATAAACAACTTCATATACTCATCCACTTTCTCTTCCGTAAAATCTTCCGCTTCATTTTGATGATTCTTCTTATACAGGTATACGAATTCATCGACTGTAACCGGGTTTCCTTCTATGGAAAAAACCGCGATGGTCTTATCCCTTCTTTCTTTACCATTCTTATCCTGGCCAACGCTGAAGGAAATAATTGTACTGCAGAATAGCATCAAGGCTGCACATTTCAACATAAGTTTCGTACGCTTCTGATTTACTTGAATTGGACGGTTTTGACAAGGCGGCAGATGTTTCTGCCTTCATGTTTTTGGTATTCGACTTTGTCCATGATCGATTTAACAAGTCGAATGCCCAATCCTCCCTTGCGCTTTTGGTGGATTATGCTGTCAATACCAGGTGTGTTGAATTCATTGATATCAAACACGGTGCCGTCATCAATAAGCTCGAACACCAGCGGTTTCTCTTTTTCAATCCGGATGTTGAGCTCAAACAAATCATCGGGGTTACAGTTGTGTGCGTGTATGATTAGGTTTGAACACATCTCATCCAGGGCCAGCACAATCTCGCTTATCTCCAACTCGGAAATGGCATGGTTTTTCAGTGCGCCACGGATAAAGTCCCGGACGTTCTTCAGGTTTTCGATGTTACAACCAACTTTAAATTTATAGTTCATTTACAATCTTCTTCGCTTGAACTTTGTCTTTCCCGATTTTCAACAACTCATTTAGGCCAAGTATATCAAATGTATTGGCGACCTTATCACTCATGCCAAACAAGACCATCCTAATATTCCGGTCATTAAACTCCTCTATGTACGACATAAATACACCTAACCCAGCTGAGGAGATGTATTCCAGCGCGCTGCAGTCGACGAGGATTTTAATAAATCCTTCTCCAACACTTTTAGCAATGGCCAGGTCAAGCTCAATGGAGGAACTCGCATCTATTTCGCCAATTAGTGCGATAATATCTGCTCCGTCTTCTTGGAGTCTCTTGATGTGGATCATAGGTTATAAACGTTATTTGAATATTAATGTTCCTTCTATGTTTTTCCCGACTTGCGGTTAATTGAACCTGACAATCATTGTTGTATAATCATCATCAATATTATCAGTACCCGAAAAAGCATACAAATTCTTGATCAAGTGGTCCTGGACCTGGGCAGCGGAAAGTGAAGAGACTTCCTCAACACTTTCAAGCAATCTATTGTATCCAAATTCTTCTCCCTTGCTATTTTTTGCCTCCGTAATGCCGTCGGTATAGAGCACCATCAAGTCTCCTTGTACATATTCGAACTCATATGCGTGAATGAAATTAGTATAAGTTTTGTTGCGTACCATTCCCAACGCCACACCCTTGTCTTTAAAATATGTTACCTGCTTGCTTAGGGACGAGTAATACAGCACGGGGCAATGCCCTGCCCGGGCATACTTAATTTTTTTGGTCTCTGTATTGATAACGAAATAGGTAGCTGAAATGAATGAGCCACGCTCCAGACAGTAGACCAATGCCTGATTAGCATGTACCATGAAATTATCCGGCTCCATATCGCTTTGCGCCAGGCTGTGAAAAATTCCTTTCATCTGCGACATGTGGAATGCGGCTGTGGTCCCTTTGCCCGAAACGTCCGCAATAATAATAGAAATCAGATGGTCGTTAATGCGCAAGGTATCATAATAGTCACCGCCTACTTCATCGGCGGATTCTGAAAAAGCTGCGATTTCAAAGTCTTTGTCCTGTTCGAGCAGCGTCGGCAACAAACTTTTTTGCACCGTCTTTGCAATTTTCAACTCTTCCTTGTAGCGTTCGTTTTGCAAAGCTTCTTCCATCAACCTGAAGTTCTCTATCGAGATACCCGCCTGGTTCGAAAATGTGGAAACGATTTTTGTCATTTCCTTGTTGAAGCCCTCCGGTAATTCTTTCAATAAGGCAAGGTTACCGATGTTCTCGCCTTTTACATAAATCGGAAAAGCCAGGATTGAACGAAACCTTGAACCTCGTAGTGAAGCCAAATGCTTTGACAGGTTTTTCGTTTTTTCATTCCCCTGATCGAACACTCCCTTAATGTGATGAGCGTTGAGGTGATTGATGATTTCTTGCGATTCCTTGTCCGTTATCTTGTAGGTGAAGAGTTTTTGTTCCTGGGCATTGCTGTTGATCTCCAGCCAGGCCGCATCTGCGAATACAGAGCTAACAGAAGTTTCCAATAGAATATTATACACGCTTTCTTCGCTTTGCTCTGTTTGGATAGACTGACTGATGCGTTGAAAATTTACAACCTCTTCCAGTTTCTGCTCAAAAACGGAGGTAGTCGGCAGATTAAATAATATCACCAGGAAAGAAAAAATACTGTAGATAGTAACAAATACGATCAGCGACAAAACAAAGATGTGATACCGATAGTCTGTAAAATAAGGTGAAATGTTTCCTATGCTTTCAGTCAATGCGCTGTTCGTATAGAAGATGTAAAGCAGGTAAAATATTGTGAGCAGGAGCAGCAACAAGCTGGTCCATTTCTGCCTGAAATTCAGGAATGCGACCCACTTCATATTTCCGGAAAGTACAAGGCCTGCCACCACAAAAATGCCAAGCAGTGTACCATAGAGCCATTCAACAAGAGGTATCTTAAAACTGTTATAGACCAGACTTGCCAGCAAACCGAATTCAAAAAAAGCCCAGAGTCGCAAAAGCCATTTTGACTTCTGATATAAAATGAGCCGTTTCCATGCGCTGAACGCCATCATCAGGAAACTTATCATCAGACCAAGATTGATCAGGTAGATCAGATCCTTAAATACGATGTGTGTGGTAAGTTTGGTGTCATTCAACAGGAACTCTACCAAGCGGAGCGCGAGGGAAACTACTGTTGCGACAAGCCCGGTGGCAAATACTCTCCACAACAAGTCTACAAAATTCAGCACTTCATCCCTTTCAATTTTGAGCTTGTAGTAATAGAAGAGCGAAAGGATGAAAAGGTTGAGCATAACGCCTGGCAGCCATGTGGGCAAATCAGGTTTGATGTCATTAGCGGAGCTGAACAGGACAGACAGGTCCGTAAACACCAAGGCCAGCCAGGTAATAAAACCCACCGTAAAGAGTAGTCTGGTTATCGCTTTTGTGTGCACAAAATGCTGGTTGAACCCAAAAAAAGCCAATTTTTTGATTGGCCTTACAATTATAGGAATAATTATTGGGGCCGGTTTGAGAAAACCCCGCTGAGACAACAATTGTTCCACACAGCATGAGGAAAAACGATGTGCAGACGTGGAAGCCGGAAAATATAAGGGACAACGCTTATACTCACTTTCTTCAATTGAAGATTCAGGATTTCAGCTGTGAAAGTTAGTTATTTCCGTAGAAATTTATTCTACTTCCTGCTGTAATTCGGCGCCTCCCGGGTAATGGTAACATCGTGCGGATGGCTTTCATATACCCCTGCCGCCGTGATTTTTACAAATTTTGCCTGCTTGAGTTTCTCTATGTTTTTGGCTCCGCAGTAGCCCATGCCGGCCCTCAGCCCGCCAGTAAGCTGGTAGAGCACTTCCGATACCAGACCTTTGTAAGGAACACGGCCGGAGATACCTTCCGGCACCAACTTCTTGATGTCGTCTTCCGCATCCTGGAAGTAGCGGTCTTTCGAGCCGTCTTCCATCGCCTCCAATGACCCCATACCCCGGTATGTTTTGAATTTTCTTCCTTCGTAAATTATCACTTCGCCAGGGGCCTCTTCAGTTCCGGCCAGCAGGGAGCCGATCATGACACTATCAGCGCCGGCAGCAATTGCTTTGACAACATCTCCGGAAAAACGAATACCCCCATCAGCAATGACACAAACACCAGAACCTTTCAGTGCTTTCGCTGCTTCATATACGGCAGAAAGTTGTGGCAATCCTACGCCGGCAACTACGCGGGTAGTACAAATACTACCCGGGCCTACCCCCACCTTTATTGCGTCGGCACCCACTTTGGCTAATGCCCGTGCAGCTTCGGCCGTAGCGATGTTTCCAACGATCAGGTCAAGCTCGGGGTATTTCTTTTTTACACGCTTTGCCGCATCCATAACCCCTTTTGAATGACCATGCGCCGTATCGATACTGATTACATCAGCACCCGCCGCTTTTAAGGCTTCGATCCGGTCAAGAATATCTGGCGTCACACCAACGGCAGCGCCTACACGCAATCTTCCAAAAGTATCCTGACAGGCCGTAGGTTTGTTTTTCTTCTTCTGAATGTCTTTGAATGTAATCAGTCCCACAAGCTTTCCTTTCTTACTGATAATGGGGAGCTTTTCAATTTTATATTTTTTTAAGGTACCCTCTGCCTGTTGCAGGGTTATGCCTTCCGGGGCAGTGATCAGATTATCTTTTGTCATAATCCGTTCCACCGGTACATTCATATCCTTCTGAAATCGTAGATCGCGGTTTGTAATGATTCCAACAAGTTTGTTGTTGTCATCGATGATTGGAATACCTCCTATCTTGAACTCGCGCATGATATTTTCTGCCTCCTGTACGGTGGAGTGAATGGTAAGAGTAATGGGGTCAATGATGAGCCCGCTTTGAGATCGTTTTACCTTGCGCACCTGCTCGGCCTGCAGTTCAACCTTCATGTTTTTGTGGATGAACCCCATGCCCCCTTCCATCGCAACGCTGATCGCCAACTCAGCTTCTGTTACGGTGTCCATGGCAGACGATACCAGGGGAATGTTCAGCCTGATTTTAGAAGTAAGGTTACTGGCGGTGTCAGTTTCACGGGGAAGGACTTCAGAATACGCCGGGACCAGAAGCACGTCATCATAGGTGAGGGCCTCAAAGAGAAATTTGGAAGTGTCGAGTGGCATGGCAAATAATTTACGATCCATTATTTGCAGGGCAAAGGTATAGTTTAAATGCCTAATTCGCTAGCTTGAGCGAATTCTGGGGCATATTTCTTTTTGCATACTTTATGAAAGCCATTTTTATGTGGAAATTCATGCAGCAGCATTATTTTTGACCCGTAAATGGGTCCCCACATAACCAATTATCCCATGAGATTGAGCATACTGTTTTCTACGATTGCCTCTGTTTTTTTTGTTGTGGCTTCTCACGCCCAGGTCCAAACGGGAAAAGCATCTTTCTACGCGGATAAGTTCGAAGGGATACCTACTGCCAGCGGAGAGAAATACAGGCACAGTAAATTAACGGCTGCACACAAAACGCTTCCTTTTGGAACCATAGTCCGGGTCACAAATATGGAAAATAGCAAGTCAGTTGAAGTGACCATCAATGACCGAGGTCCTTATGTTGAAGGCAGGATTATCGATCTTTCCAAAGCTGCGGCAGAGCAGCTGGACTTCTTAAATCATGGTTTGGCCGAAGTAAAATTAGAAGTTGTTGACCCAGGCGATGGGAAAGTAAGCGACATGGGCAGAACAATTGACCAGGTAACCGTTGACGAAAAAGAGTTTTATGGATTTGAAATCTCCAGAAAGAAGCCGAAAGGGTATGGCGTCCAGGTTGGCACCTATCAGGAGTTGGTTAATCTGATGCGCCTCTCCGATAACCTAAAAAACTCTTACAAAAAGGAAATCACGGTACAGGTGAAGATCATTAACGGTGTGAAGTACTATGGGCTCATCCTGGGACAGTTCCCCACGCGCGCAAAGGCTGAAGAATTTCGTGAAGAAGTAAGAAACAAATTCCCGGATGTATTCATTGTTGAATATAGTCGTCTGTAAAACGCTTAGCTGATTACAAAACCTGAATTTTTTATGAATTCCTCAAACGCTACCAGATTAGTAGTTTAATTTCACTATTTCACTAAAAAATTTCCTTGTCATTAATTCATTTTGCACAACTATCTGGCTAGTTTAAGGATATGGAGATCATTGGATACTTTGCTTCTGTCTGCATTGGTCTTATCCTGGGAATCCTGGGAGGAGGTGGTTCAATTCTGTCGATTCCGATCCTGGTTTATCTTTTTCATTTTGATATTGTCCTGGCTTCGGCCTACTCCTTGTTCATTGTCGGGACAACCAGTCTTGTCGGGGCAATTCCGAAGTATAAAGAGCATCTGGTAAATGTAAGGACAGGTCTGTTTTTTGGGATACCTTCAATTGTCAGCATCTTTGCTACACGCAGATGGGTAGTCCATGCCATCCCTGATATTATCTGGCAAGCTGATGGCTTTATCCTTTCGAAGCGTTTATTGCTCCTCGGACTATTTGCATTGCTTATGGTACTTGCCTCCGTTTCCATGATCAGGGAGCGTCGGGAGCGCGAGAATGATCCGGAACGCTTCAGGACATTTCTAGTAATTCTCGAAGGTTTGTTGATAGGATTCCTTACGGGCCTTGTAGGTGCGGGTGGAGGATTTCTTATCATACCTGCGCTGGTATTGTTAACAGGGTTGACCTTTAAGGCGGCCGTTGGAACGTCACTGTTTATTATCGCGATCAACTCATTAATGGGCTTTATGGGCGATCTCTTTAACTATTCGATGGATTGGCAATTCCTGCTGACAATAACCGGACTGGCTGTTGTTGGTATATTGATCGGGAACGTACTATCACAAAAAGTGACATCAAGACAATTGCGAAAAATGTTTGGATGGTTTATCCTTGTTATGGGGTGCTGGATTCTTATACGCGAAGTGCTCCAAAGCTGATCAAGGAACAACTGTGCCACAGGGTAACAGGTCACTTAAATTGAATCTATTACTTCCTGCGCGGCGCGTTCTGCTGAAAGCAGCGCTCCATTCAGTGTGCCAAATTCTCCATTGACGTCAGTAGCTTCACCCGCGAAGAAAAGTTTGCTGTTTACCGGTTCGGCAAGGTCAATGCGGTCCTGGTTTGTCCCCCCGGGTTTTGCGTAAGACATACCCCCTTTGATGAAGGGTTCTAGCGACCAATCCTGAATGATTGCAATAATATTATCATTTAGATCCTTACGGATATTCAGGGTTGCTTTGCCATCAAATATCGTGTCGAGTTCTGCAAGCAAAACAGGTATTGCATCTTTGCCCAGGGCGGATAAGGTCGCCGCCTCAGGTCCGGCAATGGTTACGGCCATTGTTCTGTTAACATCACTTCGGCCAGCACCGCTGGTAAAGTAGTCGGGGGCTGTAGTTCCGCCATACAGAAATCCTGAATCTGCTCCCCAGAAATTTGCTTTGAAATCAAGGAGAATGCGGAGTGCTGGATCCATATCCATCCTGGACAATGCCGCAGTTTTCTTTGCATTCAACCCTGGGGTGAAGGATATGCTCCCACTTTTCAGTATAGAAACAGGTGCCGTTACAATTACCTTATCCACTTCGACAGAAAAGGTTTCCGCGCTCGCTGTGTTCTCACCATACATAACGATTTTCTCGCCCGTGTAGTCAATTTCACTAACCACGGTATTTGACATGACATCAACAGCAACGTTGCTGAATCGTGACAGCAGTGCGTCCTGCATGGGGTTATCTGACAAGGTCTGTAGTTCGTTATTTCTCGTCACTAGCTTTAACCCATCCGATAAAGCCAGCATGCTCATGCGTTCGTTGGTGGTTCCATATTTATTGCCAATCCAGGAATTCAGGATCGCATACATTCGCGGGCTTATACCTGCCGATAGGATAGCTTGTTGTACAGAAACGTTACCACCAGAATAAGTAGCGATGTTATCAAAAAAATTCTTCGCTGCAATAAAATCGGAGTCAGCTTCGGCAGCCGATGATTCCACGAAAGCGCCATCCAGGAAGTAATTGTTGGTAGTGGCTGTGCCCAGATTAACTGTAGTTAACTTTAATTGTTCAACTACCTTCCCCCAGCTTGAGTCAGAACCGATAATTTGTCCAGCGCCAAGTTCATTCGGAAAATCACTACTCAAGGGGCTGAGTGAATTGAATATCAAAGAAGCAGATGGCTTGTCGGTTGTTTTAAGGGTTTTCACCCTTCCTCCCAACCTGTCCGACGCTTCAAAAAGTATTACTTTAATGCCTTGCGCCTTTAGAATATCTGCCGTATACAACCCCGCGGCACCGGCTCCAACGATGGCCACGGTTCCTTCATAGCCGGGTGTAGGTGCCGGATCATCCCCTTTACAGGAAGCTAGCCATCCTGGCAATGCAATGCCGGCTGATAATCCAAGTCCAATATGTTTGATAACCTTTCTTCGCTTCACAATACAAATATTTAGAAAGTCAATTATCGCTCGAATTTTAGAGAAATATACACGATTTTCGACCTATGAATTCAATTTCACTGCCAATGGTAAGAAAAGTCGCGGTGATTGGTCCGGAATGCACCGGCAAATCTGAACTTGCCGAGCATTTGGCCGGGCACTTCAAGACCAGCTGGGTGCCTGAATACGCCAGGGGTTATATCAATAACCTGATTCGTCCTTATCAACAACATGATTTGCTTGCCATTGCACGTGGTCAGGTGAGACTGGAAGACGAATGGGTCCGTGGAAGCCATTCCGTTATGTTCTGTGATACAAACTTATATGTAATTAAAGTATGGAGTGAGTTCAAGTTCGGAAATTGTGATGAGGAAATACTGCTGCAGATTGCCCATCGAAAATACGACTTGTACCTGCTTACCTATGTCGACGTTCCCTGGGAAGAAGATCCCCAACGCGAACACCCTGATAAGCGAGACCAATTATACCAACTGTATTTAAATGAAATGACAAATCAAACAGTTCCCTTCGTTGAAATAAAAGGGGAACGGGAAAGCCGGATTAAGGCTGCGATTGATGCGGTAGAAAAAATTTTAGAATGAACATCCCGACAGGGCCGTACGCGGCACTTAAACTACCCGACTTTCGGCTATTCATCACCGCCAGGTTTTGCGTTACGCTGGCCATACAAATTCAATCTGTGGTGGTGGCGTGGCAAGTATATGACCTTACTCACGATCCATTATCCCTTGGGTTGATAGGCTTGGCAGAAGCCATCCCCAGTATTGGGGTTTCCCTTTATGCCGGTCATGTTGCCGATTTGGTACAACGAAAAAAAATAATTTTAGCCTGCGTTAGCACACTATTACTTTGCTCACTTGCCTTACTTTTCTTTACCCTTGACCTCGGTGACTTCCTGCAACTTTACGGTGCTATTCCTATTTACGTTGTAATTTTCGTCAGCGGCATATCGCGTGGATTCATTTCACCTGCAATGTTTGCCTACATGCCCCAACTGATACCACGTGAACTCTACAGCAATGCAATTACGTGGAATAGCACGCTATGGGAAACAGCTGCTATTGGCGGACCGGCTATCGGCGGTTTTCTGTATGGCTTTCTTGGCATCAGGGCATCTTACACCGCTGATGTGGTACTGATGTTGGCAGGCCTGGTGCTTGCAGTTGGTGTAACCAACAAGCCTTTGCCTCCGGCAAGCGATGAGCAGGGAATGGTCGATAAAATAAGGGCGGGTTTGCGTTTTGTTTTTCGCAACCAGATTATTCTCGGCGCCATCTCGCTGGATTTGTTTGCGGTTTTGTTTGGCGGTGCTGTTGCGTTATTGCCCATCTTCGCAAAAGAGATTTTGCGCGTAGGTCCTGAAGGGTTAGGGATTCTCAGGGCCGCCCCCGCGGTGGGTGCACTGATGATGGCTTTCTATATTACGCATCATCCGATTATGAAAAATACCGGCAAAATCCTATTGTATAGTGTTGCCGGGTTTGGCGTATGCATGATCTCATTTGCTGTCTCCACTAACTTTTGGCTTTCATTGTTTTTGCTGATGATGAGCGGCATATTTGATTGCGTGAGCGTGATTATTCGCGGTACACTGCTGCAGACATTAACGCCCGAAAACATGAAAGGCCGTGTTTCGGCAGTGAACCATATCTTCATCGGTTCTTCAAACGAAATTGGCATGTTCGAATCAGGTGTAGCAGCAAAACTATTGGGTGTAGTCCCTTCCGTGATCTTTGGCGGATGCATGACACTGCTTTCAGTAAGTGTTATCTCACTGCTCGCAAAATCGCTGCGGAAACTGCAGCGCGTTCATTAATTTTAACCCATGCAAATGATTTCCATAAACACGCCTGCCCTTCTTTTTCCGGCCATTACCCTGATGATGCTGGCGTACACTAATCGATTTTTGGCGCTGGCAACATTAATCAGGAATTTACACGGACAATACAAACAAGTTGGGGAAGACCGCGATCTTATCAAAGCACAAATCAGCAATCTGAAGAAACGACTGGTCCTTGTCAAACAAATGCAAGCCTCAGGAATAATAAGCTTTTTCTTTTGTGTGCTGAGCATGCTATCCTTCTATCTTCAATATGACCATTGGGCGTATGGTATGTTTGGACTGAGCCTGCTTTCACTGTTGCTTTCATTGGGGCTCTCGCTAAACGAGATTTTCATTAGTACCCGCGCATTGGAAATCGAACTAAAGGATATGCTGGAAGAGTGAAATTAATTTGCACACATTTTGAAAACACTCGTCACAAGATTCATTTCTCTAGAACCAGTTCTTTCAAAGTCTTAATCCAAAGGGGATGATCATTCAGGCTTTCTACCAGCTGGACTTTTTCCCCACCATGGGCTTTAAAGAGATCCTGGTACTCATCTCCGATTTCAATAATTGTTTCCAAACAGTCGGCTGTGAAGGCAGGTGAAAAAACCAAAATTTTCTTCATCCCTTTTCGGCCACATGCTTCAACAACTTTATCGGAAAATGGCTCGAGCCATTTTTTGTCCAATCGGGATTGAAAACATACAGTGTACTTGTCCGCCGGGATATTCAATCGTGCAACCAGCATGCGTGTTGTCGCATAGCACGTTGCTTTGTAGCAGAACTTATTCTCTTCTGTAATTTCATTCTCGCAGTTGTGGTCCGAGCATAAACCCGCCGTATAGACTTTGTCGACCTGCCGTTCGGGTAGCCCGTGGTAAGAAAAGAGAATATGGTCGTAGGCGTCAAGATCATATTGCCTTCCCCGTTCTTCCAATGCATCGATGAATGTTGGATTGTCGTAATACTGGCTGATAAACTTCAATTCCGGAATCGTCCACCATGTCCTAATAACGCGCATCACCTCTTCCATGGCTGAGCCTGTCGAAGCTGATGCATATTGCGGAAACATGGGAAGTATAATAATCCTTTCATAGTTCTGCTTTCGCATGATTTCCAGTACACCAGGGATAGACGGATTCTTGTATCGCATGGCGAGATGCACCTCATATTCACTGCTGAGTGCTTCTTGCAAAAGGGCCTGGACGCGCTTGCTGTAGAATAGCAAAGGTGATCCATTGGCCGTCCAGAGTTTCTTGTATATGGCTGCGGACTTTGGCGCACGGAAAGGCACGATAATCAGATTCACCAGTATTTTCCGCAACAACCAGGGAATATCGATAACGCGGGGGTCATTGAGAAACTGCGAAAGATAGGATCTGACATCTTTTACTGAAGGGCTGTCTGGTGTGCCTAAATTAACGAGTAAAACTCCGGTTTTGCTTTTCATACATCTAAATCGGCTGAAAATTAAAACATTAACATTTTCTGGCAAAAAAGGTTGAAACGGCACAGCGGTTTTGCTGCCGCTGCATCATCAGGAAAACCAATTAGGAAAAGACCATACCATCCAACCATATACTGCGAAACGCATCACCCGTGCGACGCTGATTAACAGAAACGTTCTGAAGGGGTAGTTCACAGAGCCCGCCAGCATACAGGTTGCCGAAAACGGTAAAGGTGTAATGGCACCCACCAGCACCAGATAACCGCCAAAACGTTTCAATTGGTCCTTGTATTGGTCGAGATATCTTTCGCTCATGTGTTTATATATCGGTGCTTTGGAAAAAAACTTACCGATAAAATAACCTAAAATCCCGGCACCGTATGAGATCAGCGTCAGGTTTGCGAGATTCAAAGTGTACTCCGCCAGAGTCGCTTTTGAAGTAACCCATACCAGCATAAAAAGTTCCGGCGGCAGAATTCCAAAGACAATTTCAGACAGCGTAAAAATACCGTACAGCAAAGGTCCATTCGCCCGAAAATCCTGAATGTGGGACTGAAAATGCTGCTCAATGTAATCTTCAAAAAAGATAAAAGCGGTAATAAAAATGGCAAACCCCAACAACCCTCTCACCAAGTTCTTAAACAGAAAGCCAGACTTGGTTTCTTCGTTCTCCTGCATATTTAGTTTAGAATTGGCGCTCTCTTAAAGGGCTTTGTTTCATCAAATAGCTTTCTATAGGTAGCATGTCTTTTACATATCTTTGCCCCCACTTGATCGACGACATTAATCATTTTCGGATTAAAATCACCTATCCAGTTCATCTCATATTCATCGTATCGCTTGTATTCATCCTGCAGAACCCTTCGTGATTCCATAACCATTGCGCCGTCCAAACCCTTGCCCTGATGTTCAGGCGCAACGCCAAATAAAATACCAAAAGCTTTTCGGTTTGTTTTTATCAAAGCATGCCATAGAAATTTTATTTTTCCAATCCAATTAAGCCTGCCGTTAACATACTTAAATACCTGATTGATTTCAGGAAGTGAAAGAAAGAAACTAACGGGCTCACCCCTGTAAAATCCGAAGTACAATAGTCGACGATCCATAATTGGTTTCATTTGTTTAACAATAAGCTGTGCCTGAAGCATCGAAAGCTCGGGGTTTTCAAAACGGTTGGCCCACGCCTTATTGTAAACGGACAGGATATATGCCGGAAGCTTGCTCATTTCATTCTTTCTCAGGTAGCGAAATTCGTAATTTGGATCTTTTGCCGCCAAAGCGGCTTTGACGGCCAGTTTTGGAGAGAGTGGTCCTTGAACCGGCCGATGAAATGTAAACTGGTAGAAGTATACCTGGAATCCATAAGCTTCAAAAAAATCCTGATAATATGAAAAATTATAGTTGCATTGATAATTTGGTTCACGGTCAAAACCTTCGACCAGGAGACCCCACCAGCGATCACGATTTCCAAAATTAATAGGCCCATCCATCGCCTCCATGCCCCTTGTTTCGAGCCATTTCCGACATGCATCAAAAAGCATAAAGGCCGCGGCTTTATCCTGAATACACTCAAAAAAACCCATTCCCCCGGTGGGTTGCTCATTCCCCTTGGTTACTGTCTTATTGTTGACAAATGCAGCCACCCGGCCAATAGTTTCTTGCTGATCGTTTACTAAAATCCAATGAATACATTCCCCATGCCTGAAAGCCTTATTTTTCACCTTATCAAAAACATCAAGAATATCTTTATCCAGAGGCCGGATCCAATGAGGCTCATTTTTATAAAGCCTTACCGGTAGCATCAGGAATTCCTTTTCTTGCTCTGGTGTAATAACCTCCAGTATCTTCATCGCTCTTCAACGCCTATTGAGTTGGGCATTTGACTGATGACACTATTGATGCGATTGGGCAATATAATACTAAACCTTGTGCCCTGCATTAACCGGCTGGCTACAGAAATTTGTCCGCTAAGTTTATCGACTGCATTTTTAACAATGTAAAGACCAATACCAGACCCGTCAGATTGCTCTGTGGCACGATAAAACATTTCAAAAACTTTGGCAAGATTATGTTCATCGATCCCAATTCCATTATCAGCAAATACGATTTCGGCACGCAAGTGATCAACGTTGATTTTAATTCCAATTTCAGATTTCTCCTCATCCAATTTCCGGTATTTAATGGCATTGGAAATCAGGTTGCGAACTATCTCGGCAACACGCCACGGATCGCTGTAAAAATCAATCCCATCTATCTTGACAATACGATTAATGCCTTTCGCCCCCTCCAGGTAATTAAGATCATTAAAAGTCTGCTCTATTATAGCGTCAAAGTCCACTTTCTCCACACCCACTTCCATCTTAAGATTTTTCGAATGGCTTAACACGTCGCCAATAAAATGATCAAGGTGCTCAACTTTTGTTCCGATAATGTCGATATAATCCATGGGGTTATCAGTGTTCCCAGGAAGTCTGGCCAGGTTTACCAAACCCAAAATAGAAGAAAGTGGCGCCCGCAGATCATGTGACACCTTATAGACAAAATTATCAAGCTCGGCGTTTCTAATCTTTAGTTCCTCCTCTATTTTTTTTCGCCCGGTTATGTCTACATATACGCCATAAATACCGATTGTCTTATTTTCCAACATTACGGGCATGCCGTATAAAATTACATTCACAATTCTTCCGCTGCGATGCCTGCGAACCGTTTCGATACTAATAACCCTGTGTTGGGCAATAAGATCTTTCAGGTCCACACCCTCATGGGTTAATTGATCAGGTACTATAAAATCATTAATACTCCGGTCCCTGATTTCATTGAGTGTATAACCAAACATCTCTTCAAATCCTTTGTTTACCTGTTCAACTTTTCCTGAATCAGCCAATAGCACCACAGCCATGGGTATATTCTGAAAAAGTTGCGCCAGTAATATCTCATTTCGCTTGACGCGCGTCTCAGTTCGTTTGCGCTCCGAAACGTCCCTGAATATTACCTGCACACAAGACTCTCCATTGTAGGTGCAGGGGAAAGCCATCGTTTCAACATCGATCAATTTGCCATCCAGACGCATACACTTTTGTTCAACCATGAGTTCCGGTGAAGCACCAGCAACTTCTACCCTAGGCGTGATACGCTGGTTGGTTACAGGGTCTATGAAATTCAAGGCATCTTTGCCGATTAGATCTTGTTTTTCTTTAGCGCCCAATATGATTTGGGCCTGGGCATTTACATATACCAGACTGCCTTGGTTTTGAACAGCAACGCCAATCGGCAATCGCTCTACGAGGGATTGGTACTCTACTTCGCTCTCATTAAAGGTTTCTTTCCGTAAGGTGACATCCTGAATAATTCCTCTTCTGATAATTAAACCATCTTCCCTTGATTCATGGTTAGCGCGAATCTCTATCCACCTGACCTTGCC
>Ga0224510_10000172_pt1 | contig 54736 bp, 51 predicted proteins | sample SF_May12_sed_USG_FD_170161 | JGI IMG/M metagenome (GOLD analysis project Ga0224510, IMG submission 170161) | Sediment microbial communities from San Francisco Bay, California, United States - SF_May12_sed_USGS_4_1 | ecosystem: Environmental > Aquatic > Marine > Sediment | place: USA: California... | reverse complement strand
AGTGTGTTGACGAATACATTCACGATGCTGAAAACGTACAGCATTGGAGATCACCAACGGAAGCACAGTGGCCTCCAGGCTGTTCAGAAAGGCCGTCCGGCAAGGCCGCAGCGAGCGAAGAGGCGAATCGTCGACTGTTTTCACCCGGCCCACCCATCGCCTGTATGAACAGGCATTTCCCCAGGCCGTACGTTGAGCCTCTGAGCGATGCGAGAACGCCGCTGGCGGGCTTTCTCAACAGCCTGCATGGCAGGTCTATGTTAGAGCGTGGGAGGGAGAATATCCAGGCAGTCAGTCTTCGTCCTTGCACGGACTGGTCTGCTGCGCTAGAGTCCCGTCCAGATTAGTGTAGCCGTTGCAACATGCCCTTGCTTGATCTACATCCACTCGTCAAATTGCAGCATGAATTTCGCCTCTCGATGCGTCGACTTCATGCTGATCTCTGTCGGGAACTGCGCATTGACTATGTTGATCTAACTCAGGAGTTGAGACTTCCAGTCGGTTTCTTTGACCGTCTCCGTTCAGTCTTCCCCCTGGAGTCCTATTCCACCTGGAAAGTTGTTGGCTGGATCGAGACGCTGAATGATCTCTTGTACCTTCTTGATGTGTGCCGACAGCTCAAAATGGAGCAGGATCGGCGGGAGTTTACCGCGCAGTTCTTTGCTGAGTGTCAGGAGAAGTTTTTCGAACATGGCTACTTCGATGACCTCTTCCCAAGCGGACGTCCGCAAGCTCGTGGTCTGGAAAGGCGGGTGTTTGGGCTCTGCCGACGATTGGCAGGGGAACTGATGCAGGAGGCGCTCTGGTTTGATCCGGGGGTGTCGGTCACCTGGATGCAACAGCAGAAGATGCAGCGATGGGATGTACCAGGCCATCTTAAGGACAATTTTGAAAAGGCGGAACCTCCCGGCACTGTCTCCACGGGGATTGCTGGAGCCTGGTGTCAGGCCTCGCATGATGTGCGAAAGGCCGTGTCACAGGCGTCGGGGGCTGTGGTCTTTCGAATCGATTCTCGCGGCATCAAGATGAGGGTCGGTCGAATGGTGTCACCGGTCTGGTCCGCTCAGGAGAAGACTGGGCAATGGCATTGGGCATACTACTCTCCTGTGATCGCGGTCCAAGGCAAGGCTGGCCCCGTCACCGTTGGTCCAACGCTGGTCTATGGGAAGGATCGCCAGCCGAGAAGGGTCGTGCCCACTGATCGGCGCCAGGTTGAACGCATCACTCGTGCGTGGGAGACGATTCGACTTGCCTGGCCTGATGGTCATGAGGTGCTGGCACTGTTGACCAATCGCATCATCCCGCTTCATGCAAAGGGTGTGGTCAGCTTCAGCTATCGGCATCGACCGGGTCTGTCGTTTATCAATTGTTTCGATCGTGACAATCTCGATCTGATTGATGACCTCATTCACGAGAACAGTCATCATCATTTGAATCTCTTGCTGCGCAAGAACGTCATGTATCGTGGGGACCACAATCAGCAGATTTTCTACTCTCCATGGAGACGAAGTCTTCGGCCCTTGCGGGGCATCCTTCACGCGACCTTCACCTTTACTATGGGTGCGCTGCTCTTCCAGCATCTTGCCTCATGGGGGGCGGGGCGTAACGGATCAGTGAGATGGAAGCAAGCCGGGCTTTCCCAGCGAGACCTACAGCGCGCGCGCTTCCGTTGTGTGGAAGAAGTGGAATCGGTCCGGTATTCTTTGCTCGATCTGCAGTATGCCGATGAACAGTTAGGGTGGCTGACCGGCCCTGGTCGCACACTCGTGCAGGAGTTGGCTGAGGCCATGACTCATGTCGCGCGAATGAGTGAGCGGTTTCGTCCAGAGGTGGAACGATCCTCATTTGGCCCTGCGTTGCGCCGGCATATCAAGGAACTTCAGCGAGCACGCCACACCTATGGACCGATTCGCGCGAGTGACGTCAGGTCGTAGAAGGCGCTCAATTTCTTGACGATCAATCCAATCGGAGTAGACTCGGTCGCAAGAGGTGAGACCATGCGCGACCGGGAGAGACGACATCTTGGCAGCATTGCACAGGTTGCTTTACTTGGATGCTTCTGTGGCATGACGTTGGGGGTTGCTGGGACTGCTGCAAGCGCGGCCACGATCGAGAATTCCAAGTCCATCAAGATTGAGAGGTTGCTGACCCTGATCCGAGTTTCGGAACTGGAGTCAGAATACGAGTCCCTCACGCAGAAATACGTCAGCGAATACGAGCAACAAATCCGAAAGTCCATCGCAGCCAGCTACCCCAACGTGTCAGGTGAGACCAAGAAGGAGATAGAACGGCTGCTTGAGGCCTTCCTGAAAGATATTCGACAGTCCATGGGGAGGATGGAAACCCTCCATGATCACCTGAAACAGGCCTATTCGAGAAATTTCGGCGAAGAGGAACTGGATCGTCTGATCGCGCACTACTCCTCTCCGGTCGGAGAAAAAGATGCCGGGATGAAGAAGAGTGCGGCCATCGAATACAACACAATGTGGACGGCTCAATTCATGAATCAATACAAGGCCCGAGTTGAAAAACTGCTGCAGGTGGTTGCCCTCGTTGCGCGCGGCAAGGCAAAGCAGGGGGCCTAGCGTAAGGATCTCACTCTGGTCTTCCATCAATTCTCGATAGGTGTTGTTCTCTCACGAACCTCGGCAACAGCATTGGCGCAATCGGATGAGTGTGGTTGGTCGCTTGATCGTCTGGAGGGGCGGGTTATGGTGGAACCGAAGCGTCGGCGAATCATCAATGGAGTTGTCAGCAGTGCCCTTGTCTTTAGTGTTGGTCTGGCCGATGTGGGGCAGGCTCAACCTACGCCGGATCGGTCATCTCCGTTCGTCGCTTCGTGGAATCGAACTCTGCCGACGGAGGCGCGGTTCATCGTCTTAGCGAACTTCAACAGTGAGGCGGTGTTGGATCAAGACACGGGTCTGCTCTGGGAGCGATCTCCTGCTACGGCACGCACTGATTGGAAGGCGGCCAAGTCTGCTTGTCTGAATAAGACGATTGGTGGCCAGAGAGGGTGGAGGTTACCGTCGATTGTGGAACTGACCAGCCTACTTGACCCATCTGTCCAGGATTCTGCTGCGATGCTGCCGTCCGGGCATCCGTTTCTGAATAACCCCACTGGATTCTATTGGTCGGCTTCTGCAGATGCCGATCCCTCAAAGGCCTGGCATCTCCACTTGAGCGATGGCCATGTCCACATGGCCAGTAAAGCTTCTGCCTTCAAAGTCTGGTGCGTGCGGGGAGGGGGTGCGGCGGATCAGTAGCGATCCATTCTGTTCCGCGACAATATGTGAAGCCGAGGACATATAGGCAATGGCTTAGCCCGCGTATTCTGACGCATTTTTCCACACCGAACCTCTATTGTATGTGCTCAAACTTCTTAGAGTTCCATGGGGCCAACAAATAACTTCAGCAAGTCCGCTAAACTTACAGGATGGTCGGGTTGAATCGGTCTGACGAATGGTTTGGTGAGCGGCTATTTTGCTGGCTGGTTGGTGTGTTGTTGTATCCAATCTTCAAATATGTTCCGAGAAAGATTTCCCGCCGCTAGATCCAGCATGATTCGTTCTTGTTCGTCGGCGGTCGCATCGAGTTCATATCCGTTGAGGACCAGGAAAGTTTCCATTGCGGCATGTCCGATCCTTTTGTTTCCGTCGATGAAGGGATGATTGAGGACCAAGGAAAAGCAAAGAGCCGCAGCTTTACTGGTGAGAGTGGGATAGAGATCTTGTCCGGAAAACTCTGGCGTGGTTGGGCCAATGCAGATTCCAGAGCACCGAGATCTCAAATCCCAGCCGCACCACCCCAGCGATCAAGTACAACTCTGTGGAGTGCGAGAACCTCAGCTAAGGAAAGATAGCGAATCACGAGAGGCGACGGTAGAGTTCGGCGTTTTTCTCCATGATACGCCGCGCAGCGGCACGGAAGGATTCGTCTGGCTGGCCGATGAAGTCATTGATACCGAGTCGGACCATCTGTTCAATAGTCAAACCTTCTCGCTTACTCAGCTCTTCCAATCGGCGCATTTCTTCATCAGAGAGGGAGACCGTTACAGTGGTCATGATCCTCGGCTCCTTGCAATGCGTGGGACCCTATAGGTGCTTTCAGTATATTGGAAAAACTGGGGAAGGGCAAACGATACACAAGGTGTTTAGCAGGCCCTGATTGGTCAATTGTTTGTAGGGAACTCCAGTGTAACTGATTTAGGCAACGGCGATTTGGACGGTTTCGGAAATACCGGAGGCTGGTGCATACTCAATATGCAGCACACGTCGAGGAGTGTTTCCATGGGATTTTGAAGAGGCATGGATGATAAGAGGTTTCATAACAAGCACTCCTCCTCGCGGAACGAGGCACTCCACGGAAGGTTCATGTTTGGTGATGAGCTGCGTATCTGAATCAGACAGGATTCCTTTTAAGTGGGAACCTGGAATAACGCGCAGAGGGCCGTCATCTTGACCACATGCATCCAATTGGATCCGTAGGGTGATGATACGCTCCAAAGCCCAAGCAGGAGCATGGGCATACATGATCCCGGATTTTGTCGACCAGGGCCCCCACTCTGGTGAAGTAAACCTTTTTTCTAAGGGCAGGGCTGTGTCCTGATGCCATACTACTAGCCAGTTTGACTCTTGGGATTTTTCGAACAGTGTAGCGCGGTATGGGATGGCAGTTTCCATGAGTGCCGTCGCAGCAATAGTTTGCAAGCGTTTGTCACGAGCAAACGATGAGATCGCTGGACAGCTCATGAGGTGTCGAATCCCAGCTCTGCCTCTACCGACTGTCCAATTAGCTAACTCCTCGAGAAGCTGATCACATTCCTCTTTCGAGAAGACATTGGGGACAATCAGGTAACCTTGCTCAGTCAACTTGTCCATGTCACTTCTTCTCGTTCATTGATCACAACTCAAACGCTTGGATGTGTATGACGTAAGGCTCAGATCATCCCCTAAATCTAGCTTACGGCTCCACCGTCACATCTACAAATGCCGGCGAGCTGTCGGCGCCCTTCTTGTCGGTCACGCGCAGTTTAAAACGATACATTCTCGGCTCTGAGACGGCTGGTGCGAGGAAGGACGCCTCTGAGTTGTTGGCATCGAGCAGCGAGACCTTGCTGCCGCGCACTTGGCTCCAACTATAGTAGAGCGCTTCGCCTTCAGGATCGCGGCTCTTAAGTCCACTCAGCTTTACTCTGGTACCGGCCTTGACGGATTTGTTCGTCCCGGCATCGGCAATCGGTGGTTCATTCGGTTCGTCATTCACATTGACGTCGACGTCCAGTGAGGCTTGTTTGCCACGATTGGTGACAGTGATGGTGGCTTTGCCATTGCCGACAATCTGAAGTAGTCCGTCCCCTACAATCTTAATCACTCGAGTATTTGATGTGGTATAGGTGGTTCCACTGGCCGGTGAACTGATCCGTCGGGTGATGCCGTCGGCAAACTCACCGACGATGGGAAGGGCAAAGACTTTTCCCAACGAATCGACATGGCCGAAGGCCGACGATTGCCCGGCTCGTCCCAGTTGCAACGGCTTCTCTGTTTCAAAGTCAATCGTGGTGAGGGGGGCAGGGGGCGTGACCTGTACGATCACTTCATCGAACACGGATCTGGTTCCCAATCGTCCACGAGAAATCTCAGCCACAGCCAAGAGGCGCATCGGCCCAATGCTGTCCTGTGGAACCTTGAGTGGACCGCCAAACGCAGGCTCCTGTTCGAGGGAGCTCACCATGGCGACTGGTGCCACGATGGACCCTGTGGCGGTTGCGTCATCCTGTTCGACTAGGACCTCATCCTGCTCGTTGTACCAGTAGTAGCGGACCTTGACGATGCCGGCGTCTTTGCCCAAATCCACACGCGCTGTCATGGTGGTTCCTGCCGCGAGCTGGGCACCTTCTGCTGGCTCAGTGATTGTGAAGGCATGAACCGGCGAAGCCATTGCAAGGCACGCGGTGAAGAGAGCGAGGCGAGAGATCCGACGCTGCGCGTCACGTTTTCCAAGCCACGCTTCACGACGCATGGTCATCGCGTCAAATGATAGGGGACGTCGATGAGAATCACGCGCTCTTTGAACAGTAGTGAGGCTTTGAGCATGAACGCCCGTTGGTTATGGAGGATGTTCTGCCACCACCGTGCCGGAAGGATCTCCGGGATCACGACGGTCACCCAGGTGTTCTGATCCTTTTCGAGGACTTCTTCGACGTAGTCGAGTAACGACCCAAGAACTGAGCGATAGGGTGAGGACAGCGCGATCAAATTCACGCCGCCTCCCCATTGGGCCCACTGGATCTTGACCTTGGCGCTCTCCTCGGGATCCACGTCGATGAACACGGCCCGAATTTCGCCTGGGCGACTCCTCGCATAGTCCAGTGCGCGAACCACGGCACGATTCATCCCGCTGACGGGAATAATGACGATATTGCGCCGAGGCAATGGCGGTCGTTCCCCTCGACGGTCCAGCGCGATCTGCTCGCTGACGGCCTTATAGTGCGAACGAATGCCTTGGAACATCAATAATAAAATCATCACCAAGACGAAGACGATCCAGGCTCCCTGCATGAACTTGGTGCTGGCGATGATAATCGTCGCAATGCCGGTCGTCAGGGCGCCGGCTCCGTTGACGATCAGTTTCGTCTGCCAGTGAGGTCCCTTTTTGACGAGCCATCGTTTGACCATACCGGCCTGAGAGAGCGTAAACGAGGCAAACACCCCGATGGCGTACAAAGGGATCAATCCATGGGTGTCTCCCTCGAAGATGACGAGCAGCAGGCAGGCAAAGAACCCAAGGATGATAATGCCGTTCGAGAACACCAGCCGATCGCCGAATGTCGCCATCTGATGCGGCATGAACCCGTCGCGGGCCAGAATCGACGCCAGGTGTGGAAACCCGGCAAAGGCACTGTTTGCAGCCAAGACCAACAAGGCCATGGTACCGATTTGTACGGAGTAGTAGATGGGGCCTGTGCCGAACGTCAATCGAGCGAGTTGAGAAATGACGGTTTCATCGACCTTCGCCAAAATGCCATAGTGATAGGCCATCCAACTGATACCCATGAAGAGCGAGGCCAGGATCGCGGACATCCAGACCATCGTGATGGCGGCGTTCTGTGGCTCTGGGGGACGAAAGGCCTTGACCCCGTTTGAAATCACTTCCATTCCGGTCACCGCTGAGCATCCTGCTGCAAAGGCGCGGAGAATGAGAAACAGGGTCAGCGCTTCTGTCTCGACAGGGGTGGAGGGGGGGAGGACCGTGCCGGCACTTGCGAGCGATCGAACGGTCCCCAGGAGAACCAGAAGGCCAAGGGCTCCGATGGCAAAATAAGTCGGAATCGCAAAAAACTTTCCGGACTCGCGAACTCCACGGAGATTCATGATGATCATGAACAGAATGGCGACCAATCCAAGGGCTTCGCGGTGAACGAATAAACTTGGGATGGCAGATGTCAGGGCTGCAATGCCGGCAGCCACGCTGACCGCCACGGTCAGGACATAGTCGATCATCAGGGCTGCCGCCGCCACGAGAGCCGGCCGGTCACCCAGGTTTGTCCGTGCAACGACGTAGGCCCCACCTCCTTCAGGATATTCGTGGATGATTTGCCGGTAGGAGATCGTCAACATCACCACGAGAAACAAGATGGCGAAGCTGACAGGAATCGACCAGGCGATGGCTGCTGGACCGGCGAGAATCAAGACGAGGAGGATTTCTTCCGTCCCATAGGCGACGGACGAAATGGCGTTCGATGAGAAGATGGCAAGTGCAATTGTTTTGGAGAGCCGTTCATGCCTTGCTTGAGCGGTCTTCAGGGGGTCTCCAACCAACCAGCGCTTCAGAAACATAGACGGATTATCTCATAATCCTTCAACGTGGGTGAAGGTTAAGATGGTCTTGGTGTAGGGCGAAAGCCCCATCGTCGGTGACTGCTGCCTCAGGCCTGCGAGCCTGACAGCAAACTCAGTACGAGTTGACGTATCAAGACCGATAGGGTATGGTAACGCTACATTTCACTTGTGCTAGTCCGGCGAGAGAAATGCTTCAGCCATAACGGACTTCGCGATCGCATCGCGACCAGGTCCAGTTTGGAGCGGCACCAGCCCCGGTTGTTTCTCCCCTCGGTTCTCTGATCCCGTCATAATGCGATCAAACTGAAAGGATAGTTTAGTGGATACGTCTGTTTCACGCACTTTTCATGCCCTCGGCTTGTCCGAGGCTCTTTTACAGGACCTGGCTGATGCCAGGTTTGTTTCACCAACTCCTATTCAAGAACAAGCCATCCCTCCCGCTCTGGCGGGACGAGATGTGATCGGATGCGCCCAGACCGGCACGGGAAAAACGGCGGCGTTTGTGATTCCGATGGTTGAACGGTTGTCCACCTTGCCCAAAGGGCAGCCGAAAGCGTTGATCCTTGCGCCGACGCGTGAGCTTGCCTTGCAGACGCTGACGACGATTGAGAAACTTGGACGGAGTCGGCGCATCTCGGCCACCGTCATCGTGGGGGGCGCCGACATGCAAGCCCAAGTGCGAGGCTTGCGACAGCGACCGGATATCCTGGTGGCGACGCCGGGTCGACTTCTTGATCATATGTGGAACGGCACCATTTTGTTGTCGTCCATCAAGATGTTGGTGTTGGATGAGGCAGACCGGATGTTGGATATGGGCTTTGCGCCTCAAATCAATCAGATTCTTGATGCATTACCGGAGGAGCGGCAGACCTTGCTCTTTTCGGCTACGCTCCCGGCGGATCTCGCCCGGTTGGTTCAAGCCAGTGTCAACAACCCTGTCCGCGTCATGGTTACACCATCCGCGACAACCGCTGACGGCGTGACCCAAGCGGTGCATCATACCTCGCATGCCGATAAGCCCGATCTGCTCTTGACTCTCTTGGAGGCCGATAAAGATACTGCGCTTGTTTTTACCCGAACGAAGCACCGTGCCGATCGAGTCGGGCGCATGCTGGATCATGCGGGTCATCGGGTGGCGGTGTTGCACGGTGACCGGAGCTTGTCACAGAGACGTGCCGCGCTGGAAGGTTTTCGACGAGGATCCTTTCGGGTCCTGGTGGCGACGGATATTGCGGCCCGTGGGATTGATGTTGCCAACATCGGTCACGTGATCAATTTCGACCTGCCGAACGTTCCCGAAGACTACGTGCATCGGATCGGGCGTACGGCTCGGATGAAAACGACCGGCCGTGCCACGAGTTTTGTGACCAGCGAAGATACGCAACAACTCCGCGCGATCGAGCGTCTTCTGGGACAGGCCGTTCCGGTTGTTCCAGGAAGCAGGCCTCCAGTGCATGCAAGTCCGAGCAAGGGCCAAGATATTCCTCGGACTAATCGTTCAGCTGGAAGTCAGGCAAGACCTGATCAATCCCGCCCATTCCGCAGCCGTCGACGGCCTCATGCCAAGCCGTCGTCACATGGGACGACGTCGGCACTACGTACATAAAGTTGGAAAATAGTTCGCAGAATCCACCTCGTGAGATACAGTAGTCCTCACGAGGTGGGTCATGCAAACGATTCAACAGCCGAGTGCGACTGTCAGCAAGCCACGGCGATACCCTCGGGTTCGGATTCTTACGCCTTTCAGTTGTTCTCTTTCTTCACTGCGCGCAGGCCGGTGGTTTCGCAAATCCGTGCATGATGTCGGCCTGGTTCATGATCTGTCGACCGGCGGGGTCTGTGTCAGTACGGATGCGCCGATCGAGCCGGGTGATCAGGTGTCCCTGACCCTCCGATTGACTAAGAGCGCTCCTCCGGCAGAAGTCGCGGTTGCGACTGTGTGTTGGCGGAATCATCAGTTCCATGGACTTGCATTCCGGATGGTGTCCGAGTCGGCGTCTCAGCAGTTGGTGGCGTACATGAATGCCACAGCCAGGGAGGAGGAGTAGATGATCATGGATGATCCAGACTTCAATTCAAATGGTGTAAGGAGTGTGCCTCAGTTGCGCCGATATCCGCGGGTCCGCGTGTCGGCTCCCTTTCCCTGTTCGTTTGCGCGTGTGGGGCGCTTGAGAAACGGCGTGTCCGAACAAGGGGTAGGGATCGTCTATGATGTGTCGGAAAAAGGGGTGCGGGTCATGACGGAAGCGGTGATTACGCCTGGTGACCGCATTGCCATGCAGTTGCGATTGCCGACTCAGTCAGCATCGATGGTGATTGAAACTGCGACCGTTCGCTGGGGCAAGGAACAGATTTATGGGGTAGAGTTTGAGGGGCTGTCTCCTCACGACAACCAACACCTTCAGGCCTTCATGACTCATCAGTCGAAGCCCGAGGCCAGACTGACCGCCTGATTCTCCTCCGTGGAACGTGCTGGACGAGTGCGTTGATTGCCGCCAGGGGATCAACGCCCGGGGCCGTCTGCCAGCGAAACAAACTGCTTGCGAAAGCCCACGACTTTCACCAGATAGTCTCTGGTTTCTTGATACGGGAGATTGGTGCGTAACCGGTCATAGACGGCCGGCGGCTCAAGGCTGTTAATCTGATTGACGGCGGACGTGGAGTTGGCCGCAAACGCCTTGAAGACATTTCCCGTTCCGGTGTTATATGCCGAGATGACACAATATTCTCGTGACACCTCATTATCGACCTGTTCAAGCAGGTTGTACGACAGGACGTTCAGATAGGCGCTGCCGAGTTCGATGTTGTTCTCCGGGTCGAATAGGTACTCGCGCGAGGGAATTGTGTCTTTCCCCTTTGCTTTTCGATACGCATCGCGACCTCCGCTGGTTGGAACCAGCTGCATCAAACCAAAGGCAGGAGCGGAGCTCACGGCAAATGGGTTGAAGTTACTCTCGGTCCGAATCACGGCAAAAATGAGGCTTGGGCTGATTTTGAATTGCTCGGCAAATCTGGTGACCGTTGATCGATATTTGTCCGCTTGTTTGTTCGAGAAGTTCGCCACCATCTTGATTTCGGCAATCAGCGCTTGTTTTGTGACGCCGTTCTGGTCGACCGGCCTTGCCTTGGCGCTCTCGAGACTGGATGCGGCAAAGGCTTCCGCCTGAGCTGGGGTGCGGATCGGCTGTCCTGCCTGATCCAGCACCAGCCCTAGTAAATAGGGAGCATGGTCGCTGGTCAGGGTCACCGGCTTATCGGAAAACAGATCGACAGAGCGTGGGTCGTCCGGTGTCAGCAAGGTTGTCACGATGGCGTTTTTCAAACTCTCTTTGGGTGATTTGTCGTCCAGGGTTTCCACCACGATTGTCCCATTGTCGAAATCGACGATGGTGCGGCTCATGTAGTTCTGGGTATATTTGACGTACTTTTTTTGTTCCGGAATCTTGACTTCCTTCTCGCCCCAGGTCTGTCGGACCTTCCCTGTCAGGGCAGTCATGATCGTGTTGAAATCGCGTTGAATCGTCCGCAGATCTCTGAGGACGGCCTCGGGGTCGCGCTGGTAGGCATCGACGCGCTCTTTGAGTATTTGTTTGGGGTCTTTCCCCGTGGCAATGTCGAGAACGGTCCGTCCGGTACGACTGCCGAGCACTCGTTCCGTGTTGGTCAGCACTCGGTCCGCGGATTCGCATCCACCGAGCAATAGGAGTGAGGCAAGCAGGAAGATCGATGCTCGCATGGTAAGGGCACCTCCGTAAGAATGGGCCTATTCTATCTGGTTGTGTGTAGAAACTGAAGAGCTGGAGTCTGCAATGCAGGCGACGGTTGATTGAACCGCTATTTGATGGCGACGGCTTTCACTTCCTTATATGTCGTGTGGCCTTGCATGACTTTATGGATCCCGTCTTGGACGAGCGTAGTCATCCCATCCTCAAGCGCAGCCTTCAACATATCTTCAGTGCGCGCCTTTTGTTGCACCATCCGTTTCATGCGGTCTGTTCCGAGGAGTAGTTCGTGTAGCGCCACGCGTCCCTTAAAGCCGGATCGATTGCAGGTTTCACAGCCTTTCCCGCGAGTCAACCTGAACGTATTATCTTGCTTGATATCAAGCTTGTCCCAATAGTCAGGCCCGTATCCTTGTCGGAGCTCTTCGTACTCCTCTTTGGTTCCGACATACTGTTCCTTGCAGTCCTTGCAGATCCGGCGAGCCAACCGCTGTGCCAACACGCCCAACATTGCGTCGGCAAAGCTGAACGGGTCGCAGCCCATATCGAGCAGGCGGGTAACGGTCTCCACCGCACTGTTGGTATGTAAGGTGCTCAAGACGAGATGGCCGGTGAGGGACGCCTCGATCCCGGTGTCGGCCGTTTCCTTATCCCGCATTTCTCCCACCATGATGACGTCCGGGTCGGCACGAAGAAATGCCCGCATGGCACTTGCGAAGGTGAACCCGATCTTTGGCTGGACTTGCACCTGTCGCAGTCCGTACTGAGTAATTTCGACTGGATCTTCCGCGGTCCAGATCTTGATGTCCGGGGTGTTGATGTTCCCTAGGACCGAGTGCAAGGTGGTCGTTTTCCCTGAGCCAGTCGGACCGACACATAAAATGATGCCGTAGGGTTTTTCCGATATTTCCTTGAGGACTCGGAGATTGCGATCTGAGAATCCCATCTTGTCGAGCGGCAGTGGCTCGCTTGCCGCGAGGATACGCATCACCACGTCTTCGTTATATCCAGCAGTGGGAAGTGTGGCCACGCGGAGTTCGATTTCTTTTGTCTCGGAAAGTTTGAATTTAATCTTTCCATCTTGAGGTTTGCGGCGCTCGGCGATGTCCAGACTGGCCATGATTTTGAGTCGGGAGACGATGGCACGCCGGTAGCTCTGCGGAATTTTCATATATTCGAAACAGTCCCCGTCGACTCTGAACCTGACCAGGGTCTCTCGCTTCTCTCCATACGGTTCGATGTGAATATCCGAAGCATTTTGACGGTAGGCGTCGGCAATGATCTGGTTGGCCAGCCGGACGATGGCGCTGTCGTTCTCGTCGAGCCCGGCGGCGGAAGATTCCTCCATGGCCTCGGCCTGCGCCTCAGTGACCAGTTCACCGAGAATATCAGACACATTTTCATCAAGTTTCCGCCCTCCGCCGTCACTTTGTCCAGTTACCGACGTGAGAAACTGCGCAATGTCACGGCGAAGGCTGACCGCGAACCGAATATTGAGTCCTGGGAAGGTGCGCTTGATGTCTTGGACGCGGTCCAGATCTCCTGGATCATCAGTCAAGATCTCGATGGCCGTACGGTCCCGCTTCAGCGGCATCCAGTGGTTCTTTTTGAGGTAGTCGACATTGAGGTTCTTCAACAGTTCGGCATCAACGATCGTTCGTTCGCTGTACTCAATGTAGGGACACTTGTAGAACTGGGCGAGGGATTTGCCGAGATCGAGTTTCGGGACCTTGTACTTTTCGAGCAAAATGCTTTCCAGGTCGCTCAAGCCCTTGCGAGAATCGGCGAGCGCCTGCTCCAAATCGTTCTGCGTAATGCGGTTGCTGCCGACCAAGAGATCGAACTTGGTGGGATTCTTTTTGGATGTTTTTTTGAGATTGAAAAAGGCGATGCCCAGGGCCTTGGCGATTTCGTCGACAGCTTCTTCGTCCTTTCGCGTAAAGCGACTGCCACTCTTTTTGTTGAGTAGTTGGAGCACGCCCATGAGGTATTTATTGTCTGCCACGACCGGGTAGGTCAGGACTTGTTTGGTCCTGAAGCCGGTGCGTTTGTCGTAGGACGTGTCGTGGAGCAACGCCGGGTGGATCGCGCGCAGTTCTGCAAGGTTGTACGCATCGGTGATATTGACGGGGCGAAGGTACTTCGCACAGAATCCGGCCAAGCTCTGCTCGCTAATCGGAATACGGACTTCTTCGGCGCCGTCGAGATGGGGAACCTTCGAGAAGATTTCCTTCTTCTCCGAGTCGAACGCGAAGAGCGTCAGGTCTTGAGCATCAAAGACGCTGAGGATGTCCTTGTGAAGATCAAGGAGGATGTGGTCAAGATGGCTGGCTGCGTGAATTTGTGCGGTGATACGCTTCAGATGTTCCGCATGATCGACCTTGTGCTGGAGCTCCTGGACATTCTGCATCATCGATGTGGTGCGTACCCGACTGGGATGGTTGAGGACCAGACAGGTAGGAGTCGGGGTCCGCGCTGGATCAAGTGGTGCGTAGTCATGACGTGGTCACAGAGTTCGGTGGCAACACGACGCCAACAAATCCCACCAACCTCGTTCTTCTATCGTTCGGAGGTGCAACGGACGGAACGTCAAAGAGAAAGCGCCTCCCCGCCTCTTCACCTGCTGACGGCTGTATAAGCGTAGTCTAGACGAACGAGGTCAGAAGGCAAGGGAAAGGCGATTTCTGTCGATGGAGTGCGGTTTGTGCACGCAATGTGAGCGGAGGAATAAGAGACCGTTTACCCTGCCGATTGGCCAATTTCGAGGGAGAGTGTTTTGAGATGGGCGATGAGCTCGTGTGGTGCGATACGAGACTTGGTTCCACTTCTTCGTATCTTCATCTCGATGACGCCATCGGCCAGTCCTTTGTCGCCGACGATGAGTTGAAACGGCGCCCCGATCAGATCGGCGTCGTTGAACTTGACACCGGCTCGCTCGCCTCGATCGTCCCATAAGACTTCAAAACCCGCAGCCATCAGATCGGTATAGAGGCGAGAGGCGACGTCGGTTGTCCTCTCAGACTGGCTGACGGTCAAGAGATGCGCATGGAATGGCGCGATGGGATAAGGCCAGCTGATGCCCTTCTCATCATGGTTCTGCTCGATCGCCGCTGCGGCGGTCCGTCCGACACCGATGCCGTAGCAACCCATGATGGCCGGACGTTCCTTCCCTTGGTCGTCCAAAACGGTGGCCGTCATCTTTTGGCTATACTTTGTTCCAAGCAAGAAGACTTGCCCAACCTCAATGCCTTTTGCGAGCGACAACATGCCGGTTCCCCTCGGAGAAGGATCTCCAGGTTGGGCGTTGCGCAGATCCACGAATTGTTCGACGCGAAAGTCTCGATCGAGATTGGCGTTCTGGTAGTGGGTATCGGCTTTGTTGGCCCCGATGACGACGTTTCTCATCCCCTTGATGGCGTGATCGGCCAAGATTCTGACCTGCTCCAGGCCGACCGGTCCGGCGAAGCCAGGAGGGGCTCCAGTTATACGTTGGACGGTCTCCGGATCGGCCAACACTACGTCGGTAACTTGGAGGAGCCGCGCCAATTTGACCTCGTTCACCTCGTGATCCCCTCGGATCAGTACGGCAACGGTGTCGACACCGGCACGATACAAAAGAGTTTTGACCAGTTGACGAGGAGAAATCTTGAGAAAGGTTGTGACCTCGTCCACCGTCCTTCGCTGCGGTGTGGCAATGGGCGTCATGGGTTGATGAGGAGTCGTGTCGACATCGGAGGGAGGAAGCACTTCCGCGCGCTCGAGGTTGGCAGCGTATGAGCCTTCGTTGCTGTAGGCCACAGTGGCTTCACCGGTTTCTGCCAGCACCATGAACTCATGTGAGACATCTCCGCCGATGAGACCCGTATCGGCTTCGACCGCCCGGAAGGTCAGTCCGCATCGAGTAAAGATCCTGGTGTAGGCGTCGTACATCGTTTGATAGCTGGTCTTGGCGCCGCTTTCATCGATGTCGAAGCTATAGGCATCCTTCATGATGAATTCACGGCCTCGCATGAGCCCAAAGCGAGGACGGATCTCATCTCGAAACTTGGTCTGAATTTGATACAGGTTCAGCGGGAGTTGACGATAGGAACGGACTTCCCGCCTGAAGAGATCGGTAATGACTTCCTCATGCGTGGGACCCAGGCAAAAATCTCGTTCATGACGGTCCTTGAACCGGAGGAGCTCCTTACCGTAGTAGTCCCAACGAGCCGTTTCCTTCCAGAGCTCGGCGGGAGAGGCGATCGGCATCAGGAGTTCCTGCGCTCCGGCGCGGTTCATTTCCTCCCGGATGATCTGTTCGATTTTTCGGATCACACGGAGACCGAGCGGGAGATAGGTATAGATGCCCGCAGCCACTTTCCGAATCATGCCGGCGCGCAACATCAATCGATGGCTGACCGTTTCGGCTTCACCGGGATCGTCCCGCAAGGTGGGGATAAGCAATTGAGACATTTTCATGGTGTTGTAACTATCTGCGTATGAGTTGAACAGTGGAAGGTTTTAGCATTCCGTCTAGCGGGCGAAGATGCGTTCTAGATCGTTCCAGAAGGCGAAGATCATCACTCCGACCAAGAGCACCAAGCCGACCTGCTGGGCAACCTCCCGTTGGCGTTCGCCGAGCGGTTTTCGTAGGATGCCCTCAATCAAGAAAAAGAGCAAGTGCCCACCGTCGAGGATGGGAATGGGTAGCAGGTTGAGCACACCGAGATTGATGCTGAGGATGGCGATCAAAAAGACGACGCTGGAGGCACCCTGAGAGGCGGCTTCTCCCGAAATATTGGCGATCGTCAGCGGCCCTCCGATGTTCTTACTTGAGATGTCGCCGACGACCATTTTGTAGAGACCAACCGCCGTGAGTTCGGTCCATCCCCAGGTGGCTTCCAGTCCACGGTAGAGGGCTTCCGCCGGGTTGTCGGAGCGCATCAGGGAACGGCCAGGGCCTGAAATGCCGATCTTCCCAACCTCAACAGTCTGGCCGTTGGCGGTGACCTTTTCGCTGGTTGGCGTCACGCTCAACGTTGTCCTGGTTCCCTCTCGAAGCACTTCGAACGCCAGTGATTTGAGCGGGTGTTCTCTGACCTGCGCCGTCATTTGTGCCCAGGTATAGATGGTGTGCCCGTCGATCGCGACGACACGATCGCCTGGATGCACTCCGGCCGCTGCTGCCGGTGATCCATGCATCACCGATGTAACCAGCGGAGGCGTTTCTTCAACCCCGATCGTATACAGTGGCTCGTCGTCTCGGGTGCCCTCTCCCGTGGTTGTGATGGGGGTTGCGGTGATGGTTTTCGCTTGTCCCTCGCGGCGGACTTCGAGTATGACGGGTTGTCCCTTGCTTCTTGCGATGAGATCCAAGAGCTCGGTCTTCGTCGAAATATCTTTCCCGTTGACCTTGACCACCCGGTCGCCGACTTCCATCCCTGCTTTTGCGGCGGGGGAATCGGGAACCAAGGCTTCGATGTCGGCACTGAGGTCGCGAAAGGTCGGGACAAACAAGGGGGTTCCGGTTGACAACCATCCGGCAAAAATCAAATAGGCGAGGATGAAGTTAAATCCAGGACCGGCTGCAACGATCAGGACTTTGCCCCAGAGTCCCTGGTGAGCGAATGATCGTCGACGGTCGTCGGGGGTCGTCGCCTCTGCCTCGTCCTCTCCGAACAATTTGACATAACCGCCCAGCGGCACGGCAGACACGAGATACTCGGTCTCTCCGACCTGTCGGCCAAAGAGCTTCGGACCGAAGCCTATGGAAAATTTGAGGACTTTGACCCCAACCCAGCGTGCGGCCAAAAAATGGCCGAGCTCATGAAAGGCGACCAACACGCCGAGGACCACGAGAAACCACCAGGCTTTCTGGAGCAGCAACCACAAGGTATCAGGCGACCAGGAAAGTACAGACGTCATGGAAACTCCCTGTCTCAGTTCAGTCTTCTACTCTAACATTCGCGGCGTGAAATGCAAACGATCATGAGCGCGGCAACGCATGCACCAGGGATTCGGCCTTTTCTCGGGCCCAGCGATCCGCTTCCAAGGCATCATCGAGGGATGAGATCTCCTGCTGGGTATGCGCATCCATGGTATTGCGGATGACCGCTGCAATTTCGATAAAGCGGAGGCCATGGTTGAGAAAGGCGTCAACGGCGATTTCGTTGGCCGCATTCATCACGGCGGGCATGGTTCCTCCGACTCGAAGCGACTCGTATCCCAGATTGAGGCAGGGAAAGCGGTAATGATCGGGTTTACAGAAGGAGAGTCGACCGATCTCCGTCAGGTCCAAAGAGGGAAGATCGAGCACCATTCTCCCAGGATAGTGCATGGCATACGAGATGGGGGTTCGCATGTCAGGAAGTCCCAACTGCGCGATCATCGAACGATCATGATATTCCACTAGAGAGTGAATAATGCTTTCTCGATGTACCATGACATCGATGCGGGACTCAGGAATATCGAACAGCCAGCGGGCCTCGACGACCTCCAATCCCTTATTCATGAGAGTTGCGGAATCGATGGTGATCTTGGCGCCCATCTTCCAGTTCGGATGCTGGAGGGCTCGTTCCGGTGTGACGTGCTGGAGGTCTTCCTGCGAGAGGGTCCAAAGCGCTCCTCCCGACGCCGTCAGAATCAATCGGCGGACGTCCTCAATCCGGTGTCCTTCCAATGACTGGAAAATAGCGCTGTGTTCGCTGTCAACAGGAAAAATCCGAACTCCGTATTTCCGAGCCTCCTCCTGCATCAACTTGCCGGCCATGACCATTGGTTCCTTATTTGCCAGGGCAATGTGCTTTTCGCTGCGGATGGCGGACAGGGTCGGGAGGAGGCCGGCGGCGCCGACGATGGCGGAAATCACCAATTCGGCATTAAGTCCCGAGGCGATAGAGGCGATCCCTTCTTCTCCGGACAGAATCTCCACTGGAAGGGTTGCACATCGGGCTCGAAGCAGTGCGGCAGAAGATTCAGTCGAGACGGCGACTGCCTGAGGCCGAAAGCGGCGAATTTGCTCCTCTAACCTGTCGATGTTGTTGCCGGCCGTCAATCCGACCACTCGGAATTCATCGGGAAATCGTTGGACGATATCCAGGGTATTGGTGCCGATCGATCCGGTCGATCCCAGGATGATAATTGACTTCATGTCATCTCCTCTCCGTCTCTGAGTAGAGGGCTATAGAGGCGGCAACAAGCCTCGAACATACGCGACATAGTAGTAAAAAGTGGGAGCGGTGAACAAGAGACTATCAATTCGGTCCAGCATTCCACCATGTCCCGGGAGAATGCCTCCCGAGTCTTTGACCCCTGCCCGGCGTTTGATCGCCGATTCAAAGAGGTCTCCGACCAGGCCTGTGAGGGTCAAGAGGATGCCGAGTGCGACTGCGTCGATCCACGAAAGCTCCGAGGCAAACCACAGCTGTGCCAAGAGGGCGGCTGCAACGGCTCCCACAAGCCCGCCGAGCAGCCCTTCATAGGTCTTCTTTGGGCTGATGGAAGGCATGAGTGGATGTTTGCCCCACAAGGTGCCGGCATAGTAGGCGGCCGAGTCTGATGCCCAGGTGACGACCGCCAAGAACAAGACAAGGAATGCGCCTGATGGTAGCGACCGCGCCGATACGACTGTGCTCAAGGGGATGCCCACGTAGAGAACTCCGAATAGGACGATGAGCGGGTCTTTCCATCGGTGTGCTGAGGAGGTGCCGACAAGCACCGCCGTAACCATCACAACGAACGCACCTCCGAGCAGCAATTCCGGGAGGGGCAGTGAAATGTGCGAGCGGGCGATGGTCAGGAGAAAAACAGCCATTCCGACGCCGACGAGCACGTCATTCAAGCGGGATTGGAAGCTGAGTCGATACAGTTCGAGCAGTGCAATCGAGCCGACAGCAATGAGGAGGAGTGTGAGGGCCCATGGCGCAAGGTGGACGATGATGAGGTAGACGGTCGGAATCAGCGCCGCGGCGGTATAGAGACGCCGGATATCAAACTGTCGCGTGCGTGCAGGTGAAGTGGTCACAAATCTCGAATGGTGGACGATCGCGTCTGTAGCGAGAGGGTATCCCACAAGGATTGTTATTATGATGGTACGGTACTCAGCACCCTGCCGAATCGACGTTCCCGGCGTTGATACTCAATCAGCGCGAGGAAAAACTCTCGTCGCCGAAAATCAGGCCAGAGGGTCGGGGTAAAACACAGCTCGGTGTATGCCAACTGCCACAGGAGGAAGTTGCTGATTCTGGCCTCTCCGCTTGTTCGGATCAACAGGTCTGGGTCGGGGAGTGGATGCGTCGAGAGATACCGTTGGACCGTGTTTTCGTCGATCAGCTCGGTCTGAACGGTCCCGGCGTGGGCGTCCCTCACCAAGGCTTTCACCGCATCCACGATTTCCGCGCGTCCTCCATAGCTGAGGGCGACGGTGAGAATCAATTTCTCGAGATGGGCCGTTTCTTTCTCAGTCGTGCGAACCCAGTGTTGCGCGGAGGGCGGAAGCAGCTCGTGTCGCCCGACGGCTCGAAAGCGGACGCCCTGCTCGATCAGACTGGCTCGCTCCGTGGAGAGGTAATGTTCCAAGAGTCCCATTAAGGCGCTGATTTCTTGGGTGGGACGGTTCCAATTCTCCTGAGAAAAGGCGTAGATGGTCAGGGCATGGATCCCGAGCTCCAAGCAGAGCGTAATCATTTCCCGGACGGAGTTGATCCCTTCACGATGGCCCGCGATACGGGGGAGCCCGCGCAGCTCCGCCCAGCGCCCATTGCCGTCCATGATGACGGCCACATGCTTCGGCAAGAGGTCCGCTTCCAGCTTGGCACTCAATTCGCTTTCAGGCAGGTGGTCGAGATCTCCGGTGGGGCTGCGAGTCATAAGTGTCCTGAGCAAGCGTGATGATGGCCGCCATGAGTGGGCAGAATCGTGTGCAGAGTCTACTGACGGGAGCCTGGAAAGTCAAACGATCTCCTGGAAAATACTAAGAAATACGAGGTTTCACGGATTGTTCCATTGCGAGGTCGGAAACGAATGGGCTATACTCCCCATTCCAGTCGACTCTGAGGAAGGAGCACGAAACCTGTATGCCTGAGCCGGTTCAACTGACGACGTTCGGTGTCACAGAGATCGAGGCCCAGCAAGCGCTCGATCGAGTGAAGGTCCGAGATGTTGAGTATGCGGACCTCTATTTTGAATCGCGTACGTCCGAATCGGTCTCGATGGAAGAGGGCATCGTCAAGCGGGCGGCCAAGAGTGTGTCGCAGGGGGTTGGGGTCCGAGCCACTGCGGGGGAAAAGACGGGGTTTGCGTATTCCGATGAGTTGACAAAGCGGGATCTCGAGATTGCCGCTGATACTGCTCGGTATATCGCCAATTCTCCAAAAGGACACTCCAACGTTCCGGTGCCTACGCAGCGACGACCGACCCATGATCTCTATCCGATCGAGGGCGCGAAGGCCGAGGTCGCGACAGCCGAACGCGTGGCGCTCTTGAATGAAATTGACGCCGAAGCCAGGCGCTATGATCCCCGTATTAAGAACGTGCTGGCTTCATTTAATACGGAATATAAGGTCGTGGTGGTGGCGACCTCGGATGGGACACTCGTCAGTGATATCCAGCCGTTGTCGCGCCTACAGATCACCTGTATTGCTGAGGACGGCGAAAATCGCCAAGTGGGCAGTTTTGGCGGTGGTGGTCGGGTCGCCTTTGCCTATTATCGCGAAGACAATCGCCATTTGGGTTATGCCAGGGAAGCCGCGCGGGAAGCCATTCTGAATCTGTCCGCCGTTGATGCGCCGGCTGGAGTGATGCCGGTGGTGTTGGCCGGTGGGTGGCCCGGGATTTTGTTGCACGAAGCGATCGGCCATGGGCTTGAAGCCGACTTCAATCGAAAGAAGACTTCGGCATTTTCGAGCTTGATCGGCAAACGGGTTGCATCGGACGTCTGTACGATCGTGGATGACGGCACCATTCCCTTTCGACGGGGTTCTCTGAATATGGATGATGAAGGTACCCCGACCGGCTGTACCACGCTCATCGAGAAGGGTATCCTCCGTGGCTATATCACGGACAAGCTCAATGCACGCCTCATGGGGATTCCCTTGACTGGGAACGGACGGCGCGAGAATTATCAAAGCGTGGTGCTTCCTCGAATGACCAATACGTTCATGCTGGCTGGTGTGTCGGATCCCCACGACATCATTCGATCCGTCAAGAAGGGCCTCTATGCCGTGTCGTTTGGGGGGGGGCAGGTTGATATCACGAACGGAAAATTTGTGTTTTCCGCCAGCGAAGCCTATCTCATCGAAGATGGCCAGATTACCAAACCGGTGAAGGGGGCGACGCTGATCGGCAATGGCCCGGAAATTCTGACCAAGGTGTCGATGGTCGGGCACGATCTCAAACTCGACAACGGCATCGGTACCTGCGGGAAAGATGGTCAATCGGTGCCGGTCGGGGTAGGCCTGCCGACCATCAAGGTGGACGAAATTACCGTCGGCGGTACACAACGATAACCAGCCGACTCACACCTCATGGCGCATCTTCCAATCGGTCAGGATATGGTTGATGGATGGCCTCTGAGAACAGACCATAATGCTTGAAAAAACGACCATGCCAACTAGTGCAAACGGATATGCCCAACTGGCGGCTGATGTGCTGGCTCGGGCCAAGACCTGCGGGGCGACTGAAGCGGATATCGTCGTGGCCGACGGAGAGACCTTTTCGGTTCAGGTGCGAGTGGGGGCGGTTGACCGGCTCACCAAGGCGAGAGAGAAACGTCTCGGCTTGCGCGTCTTTATCGGGAAGCGGTCCGCCACAACGTCCACGTCCGATTTCTCCCGGGCCTCTCTCGATCGGCTCGTCGCGGACACTTGCACCTTGGCCGGCGCGGTGGTCGAAGATGATGTCTCGGGATTGCCGGAGGTCGGTCACATGGCCACGGAGCAGCCGGATCTTGATCTTTTTGATAGCACGGTGCTGGATACGGACACCCAGATCGATTGGGCGAAGCGCGGAGAGGCGGCGGCCTTTGCGACCGATCCACGGGTGACGAATTCCGAAGGTGCGGAATTCGATTCCTCATCGGGCCGCGTCGTGCTGGCGAATAGTCATGGGTTCGTGGGGTCGTATAAAAGCTCGAACTTTTCCCTCTCTGTTTCCCCGATTGCGACCGAGTCTGCGACCGGTGGCATGCAGCGGGATGCCTGGTATCAGGTCCAGCGCAAGTTTGCTCGATTGGCATCGGCTGAATCCATCGGACAGGAAGCAGCGCGTCGTGCGATTCGTCGATTGGGTGCGCGCAAGGTGGCGACGAAACGCGTGCCGGTGGTGTTCGATCAAGAGACGGCTGGGAGTCTTCTGGCGAACGTATGCAGCGCTGTCTCCGGCTACGGGCTCTATAAGCGCGCGTCGTTTCTGCTCGATCAGTTGGGCCAGACGATCGCATCTGATTTGATCACCATCTACGACGACGGCCGTATGGTCGGCGGCTTTGGGTCACGTCCATTCGATGGTGAGGGGCTGGCAACACGCAAGAATACGATCGTCGAACGAGGGGTGTTAAAGAGCTATTTGCTTGATACCTATTCCGGCAAGAAGCTGGGTTTGCCCTCGACGGGTAGCGCCTCGCGCAGTGTGGGGGAGAGTCCCTCCGTGGGGCCAACCAACTTTTATCTGGTTCCTGGTATGAAGAGTCAGCAAGAGATCATTGGCTCCATTAAAGAAGGCCTCTTTGTGACGGAGTTGATCGGGTTCGGCATCAATATGGTGACCGGCGATTACTCTCGGGGAGCCTGCGGGTTCTGGATCGAGAACGGAGAGCTGGCCTACCCGGTTGAAGAAATTACCATCGCGGGCAATCTGAAACATATGCTGAAGGATATCGACGTGGTCGGGAACGATCTGGTATTCCGAGGTCGGATTGCCAGCCCGACAGTCAAGATTTCTGAGATGATGGTGGCGGGTAATTGAGGAAGTGCTGAGCCTTGAGTGTGGAACCCAACAAGTCCAAGGAAGTCTTCAGTTTCGAATTTATGACGTAGCACTCAGCACTCGATAGTTAGCCTGGTACCCTGTGTGCGGTGGTGATTTATGACTGAATCGATTCGAGAAACGACCGTTCAGTTTCAGAGCGGCAGTGTGGGCATGAAGGCCTTCGTGGCGGCGCCGCAGACCAAGGAGAAGCGGCCGGTCATCATTGTGGTCCAGGAATGGTGGGGACTCTCCGATCACATCAAGGACATTGCGAAGCGGTATGCGTCGGAAGGCTATGTGGCGATTGTTCCGGACCTCTATTCACGCCTTGGCCACGCACTGACGACGGATGCCGGAGAGGCCGGCAAACTCATGGATAGGCTGAAACAGGAGGATGGTCTTGCTGATCTGAATGCCACGGTGGCCTATCTCAAGTCGGTCCCAGAAGTGGATACGGCCAAGATCGGTATCACCGGCTTTTGCATGGGCGGTTCCTATGCCCTCATGCTGCCTTGCGTGAATCAAGAGATTAAGGCAGCGGTGCCGTTCTATGGCCAGGTGCCGAACCCCGATACACCCATTCAGAAGCTGGCCTGTCCAGTGCTGTACTTCTATGGTGAAGACGATGGCTGGATTACGAAGGCAGACGTCCAGCGGCTGGCCGCGGCGTTGAAGAAATACAATAAGCCTGGTGAGATTAAAACCTATCCCCGCGCACCCCATGCGTTTTTCCGAGACACGGATCCATCAGTGTATCGGCCGGAGGCGGCAAGGGATGCTTGGGCCAGGACGAAGGCCTTCCTCAAGCAACATCTCGGCTAGCTCGTCCGACGCGCGAGAGAAACCAGAGAACTTTTGTTGTTCGAGAGGTGACGAGTGATGAGATTGATATGGACCGGTATTCTGTTTGCGATGACGCTCATCCCGGGCATCAGCGCTGCGGCCGAGTTTCAGCTCACCAGCCCGACCATTAAGCCGAAGCAGACCATCGGCAAGGCACATGTCTTTGACGGGTTTGGATGCACAGGCGATAATGTCTCTCCTGAGTTGCGCTGGGCGAATGCCCCGAAGGGGACCAAGAGCTTTGCCGTGACGGTGTACGACCCCGATGCGCCGACGGGCAGCGGCTGGTGGCATTGGGTGATCTTCAACATTCCTCCCGATATCACGGCCCTCGCTGCGGATGCCGGAAAACCGAGCGGTCCCGGTGCGCCCCAGGGTAGTGTGCAGAGCATGACGGATTTCGGTGAGCCTGGGTACGGCGGGCCCTGTCCACCCACCGGGCACAAGCCGCATCGATATATCTTTACGGTATATGCGCTGAAAGTAGAGCAGTTCTCGCTGAAGTCCGCGACGCCCGCGGCAATGGTCGGGTTCTATTTGAACCAGAATGCTCTGGCCAAGGCCTCGTTCACCGGTCGGTATAGCCGCAAGTAAGGACAAGCCGGATACATCCCATGCCACTTGATGCCGAACTGGGAAAGAAGATGCTGCAGCTGATCACGTCGCGCTACGACGATCGGCATTGGCGCAAACGCATCGAGAAGACCTTGAGCCTGCCGCAGTCCGGCGTGATGGATCCGATTCAGCAGCAGGTTTTCATGTATCTCAAGCTCGGGTTGAAGGCCTACAAGTCGCGCCGGGCCGATCCGGACTCCTGGATCATCGGCGGCTATGCCACGAAAGAGGTCATCAACCGCGCGAAGTTCCAACCGCAGCTCGTCGGCACCAGCATCAAGAACGAGGACGTAGCCTTTCTGGGAACGGATCCAGGCGAGGACGTGACCGAAGCCTGGTGGGACGAGATGCTGGTGCAGTGGTTCGATGTGCCGGAAGAAGAGAAACCTGCCGAAGAAAACGATGATAGTCAGCCTGCCAGTTCAGAATCTGCGTCGACCATTAAATCCAAAGCCTAGCACCTTTCCCAGCTGTTGTTTGAAGAACAACTCCTTCATAAGGCCCGCCGGTGATCACGTCATCTTGGGGCTACGGTTGGACCATGGGGAATGAGGTTTTGTACTGCAATCATCATGTTGCCAATCGATTCGCAAAAGCTCGAAAGAATGGGACCGGCCTTGCATGCAGGTCAGAATCGTCTCGGCCTTGGGTCGTCTCCCGCCTCCTCTGATATATCTACCGATAGATCTACCAATGCTCATTCGGGGAGTATTGTGAGCCATAGTCGCGACTACATCACATGGCCGTTTTAGGCGGAGTGGGTAGCTTGGTGGCCCAGCAATTCCATATGTGCCCGCTTCGGTGATTTGATATTGAGGGCTGATGCGGCAAACAGCACTCTTTACGGGCCTGCTTGCCTGTGGGTGGATAAGCCATTATAATGGCTACTAATGAGGCTAGAATGAGGTGACATATGCCACAGGTCGATGAGTTCGTTTCCGTCAGTGAAGCCAAGAATAAGTTGCTGGATTTGATCAGACGGATGAAGCACAGGCAGGAGGTTGTCGCTATTACGCGCGATGGTGTTCCTTCTGCTGTGCTGTTGAGCATGGATCAGTTTGATGGGCTTATGGAGACGATCGAGATTCTGAGCGATCAGAAGTCGATGCGTGCGCTCCGTCGATCGTTGAAGCAGGCAGAGAAGGGGCAGTGGGTGAGCCATGATACGGTATTTGGCCGCGAGAACTCGTGAAAAGCTACCGAGCTCGGTATACGCCGGAGGCAGCTGAGCGTATCCGTAAGTTCCATCCTCAAGTTAAACAGGAAATCAGAGAAGCCATTCGGGAGCTGCTGGTTTCTCCCCTTACAGGTCATACGCTCCAGTTTGAACTCGCCGGACTTCGATCCTATCGTGTTCGGACCTATCGAATTATCTACCGCATTGCTGATGACGAGTCGTGCCTAGACATCGTCTTTGTCGGTCCACGGCGAAATGTGTACGAAGAACTGAGGGCTTTACTGCTCGCAAGGGGAGAAAACTGAGTGGCCCGTGCACCATGGGCGTGAAGCAGCCAGGTTAGCCGAACAAATCCATCTGTGCCGGTTGAGGCGATTCGATGTTGAGGACTGGCGTGGCTGGAGTTGGGGCTGAGCTAGTCGGCTCAGCCGGCGTGGAGTGCCGGTCGAGAAATTCCTTCAGCTTTTTAAAATCTTCCTTCAACGTGGGGAGCAGATTGCCTTGATGGAGGGCCGCGGCTGGATGTAGCAGCGGGAAGAGCACGAAATCCTTCATGTAAAAAGCCTGCGCCTTCACTTTGGTGATGCCGACTTTTCGCTCCAACAACGTCTGAGTGGCCCAGTTGCCTAGGGTGCAGACCAGCTTCGGTTTGATTAGCTGAATCTGCTGCATCAGAAACGGTTTACAGGTCTCGACTTCGTCTTGCTCTGGGTCACGATTATTTGGCGGGCGACACTTGATGACATTGGCAATGTAGATCTGGTCACGCGAGAGTCCTGCTGAAGCCAACAAATCATTCAAGAGTTTGCCGGCTGCCCCTACGAACGGCTCACCCTTCTGATCCTCATTAAATCCTGGCGCTTCTCCGACAAACATGATGCTGGCCTGTGGATTTCCCACCCCGAAGACGACCTGGCTTCGCCCCAGCTTGGCCAGTTTGCAGCGTTCGCAATTGACGAGGGACTGAGCCAATTCTTGAAGGGGAGTAAGTACCATGGCATTAACTACAGATGTAAAACGTGAAACGTACATCGTGAAAAGCCGGAAGGCATCTTATAGGAGGGGGACTGGGGTGAAGTCAACGCTGAAAAACGAATGAAACAATCGATTATTCGACTCGGTAGCCTTTTGAGGTAAGGCAGGTGTCTCGCATGGCGTTGATGGTGGTCATGCTATGCAATGCGCGGGCTTGATCGGCGGGACTCATGGGACCGGGGCTAAATGGAAAGGGAGAACTTTGGCTGTAGAAGAAGGGGTCGTTTGCTAACCTCGCCTTGATCTCGCAGTCACGATAGTCTCGCTCCACGTCATAGCGACTGTATCCAGTCGGATGACGTCCGCGTTCGTAAGGACTTTGTGCGCAACCGGAAGTGAATGTCACCAGCACCAATCCAAGAAGTGTGATCCATGAGATCATGGCTTACTCGTACCATCCAAGCCATCTGAGGTCAAGGTCGGTACCCGGCGATGATGTCGGCGCAGCGGCGGGCGCTGACAAGCGCACTTTCCACATTAGCTGGCCACCCGGTATCGGTCCAGGCTCCGGCGACGAGCAAGTTTGGCAGGGGGCTCTGCTGGAGCGGTCTGAGTCTTGCTGCCCCTGGTGCGAGCAGCAGTGCCGCGTAACTTTCTCGAGAGATTTGTCGAGATGTGATGTCGCTCCTGGAAATCTCGGGAAACACTCTGCCCATCTCGGCTTGTGCCGCCTCGATCATCTGATCCTCGCCCAATCCCATCAGCGAGGTCTCCGTCCCTGTCAGTCGAACGACGATCTCATGTGGGCCAACGGGAGTGCTCGTGAGGTAATTGAACGGTTTGCCGGCTAATAGGAGCAGTCGAGGTGGTGGGCTGATTGTTTGTGTGACGGTCAGTTGGACCATGATTTCACTGAGGCTTTGGAGTTCCGTCAAATGGGCAAAGTAGGCATAGCGGGTGAGAAACCGTTCTGGCAGCAGGCGGAGGAGGTATTGGTACGACAGTGCACTGATGTACCAACCGGCCTGCAGGGTTGTCCCGTCATGGAGTCGTATGTCCTGGATTCCATCGTGCCGAAACCGGATGTGCGGCGGCTGGGCAAGTGGAATGAATCGGACGTGGTTTCGGAGAATCTCCTTCATAGGAGTGAGAAAGCGCTGGGCAATGGTTCCGGATCGGTGAGTGAGCCTGGCGTCTGACGCATCACTGAGGAACACGGTTGACAGGATCTGGACGAAGGTTGCGGCGGACAGACGGGCCAGTGCGTTGCCGGTCAACCACTGAGCAAGCGGGGCCCAAGTCCGTTCTCTGGCTTCCGCACTCTGGCCGGTGGCAGTGAGCCACTCATCGGCTGTGCGATTCTCGAGATCTGCCGGAAGGGTTTCGGCCTGTTCCCAAATCTGTTCGACATGCGAGAACAGTCTCCAACGGTCCTGCCAGGACAAGCCCTGGAAACTGAAAAAACTCATCATCCACTGAAAGGCACCCGGGAGACGGGCGGACTGATAGGGCACGGTCTTCCCCGTGGGAAGTCGAAATTCGAGCGGAATGGGCTGGTCGGAGATCGAGCGTTGTCCTTGGTCGAAGGTCTTGAGTACCTGCGTGGTCTCCTGATGGCAGCCAAGGGTGATCGATGCGGGATCGGACGCATTGGCCTGGAATCCATCGGGCCAGTCGGCGTACTCGAGGAGGGTGACCTGGTAGCCCTGTTGGTGGAGTTGATAGGCGGTTGCGAGGCCCGCAAGTCCGGCACCCACAATCAGCACGCTGTGAGAGGGGGGGGCAGTCACGAGAATCGCGAGCGGAGCCACACGCCTAAGGCGATCAGCACACGCTGAGTGGTGGTGAGGCTGATCCGTGGTCCGAATACCTGATAATTCGACCGTTCGATCCGTTCCAGAATCCGTCTATAGATTCCGCGCATGATTTCCGCCACCGTGAGCGCGCGTCGTTCACTCGGGGAGAGTCCGGCAAGGGCGGCTTCGGCTCGCTTATAGTAGTGATGAGCCTGTGACGCTTCGTATTCCATCAAGACCCGGAATTCAGGGGAATAGCTCTGGTTGAGCATCGCCTTCTCTGGATAGTTCCATTTTCGCAGGTCGTCCAAGGGGAGGTAGATGCGTCCCGCTGCCGCATCGGCTCCCACATCACGCAAGATGTTCGTCAGCTGGAATGCCATGCCCAGGGCAACCGCATAGTCTTGCGCGCGTGCGGACGTGACGCCAAAGACATGGAGACAGATGAGCCCGACGACGGACGCCACACGATAGCAATAGAGCGAGAGCTCATCGAACGTGACATAGCGGTTGTTGAAGAGATCCATCTCGACGCCCTTGATCAGCTCCTCAAAGTATGCTTTGGGAATGTTCAATGCTTTCACATGGTGTGCGAGGCTCACCATGATAGGGGTCGTCGGAGTCCCCGAATACACGGCGTCCAGTTCTTCGCGCCAGCGCTTCAACTCGTCCTTGGGATTGCTGCCGGCGGCCGGTTCATCGACGGCACTGTCCACAGCCTTGCAGAAGGCATAGACCGTGTACATGGCGTCGCGTTTGGCTTTGGGAAGAAACAGGAACGAATAGTAGAAATTGCTGCCGCTTTTCTTGGTGTAGGTCGTGCAATACGCTTGAGCGTCCGAGGCCTTCATGGCGCGCTGTCTCCAGCCAGTAAGGATGTGTCTAGTTTGACCGCCTGAGAGCGATTGAGCGGGTGCTCTTGGTTCGGGTGGAGAATGGCGGCCAGGAGCTCCACCCCGTCGATGAGTCGAGGGCCGGGGCGGCTGAAGTAGGAGTTGGCATCCACGATATAGATGTTCGACCAGGATGTCCGTGCCCGTTGCCATGCTGCTTGAACAGGGCCAACCTGCCGGAGTTCGTGGAGCGTTCGATCAACCGAGTACCCACAGGGCATCACGATCACCACATCAGGCCGTGCTGCGGCCACCTCGTCCCAGGTCGTCTGATACGAGGGAGTGTCCTTGGATCCCAGGACGTTGTGGCCTCCAGCCCAGTCTATCATTTCCGGAACCCAATGACCGGCGACATACAGAGGATCAAGCCATTCAAGGCACACGACCCGCGGGCGGACACTCACGTTCTCTGTCCGGTGTCGAACTCTGTCTAGTCGATCCTGGAGATCGGCGGCAAGGGCTTTTCCTTTCGGAACCGCACCAACGGCCCTGGCAATCCGTTCGATGTCATGAATCATGTCCTGTAAGGTCGTTGGGCTGAGGGTCAGCATCTCTGGTCGGTATTGAAACGCGTGCATGGCCCTGGTGAGTTGGTCTGGCGTCACGGAGCAGACGTGACAAAGGTCCTGTGTCAGGATGAGATCAGGGCGAGCGTGACGAAAGGCCTCCTCCTTCAAGCGATAGAGTTGTTGTCCCGTTGTGACCAGTTCTTTGACTCGTTGGTCGATCGCATTGCTTGTGGTGTGCTCTGCCTCGACCAGCGGTTCGATCATAACAGGAACCTGGCGAATCGATGGAGGAAAGTCACATTCATGGCTGATACCGACCAGTTGGTGTTCCAAACCGAGTGCGGCGATCACCTCTGTGGCACCTGGGATCAGTGAGCAGATTCTCATGGTTGTCTCGAACCTAGGCCTGCCACAATCGGGTGCGCAGCTCGTCCAAGCGTGTGTCGCTCAAGTTTAGGCTGATGGCATCGGCTTCGTGAAGATCTTGCACGGTATGGGTATTGGCGACAGCTAAGACCCGCATGCCGGCGGCCTTTGCAGCCCGGATACCTGGCCGGGAATCTTCGATGACTAAGCATGAGCCGGCCGGAATCGCACTCATCGACTGACGGCGGTTCAATCCAGCCAGGGCCTGAAGAAACGGTTCCGGATGGGGTTTGCCATTTGCGACATCTTCGGCGCTTGTGATGTGAGCAAATGCCTTGCGGATGCCGATCTGTTCGAGCACCAGTTCTATCTCCGGTCGGAGGGCGCCAGACGCAATGGCAAGCGGATAGGCGGCCGCTGCTTCTTCGATGAATGTTTTCACACCGGGGAAGATGACGAGGTGCTCCTTCATCGAGGCCATGTAGGCGACAGCCTTCTTGGCCATCAGGTCCTCGACCAGTGAACTTGCAATTGGACGGTGATTGACTCGAAGTGCTTCCAGGATGCATCCACGATCATCGAATCCCAAATAGTCGGTGTAATAATCCTTCTCGGTCAAGGTGATCCGGATCTCCGCCAGTGTCCGGCGGAGGCCCTCAAAGTGAAGAGGCTCGGTGTCGGCGATGACACCGTCAAAATCAAAGATTACAGCGCGCATGAGCTCCTACCGGTTGTGATGTCGTGCTTGCCAATGTGGACGGGCGGCATTATAGCACAGCAAGAGGGTAGTGGTAGGATTACCTACCCTCTTGTGGGAGATGGACCGTGGACGATCAGGGCTTCAGTTTGAGCTGCTTTTCCGTCAGCCACCCCTTCGTGCCGAAGTCGGAGCGAACGGAGTAGACCCAGCCATTTTGCTGCAGGTCGCCATCGAGAATCGTGAGCACGGTGCCTGGGGGAATGGCCGGCCCTGGCTTCGTCCCTTCAGCGTCTTGACTGAGCTGCACTTTCTGAGCGGGCGCGGCTGGATTCGGTGCGACACTGACCCGCTGTCCCTCACTAAAGAGTGGCGTCGGAGTTGCGACAACCGGAGGGGCCGGAGTCGGCGCCGGAATCGAGGACGACGTTGGTGGCGCCGGTGCTGGAGTCGAAGCCGTCGGCACCGGTGGTGCAGGGACTGGAGCCGGAGCTGCTGCTTGCGGTGTCTCAACCGGCGTGACCGCAGGGGCCGGTGGTGGCGCCACGGCCTTTGGCGCTGTTGGTGGAGAGACTGGGACTGGAACTGGGGGCGCCGGCTTTCGAGCGATCGGTGTTTGAGGTTGCTCGGCTGGGGCGTCGCCGAGGAGCGGGCCAAGGTATTCGGTGATCAGGTCCGGCTCCATCGCAAGATAGGCGCCGCCACCGAGCAGGAGGATCAAGATGACCACGATGAGCGGGCGCTTATTTGACGGCTTGGGCGGCTTGACCGGTGACGGTGATCGAACGGTGGTCGTCTGCTCCAACTCCTCTTCGGTGAATTCTAAATCCGGTTCAGGTTGACGCGCGAAGAACAGGTTCCACATGAGAGGATTCTCGGCGAACGACGGACCTCCAGCAGTAGCAAACATCGAGCACCTCCCTCTAGCAGACGGCATCGTAATCTCTCGAAAAGTACTTATCATCTGGCGCGTAGACTGTCAATTTTGTGTGAAGATTCAGCCGTATCCGATCAGCAGGATTGCACGTGGGAGCACGAGAGCACCTGATGGGCTCGGCTCCCGGCCCGATAGACGGTCAGGCCTTTGCAGCCCAGTTCATGGGCCAGCACGAAGGCGGCGGCTACATCCGCGGTCGTCGCAGAAGGAGGCAGATTGATCGTTTTGGACACGCCGCTGTCACTGTGTCGTTGAAAGACGGCCTGCATCCGAACATGATGCGCCGGAGCGATATCGTGGGCGGTTACAAACAGCCGACGAAGATCGTCAGGGATCTGGGACAGGTGTTGAATCGATTCATGCCGGCCGATCTCTTCCCGTAACTCGCTGAGGGGAAGGTGTCGGGCTCGAGCTTGTCGAAGGAACTCCGGGTGAAGGCGCTGGAGCCGAACGCCTTCCATGATCGTATGGGAGACACTGATTCCGTAGAGCGGTTCAATTCCGGCCGAGCAATCCGCCAGAATGCTAATGCTCCCCGTCGGTGCGATGGTCGTGACCGTCGCATTTCGCCGGGGAAGGCTTTCAGCCTCCAACCGACTGCCTTTGTACGCTGGAAAATGGCCTCGCTCCAGTGCCAGCTGACGCGAGGCTTCGTGGGCTTGTTGCCGAACAAATCCCATCAACTGATCCGCAATGTGCAAGGCCTCGTCGGTATCGTAGGGGATCCCTAGCCGAATCAGAAGATCGGCGAACCCCATGATACCCAGCCCGATTTTTCTGGTGCGTTTCGTCCGGGTCTCGATCGAGGGCAATAGGAAGCGGGTTCGATCAAGTACATTGTCGAGGAAGCGAATCGCCAGCGGAATGATGTCTCCGAGTCGTTCGTAGTCGATGCAGCGTGTGCCTCGATGCGTGGTCAGACATCGGGCGACATTGATCGCCCCGAGCGTACATGATTCATAGGCCAATAGCGGTTGTTCCCCGCACGGGTTTGTGGCTTCGATCGTGCCCAGGTGAGGCGTCGGGTTCGCTCTGTTGATGGTATCGAGGAAGAGGACACCGGGCTCACCTGATTGCCAGGCTGCTTCGACCAGCCGATCGAAGACCATCTTGGCGGGGAGGCGTCGGATGGGTGTGGCGCTCCGTGGGTTGATGAGCGCATAGGACCGATTCTGTGTAACGGCCTTCATAAATCGGTCGGTGAGCCCCACGGACAGATTGAAATTTGCCATTTCATGCGGCTGGAGTTTCAACGCGATGAAATCCAAAATGTCGGGATGGTCGACTCTCAGGATCCCCATATTGGCGCCTCGTCTGGTGCCGCCCTGCTTGATGACATCGGTCGATAGATTGAATAGGCGCATGAACGAGATGGGACCTGATGCGAGTCCATTGGTGGTGGCGACTCGGTCGGCATGAGGCCGGATATGATTGAACGAAAACCCGGTTCCTCCGCCGGATTGATGAATGAGAGCCTGATGCTTCACGGCGTCGAAGATTGATTCCAGGGAATCCTCTATCGGCAGCACGAAGCAAGCCGAGAGCTGCTGAAGAGGACGTCCGGCGTTCATGAGGGTCGGTGAATTTGGGAGAAATGTCAGCGACGCCAGAACCTCGTAGAATTGGCGGGCCAGCCGGCGTCTGTGCACAGGCGGTTCGATCGAGGCGATATCATCGGCGACGCGATGAAAGAGCGCGGTGGGGGATTCGATGGCGACGCCCCGTTCGTTCTTAGCCAAGTAACGCTGGCGTAGAACCGTCAGTGCATTGGGAGACAGTCGCGGTGTGTGGTTCCTAATGCCCATGGGGAGACCGTCTCAATTATAGCTCTTTCCTGGATGTTGGAACATTGCACGCGAGACTGAATGGACTGGGCCTCTTGCATGTGGCTCGCACCGGAAGGCAGAATGCGACGGTTGATCATCATGAAATCCTATCGCGAAGAACTCTGGTTTGAGACGAAGACCAGGCGGGCCTACATCAATATCACACCGCAGATTGAAGTCTTGATCCACAAGAGCGGGGTACGGGAAGGGCTGGTGTTGGTAAACGCCATGCATATTACGGCGAGTGTGTATATCAATGACGATGAGCCGGGCCTCCTACGGGACTATGATGATTTTCTTGAGCGGCTTGCCCCGCATGAGGCGCGCTATCGGCACAATGACACCGGTGAAGACAATGGGGATGCGCACCTCAAACGGCAGGTGATGGGGCGTGAAGTGGTCGTCGCGATTACAGATGGTCGCCTTGATTTTGGCCCCTGGGAGCAAATTTTTTACGGGGAGTTCGACGGGTGTCGGCGCAAGCGTGTGCTCGTCAAAATTATCGGCGAGTAAGAGCAGATTCTGCGCGTGGGGGCCGTCATGGTGCCGGCAATGCGGTTCGCGCTTGCGTGGGGTGTAAAAGTTTGGCAACATGCAGCATAAGTTATCGGGCCATCGGTCTTGGCTCGCATCATAAGGAACAGCAATGCTAGCCTGGTCTCGTCCAGACCCGCTGACACGTGATCTGATCCATCTCATCAACGCCCGCCGTCATGAGCATGGGGATGCCGATGACGCCATCGATACGCTGCAGGCATTTCTCGAGCAGGGGCGTGAGCATGATCTGTTGACCGTCCTGGCCGCGCTCGATGAAGAAATGGCCGAGTGGCTGTTTGATCTGGTTGCCGAGGCGAGTTGTACGCTGCTCTTGGACGGGCCGCATGATGAAAAACCGACCTACGCCACGATGGCCGCGCTGGCGCTTCCACTCCAGGCGAATTTGACCTCTCCGCTGAAACTGAAGATCGATCCGATCGCGACCGCCGATTTGCTGCACAAACATCTGGAGCTTCCTCCAGGTACGGTCGTTCGTGTTGAATCGCGATTGTTGACCGATGCCACCTTGGAAATGCTGAACCTCCAGCTATTCCATGACCACCTTGTGACGGTGGCAGACTCACGACGCGTACAGTCCGTCGCCGCTCGGTTGCTTCCGCCGGTTGAGAATACCGCCTTTCTCTTGTTTGAGATGATGGGAGCGCCGGATCCTGGATTGCCGGACTCGTGGGAAGATCATCAGCGTCGGGAGATTCTCGAGGGACTCGTCAAGCAATGTCCCGAGGTCGCGTGCGCGCCCGACATGATTGAGGCGCCGGTGTATGCCGCCTATGCGATGTTTGATGCACAAAATGCCGTGCGGCTTCACCATCTGGCTGATGAGACGGCTGCCGTGTGGCGAGAGTTGGATCCGCTCGTCCGGTCTCGCACCATCGTCCATCTTCACACCCAATGTGGGAATGGAGTCTATATGCCGGTCTGGACCGACCTGTTCGATCCGGAACTTCCCGAAGAGCATGGTCCGGTCTGGACCTCACCGGACGTCTGGGTGTTCACGGCGGATCTGCCGATTGAATGGCCAGGCGAAATGCTGACCAACCGTCTCTTGGCCGAAGGCTGTACCAGGTTTGAGAATCATATCGTAGAAGCTCCAGAGAACTAACCTCACCCGCCCAGTTCAGCTTCCCGATATTTCTTCAGTTGGTGTCACTCCATGCGAAGGCTCTGCGCAAAACACCTGTTTCGGTGATTTTCCGGCGGCTTTATTTTATTCTCACCTCGATGATGCAGCCAAAACAGACGGAGCAATCTGCACGGACCATTGCAAGTCTCGTGACAGGAGGTGGGTTGATCCTTGTCTGGGTGATTGTGTGGGCCAATCTTCCTTCGAAGGAAGACCTCTTGTCTGCTCTCTCGACAACGTCGTCCGCAGAAAGGCCTCGCCAAGCTGAACTTGATCTGACGATCCCCGGCGTTCTACGCCAGTCTGTCCGGGGAATGACGGGAACGGGCGAATCGTCACGTGGTACGGCGATTAGTGGCGAGGCTGCCCTGCAAGACAGCCGTGCGAGGCAAATTGCGGAGGTGCGGTGCGATGCACAAGTCCAGGAGCTTTGCCCAGACACACTCATCGGGGACGAGAGGCGACACTGTGTGATGCAGCGCATGCGACAGTTTGCCCAACCTTGTCAGCAAATCGTCCGACAACGCATGGTGCGTTGGAAAACTGCTGATGGGTATCGGGTTGCTTGTGCAGCCGATGCCAAACGAGTGTGTCCGGCCATGGAGCTTGGGGAGGGACGCATTCTTGCGTGTTTACAAGGACACGAACAAGATCTCTCTGACGCCTGCTATCAAACCCTGCCGAAAGGGCGGCTTCACTTTAGAAACTGAAGAACTCCGTCCTGCGGGTTATTCTGACCTAAACGCTGACTTTCACGATACCGAGAGTTCATGGACTTCATTGTTATGCGGCCAGTCCCTCGCTGCAACTGCGGAGTGCTGTGGCGAACTCGTTGGCGCGGCGGTAGCGTTGGGCCGGGTCTTTCTGTAAGGCACGATCAAGGACGGTTTTGACCGTGGGTGGCAGATCGGGCCTGAACGCTTTCAAGCTGGGATGGGGCGTCTGGGCGATCGCAAACAGGAGTGCGGAGACGTTGTCTGCCATGAACGGGGGACGGCCGGCCAGCAGTTCGAACATGACGACGGCGAGTGAGAATATATCAGAGCGTCCATCCACCTTCTTTCCTGCGATCTGTTCTGGAGACATGTAGCTCGGTGTTCCCATCACGATATTCGGCTGAGTCTTTGTGGACATGGCCATCTTGGCGATGCCGAAGTCCATGATCTTGATGACCTGGGTCTTGGTCACCATGATGTTGGCCGGTTTGATGTCGCGATGGACCACGCCTTGTTGGTGGGCATAGTCCATCGCTTCCGCGACGGTGGCGATGCTTGAGATCACCTTGTCGAACGGCAGAAGCTTTGGTTTCCGTGACCAGTCCTTGAGTGTTGTCCCTTCGAGCAGTTCCATCGCGATGTATCCAAGGTCTCCTTCCTCACCCGCGTCGAAAATCGTGACAATGTTTGGGTGTGACAACCGTCCTGTGGATTCAGCTTCTCGAAAGAACCGTGTCTTTACGTCCTGGAGTTTGTCGGGATCGTCGGTTTCGTCGAGCCGCATGGTCTTGATGGCCACGAACCGATGGATGGTCGGATCCTTTCCGAGATACACCACACCCATCGCCCCGCGTCCCAACTCCTTCAAGACCCGATAGCGACCAAGAGTGGAAGGTGTGCCGGTCTGCGGGGTGGAGTGACGAGGTGAGGTGTTCCTGTCACGTTCGTCAGCCTCTTCTTGTTGGGCCCCATCCGTTTCTGTGAGGGATGTCGTACGGCGAGCCGCTTGAGCGGGTTTCGCAAAGAATTGGTGGAGCTCAGTGAAGTTCAATAGCCAGGTTGTCGTAATCCAGAGGCCGGCTACTATCAGGACTGCTGTGTGTGTGATGGCATAGCGTGCAGTTCCAAAGCCATCGATCAGGGAGAGTCCAAGGACTCGAAGGGTTTTATCTATCGTAATCACGACGAGGAGGGTTGTGACGGGACTGATCATCCGTTTGAGGAACGAATAGCCTTGTCCGTCCTCTGGCATCGTACGAACGATGTGAATCGAAACTATACAGAGGATCACCAACCCGACGGCCTCGGTGATGAGGTGCACGGTTTGGGAACCACTCAGACCGAAGAGGGTGAGCGGAAATGATTGGGCTGCGGGGAGTTTGCTGAACAGGGGGCCAACTACCAGAACCGCGCAGGCCACCAGAAGATACTGTAGGGTCCAACGTGAGGGGTTGCTCATAGCGGGCATGTTGAGAAGACAGGCAGAGTCTAGCGGATCTGAGAGGGGAGTCAATGGATAGGAGAAATCATGCCATGTCTACGACGCTAGATTTGTCCGACCGCCGCCTTCATCTTGGGAAGCAGTGAGGTGGGGACATGCAGCGTGCCTTTGCCGATCCCCACCTCAATATCGGGTTTCGTGAGACCATGGAAGTCGCTTCCCCCGGTGACCAACAGGCCGAGCTGCTGGGCAAGGCTGAGATACTCACGTGTTTGCCGACTGGCATGGGTGCTGTAGTAGACCTCTACGCCGTCGAGTCCGGCGGTCTTGAGCTCTCGAAGCAGCTCGACTAACGAGCGATCAGCGAGTTTGACCCAGGTCGGATGGGCCAAGACGGCAAGCCCTCTCGCGGCTTTGATCCACTGAATGGCTTCGGCCGAAGTCGGAAGATCGCGAGGGACGTAGGCAGGCTTTCCGTTGGCCAGAAAACGATCGAAGGCTTCCTTCGCCGACGAGACCACCTGTTTATCCATCAATGCGCGAGCGATGTGGGGTCTTCCCACCGAGTCGCTGCCCGCGAGGGTCCTGACTTCGTCATAGGTGATGTCAATCCCGAGTGCTTGGAGCCGTTCAACGATCTGTGGATTGCGCCGATGCCGACTCTCTCGCAAGGTCGTGAATCGTTCGTTTAAGATAGGATCTTGCCAGTCAAGAAAGTAGCCAAGGATGTGCAGCTCTGATTGGCCCATGATCGAGCTGATCTCGACGCCTGGGATCACTTCAATCCCATAGTGCTCCCCCGCCGTAGTCGCCTCGGCGACACCTGTCATGATGTCATGATCCGTGATGGCAAGAGTGGTCACTCCTGCCTGGTGTGCCAGGTCGAGGACCTCTGTCGGTGTACAGCTCCCGTCAGAGTGGGTGGTATGGAGGTGAAGGTCCAAGCGGCTCATGCTGAAGCTCCAGGCGTGAAGGGTTTTTGTGCCACCAGTTGGGCGGTATAGGCCGATTCTCCATCTCGAGCCCCTTCGTGCAGCCCCTCATCATAATGGAGGACGCGGAGCCCGGAGGTCAGGGTTAAGAGTTCCCCATGTCCCAAACAGAATTCCCGACGCCGTGGGTGTTGATAGTGGAGGTGATGATCGATGAGAAAGGTTTCGTAGACCAACACGCCGCCAGGCTTCAACGCATGAATGAGTGGCGGAAAGATCGGTCTGGCCAGATACAAGAAGACGAGAATGGCGTCGTACCGGTCTTTCCCGAGAGTCGGCGGAGGCGGTGATTCCAAGTTGAGTGCTTGTATTGTGATGTCGGCCAGGTGCCTAGAGCGAGCGTCGGTCATCAGCTGCGCAAGGGCTTGTTCATCGCGGTCGATGGCCTCCACCTGGTAACCCAGCGATGAGAGAAATAACGTGTGTCGTCCTCTTCCTGCGGCTACGTCGAGGACCGTTCCCTTTGGCAGGCGATGCAGCTGCTGCACAAGAAATCGCGCCGGGCGGGGATCTGCGCGGAGGATTGTCTGGGCGACCCTGGTCCGCTCACAGGTGATGCCGACGGATGTCGTGATGTGAACGATCGGCGGATGCAATTTGCGTAACCAGATTTTGATCCGATCAACAGGGAACTCCGAAAAGATGACAACAAACAGCTGTTCGACGATGGACTCCAGGAGCTGCGCCTCTCGACTTGTTCCGATTTCGACGACGCGGCGGGCTACGGTTGCATAGTCGATGGTGTAGCGTAAGTCGTCAGAGAGCCCGGCGTGATCCATCCGGCAATCCAGCTCCAGATCAACGGCGAGGGGTTGCAGACGCGCACGTTCTTCGACTGTCACGCCGCAACGAGCACGAAACTCCAATCGCTCGATGCGGATCTGGTCGGGCATGAGAGCATTGTCGAAGATCATCTTTTGACCTGTCAAGCCAGGAAGAGGGAAATCCAGAGGGGGCTGTCAGTGGCGATGGTGGATGTGGGCGGCTTGGTTAGACAAAGTAGCGGCTGGTATCGATCTTATATTCGGTGGTATCGACCAATCGGATGATACTGTGACGATGGTTGCCCGCCTCGTCTTCTTCGGTGAGATCCAGCTCTGGTCCGTTCTCGATTGGCGCGCCGTGCCGATCGGTGATCACTTTGACCAGCGGGCGTTCCGCATTGGCTTTGTTGACGGCTGGTTTGAGGACCACGGCCAGCTCGTCGGTGTCCAACAGGACCAGGCTGCCGATTGGAACGATGCCGACACAGTTGACGAAGAGCTTAAGAAGGGTGGGGTCAAAGCTCTTTCCGGACTTTGAGAACATGATGTTCAGCACTTTTGATGGAGACATCGGCTCTCGTCGATAGACGCGTGACGAGGTCATCGCGTCATAGCAATCCGCAATCATCAGGATGCGGCCGGTTAGCGAGAGCTTCCATGGGGTCTTCAATCTGGGATAGCCGGAATAGTCGAGGTTCATATGGTGCTCGAATGACGCGGCAACCATGCGTGCCGGGAGGCTAGTCACGCCACGAATTTGTGTGAGACTCAAGACACCTTCGGTCGGATGATTGCGCATCATGGTCCACTCATCTTCCGTGAATTCGCCGGGCTTGTTCAGAACCTCCAGTGGAATGCTGGCCTTGCCCATGTCATGAAACAGCGCGGCTAATCCGAGGTCGGCCAGTTCGATCTTGGGAAAGCCAGCTCGATTAGCGAGTGCGAGCGAGAGGAGGGAAACGTTGACGGAATGGTTGTGGGTATATTGGTCGTGACACCGGAGCGTCGTCAGGCCGAGCACCGTCGCTTCATCCTGCATCATGAGGTCCACGATGTTTTGGATGGCTCGCTTGGCTTGCTTGAAGTTTAACGTGCCGCCTGCCCGTGCTGATTGGGTGAGGTGTCCGACTTCGTTGGCAGCCTTTCCGTATGCAACCTTCGATTTGGCTTTCTGACGGGCCTTTGCCCCTTGGTCAGGTCCCAGAGTCTGATCTGAAGGGGTCTCGTTTTTGAGTGCCAGTTCCTGACGATCTTGTAGTTGGATGGTAGAGATGTTCAGCGCCTTGAGTTCCTGGCGAAAGTCCTGGAGCGATTTCGTGGCAGGATCGAGTGTGACGAACAGGTAGGCGAGCTCCCGAAGGTCGTTGGAGGATGTGGAGGATGTAAAGGTGAGCCCACCGATCTTCCAGGTGGTCATCGTATCGATGATACTGGAGGCGATCAGCATTTGCTGGGCATTGATCTTGAGGTGGCGTTGACCAAGAAAGAGAAAATCGTTCTGAATTCGCACAGTGACGGGTTGATCGTGGGCCAGGGTTTGAATCAGTGTCAGCATGGTCTCAACGGGTTTGTCGAGTGCCGCATTCGTTCTCCCATGGATGCGAGAGGTCTTGATGAGCGTGTTCAGCTGTGTGATGAGCTGGAACCCCAGCATAGCCAGTTGTTGATCAAGAATGTCGCCGGCTTCGGACCCTTGCCCGATTTTCTGGGCGAGGGATTTTTCATGAGTTAGAAGTGGTTCGGTCTGGCCAGTGCTCACCTTCGTCGTTGGCAGTGCGACCTTAGGGACTGTCATGCTGTTTCTCCATCCGTCGCTTTGGTGGCCGAGGGTTGTTGCTGCTGGCGCTTGAGGGCTTGCGTCAGAGCCACGCTGCACGCTTGGCGAACGGCTGCATTTCCCTTTTTCGAGCCCCGTTCCAACGCCGATATCGCCACGGGCGTGGCAAGCTTCCCGAGCGTCTCTGCCGCAAGCACCGCGAGTTCTTCCCTTTTCCTACGGTTGGTCCAGGTCCAGGTTGTCATGAGTTCCTGCCAGTAGGGCACGGCTTCATCTCCACACGACATCCGCATGGCTTGGAACACGGCTCGGCGTTCGCTGATGGGCCGGTCCATAAAGCCATCCTCAAGGACAAGCGGAGACCATTGCGTGAAGGGGACCGTGTATTGGCCGGATATGAGAAGTTTGAGTGCCGCAAAGCGAACGCTCTCGTCCGTGTCACTGGTCAAGGGCACCAGTTTCACTCCGGATCCGTTCGGGCGGAGCTGGCCGATTGCGCGCACGACGTCGCGTCGGACCTGTGCGTCTGGATAGCGGATTAACTTTTCAATCGACTCTACGAATCTGGGAGTATTCCATTTGAGGAGGATGGAAAGAAGATTGCGGACATAGGCCGGTCGACGATCCATGAGTCCCCGCACCACAGCATCCGGTTTATCTTTCGCCAAGAGGGTGAGGACTTCGACAACAATGGCCTGGTGCGCCGGGGAGGTGAGGTTTGCCAGCAGCGTGCAGAGACCAGGCACGGCATCCGGCGTCATTAGGAGCAGGATAGTCGACAGACCTTCAACGTTGGCATCCGGACTTCGATTCAAATAGCTTTCGATGGTCTTGATGCGTTCGGTGCGCCCGAGCCCATTCAGGATAGAGGCGAGCTGCTGCTGATGTTCCTCGGTGAGGTCGGGCCTGACGGCATCGCTTTCATGCAGGAGACTCACCACATGCTCCAACACCGTCCATTTCCCCTCGCGGAGGAGGGATTCGACAACGGCGCCCCAGATGCTGAGCAGTTTTGTCAGGAGAGTCGAGGATTGTTCAGAGGAGAGAATGGCGGTCAGCGCATCGAGAATGTATGCCAGAGAGTCTCGGCGCCTCTCGGCCTCAATTTCTTCGGCTAATGCCGTGAGTTCTTCCTCAGTGACTTCGTAACCGAGGTGCCCTGCTTGAAGATGACGGTCCTGCGTGCTGCCGCTCTTTTCAGAGCCGCTGGTGGTCTTGTCCTCAGATGCTTGCTTGCTGCGAGTTTTTTCACGATCAATGAGATCGCGAAGTGTTGAGTCAGAAAAGCTTTGGGTACTGTCGAGCCGAACGAATTCCCCTTGACCGACCGAGGCACTGGCCACTTCTTCCGCCGTCACGATGGAAATGGTCGAGAGGTTCTTTCCCCAGATCCGTGTGACGATGTCATCATCGTCGTTGGTCGGGTCGAGTCCTCCCCACAAGGAGTCCAGAAAGAATCCAACATCTTCTTGCGTCAGACCCTGATGAAGGGATAATTCCCGGATGCCGTCCGCGTACAGCTTAAACGCCATACTTTCCCCGCCACCGTTTTGCTCCTCCTGATAGACCACAGACTCTTTGTACAGGAGGGCAGTGCGCTGGACCAGGAAGGACAGCTTGTCATAGGTTGCCAGGTGGGTGCTGAGCTCTTCGAAGAATTGCTGCGAAAATTTTTGTGCGACCGGGTTGGCGGAACCGTACGTTCGATTGGACTTTGCAGTTTTGTCCAGCAACTTCAGGACACGTTTGATTGAGGCGACTTCCGGATCTTCCGCGCCTCGTGCTGGGACGGCCGCCGCAAGCATCTCCTGCGCCGACGTGACGTTCGTGGACATAAGGGTAAGACCTACCGAGAGATCAAGTATTCGTCAAGAAAATCACTATTCTTTGCCTACCTATGGAGGAAACCACATCTGTACAGCTTAGAGGAAATGCACAGGGGGTGTCCTCCGAAGCTGTGGTGAAGGAAAGCACGCGTCGGCGGGTGCCGCCGAGGGCATAAAAGGGATCCAGGGCTGTCATGTCGTGAGGCCTCACGGTCTGGTGGTCTGAAGCGATGCAGTGCGAACGGCTTGTCTGACATCCGGGGCGGCGGTAGAATCGATCTGCACCATGAGTCGACCACTTCTCGTGATCTGTTTTGGGGATAGCCTGACGGCAGGATTTCAATCTCCGACAAGGGAGAATCCAACCGGACGGGATACTCCATACGGGCAATTCCTCCAGTCCTATCTGGGCTCTGCGGTTGAAGTTCACACCAGCGGAATCTGCGGTGAACTGACAGGAGAAATGGTGATCCGATTTCAGCGTGATGTGCTTGAGCGCCACCCGGCCTATGTGCCGATCCTGGGCGGCACGAACGATCTTGGATGGAATGCCTCACCACCAGAAATTATGCGCAATCTCATCACGATGTATGAGCGGACCCTCACGTCCGGTGTAGTGCCGATTCCGGTGACGGTCCCATCGATTCGAGTGGAAGATGCGGCTGGGAGCCAAGAGGGACAGGACTGGGTGCAGGAGCATGTGGCTCGTCGACGTCAGTTGAACCGGCTGATCCATGCCTATGCCGATTCTAAACAGCTTGCCCACGTCGATTTGTTCGCTGCAACGGCAGAGCCTGAGAGCGGCCAACTGGAGGCGGGCTACTCAAACGATGGCATTCATCTGACCACCGAGGGCTATCGGGTATTTGCTGAGCAGGTCGCTCATATTCTGAGGCCATTGGTCGCGAGAACCTCTCGATCGTGAACTCCGAACTGCAAGCCATCACCGATCGAGCGTTCGATCACGTCGTCGAGGCCAGCTCCGTTCCGGTGTTGGTGGAGTTTTGGAAACCAGGTTGCGGCCATTGCCGTGTGCTGATGAAAGAGCTCGAGCAGCTGCAGGCCGAGCTGGGTGAGCGAGTGCAGATCCTGACGATGAACGTGGAGGAACAGTTTCAAATTCCTGCGGAATTGGAGATCTCGTCACTGCCGGCGCTGGCGCTCTATAAGAACGGCGAGTTTGCAACCTTTATCGGAGGGCTTGGGAAGAAGGAGGCAATACGGACGCAGATTGAGTCCGCGTTGTCCGGCTCATTCTGACGTTCGGTGCGCGGCTCACAGCACTCGCCAGGTGCGGCCGTCCTTTTGGATCAGGCGGTCGGCTTCGACCGGTCCCCAGGTACCGGCTTGGTATTCAGGGAGCCAGCGCTGTCCAGACTTCTCCCACGCTTCAAGGATCTGGGTGATCCAGGCCCAGGAGGCTTCAACGGCGTCACGGCGCATGAAGCGGGACGCATCCCCCGCCATCACATCGAGCAGCAGGCGCTCATAAGCTTCTGGAGAGGGGCGACCGAAGACTTCCCCATATTTGAAGTTCATCTCGACCGGGTGGGTTTGCGCGCGCGTACCGGGGACGCGTGAGACGATCCGAAGCGACAACCCTTCTTCCGGCTGAATCTTCAAGGCCAACACGTTCGGAGCTTGAGGGTTTTGCTGGTTGGCGTTGAAGAGGATCTGCGGAATCTCTTTGAATTGGACAGCGACTTCGCTGGCCCGCAGCGGCAAGGCTTTTCCGGTCCGCAAGTAAAACGGGACCCCCGACCACCGCCAGTTCTCAACAAAACATTTCACCGCCACATAGGTTTCGGTGGTGGAGTCCGGCTTGACGCCTTTTTCACGGCGATAGCCCGGTACCGGTGTCCCATGGACTTTCCCCTCTGTGTATTGTGCCCGTACAGTGCAGGTGTCCACATCCTTGGCCGTGATGGGTCGCAGGCAGCGAAGGACTTCCATTTTGGCATTGCGCACGACGTTGGGGTCCAGCGAATAGGGCGGTTCCATCGCCACAAGGCAGAGCAGCTGGAGGAGATGATTCTGAATCATGTCTCGAAGCGCGCCGGCTTCTTCGTAGTAGGAGGCTCTCGTTCCAACCCCCTCGGCTTCGCTGACGGTGATTTGAACGTGATCGACATATTTGTGGTTCCAGATCGGCTCAAAGATGCTGTTGGCAAATCGGACGACCATCAGATTCTGCACGGTTTCTTTGCCCAGGTAATGATCGATCCGGAAAATCTGTGATTCGTCAAAGACACGACCGGTGACTTCGTTAATGGCTTGCGCGGAGGCCAGATCGCGCCCGACCGGTTTTTCGACGATGATGCGTGTATAGGGTGATCGAGCTCCTGGCGTTCCGGCGAGTCCGGAGCGGGACAATCCTTCACAGACGTCGGTGAAGGAACTCGGGGGAATGCTGAGATAGAAAATGCGGTTCCCCGGGAGTTGGAATTTCTGCTCCAGTTCCTCGACGCGTTCCCTCAATCGGTCAAAGGTCTGGGTGTCATCATTGCCGCCTGCCATGTAGAACAGGTGTTGGGAAAAGGCGTTCCAGGTATCTTCGATGAGCGCTTGCCGAGAGTGTTTGACGACGCCATCGCGGACAGTCGAACGGAATTCCTCGTCGCTCATGGGTGTGCGGCCGAGTCCGAGCACGACATAGTTCGACGGAAGCAATCCGTCGAGCAAGAGATTATAGACGGCAGGGATCAGGCGCCGACGGGCCAAATCTCCCGAACCACCAAAAATGACCAGGGTACAGGGTTCAACCGGTGGCAACGGTTCCTGTGCCGGATTGATGTCGATGCGTGGACCGTTCGTCGGCGCCATAGAAGTCTCCTCAGTGAGATCGTCTCATTATCGACGGATCGCGTGACCACCGAAGGCGTTGCGGAGGGCCGCCAACATCTTCTCTGCAAATGATTGGTCCTGTCGTGATCGAAACCGTGTGAAGAGCGCGGTCGTCAGTGTGGGGACCGGAACGTCTTTTTCGATGGCATCGGCGATCATCCAGCGTCCTTCTCCGGAGTCTTGCACGTACCCTTTCAGCTGTTCGAGTTTTGGATCCTGCTTGAGTGCGCCCACGGCGAGCTCCAGCAGCCACGAACGCACCACGCTGCCATGCATCCAGAGATCGGCGACGCGCCCAAGATCCAGCTTGTACTCGCTCTTCGACATCAGCTCAAAGCCTTCCGCATAGCCTTGCATCATGCTGTATTCGATTCCATTGTGCACCATTTTCACATAGTGACCTGCCCCGACGGCGCCGACGTGAGCCCATCCGTTGTCCGGAGCGAGGGTCTTGAACAACGGGGCAAGTCGTTGCACGGCAGCCTCTTCCCCGCCGACCATGAGACAGTAGCCGACTTTCAGTCCCCAGATTCCTCCGCTGGTCCCGGCGTCGACATAGTGGAGCCCCTGTGTTTTCAATACCGCGGCGCGCCGCACATCGTCGTGAAATCTGGTATTGCCCCCGTCGATGATGGTGTCCCCAGGTTTCAACAAGGCGGCCACGGCTTGTACCGTTTCTTCCGTCGGAGTGCCGGAGGGAACCATAATCCAGACCGCACGCGGGGCGCTGAGCTTGCTCACCAAATCGGCAAGCGAGGTGGAGCCGACACAGCCATGGCCCTCAGCCTGTTGAATCAGGTCGTTCGATCGGTCATAGACGACCACGCGATGTTGATCGCGGCGTAGACGGATGACCATGTTCATGCCCATCTTGCCTAACCCGATAAATCCCAGTTCCATAAAGGGCTCCTTGGTATGTAGGTCGGTGACAGCGAATTGATACCCGCCGATCGCGTACACGGTCGGGACGTCTCTTCCATCGCATGCGAAACAACGTCGTAATACGGACGCTGCTGGTGCTGTACTTCCCGGCGGTCAGTCGATACGAGCCGGGTTAGGGACATCCTTAAAGAGGAGATCGGCAAATTGCCGGCCAAAGTTGAGCCGGTCGGTGAGTGTCGTGGCGGTCAGGAACTGTCCGGCTAGGTCGGCGAGGGCTGGCTCACGGGAAAACATGAACCGATGGATATCCACCGGGGCGACCAGCCAAAACCCTCTCAGCCGAAAGAAGGCGGAGATGCAATCCTCATAAAACAGTGTCAATAAATAGTAGGCGGTGCCTGGTTTCTCTACGAGATCCTGTGCTTTTCCTAAGAGGTGATAGCATTCCGCCTTGAGTCGAATCTGCTCATTGATGGATGCCGAAGGGGGCCCTTGGCGGAAGCGTTGATGGACTTTGTCGAGCAGCTTGGCACAGACACCGTCATGATCGTAGAGGATCCGGCTTTTTCTCAAGAGTGAGGGGAGTCGGAGGGAATAGGCCAGGTCATCTTCGACCGAACGGTACCCATGATAGCGGATGTCGGCAAATCGTTCGCCGACTCGGAGAATTTCATGACCGTCGGCGTCGCCTTTGACGAGGGCGAGCAGATCGATGTCACTGTGGGGGGTGAGTGTGCGTCGTGCCCCGGACCCGACGAGGAGGATGCCGACTAGATCGCCTCCTCTGCGACCCTTCACATGCCGGATGGCGATTTCTATGCCTTCTTCAAATCCCGGCGGGGAAGGACTCTCCGGTTGTTCCGGCGGCTCTGGAACTTCAAGCAGCTCGGCATTCAGTTCTTCCCGAGTAGGCGTGGTGGTGACGGTGTTGGAGTCCATAAGTATCCGTGATTGTGGAGGGCCGTGTCTCGATGCTGGATGTCTTACACGTTGCAGCGTGCAAGGTCGTTCTCGAACGACATCACTTCGGCATTCTATGGATCAAAGGAGAGCCTGTCAATGTCGAACGATCATCGGAGGAGGACTCTCGTGAAGGCTGCCGCGGCTTCTTCGATCTGCGGCTCTGTGATGTCCAGGTGGGTGACGGCGCGATAGCTCTTTCCACCGACGGAGTTGATGAGTACGCCATGGTCTTTGAGCGCAGCGACCAGTTCACTTGGCGAGCGTCCCTCGTCGAGAACGTCGAAGATCACGATATTTGTTTCCACATGCTGCGGCGCGATCTGGATGGCTGGTATGTGCTGGAGCAGCCGGGCCAGTTTCTTCGCATGCTCGTGGTCGGTTTTGAGCCGAGCCACATGTCGCTCCAACGCATAGATCCCTGCGGCGGCTAACACGCCGGCCTGGCGCATGGCGCCTCCGTACATACGACGAAAGCGACGCGCTCGCTCGATGAGCTTGGGATCATTGGAGAGGAGCAGCGATCCGACGGGAGCGCCGAGTCCCTTGGAGAGGCAGAGGGAGACGGTTTCAAAATGTTGCGCGTAGGCGGTCGGAGGAAGCGTCGTGGCGGCCACGGCATTAAACAGTCTGGCCCCATCTAGATGCATCGGGATGCCGTGTTTCACCGCGATCGTTCGAATTTTTTCGATCGTCGAAAGGGGGTAAATGGTACCGCCGCCGGCATTGTGTGTATTCTCCAGACAGATCAGCGCGGTCGTGATGCTGTGCGGATCGGTCGGCCGAATGGCGGCTTCGACCTGTTCGGCCGTGATGATACCGCGCTCTCCCTGCACCCAGTGGAGCTGTACGCCGGCCAGCGCGCCGGCAGCGCCCTGCTCGTATCGGACGATGTGGCTTTTGCTTTCGACGATGATTTCTTGTCCCGGCTGGGTCTGAACGCGAATCGCCAGTTGATTGGCCATGGTCCCGGAGGGGACGAAGAGGCAGAACCGCTTGCCCAGCATCGTTCCGGCCATGTCTTGAAGCCGATTGACGGTCGGATCTTCACCGTAGACGTCATCGCCCACGTCGGCGCGGGCCATCGCCTTGCGCATGTCGTCGGTCGGTTTGGTCACGGTGTCGCTACGAAGATCGATCATCCCTACGGCCTCCTCAGACGTCAGCGGGGCATTGTAGCAGATCTTCTACTTGCAGGCGACGATACACCTGCTACACTGCGGGCGCATGGATGCACTACCGCGTTCTCAGTTTCAGCGATGGGCTGATTTTCTTGGGGCCAAACCGGATGAGCTGCTGCCGTTGGCCTGGGCCTTCGCGTATTTCTTCTGCCTGCTCTGCGGGTATTCCATCCTCCGTCCCGTGCGCGACGAGATGGCCATTGAAGGGGGACTCAAGCATCTCCCGTGGATGATGACGGCGACGTTTCTCACCCTGCTTGCCGTGACGCCGTTGTTCGGGTGGCTGTCCGCGCGATGCTCACGCTCTCGATTGCTGCTGACGGTCTACGGGTTCATTATTGTGAATCTGCTCGCGTACTACCTGTTGATGACAAGTCATGTGCAGCCCGAGTGGGTGGCCCGAAGCTTTTTTGTGTGGCTGTCGGTGATCAACCTGTTGATCGTGTCGGTATTCTGGAGCTTCATGGCCGACCTGTTCACCACCGAGCAGGGGACGAGACTGTTCGGCGTGATTGCGGCAGGCGGGAGTAGCGGAGCCTTGGTCGGTCCGTTGATCACAACGGGACTGACGTTTATCTTCCCGGTGCCGGTGCTCATGCTGGCCTCGGCGGGATTTCTGTTCTTGTGTTTGGGGTGTATCTATCGACTCGAGCGATGGGGGCGTGAACGGTCCGAACATCACCAGCCACGACCGGGTGACCCGCTCCACGGTAGCTTCTTGGCCGGCATTCGTCTGACATTCTCCTCACCCTATTTAATGAAGATCTGTGGGTACCTGGCTTGTTTGACCATGACCGCCACTTTTCTTTATCTCGAGCAGACACGCTTGGTGTCTGAATATCTCGATCAGCCGGAGGCCCGCACACGCCTGTTCTCCAGTCTCGACTTTACGACCGGGCTGTTGACGTGGCTGACCCAGGTGTTTGTGACGCAGCGCGTGATTCGGCGATTTGGTCTGATCGCCCCGTTGCTGTTCTTGCCCGTGATCAGTGTGATCGGGTTTTTGGGTATCGCTTTGTGGCCGACCCTTGGGCTCTACGTTGTATTTTCCGTCCTGCGACGGGTCGGAGAATATGCGCTCTCGAAGCCGGCGCGTGAAGTGCTGTTCACGGTCGTCACTCGAGAAGAAAAGTACAAGGCCAAGAATTTCATCGATACGGCCATCTCTCGCGGCGGCGATGCGTCAACCGGATGGCTGGTCACAGGGGTGAAAGCCCTCGGTGCCACGACGGCTCAGATTGCATGGGCCATGGTGCCGTTGATGCTGATCTGGGCGTGGTTAGCCAGGGTGCTGGCTCAGCAAGAAAAGCAACAATCGACAGATTCTGCAGCCTGACTCTGCGAGTTCGGAACAGGTAAGCCGACTCCATTTTTAATGTAGCGCGCGAAGGAACGCTCGACATACCATTCGTGCCGAGCGCTGTGACACCTACAGAATGGGGTGCTCTGCTATGCACGGACGTGGACACGCTGCGCTCAGTCGCGGATTGTGACCGAGCCGATCACGTAGGAGCTGGTTCGTCCTGCTTTGGCTCCTCGGATCCGCACTTCCGAGACATCGCGTACATGCTCACGGAACGTCCAGGTGGTGCCGGCTTGCAGCTCAGGCCAAAACCACCAGGTGCCATCGCGCTTTCGGAACCAGAGCTGGATTGAGGTATCGGGGAGCACCTGAATCGAGTCCAGGTCGAAGTACATGGGCAATCGGGTGTCCGTTGTGCTGGCCCACACCTTGACCCACTGGCTTTGGTCATGGGAAGTCAGAACGCGCGGGGTCTTCACCCAATCGACATCGGTGCATTTCCATTCCACGAGCCTGCCGAATCCGCGGCCTAGGCCGTCTCCAGGATCCGGGAGAGTGTAGCACTCGATCCCTGTTTCCATGCTCAAATGGTAATGGGCTGAGCCGATGGTATCGAGGTTGATATCGCTGCGTGAGCAGTGCTGGCGGTAGGTCCAGCAGTTGCTGTGCTTGGTGCTGTCGCAAATTTGCAGTTGTCCGTTCGATCCACGGCTGGTTTTGAGGGCCAAGGTCGAGCGGGCCTGCCCGTAGATTTGTCCGAGTGCGGCTTCGTCGTCGAAGGTAACCAGGCAGGCTTGATGGGGGCTTTCGGCCGAACGCGCTTGCACGGCCTTCGGTGGTTGGCTCTCACGTTCTCGTTCGGCGGTTTGGTCAGGCGTCGCCTGCGTTGGCGGCCCCAAGGTATGGCTGGATTTCAACTCGGCACAGGCTCCCAAGGTTGTTGTCATGATCAGGCAGAGCGCCAGGTCGTAGCCGCGTCCGTTCATGTGCACTCCAGACCCCATTGTTCCTCCTTCGTCCGGCCCTCCTCGATGTGCTCGTGCCGGCGTGTTATTCGTGAACCGTATTGATCAGCACCCTGCTCGGCATGCCCGAGATGTCAACCGTGGTTTACTGATCGAAAAAACGCGTGTTATAGTCGGCTGTTACTCACATGAGTGTTTTGCTCAAGGAAGATCGTGATGGCAACGACGCAGTTCAACCTATTCTGTACCGGATCATGAGGCCTATGGCGATTGACGTTCCTGCCAAATTATACATCGAAAAGCTGCTCAAAGACTCACGGAGTATTGCCAGGGGGCTGGCGATCCTTCCTGGCTCGGTCAAGGCAACGGCCCTTCATGCGATGGCCGAACGCCTGGCTTCCGACCTCGACACAATTCTAACCGCGAACGCAAGGGATGTCGAGGCGGTCGGGAAGTCTTTCGGAGAGGGGGCCGCGAAGGAGCGGATGAAGGCTGCCGTGGCGCATGTGCGAGTGACGGCTGAGCAGATTCGTGACCTGGTCGAGCAACTTCATCAGATTGCTGAGTTGCCGGATCCGGTGGGGCTGGTGGTGTCACGGCAGGAGCGCCCTGATGGGTTACAAGTTTCGCGGGTCAAGGCGCCGATCGGCGTGCTCGGGGTGCTCTCGGAGCGCAGTCCGCTCGTCACAGTGGAATCGATTGCGCTGGGGCTGAAGTCGGGGAACTTCTGTGTGCTTCGTGGCGCTTCAGAATGGCGGCATACGCACCAGGCGATTGACGCGGGATTGCATGAGGCCGCCGGGAAGAGTGGCGTGCCGGCGAGGGCCTGGATTCTGATCGATCGGACGGAGAAGGACGTGGCGCTCGAGCTGATGCGATCGGCGAAAGGCGTGGATGCGCTCATCGTGCGTGGCGGGGCTGGGCTGCGAAAGGCGGTGGCGGAGCAGGCGAAGATGCCCGTGCTCTGCGATGACGGGGGGCTGACGCACCTCTATGTCGACGGCGACACCGATATCCCGATGGCGCAAAATCTGGTGATCAACTCGAAGGTCCAACAGTCAGGAGCCTCCAACTCCTTGGACACCCTGTTGGTTCAACAAGTCATCGGCCGGCAGTTCCTGCCGCCGCTCATCAATCGGTTGCTCGATGAGTTTAAGGTGGAAGTCCATGCGTGCCCCAAGACCGTCGCCCTCATGGGGCAGATGGCCATGACGGGTCATACGGCAATCGTGCCTGCGACGGAGGCGGATTGGATGACCCAGTTTGCCGGACCGACCTTAGCCATTAAGATGGTCGATGGTCTGGACGAGGCACTCGCCCACATCGCTGCCCATCGTCCCTCTCTGACGGCGGCGATCGTCACTAACCGCTACGAGTCTGCTATGCGATTCACCAAAGAAGTCGATGCCGCCGCCGTGTTGGTGAATGCGTCGACCAGGCTCCACGCCGGTGAAAGTTTCGGCATCGGACGTGACATGGGGTTGAGTGTCGGTAAGCTGCATGCGAAGGGCCCGATTGGTCTGGAGCAGCTGACCTGTGAGAAGTATGTGGCATTCGGGGCCGGCCAGCTGCAGCTGCCCCATCCGGTGCCGGAGACGTACTTTGATGCGATCATGCTGAAGCGGCCGTGACCTGCGTGAAGCGTCAGGCGTGAAACGTTCCGAGTATCGGAGGCCTCTTCGCGTTGAAACTCCAAACTTGAAACTCTCAACTCGAAACGCGAGCCATGAGTTGCGAGCCGCGCTTCACGAGCATCTGGCCTGGTGGGGACTCCGGCAATTTACGTCCGACCCCGCCTACTTTGCCTGGCAGCAGCAACAACTCTCTCCTGAAGATCTGAAACAGCTGGCAGCGCGTGCCGAGCAAAAACGCAAAGGTGATCGTCATGATGAGATGGCCTTCTATGATGCCGCAGCCCATCCGAAGATCTTTCCGGTGCTGTACAGCCAGCGGTATGACTATTACGAGGTGATCGCCTCACAGATTGCAGCGCATTGTGACGAGGCGACCGCGATACTCGACTTCGGTTGCGGGTTGGGCATCCTGACCTCCTTTTGTGCGCGACTATTTCCTGATAAGCAGTTCGTGGGGGTCGATCGGTCATCCGCGTCCATTGCTGTTGCGCAGGAACAAGCGGATAGGCTCGGCTTGCGCAATCTCCGGTTCGACTGTGTGGATGGAGACGCAGAGCCGCTTTCCGGTTGCTACGATCTTGTGGTGGCCACCCATGCGCTGCTTCAGGCTGAGCAAGATCCTGGGCTTCCAAGTCGAAGTTGGCAAACTTTTGAACGTGGGCACGATTCAGTACGACAGTCGGCATTTGAACAGCGAACCGGGCTGGGCCGCCGATTGGACACTCTCATGGAAGTCCTGTCGTCAGATGGCCACATGATCCTGTGTGAGAAAACGCGGCAACTCGGTAGACGAGTACCCTTTCAGCGAGCCCTGGCGGCGAGGGGGCTACAGCTCCTTGAACCTCCAACCTCAGTCCGATACCACTCAGTCGAGGAACTGGTCGACGACGGACCACTCTATTGGTTGCAGCGCGGAAGTCAGGAGCGTGTCGCTTGGGATGAATCCCCGGAACCGGATGAGGGCCGCCCATTTTCTCCTGAAGCACTGGCGACCCCGACCGATCCCGAGAGTCCCCTCTACGAAAATCATTGGCCCTCAGCTCAAGCCGCATGGGAGCAGGTAGTTGATCGAGAGGTGCTCGTCGATACCACGCGCCAGGAGCCGGACGGTCGGCAGATGCATGTCGAGCGTGGAAAGTTTCCAGGGTATCACTATCTGTACTGCGCCAATACCTTCGACCAACGCCAGTTGGTCATTGTGGAGGAAACCCGTGCAGTCATGTTGGATGTCTATTATCAAGACATTCTACGGGGGCTTGGGTAGTATCACACTCCAAGCGATTGCTGCCGGAGAGTTAAGGTTGGCGAGAGGAATCGAATCGCCCAACCGTCGCTGCTCGGCCTGACAGCGGGCCTTACGGCTTCTGCAGAGGGAGCCAACCCCAGCGCATGTTCCCCACGAAGAGGACACATCCTCTTCGAAACCCCTGAAGGGTTGGAGGTTCAAAGATAGAGATACTGAAGGTGTTTATCCGCCGACGGTAGTTACGATACAACGATAAGGAGTCGGCGGTACGCACGAAGTGCGGTATGGAGCTGGCGAGAGGAATCGAACCTCCAACCTGCGGTTTACAAACTGTCTCAGATCCAACCTCAGACAACCTAAACCCGCAAGAAACAACAAAACAGG
>Ga0224510_10000171_pt1 | contig 54831 bp, 64 predicted proteins | sample SF_May12_sed_USG_FD_170161 | JGI IMG/M metagenome (GOLD analysis project Ga0224510, IMG submission 170161) | Sediment microbial communities from San Francisco Bay, California, United States - SF_May12_sed_USGS_4_1 | ecosystem: Environmental > Aquatic > Marine > Sediment | place: USA: California... | reverse complement strand
TCCGAAGAAGGCTCAGGATTTGCTCGCAGCCATCGTCAAAGCCGAACGACCGTTTGATGCGCTGCGCGGAGTGAACGGTCGTTCCGGGCAGGGACTGAAGGCCTTGGCCGATACACTTGAGAGCCTGTCCGGATCGGATGATCGGCAGCCGGAACATCAAGTAAGCCACATCTATGAGTACTACCTTCCGATCTTGAAGGAGCAGTACGACGATTATCCGAAACGCACAAGAGATTTGGATCATCTCCACACGATCGCCGAGGGCTATCAGGGCATCGACGAATTTCTGGCCGACTTGGCGCTGGAACCGCCGGACGGAAGTGCCGTGGATGTGGAAGCGCCTGATCGCGATGATGAGCGGCTAGTCCTTTCCACGATCCACTCTGCGAAGGGGCTGGAATGGCAGTGTGTCTTTGTGATCTGGGTCGTCGACGGCCGGTTCCCCTCCGCCTATTCCTTTGTGGCTGATGAGGAATTAGAGGAAGAGCGGCGTTTGTTCTATGTAGCCGTTACGCGAGCCAAGCAGCATTTGTTTTTGACATATCCGATTAATGTGTACGACAGGACGAGTGGGATGCTGCTCTCGAAGCCCTCGCGATTTCTCGATCATGTGTCTTCCGATCTGCTTGACACGGTAGCCCTTGTTGAAGAAGGTGGAGGGGGAGACTGGGGAATGTCGAGAGATCCCTATTTATGATGTGCCACTTCTTGTTGTTGGTCGGCCGTTCTCCTTCCTGCGCCCATGAAATGCTTCACGACTCGATTGCTCCTGCTGTGGTGTTGTTGGTGGCTGTCGACGGTCCTCGCGGAACCAGCTATCAACGCTCATCATGAACAGGAGAGCGGGAGCCAGTCCTGGGCGCGTCTCTTGGTGGAAGCAGAACGCGTGCACTTGCCGACGAAGTTTCTTCTGGTACTTCCATCGGATTTCATCCACTTTGAGTTTGATGATCTTCGGACGTATGCCGCGGAGTATCACCCGGGGGAGCACCGTATGCGTCTCAATCGAACCCTGTCACTCAATGCTGCAGGGAGAGTGCTCAAACCGCTTGGCAAGATGACGCACAAAGAGCTGGAGGTGTTATATCATGAACTGTTCCATGCCTATATGGATTACCTCATGGTCAGAGGCGTCCAGCTCGGTGAGACCGAAGGCCGCTCCGATACGCTTCTGCGCTTTGCAAAGGAGCAGCAGGTCTGTCGATATGGGGAGGTGATGATTACTCCCATCGTTCAGCGCACGGACGAAACGGAGTCGCGCTATTTGACGGAGGCGGAATCTTGGGAAGCCTTGAATGAAACCTGGGCGGTGTTTGTCGGCTGGGTGGTGTGGAATCAGATGGAATTGCAACAGCAGACAGGGAAGCCCGTGTTGCCCGGGCGTCGGGGAATGCAGCAATGGATTGAGCGGTTCAAGGGGGCCTTTGTAAAGGGGGAGTTTCGTGGGTACTACGTTCCGGAAGACCCAGATGAACGACGTCTTGCGCAGAAACGATATTTGGCTGCATCCTCACAGTTGTCTCTGGCGGAAGCTCTTGTACTTATGGAGCAAGTATTTGGTTTTTCGGATGAATTTGTTAAGATGATCGACGTGTCATTCGGTCGAACCTGGCAATCTACCTGTGTGGATGGGAAGATGAGCGTGAACTAAAATGGCCCAAGGCTAAATTCTCCTCTTGACATCACGAAAGTTCATCAATAGAATCCGGCATTTCGTAACCTAGCCTGTCCGAGCACTTCAAGGAATCAATCTGTATTGAGGATTGAGGCAGAGGATTGTGCACGGATAGGCCTATGTGTCTTTGGTGAGCGGCTGATATTTTGCGCTACGTAATTGATGTGATTGATCAATGAAACATCGCGGGCAGGTACCCAAGTGGCCAAAGGGGGCAGACTGTAAATCTGCTGGCTTATGTCTTCCAAGGTTCGAATCCTTGCCTGCCCACCACGCAGTGCTTGCTCGGCTGTGAATGTCAAGAAATATGGATGTGCGAGGGGGGGCAAGCATCGTTCGTTTTCTCAGGTGAGGAAGAATTGGGGAGCGTTTAGAGTGATCGTGAGGCGGGCGAGTCGTGAGTGCTGAGTTCTGAGCATTAAATATATCAGATGTAGGGCTCAGCGCTGAGCACTCAAGACTATTTATAAGGACGAGGCGGGCGTAGCTCAGTGGTAGAGTTCCAGCCTTCCAAGCTGGCTGTCGTGGGTTCAAATCCCATCGCCCGCTCCAGAGAAGACGTGAGGCGTGGCTCGTGAAGCGCGGAGAGTTTCATGGTGTTCCGGAAGTGCGCTTCACGAATAACGGGCGACGCGAGACGGAGTTGAGAGGCCCACGTAGCTCAGTTGGCAGAGCACGTCCTTGGTAAGGACGAGGTCACGCGTTCGATCCGCGTCGTGGGCTCCATGTAGGTTGGGGTTGGGTTGCCCCCTTAATCTAAGTGAGCACGGTCAAGCTCGTTAATGGTTTCGGTGGATGGTATAGCTTGCTCGGCCTGAAGTAGTGCCCAGTTGTATGGGCGCGATGAGATGGTATCTTCTGGGGTTTAGACAAAAGGAGTAGGGTATGGCGAAGGCGAAATACGAGCGGAAGAAGCCGCACGTGAACATTGGGACAATCGGGCACGTGGACCATGGCAAGACGACGTTGACGGCGGCGTTGACGAAGGTGTGCTCGGATCGCGGGATGGCGAAGTATGTGCCGTATGACGAAGTGGCGAAGGCCTCGGAGAGCCAGGGGCGGCGGGATGCCACGAAGATTATGACCATTGCGATTAGTCACGTGGAGTATGAGACGGATAACCGCCACTATGCGCACGTCGATTGCCCGGGCCACGCGGATTACGTGAAGAACATGATCACGGGCGCGGCGCAGATGGACGGGGCGATTCTGGTGGTGAGTGCGGCGGATGGGCCGATGCCGCAGACCCGCGAGCACATTTTGTTGGCGCGACAGGTGGGGGTGCCCTACATCGTGGTGTTTTTGAACAAGGCCGACAAAGTTGATGACAAAGAGCTGTTGGAGTTGGTGGAGTTGGAAGTGCGGGAGTTGCTCACGAAGTATGGGTTCCCGGGCGACAAGACGCCGATCGTCCATGGCAGTGCGTTGAAGGCGATGGAGGCAGATCAGGGTGAGCTGGGTGTGCCCTCCATTATGAAGTTGTTGGAGGCGGTGGATACCTATATTCCGACGCCACAGCGGCCGATCGAGAAGCCGTTCCTGATGCCGATCGAAGACGTGTTTACGATCAGCGGGCGGGGCACCGTGGTGACGGGGCGCTGTGAGCGGGGTATTGTGAAGGTGGGGGATGAAATCGAGATTGTGGGGCTGCGGCCGACGCAGACCACGGTGGTGACGGGCGTGGAGATGTTCCGCAAGGTGCTGGATGAGGGGCAGGCGGGCGACAACATCGGGGTGTTGTTGCGGGGCACGAAGAAGGAAGATGTGGAGCGGGGAATGGTGTTGTGCAAAGCGAAGACCATCACGCCGCATACGAAGTTCAAGGCGGAAATCTATGTATTGACGAAAGAGGAAGGGGGGCGGCACACGCCGTTCTTCAATGGGTATCGGCCGCAGTTTTACTTCCGGACGACGGACGTGACGGGGGTGGTGCAGTTGAATCCGGGGGTGGAGATGGTGATGCCGGGGGATAATGTGAGTGTGACGGCGGAGTTGATTAGTCCGATCGCGATGGATCAGGGGTTGCGGTTTGCCGTGCGGGAAGGCGGCAAGACGGTCGGCTCTGGAGTGGTCACGGAAATCTTGGCCTGAAGCTGAGAGCTGTCAGCTGACAGCTAAGGAGAAGTTGAGATGCGCGAGATTATCGACATGGCTTGTACGCTCTGCAAACAGAGAAACTACTCGTCCATGAAGAACAAGAAAAATGATCCGGATCGGTTGGAGTGTAACAAGTTTTGCAAGTTCTGCCGAAAGCACACGCCTCATAAAGAGGTGAAGTAGCGTGCTGGGGTTGAGTGTTCAGTGCTGAGCCTGCGGTGATTGTATGAGATGTCTCAGCACTCAACAGTGAGTGTAGGGGCATGGTGTTAATGGCAGCACATCGGTCTCCAAAACCGAGAGTCTGGGTTCAAATCCTAGTGCCCCTGCCAAGCTGCACATGCTTGAGGTGTTGTCCTTAGGGTCGAGGGAGAGGCTCTATGGGTGCTTTGGTAGAAGGTTTGTCGTTTTGGCAGAAAGTGGTGCCCTATGTTTTTAAAGAGCTTTGTGGCGTAGTGAGGCGGTAAAGCGCGGAGTACCCGATGTTCAAGCGTATGACAGAATCAATTCGGTTGTTCGTGACGGACGTGCGTACCGAGATGAAAAAAGTCTCGTTCCCGAGTCGTGCGGAAACTATCGGTTCCACGACCGTCGTCATCGTGTTCTGTGTCTTAATGTCGATCTACCTGTCCGTCATCGACTCGTTCCTCTCCTGGTTGGTTGGGAAGCTCATTTAAGTCAGTTGAGAAGTAAGGTATGGCAGTACTTCATCGAAGACCTGAGGGTGGTGCATGACAAAGAACTGGTACGTCATACATACGTACGCGGGTTTTGAGGGGCGTGTGAAGACCAGCCTCATGGAGCGTGCGAATCAAATGGGGCTTGTGGAGAAGGTCGGGCAGGTGCTTGTTCCGACAGAGGATGTGATCGAAATCAAGGATGGAAAGCGGCGGACCTCCCGTCGGAAGTTCTTCCCCGGATACGTTCTGGTTGAGCTGGAGTCTCCGCTTGCGGATGAGACGCTCCAGATGATTAAGGAGACTCCGAAGGTCACGGGATTTGTCGGCGGCGGGGTTGTGCCGACGCCGCTTACTGATGACGAAGTGGAGTCCTTGCTGAAGCAAGTTGATGCGGGCCAGGCCGAACCGCGTGAGCAGGTCAAATTCATCAAGGGTGATAATGTCCGTATTATCGATGGCCCGTTTCTTGGGTTTAATGGTGCGGTGGACGAAGTCGATCAGGATCATAGTCGATTGAAGGTCATGGTCAGCATCTTCGGTCGATCAACCCCGGTTGAATTGGGGTTCCTGCAGGTTGAACGGATTTGAAGGGCTATTAGCTGACAGCTACGCGCAGACTACGAAGGAGAGAGGCATGGCAAAGGAAGTATCGGCACAGATTAAATTGCAAATTCCGGCTGGTAAAGCAAATCCCGCTCCTCCCGTCGGTCCCTCGCTGGGACAGCATGGCGTCAATATTATGGAGTTTTGCAAGCAGTTCAATGCGAAGACTCAGAAGGAGGGAGACAGTATCATCCCCGTGGTCATCACTGTCTATAAGGATCGTACATTCAGCTTCATCATGAAGACGCCTCCGGCGTCGGATTTGTTGAAGAAGGCGGCTGGGGTCATTAAGGGCTCTGGTGTGCCACAGAAAGATAAGGTGGGGAAGATCACCAGGCAGCAATTGAATGAGATCGCGCGCAAGAAAATGGCTGATCTGAACGCGGCCGATGTGGAGGGGGCAGCGAGGATTATTGAAGGGACTGCGCGCAGCATGGGCGTTGTGATTCAAGGTTAATTTCGAGACCGAAGGAGCGGCAGGCTATGGGAAAGAAGATGAATGCGGCGCTCAAGAATGTTGAGCCGCGTGTCTATGGATTGCGTGAGGCGGTTGAGACCGTGAAGCGCTCAGCGTTTGCGAAGTTTGATGAGTCGGTTGATCTGGCGCTTCGCCTCGGGATCGATCCGAAGCGTTCGGATCAATTCGTTCGTGGAACGGCGGCGCTTCCACACGGGACGGGGAAGAAGGTTCGTGTATTGGTCTTTGCGAAGGGTGAAAAAGAGCAGGAGGCGCGGCAAGCGGGAGCCGACTATGTGGGTGCGGATGATCTGATGGAGAAAATCAAGGGCGGCTGGATGGAGTTTGATTGCGCCATCTCTACGCCAGACTTGATGGCGTCCGTCGGAAAGCTCGGAAAGGTGCTTGGCCCTCGCGGGTTGATGCCAAATCCAAAGACCGGAACAGTGACCTTCGAAGTCGGGAAGGCTGTGGCGGATATTCGGAAGGGGCGGGTTGAATTCAAAGTTGAAAAGGCTGGTATCGTGCATGTGCCGGTCGGGAAAGTTTCCTTTGATCCGGCAAAGCTCTACGATAACGCATCAGCCATACTGGAATCTGTCATCAAGGCAAAGCCTGCTTCTTGCAAAGGGCGCTATCTCAAGAGCGCCACGATTGCAAGCACGATGGGGCCGGGGGTGAAGTTGGATGCCATCGCGTTGATGAAGCAGTGGAGCTAGACGAAGGACCTCGTTCGCCTAGCGTCGATTAGGAAGCCCCGGTAGGTCCTAATTGATAAGCGGCGGGTAGCGGATCCTTGAAGAAGGAGAGCGATGAAGAAGGAAGAAAAAGTTACGACAGTGGCGGCATTGGCCGAAAAATTCGGTCGTGCCAGGCTGGCTATCTTGACGGAATGCGTCGGTCTTCCTGTCAACCAGGTCACGGAGTTGCGAAAGCAGCTCCGTGGGGTGAAGGCCGAGTATCGAATCGTGAAGAATACGCTCGCAGCTCGTGCTGCCGAGGGTACGGCGTTGGCCGGACTCAAACTGCATCTGAAGGGCCCGACTGGTGTCGTCATTGGGTACGATGATCCAGTGTTGCCGACCAAGGTCCTGAAGGATTTTATCGGAGCCGAGAAGCGAGAAGAGAAGATTAAGATGACGGCCGGTGTGCTGGAAGGCAAGTTGCTTCAGCCGGCTGATCTGGCGGCCGTTGCCAAGCTGCCCAAGAAGGAAGTGCTGATTGCGATGTTGCTTTCGGCCATGCAAGGGCCGATTCGTGGGGTCGTGTATACGTTGAGTGCCGTGTTGTCGAAATTTGTCAGGGTCATTGCAGCCATTCAGGATAAACGGAAAGGAGAAGGGGAGATGCCAGCTACAGAAGGAAAATTATCACAAGAGGAATTGATCAAGGCAATCGAGGGGATGAGCGTGCTCGATCTCGCCGAGCTCGTCAAGGGATTGGAGACGCGCTTCGGTGTTACGGCGGCCGCACCAGTTGCGGTGGCAGCGGCTCCGGCGGCAGGTGGTGGAGCAGCAGCTCCAGCGGAAGAGAAGACGGCATTCGATGTCATTCTTGCCTCCGCACCGGCTGACAAAAAGATTCAGGTCATTAAGGTGGTTCGAGAGCTGACCAATCTTGGCTTGAAGGAAGCGAAGGATCTGGTTGAAGGCGCTCCAAAGCCGGTCAAGACCGGCGTTGCCAAGGAAGAGGCGGATACGATGAAGAAGAAGCTCGAAGAAAGCGGTGCAAAGGTCGAAGTGAAGTAGGAACGCCATTCGTCATAGTCACTGGTCATCGTGCATTGGTGGAAGGTTGATTGCGGTTGATCTGTTCATCCATGTCGTGACCGGTGACTGCTGTTCACCGCCAACCAGTGTGGAGGAGTAGGAATGTCCGAAACGACTCTGCAGGAGTTCGTCGAGCGGAAAGATTTTTCACGCATTCGAACCAATATCGATATTCCAGATCTGATCGAAATTCAGAAACGTTCCTACGAGGAGTTTCTGCAATTTGAGGTCGAACCGGATCGCCGGAAAGATTATGGATTACAGGCGGCGTTGGCCAGCGTATTTCCGATTCCAGACTATAACAACACGGCCGTGCTTGAGTTTTCGAGTTACACCTTAGGCACGCCAAAGTACGACGAGCGCGAGTGTCTTGAGCAGGGGATGACGTTCGCTGTTCCGTTGAAGCTGCGTGTTCGCTTGGTAGTATTTGATAAGGAAGATAAGGGGCCCCGTAAGAAAGTGCTCGATGTGCGAGAGCAAGAGGTCTATGTCGGTGAATTGCCGCTGATGACCGAACGGGGGACCTTTATCGTCAATGGAACCGAACGTGTGGTCGTGAGTCAGCTCCATCGGTCGCCCGGTGCCTCCTTTACACACGATAAAGGGCGTACGCATGCGAGCGGAAAAGTTTTGTATTCGGCGCGCATTATCCCCTATCGAGGGTCATGGCTCGATTTTGAGTTTGACGCCAGAGACATTCTCTATGTCCGGATCGATCGTCGGCGGAAAATGCCCACCACCATTTTGTTGAAAGCCTTCGGATTTTCAAGCGACGACTTGCTCAAAATGTACTATCCGGTAGAGGAAATTCGGGTCTCGAAAGGTAAGATGTTCCGCAAGCTGGATCCGGAGATTCATCACGGACTTCGGTGTTCGGCAGAGGTGACGGATAAGAACAGCAAGGAGCCATTGGTTCGGGAGGGGGCGAGGCTCACAAAGGGGATGATCGCCAAGCTGAAGGCATCCGGGGTGAAAGAGATCCCCATGCTTCCAGGGGAGTTGGTGGGTCGTGCCATTCTCACAGAGTTGGTTGATTCGAGGAAGAACAAGCTCGCTGAGAAGAATCAGCGGTTGACTGCCGAGATCGTGGAGCAAATCGTCGAGAGCGATGTCGAAGAGTTTAAGGTTATCTACCTTGATATGGCCACGGCCACGCCGGTGATTCTCGATACGTTGGAGATGGAGAAGATTGGGTCGAAAGAGGAGGCGATGGTCGAGATCTATCGCCGGCTTCGCCCGGGAGAGACTCCCTCGGTCGATACCGCGAGGGCCTTGTTCGATAATCTTTTCTTGAACTCCAAGCGGTATGATCTCTCGCCGGTCGGTCGTCTCAAGCTCAATAAAAAGCTTGGATTGGATTTACCGCTCGAACAGCGGACCCTCACAGCGCAAGATATCGTGGAAGTCATCCGCTATCTTGTGAATCTGAAAATCGGGAAAGGTGAAATCGACGACATCGATCACTTGGGTAATCGCCGTGTGCGATCTGTTGGGGAGCTGCTTGAGAATCAGTTTCGGCTTGGGCTCGTTCGGATGGAGCGAAGTATCAAGGAGCGGATGAATCTCCTTGATATGGAAACAGTTCTTCCGCACGACCTGATCAACGCCAAGCCGGTAGTTGCAGCCGTGAAGGAATTCTTCAGCAGCAGCCAGCTGTCTCAATTTATGGATCAAACGAACCCACTGGCTGAGATCACGCATAAACGCCGCCTGTCCGCGCTCGGTCCTGGCGGGTTGACCAGAGAGCGTGCTGGGTTCGAGGTCAGAGACGTGCACCCGTCCCACTATAGTCGCATTTGTCCGATTGAAACACCGGAAGGTCCAAATATCGGATTGATTACATCACTGGCGACATACGCGAGGATTAACCAATTCGGGTTCATCGAAGCACCTTATCGAAAAGTGGTGAAGGGGCGTGTGACGGATGAAATTGAGTTTCTCTCGGCGATCGAAGGCGATAAGTACATCATCGCTCAGGCGAACTCAAAGTTGGATGGGACGGGCAAGTTGGTCTCAGAAACCGTATCGTGTCGCCATGGTGGCGACTTTGTCTTGGCCGCGCCGGATAAAATCGATTATATGGACGTGTCGCCGAAGCAAGTGGTGAGCGTCGCGACCGCGCTCGTGCCATTTCTGGAACATGACGATGCCAACCGTGCGCTGATGGGATCGAACATGCAACGGCAGGCTGTTCCTTTGGTCACATCCGAATCCCCCTTGGTTGGAACGGGGATGGAGGCCGTGGTCGCCAGAGATTCTGGATACGTGATTCAAGCCCGACGCCCAGGCGTCGTTGAAAGTGTCGATGCGACGCGCATCGTAGTACGGGCTGAATCAAAGGACGGCAAGAAGGGGAAGGATTCAGGGCTGGATGTGTACGACCTCATTAAGTTCCAGCGATCCAATCAAAATACCTGCATTACGCAAACTCCGGTGGTCCGAATCGGTCAGCCAGTCAAGCAGGGGCAAGTGCTTGGAGATGGCCCAGCGATCGATCATGGGGAGCTCGCGCTCGGGAAGAACGTACTCGTCGCCTTCATGCCTTGGGGGGGCTATAACTTCGAAGACGCGATCTTGCTCAGCGAAAAGTTGGTCCGTGAGGATGCCTTCACATCGATCCACATTGAAGAATTCGAGGTGGAAGCTCGGGATACCAAGTTGGGTAAGGAAGATGTGACGCGAGATATTCCCAATGTTGGAGAAGAGGCCCTGAGGAATTTGGATGAGAGCGGCATCATTCGTATCGGTGCCGAGGTTAAGCCGGGCGATATTCTTGTGGGGAAAGTGACGCCGAAAGGTGAGACTCAGTTGACGCCGGAAGAGAAATTGCTTCGGGCGATCTTTGGTGAAAAGGCCGGCGATGTCAAAGATACCTCGCTCACGGTCCCTCCCGGCGTTGAAGGCATTGTCGTCGATGTGAAGATCTTTTCGCGCAAGGGGCTCGATAAGGATGAGCGCTCGAAGAGTATTGAAACCGACGACCAAATGAAATTGCAGCGTGACCACCACGAAGAGCTCAGGATCATTGATGAAGAGAAGACCAAGAAGATCCGGAAGCTCTTGCTCGGCAAGGTGGTCGGGCGTGATCTGATGGATCCCGAGAGCGGGGACGTCAGTTTGAAGAAAAAAGGCAAGCTGACGGCGGAAATACTTAAGCGGTTGCCCGACGACACGGTGCGGCACATTATTCTGAGTGATCCTGATGAGCAGAAGGAACTGGAGGATGTCGAGCGACGCGCAAAGGAGCAGATCGAAATCCTTCAAACGTTGTATGACGAAAAAGTTGGGCGCCTCAAACGGGGTGATGAATTGCCCCCGGGCGTCATCAAGCTCGTCAAGGTCTACATTGCGATGAAGCGTAAGATTCAAGTCGGCGATAAGATGGCGGGGCGTCACGGCAATAAAGGCGTCGTGTCTCGCGTGTTGCCGGAAGAGGATATGCCGTACTTGCCGGATGGGACCCCGGTCGAAATTGTCTTGAATCCGCTTGGTGTGCCGTCCCGTATGAACGTGGGGCAGATTCTGGAAACCCACCTCGGATGGGCTGCGAAGGCCTTAGGAATAAAGGTGGCGAGCCCGGTATTTGACGGGGCATCCGAGAAGGAAATTAAGGAATTGCTCAAGAAAGCGAAGTTGCCAACGAGTGGGCAAGCGCAACTTGTTGACGGGAAAACCGGGGAGCCGTTTGGGAGTCCGGTCACCGTCGGGTACATGTATGTGCTCAAGCTACACCACTTAGTGGATGACAAGATTCATGCACGCTCTATCGGTCCCTATTCGCTTGTGACGCAGCAGCCGTTGGGCGGGAAGGCCCAATTCGGAGGCCAGCGCCTGGGGGAAATGGAAGTATGGGCTCTGCAGGCGTATGGAGCGGCCTCGACATTGCAGGAATTCCTTACGGTCAAGTCCGACGATGTCCCTGGACGATCTCGTATGTATGAAGCGATAGTCAAGGGTGAACCCTTCCTTGAGCCGGGGCTGCCAGAGTCGTTCAATGTGTTGGTCAAGGAGTTGCAGAGCTTGGGGCTTGATGTCGAACTAGTCAAGACGCAAGACTAACCGCTTGTGTGTCGGCGAGTGGCCGGCATCGGAGGAGGTCATTACCTTGGAAGGCGTATATACATTATTTGAAAAGCAGCGGGATTCAGTCTCGTTCGATTCGATGCGGATTCGTATCGCCTCGCCCGAGAAGATCAGGTCCTGGTCCTACGGTGAAGTCAAAAAGCCAGAGACAATCAATTATCGGTCATTCAAGCCGGAAAAAGATGGGCTCTTCTGCGCGAAGATTTTTGGCCCCACCAAGGACTGGGAATGTAATTGCGGAAAATATAAGCGGATGAAGCACCGCGGAATCGTCTGCGATAAATGTGGCGTTGAGGTGATTCAGTCGAAGGTTCGTCGTGAGCGGATGGGGCATATTGAGCTAGCTGCGCCTGTCGCCCACATTTGGTTTCTCAAGGGTGTGCCGAGCCGGATTGGGACGCTGCTTGATATGAGTTTGAAGCAGTTGGAGAAGATTCTCTACTTCGAAAGCTATGTGTGTGTGGATCCTGGTTCAACAGACCTATCGGAAAAGGAGTTGGTTCCAGAGGATAAGTTGCGCACGCTCGTTTCTGAGTATGGGTCAAGCGGATTTAAAGTTGGGATTGGGGCCGAGGCCATCCGCGACCTGCTGAGGAAAATCGATATCAATGCCCTGTGGGATGAACTGCAAGTAAAAGCCAAGGCATCTACCTCGGCGGCAATGAAGAAGAAGTACGCGAAGCGGCTGAAGGTGCTTGAAGCGTTCAGAAAGTCGGGGAATAAACCGGAGTGGATGATCATGGATGTCATCCCCGTCCTTCCTCCGGAGCTGCGTCCCTTGGTTCCGTTGGATGGGGGCCGATTTGCCACGTCCGACTTGAATGACCTCTACCGGCGTGTGATTAACCGCAACAATCGGTTGAAGCGTTTAATGGAGCTCAAGGCGCCGGGCGTCATTATTCGGAATGAAATGCGAATGCTGCAGGAAGCGGTCGACGCCCTCTTTGACAATGGACGGCGAGGGCGGGCTATTCGTGGGCCCAATAAGCGGCCGTTGAAATCGTTAAGCGACATGCTCAAGGGCAAACAGGGGCGGTTCCGGCAGAATCTGCTCGGGAAGCGCGTCGATTATTCAGGTCGTACGGTCATCGTCGTCGGGCCGGAGCTGCGTTTGCATCAGTGCGGGTTGCCCAAGAAAATGGCACTGGAATTATTCAAGCCGTTTATCTTCCATAAGCTGGAAGCGCGAGGAGCGGCAACGACGATTAAGAGTGCGAAGCGGTTGGTGGAGAAGGAGCGTCCAGAAGTCTGGGATGTCCTTGATGAGGTCATACGCGAGCATCCGGTATTGCTGAATCGGGCGCCAACGCTCCATCGGTTGGGCATTCAAGCCTTTGATCCTGTGTTGGTGGAAGGAAAGGCGATTCGGTTGCACCCGCTCGTCTGCGCGGCATTCAATGCCGACTTCGATGGAGATCAGATGGCGGTGCACGTGCCGCTGTCTGTTGAGGCACAGGTCGAAGCGCGCGTGTTGATGATGTCCATCAATAACATTCTTTCACCGGCCAACGGCAAACCAATTGCGGTACCGTCGCAAGACATGGTGTTGGGGTGTTATTGGTTGACCAAAGAACGACTTGGGGCCAAGGGCGAGGGGAAAATATTTGGGTCGCCTGAAGAAGTTCGAATTGCTTTTGACGCACGCGAAGTGGAAGAGCATGCGCGTGTTAAGGTGCGTCTGGCCGGCTCCCTGGTGCAGACAACCGTCGGTCGGGTGCTGCTGTCTGAAATCCTGCCTTCAGGACTACCATTCGCCAATGCGAATAAGCTCATGACGAAGAAGGAGATGTCCAAGCTGATCGATGCGGTTTACCGTCAAACCGGACATCGCGACACTGTGGAGTTTCTGGACAAGATCAAGGACCTCGGTTTTACCTATGCCACAAGGGCCGGATTGTCGATCTGTATCGACAATATGCATATCCCCAGTAAGAAAGAAGATTTCATCGGGAAGGCGCAGCGAGAGGTCAATGAGATCGAGAAGCAGTATTCGGAGGGGTTGATCACGAACGGAGAGCGATACAATAAGGTCATCGATATCTGGGCGCATGTCACGGAACAGGTTTCAAACGAGATGATGAAAGAGCTCGGGGCCGGAGGCGACCCCGGAAAAGTCGAATCCTTCAACCCAATTTTCATGATGGCTGACTCTGGTGCCCGTGGCAGCTCGCAACAAATCCGTCAGCTAGGTGGGATGCGCGGTCTGATGGCAAAACCCTCTGGGGAGATCATCGAGACGCCGATTACGGCGAATTTCAGAGAGGGTTTGACGGTGTTGCAGTACTTTATCTCAACTCACGGTGCTCGTAAGGGCTTGGCTGACACTGCGCTGAAGACCGCTAATTCGGGGTATCTGACGCGTCGGCTCGTCGACATTGCTCAGGATGTCATTATTCACGAAATTGATTGTGGAACACGGGATGGTATTACTGTCAGCGCACTCGTGGAAGGCGGAGAAATCATTCAGCCGCTGGAAGAGCGTATCCTGGGCCGTTTGGCGGCGGAAGACATTCGTGACCCTGTCACTGGGGAAATCATTGTCTCATGGAACGAAGAAGTTACTGAGGACCTGACGAAGTCTGTGGTTGAGGCTGGAGTGGACCGTGTCAAAATTCGATCCGTCTTGACCTGTCAATCCCCCCGGGGCGTGTGCCGGGCCTGCTATGGGCGTGACTTGGCCCGCGGACGCTTGGTCGAGAAAGGTGAGCCGGTCGGTGTGATCGCGGCGCAGTCAATCGGAGAGCCGGGAACACAGCTCACCATGCGGACTTTCCATATCGGCGGTACGGCCAGTAAGGTGGTGGAACAGACCGTGCTCGAGGCCAAGCATGCCGGGCGGATCAAGTTCATGAGTTTTGATGCCAAGAAGAATGCCGACATTCACAACTCGGGGATTGCTGTTCGTAATAAAGAGGGTGAGTGGGTCGTGATGAATCGCAATACGAAGATAGCGATCGTGGATGATAGTGGCCGAGAACGAGAGAAATACCCTGTCGTGTATGGAGCCAAGATCAAGATCAAAGACGGCGATCCCGTTGTCGTAGGGCAAAAATTAGTTGAGTGGGATCCATACTCTCTTACGATCTTGACCGAGGTTGGGGGGCGAGTGGCCTACGGAGACATTGTCGAAGGCGTCACGATGAAAGATGAGTTCGACGAAGTCACAGGTTTGTCGCGTAAGGTGATCATTGAACATACTGGTCAGACGCTCCGTCCTCGTGTCTCCATCAAGGATGAGCATGGCAAGACGGCCAAGGTGCCGGGTGGTTCAAATGCCGTCGCGCGCTATTTGTTGCCGGTGGGGGCGCACATCTTCGTTGAGAAGGGGGCGACGGTATTCCCAGGAGACGTGTTGGCAAAGATTCCGCGGGAAACGACGAAGACCAAAGATATCACCGGGGGTCTTCCTCGGGTCGTGGAGCTGTTTGAAGCCCGCAAGCCGAAAGAGCAAGCTGTCATTACAGAGATTGATGGTGAGGTTGCTTACGGCGGGTTTGTGAAGGGGCAGCGCAAGGTGTTGGTCGATAATAAGATGGGTGATGTGAAGGAATATTTTATCCCCAAAGGGAAGCATGTGAACGTGCATGAGGGTGACTGGGTCCGAGCTGGTGAGCCCCTCATGGATGGTTCGGCGAATCCTCATGATATCCTGGATGTTCTTGGTCCGAATGAGTTGCAAAAATATTTGGTGGACGAAGTTCAGGACGTCTATCGATTGCAGGGGGTCTCGATCAATGACAAGCATATTGAGATCATCGTGAGACAGATGCTGCGCAAAGTGCGGGTCGAAGATCCTGGGGATACGCAGTTCCTGCCCGGCAGCCAGGTAAGCAAAGGCGTCTTCGAAAAGGAAAATGAACGAGTGCTTTCGAAGGATGGAAAGCCGGCTTTGGGAAAGCCTGTATTGTTGGGTATTACCAAGGCGGCCTTGACAACCGACAGCTTTATTTCAGCGGCCTCGTTCCAGGAGACCACGCGAGTCTTGACTGAGGCGGCGATCAATGGTCGTGAAGATAATCTCTTGGGGTTGAAGGAGAATGTCATTGTCGGACGTCTCATTCCGGCGGGATCAGGGTTTGAGGAGTATCGAGATACGTTTGTGATGAGTGAAAAACCTGAAGGGTTGTCTGTTGGGGCTGGCACCCAAGCTACGGCGCTGACGTCAGAGGTGGTTACCTCGGTGGCTTCAGGGGAAAATGTTCGATCGTAATCGAGTCGCGATGCAATCACCCCTTGACAGTTGGTGATTGCATCACTATAATCCGGCGGCTTTGCAGGTGATGAAATGTGTTTGAGCTCTTGAAGAGGATCTGAACGTAATGCCTACGATCAATCAGTTGGTTAGAAAGGGGCGGACGTTTGTCAAGGCTAAGACGAAAAGTCCGGCTTTACGGTCTTGCCCGCAAAAAAGAGGAGTTTGTCTTCGGGTGTATACCACAACTCCGAAGAAGCCGAATTCAGCATTGAGAAAAGTCGCCCGTGTGCGTCTGACGAATGGAATGGAAGTGACGACTTATATTCCTGGTGTGGGGCATAATCTCCAAGAGCACTCGATCGTGCTTGTGCGTGGTGGTCGTGTTAAGGATCTTCCAGGTGTTCGTTATCACTTGGTCCGTGGTGCATTGGATGCAGTTGGGGTGGCTGGGAGAAAGCAGAGTCGCTCGAAGTATGGAGCGAAGCGTCCAAAGTAGACGTCTTGTAGTCATTGTTTTCATCTAGATATTGAAAATAGGTCACTATGCCACGCAGTAGATTTTTGGGTCAACGTGAAGTATTGCCAGATGTTCGGTACCGGGACAAGCTGGTGGGGAAGTTTATTAATGCGCTGATGAGCAGCGGGAAGAAGAGTACTACCGAGCGTATATGCTATGGCGCTTTCGATGTGATTCAGGAGAAGACTGGTGGTGACCCGCTCAAGGTGTTTAAGGCGGCGGTGGATAACGTAAAGCCGATTGTTGAGGTTAAGTCTCGCCGGGTTGGAGGAGCCTCTTACCAGGTCCCTGTTGAAATCAGGCCTGCTCGCCGTGTTTCTTTGGCTTTGCGTTGGTTGTCACAGTTTGCCCGTACGCGTGGTGGTAAGAGTATGCGCGAAAAGCTCGCAGCCGAATTGATCGATGCATCGAATAACACTGGGGCTGCGGTCAAGAAACGGGAAGACGTGCATCGGATGGCTGAGGCGAACAAGGCATTCGCCCATTATCGCTGGTAACGTCGTTCTGTGCTGCAGTTGAGCCGTGCTGCGATTCGCAGATCGGGGTGCTCGTACATCGCAGCAGTAGTGCGGCTTGATCTGCAGCACAGGTGTTTTTAGAGGGGTGCAAGTGGCTCGTCAAACTTCGCTAGATCGCACAAGAAATATTGGCATCATGGCTCATATTGATGCTGGGAAGACTACGACCACTGAGCGGATCCTCTATTATACCGGCATGACACATAAGCTGGGTGAGGTTCATGAGGGTGCGGCCACGATGGATTGGATGGAGCAGGAGCGGGAGCGTGGTATTACCATTACGGCTGCCGCAACGACCTGTTTCTGGCGTGATCATAGGATCAATATCATCGATACTCCGGGCCACGTAGATTTTACGATTGAGGTGGAACGGTCGCTTCGTGTGCTTGATGGTGCGGTTGCCGCATTTGACTCTGTGCAGGGTGTTGAGCCTCAGTCGGAAACCGTTTGGCGTCAGGCTGATAAGTATCATGTCCCACGTATCGCCTTTATGAATAAGATGGATCGCATCGGGGCTGATTTCTATGGCAGCGTGCAGTCCATCATTGATCGACTTGGTGCCAGGCCTGTCCCGATTCAGATTCCTATTGGTCGTGAAGCTGAGTTTCGTGGCTCTGTCGATCTCGTGCGGATGAAGGGGTACTTTTACGACGATGAGACGTTGGGTGCGAAGTATAAGGTCGATGAGATTCCGTCGGATCTTTTAGCTCAAGCGAAAGAGTATCGGGAGAAGATGCTTGATGCGGTCGCTGAATTTGATGACCAGGTGATGGAGAAGTATTTGAACGGTCATCCGTTGACGGAAGAGGAAGTCATGCGCGCCATTCGCGCCGCGACGATCTCGATGAAGATTACGCCTGTGCTTTGTGGTTCAGCGTTCAAGAATAAAGGAGTGCAGCAGCTTCTGGACGGTGTCGTTGATTATCTTCCCTCCCCGCTGGATATCCCGCCTGTCATGGGTGTGGATCCTAATAGCGGTAAAGAGGTCGAGCGCAAGCCTGATGATGCAGCGCCTTTTGCTGCGCTGGCTTTCAAGATTATGTCTGACCCGTTTGCTGGTCAGTTAACATATTTTCGCGTCTATTCAGGGACCTTGAAAACGGGAACGCCAGTCTTGAATGTTACAAAGGGCGCAAAGGATCGGATCGGTCGTCTCTTGAAAATGCATGCTAATAAGCGAGAAGAGATCGAGGAGGTTCACGCTGGGGACATTGTTGCGGCGGTTGGGCTCAAGGGTGCCACCACCGGAGATACGCTGGCGGATGAGAAGCAGCCGGTCTTGCTTGAGATCATGAAGTTTCCTGAGCCGGTTATCGCCATGGCGATCGAACCGAAGACAAAGCAAGACCAGGAGAAAATGGGCTTTGCTCTTCAGAAGTTGGCACAAGAAGATCCCTCCTTTCGCGTACGGACAGACGAGGAGACGGCCCAGACGATCATCGCAGGGATGGGCGAGTTGCATCTTGAAATTATTGTCGACCGGATGTTGCGTGAGTTCAAGGTTGAGGCCAATGTCGGGAAGCCTGAAGTGGCATTCAGGGAGACGATCAGGCGAAAAGCTGAGGCCGAGTCCAAGTACATTAAGCAGACCGGCGGGCGTGGGCAGTATGGGCACGTTGTCCTGACGGTTGAGCCTTCAGAGCCGGGCAAGGGGTTGGAATTCGTTAATAAGGTTGTGGGCGGTGCGATTCCGAAAGAGTACATTCCTGCCATTGAAAAAGGTGTTCGCGAGCGGATGGAGACCGGTGTTGTTGCTGGCTACCCACTTCGCGATGTGAAAGTCACGGTCATCGACGGATCGTATCATGATGTCGATTCCAATGAGATGGCGTTTAAGATTGCCGCCTCTATGGGCTTTTCAGATGCCTGTAAGAAGGCAGATCCTGTTTTGCTCGAACCGATTATGAAGGTTGAAGTGTTGGTTCCCCAGGAGTTCATGGGTGATGTCATTGGTAATCTGAATGGGCGGAGGGGTAAAGTTCAGGGCATGAAAGTTAGGGCCGGAGCCCAGGCGATTGATGCAGTTGTCCCGCTGATGGAAATGTTTGGTTATGCAACAGACCTTCGGTCTCGGACTCAAGGGCGTGCGACGTACAGCATGGAGTTTGATCGTTACGACCAGGTTCCGAGGAATATTGCGGAAGCCATCATTAAGAAATAGTGATTGCTGAATCAGGAAGGGAGTAGGGTATGGCGAAGGCGAAATACGAGCGGAAGAAGCCGCACGTGAACATTGGGACAATCGGGCACGTGGACCATGGCAAGACGACGTTGACGGCGGCGTTGACGAAGGTGTGCTCGGATCGCGGGATGGCGAAGTATGTGCCGTATGACGAAGTGGCGAAGGCCTCGGAGAGCCAGGGGCGGCGGGATGCCACGAAGATTATGACCATTGCGATTAGTCACGTGGAGTATGAGACGGATAACCGCCACTATGCGCACGTCGATTGCCCGGGCCACGCGGATTACGTGAAGAACATGATCACGGGCGCGGCGCAGATGGACGGGGCGATTCTGGTGGTGAGTGCGGCGGATGGGCCGATGCCGCAGACCCGCGAGCACATTTTGTTGGCGCGACAGGTGGGGGTGCCCTACATCGTGGTGTTTTTGAACAAGGCCGACAAAGTTGATGACAAAGAGCTGTTGGAGTTGGTGGAGTTGGAAGTGCGGGAGTTGCTCACGAAGTATGGGTTCCCGGGCGACAAGACGCCGATCGTCCATGGCAGTGCGTTGAAGGCGATGGAGGCAGATCAGGGTGAGCTGGGTGTGCCCTCCATTATGAAGTTGTTGGAGGCGGTGGATACCTATATTCCGACGCCACAGCGGCCGATCGAGAAGCCGTTCCTGATGCCGATCGAAGACGTGTTTACGATCAGCGGGCGGGGCACCGTGGTGACGGGGCGCTGTGAGCGGGGTATTGTGAAGGTGGGGGATGAAATCGAGATTGTGGGGCTGCGGCCGACGCAGACCACGGTGGTGACGGGCGTGGAGATGTTCCGCAAGGTGCTGGATGAGGGGCAGGCGGGCGACAACATCGGGGTGTTGTTGCGGGGCACGAAGAAGGAAGATGTGGAGCGGGGAATGGTGTTGTGCAAAGCGAAGACCATCACGCCGCATACGAAGTTCAAGGCGGAAATCTATGTATTGACGAAAGAGGAAGGGGGGCGGCACACGCCGTTCTTCAATGGGTATCGGCCGCAGTTTTACTTCCGGACGACGGACGTGACGGGGGTGGTGCAGTTGAATCCGGGGGTGGAGATGGTGATGCCGGGGGATAATGTGAGTGTGACGGCGGAGTTGATTAGTCCGATCGCGATGGATCAGGGGTTGCGGTTTGCCGTGCGGGAAGGCGGCAAGACGGTCGGCTCTGGAGTGGTCACGGAAATCTTGGCCTGAACGGCAAACAATCGAGGTTGATAGATACCGTAGGAGTACAGAAGTGAAAGTCGATCAGCGTATAAGAATTCGGTTGAGAGGTTTTGACTACCGCGTCTTGGATCAATCGGTAGGCGAAATTGTTGAGACTGTTCGTCGGAGTGGAGCGAGGGTTGTTGGTCCCATTCCCCTCCCTACCCGTATTGAAAAGATTACGGTTCAGCGATCGACTCATGCTGATAAGAAATCTCGAGAGCAGTTCGAAATGCGAACTCATAAGAGGTTGCTGGATATCATGGAGGCGACTCCAGAGACGATGGATTCTTTGATGAAGCTCAATCTTGCGGCGGGAGTGGATGTCGAAATCAAGTTGTGAGGACGGAGCATTTTCTCCGTCGGGCAGTGAGTTGTGTAGGCGAGAATCTTTGATCGTACAGCATATTGGAAGAATATGACAAACGGATTGATTGGTAAGAAGCTTGGCATGACGCAGGTGTTTGATGAAAGTCGTCTGACTCCTGTGACGGTGATTGAGGCTGGACCCTGCCGAGTGGTAGCGGTTCACACAAAAGAAAAGAATTCTTATGAGGCGGTCCAGCTGTCGTTCGGAGAGGTTAAGGATCGTCGTCTTTCAAAGGCAGAGCTTGGACATCTGAAAAAGAATCAGGTGCCCGCGACCCGCATCTTGAGAGAATTTAAGAAAGATGGTGATCTATCGGTCGGTCAGCTCGTCACCGTTGGGATGTTTAAGAAGGGTGATTGGGTTGATGTGATCGGTGTGTCAAAAGGGAAAGGCTTTCAGGGCGTAGTCAAGCGACATCACTATGCAGGTGGTCCGGAGTCTCACGGATCTATGTTTCATCGTGCCCCAGGTTCTATTGGGGCGAGCTCTTTCCCGTCTCGAGTATGGAAGGGGAAGACCTTGCCTGGGCATATGGGTGCGGAGCGTGTGACGGTTCAGCGATTAAAGGTGATTGAGTCGCGGTCAGATGAAAATCTTTTATTTATCCGAGGGGCGGTTCCTGGAGCAGCCAATGGAATCGTTGTCGTTCGGAAATCAAAGAAGAGCTAGTATGCCTACGATCGATTTAGTTGATTTGCAGAAAAAGAAGGTTGGTACCGTTGATTTATCGGCTCAAGTATTTGGTTGTGAGCCGCGGACCGCGCTGGTGCATGAAGCGGTTGTCATGCAGCGAGCATGTGAACGTCGCGGCACTGCTTCCACGTTGCGTCGTGGTGAGGTGAGTGGCTCTGGAAAGAAGCCTTGGAAGCAGAAGCACACAGGGCGTGCGCGAGCCGGATCCCTTCGCTCGCCGGTGTGGCGTCACGGGGGGAGTGTGTTTGGTCCGAAACCGAGAAGCTATGCCTACTCGATGCCGAAAAAGAAGTATCGTGCTGCCCTTCAGAGTGCGCTCTCTGCGAAGGTGGCGGGTGAAAAATTGTTTGTGGTCACTGATTTGGCTCTGCAGCAACCGAAAACAAAGTTCCTAGCCCAGGCCTTAAGCGTATTCAGTGGAGGGGCTGACGTCCTACTAGTTGCAGGGAAGTCCCAGTCCGGTATCGTTCAGGCTGCTGGAAACTTGACGGCTGTGAAAGTTCTCAGCGCGGATCAGCTTAATGTCTACGATGTTGTTCGTGCTCAAGTTATTGTGATTTCAGAGCATGAGCTGGCTGCGGTAAATGAGGTCTGGTCATGAGCGTGGGAATGCATTGGGTGTTGGTTCAGCCCTTATTAACGGAAAAGATTACAGGTCTTCGTGAGCAAACCAATACGGTCGGGTTTGTGGTTCATCCTGATGCCAATCGGGTGCAGGTGAGGCAGGCGGTTGAGGCGTTGTTGAAGGTCAAGGTTGAGAAGGTCAATCTGATGAATGTGCGCGGCAAGATGAAGCGTCTTGGTCGATTTGCCGGGAGACGCTCAGATTGGAAGAAGGCTTTTGTCACGCTTAAAAAAGGCGAAAAGCTGGAAATGTACGAAAGCGCCTAGATTGCCTCTGTTGCGGTAGTTGGTTTTTAAGGTTGGAAATGTAGGAGTTGTTTTTATGGGATTAAAGGTATACAGACCCACATCTCCAGGTCGTCGGGGGATGACTGCGGTTGGCGCTGAAGAGTTGACCTCCAAGAGGCCGGAGAAGTCGTTGACATCTTTTCATCTCCGGACTGGTGGGCGAAATAATGATGGTCGGATGACGGTTCGGTTCCGTGGCGCTGGTCATAAGCGGCTCTATCGCATCATTGATTTTCGACGTGACAAGGTTGGTATTCCGGCAAAGGTTACAGCCATCGAGTATGATCCCAATCGTTCAGCAAGAATCGCGCTATTGAAATACCGTGATGGAGAGAAGCGGTATATTTTGGCCCCGGTAGGTCTTGCGATTAATGACGAAGTGCAGTCTGGTCCGCAGGCTGAAATTAGACCAGGGAATGCCCTGCCCCTGGTGAATATGCCGCTCGGAACAACGATTCATAATATCGAATTGAAGGCCGGAAGGGGTGGCCAGCTCATAAGAAGCGCCGGTGGATTTGCGCAGGTTATGGGCCGTGACGGAGACTATGTGCAGGTTCGTCTCAAATCTGGAGAGATGCGCAGGGTGTTGGCTCACTGCATGGCAACGGTTGGGCAGGTTGGCAATGTGGATCATGAAAATGTCAGTGTGGGAAAGGCGGGTAGAAATCGCTGGAAGGGTAAAAGGCCACACGTTCGAGGCGTAGTCATGAATCCAGTTGATCATCCGCATGGTGGGGGTGAGGGAAAATCAGGGCAAGGCAATCCTCATCCTGTTTCACCTTGGGGCCTTCCCACGAAGGGCTACAAGACGCGGCATAATAAGAAGACCGATAAATTCATAATTGCCCGACGTAAGTCAGGAGTGCGCAATGCCTAGATCAGTTAGTAAGGGGGCTTTTGTTGACGACCATCTGCTTGAAAAAGTCGAGCGGATGAATCAAACCAAGGATCGAAAGCTGATCAAGACGTGGTCTCGCCGATCAACAGTGGTGCCGGACATGATTGGTCATACCTTTGCGGTTCACAATGGCAAGAAGTTTATTCCTGTCTTTGTAACGGAGAATATGGTTGGACATAAGCTTGGTGAATTCGCGCCGACCCGTTTTTTTAAGGGACATGGTCAGGCTAAGACTGAAAAAGCTGTCGCTCTCAAATAGTGCCAGTGTAAATGTGAGGCTGTTGGGGTTAGGAGCGATACGATCCACCGATTTGAACTTTGACGTTGAAGGGTGACGGGATTGCACGATGAGTGAAGCACATGCCATTCTTAGGTTTGTCCGTGTTGCGCCGAGAAAAGCGAAACCGGTGATCGATATGATTCGAGGTCAGCAAGTTCCCATGGCGCTGGCCATGTTAAAGCACACCCCTCGGCATGCAGCGAGAGTGGTGGAGAAGCTTCTTCGCTCCGCAGTCGCCAATGCAGAGCTCAAGGAGTTGGGTGATAGTGAATCGATGGTTGTCTCGAGGGCGTTTGTCAACTGTGGGCCTACGTACAAGCGTGTGAGGGCGAGGTCCATGGGGCGGGCCAATGCGATTCAAAAACGCACAAGTCATATTACCGTGGTGGTCGCGGCATCCGGAAGTCAAGGTCAAGGGAAATAGGCAGCTTTTCATTTATTGAGGCATAGATCGCATGGGTCAGAAAACACATCCAATTGGTTATCGGCTGGGTTACAACTACACCTGGAGCTCTCGCTGGTATGCGGGGAAAGATTATGCCAAGTTGCTCCACCAAGACGTGAAGATCAGAAAGGTGGTCAAGGCTCGGCTTTACCATGCTGGTGTCGCCAAGGTGGAGATTGAGCGATCGGGTGATCAGACTCGAGTCATTATTCATACGGCTCGGCCAGGGATCATCATCGGTCGGAAAGGTGCTGAGGTCGACAAGCTGAAGGCTGATCTTGAAAAGCAGTATGGTGGGCAGGTGTACATCACGGTAAAAGAAATCAAGAAGCCCGAGCTTGACGCGCAGCTGGTGAGTGAGAATGTGGCAACGCAACTTGAAAAGCGCGTTGCGTTCCGGAGGGCCATGAAGCGGAGTGTGCAGTCAGCTCTTCGGCTTGGTGCGCAGGGGATCAAGATCATGGTGGCTGGCCGATTGGGTGGCGCTGAAATTGCCAGGACCGAGTGGTATCGCGAGGGACGGGTTCCGCTACATACGCTTCGGGCAGAAATTGATTATGGTTTCGCTGAAGCCCATACGACGATGGGGCAGATCGGGGTGAAGACCTGGATTTATAAAGGCGAACTTCTTCCCGTACAACCCATGAAGGCTGAATCAACATTGGATAGACGGTTTGGGTGAGGAGATCTAGCTGTGTTAGCCCCAAAGAAAGTCAAATTTAGAAAGATGCAGAAGGGCCGGATGAACGGGAAGGCCTATCGTGGTGGTCAGATTACCCTTGGGGAGTTTGGCTTGAAAGCACTGGAGCCGGGGTGGGTAACGAGCCGTCAAATCGAAGCCGCCCGCATTGCCATTACGAGATATGTGAAGCGGGGTGGGCAGGTTTGGACCAGGATTTTCCCGGACAAGCCGATCACCAAGAAGCCAGCTGAAACTCGAATGGGAAAAGGGAAGGGTAATCCTGAGTATTGGGTAGCGGTCGTGAAGCCAGGGCGAATTCTTTATGAGATGGACGGAGTCACTCCGGAAACCGCACGAGAAGCGTTCAGGTTGGCCTCTCACAAGTTGCCGGTGGCTACGAAGTTGGTTGTTCGCGGTGAGTTTGGCTAAGGAGCGGCAGGTCAACTTCGGAGAGGAAGTGGAGAACGTTTATGGCGCTTGACGTGAAAGAGTTGCGGGGTATGGGTGCGGGTGAGCTGCAGGAGAAGGAACAGCAGCTCGTGCAAGAATTGTTTACACTTCGCTTTCAGTTCGGGACAGGTCGTCTTGAGAATCCCATGCAAATTCGAAAGACGAAACGGGATATTGCGCGAATCAAAACGATCCTCAATCAGGTTCGGAGCCAAACCGACGAATCGAAAAGGTAAAGGATGCTATGGCAGAGGTGGTAAAGCGGCGTCACTGGTATGGTGATGTCGTTAGTAACAAGATGCAGAAAACAGTTGTTGTAGTGGTGTCTCGTTCGGTTGTTCATCCCGTCTATAAGAAGGTGTTGAGGCGGGTGACACGGTTAAAGGCTCATGATGAAAGTGGCGTGTGCAAGGTAGGGGACCGGGTGAAGCTGGTTCAAACCCGTCCACTGAGTAAAGAGAAGAATTGGCGGGTCATTCAGGTTATGGAAAAAGGGCAACCTGAGAAGTAGGTGGAACCTTCTGGCACCATTTGGCGCCTGGTATTCGTAGGAACATATCAATGATTCAGAATTATACATACATGGATGTCGCGGATAACTCCGGAGCCAAGCAGGCCATGTGCTTTCATGTCTTCGGAGGAACACGTCGTCGTTATGCCTCGTTAGGCGATGTGGTTGTGGTTGCCGTCAAGGAGGCTATTCCTCAGGCAAGTGTGAAGAAGGGGGATGTGAGTCGGGCGGTTATTGTGCGAACGACCAAAGAGGTTCGACGGGAGGATGGGTCTTATATCAAGTTCGACAGAAATGCTTGTGTGTTGATCAATAAAGATGGCGAACCTATTGGGACCCGCATCTTTGGGCCAGTTGCCAGGGAACTCCGTTGGAAGAAATTCATGAAGATTATCTCATTGGCGCCAGAAGTTTTATAGGGCCGAACCAGCGAGGAGCGTTGTGCAAGTACTCCGAAAAAGCAGAATTAGAAAAGGCGACACGGTGGTTGTCATATCCGGTCGTGAGCGTGGTAAGACGGGCAAGGTCATGTCTGTTGACCTTCGTGCCGGTAAAGTGGTCGTTGAAAAACTGAATGTGATTAAACGGCACACAAAGCCTAATCAGAAAGCAAAGCAAGGGGGGATCCTGGAGCGTGAGGCACCCCTCCAGATTTCTAATGTGATGTTTTTCTGTCCTGTCACGCAGAAACCGACACGCGTAGGAATTCGAACTCAAGCCGATGGGCGACGAGTGCGCTACAGTAAGAAGTCTAATGAGACTCTGGAATAGGGTTGGCAATGGCTAAGGAACCGAAAAACCGAACGAGTAAACCAACGGAACGAAAGGCCTCAAAAAAAGAGGCGCCGCAGCTTGATCAGGGGAGTACTGAGTCTAGATTTCGTCCCAGACTTCGAGACCTGTATGAACAGCAGGTTGTCCCGGCTCTTATGAAGGAGTTCGGGTATAAGAACCTCATGCAGGTCCCCAGGCTTGAACGGGTTGTGCTGAACGTCGGCATGGGTGAGGCGATTCAAAATGTCAAGCTTCTGGAAAGTGCCGTGACTGAATTGAGTATGATTACAGGGCAGAAACCTGTTGTGACTCGCGCAAAGAAGGCTATAGCCGGATTCAAGCTGAGGCAAGGTCTTCCCATCGGGACCAAGGTCACCCTCCGTAGTCGACGGATGTACGAATTTTTTGATCGGTTAGTGACGTTGGCGCTCCCCCGGATCAGAGATTTTCGAGGTGTCTCCCCGAAGGCATTTGATGGTCGTGGGAATTATACCCTTGGGCTCAAGGAACAGTTGATCTTCCCGGAAATTAAGTATGACGAGGTGGCTTCGATTCACGGTATGGATATTACCGTTGTCACCACGGCTAAAACGAACGATGAAGGGAAGGCCTTGCTGAAACATCTTGGAATGCCGTTCCGCACATAGGGGATAGCGCGAGTAGCTGGTGTCGGTTCGACGGAAGGAGTCTTTGTGTCACGTTTAGCATTGAGAAATAAGGCTGCGACGAAACAGAAGTTTTCGACGCGTCAGTACCATCGCTGTGGCGTGTGCGGTAGAGTGCGTGGATATTTGCGTCGGTTTCGAATGTGCCGGATCTGTTTTCGTGTATTGACGCTTAGAGGAGAGATTCCAGGAGTCAGAAAGTCAAGCTGGTAGCCAGCGTGAGTGGACTAGGTGGTAGTCAACGAGAGAATAGCACAGAGGGGTAGAAGGATATAGCATGGTTACCGATCCAATCGGCGATCTTCTTGTTCGCTTAAAAAATGGAGCTCAGCGGCGTTTTGAGACAGTTACCGTTCCCACGTCAAAGCTCAAACGTGCCATCCTTGAGATTTTACAGAGGGAAGGTTACGTCGAAGGGATTGAAGACGGTACCGAAGGTGGGCACCCTGTTCTACAGGTCCGCCTTCGCTATGTGGGCGAAGGGCAGCCAATGATCACGGGTCTTGAGCGTATTAGCAAGCCGGGACGTCGGGTCTATGTTGGCAGTCAGGATATTCGAAAAGTTCGGAATGGAATTGGTGTATCAATCCTCTCGACGTCCAAGGGAATCATGACAGACCAAGAATCTCGTAAAAGTCATCTCGGGGGCGAGGTTCTCTGCTCGGTTTGGTAAGCATATCGGTCGTTTGACCTCGGGATGAAGGGTATAGGAGAGCATGTCTCGTATTGGAAAAAAGCCGATCACCATTCCCTCGGGAGTGGAAGTGAAAACCGTCGGGTCAACGGTGACAGTCAAGGGACCTTTAGGGAAATTAGACTGGGCGGTTGTCCCGGGCGTTGATGTGGCCATTAAGGATGGCCAGGTTCTTGTCGGTCGATCCAGTGATGATCGTAAGCTGCGCGCCTTGCACGGGCTGACACGTGCTGAGTTAAGCAATATGATCCAGGGTGTTACGAAGGGGTACGAGCGCTCGCTTGAGATCACTGGCGTTGGCTACAAGACTGCACTGCAGGGCCGAACCTTAAGCTTTAATGTAGGGTATATCAACCCTGTTCTCTATCAAATCCCGACAGGCATCGATGTGAAAGTTGATAAGCAAACTCTCATTAATGTCAAAGGGGTTGATAAGCGGTTAGTTGGTCAAGTTGCAGCCGACCTGCGGGCGATTAAACCCCCTGATGTGTATAAGCAGAAGGGCGTTCGGTATGCTGGTGAGGTCTTACGTAAAAAAGAAGGTAAAACCGGGAAGTAGGAATTGACAATGAATGCTGCAGATAAAGTTCAACAGCTTAACCGGCGACGTCAACGTGTGCGTCAAGCTATTTTTGGGACCACTGAGCGTCCGCGCCTGAACGTGTTTAGGAGCACGGCTCATATTTACGCTCAGGTTATCGATGACGTTCGAGGAGCCACCCTCGCCGCTGCTTCGTCCCTTGATAAATCAATCCGCACGTCGGTCAAGTCGACCGGTGGAATTGAGGCAGCTAAGGCCGTCGGGAAATTGCTTGCAGATCGAGCCAAGGCTGCGAAAGTTACGGACGTGGTTTTTGATCGTGGCGGGCGGATGTATCATGGCCGCATCAAGGCGCTGGCCGATGCCTCTCGTGAGGGTGGCCTTCGGTTTTAGACCTTGATTGGCATGTATGGAGAGAGTCTTCGATGATTCTCTATTCCGGAGTTTAACAGAATATTTGGACTGAGGGGTGCGAGCGTGCGAGTCAATCCCGATGAACTGAGTCTGAAAGATAAAGTCGTGTTTATCAACCGCGTGGCCAAAGTTGTTAAGGGCGGCAAGCGGTTTAATTTCTGTGCCCTCGTGGTTGTCGGTGATGGCCACGGATGGGTGGGGATTGGCAAGGGGAAGGCTGCTGAAGTGCCTGTTGCGATTTCAAAGGCCGTGGAACAGGCCAAAAAACATTTGATTCATGTTCCGCTTAAGGGTGGAACGATTCCACATGAGGTTCATGGGCTTTTCGGCGCAGAGCATGTGCTGCTAAAGCCTGCGGTGGATGGGACAGGCATCATTGCCGGAGGCGCGGTTCGTGCCGTGGTCGAATTGGTCGGAGCTCACAATGTTATCGCAAAGACCTTGGGACGTGGGAATCCATTCAATGCGGTTCGTGCTACACTCGACGGTCTCATGCAATTGAGAAATATCGATGATGTGCTTCGTTTCCGTCGGCAAGCGGCGGGTGAAGGGCGGGAAAGGGCGACAGCGTAATGGGAGCAACAGCGTCAAAAAAAACTGCGGTATCACAGGGACAGCGTGTGCGGGTGACTCTGCGACGTAGTCCGATTGGCACACCGGAGGGCCATCGCCTGGTCCTGCGAGGCTTGGGCCTGCGGCATATTCGTCAGACAGTGATCCATCCAGACACACCCCAAGTTCAAGGAATGATTCGAAAAGTTGGCTATTTACTCGAGGTTGGACGTCCATGAACCTTCATGATTTGGCTCCGGCACCAGGGTCGAAAAAACGACGAAAACGAATTGGGCGAGGTCCTGGTTCAGGCCACGGTAAGACAGCGACGAAAGGGCATAAGGGCCTGTTGGCGAGGTCTGGTGGCGGAAAGCGGCCAGGGTTTGAGGGCGGTCAAATGCCATTGGTCAGAAGGCTGCCCAAGTTTGGTTTTACGAATCCATCACGGATCGAGTATGCCATCGTCAATCTGAAGAGTTTTGAACAGTGGACGGGGGATGGGACAGTTACTCCTCAGGCCATGGTCGATGCCGGATTGGTCAAGCGAAAACGATTACCTATTAAGATTCTTGGCGTCGGCGAGTTGAAGAAGTCGCTGGTCGTTCAGGCGCACAAGTTTAGTAAATCAGCGGAAGCGAAGATTCAAGCGGCTGGCGGGAGAGTTGAGGTTATCGGCGGTGCTTGAACGTCTGCTGACTAGTTTCCAGAATATCTTCAAAATTCCCGAGTTGCGCACTCGTGTGTTGTTTACGCTCGGGATGTTGGTTGTCTATCGCATCGGTTCCCACATCCCAACGCCAGGTATCAACGGCGACGCCCTTTCCGATTTTCTTCAAAAGCAAGGGGGATCGTTACTTGGGTTCCTGGACATTTTTTCCGGTGGCTCACTGTCTCGGTTGACGATCTTCGCGCTGGGCATCATGCCCTATATCAGCGCCTCAATTATTCTTCAGCTGTTGACAGTCGTCATCCCCCATTTAACGAAACTCGCTAAAGAAGGGGAGCGTGGGCGCAAGAAAATTATTCAATACACACGATTCGGTACGATCGGCATTGCTCTGATTCAAGGATTTGGCATCGCCGTCGGTCTCGAACAAATGAATCAAGGGGCCTTTGTTTTGAATGCGGGATGGGGCTTCCGTCTGATGACAGTCATCACCCTGACTGCTGGTACAGGGTTTTTGATGTGGTTGGGTGAGCAAATTACCGAACGAGGTATTGGCAACGGAATCTCATTGATCATTTTTTCAGGGATTGTGGCCAGACTGCCTTCAGCAGTGGCTCAGACCTACAACCTCTACGAGATTGGTCAGCTCAATGCCTTCTTGCTGGTTGGGCTGGCGCTGTTGATGGTCGCCGTGGTTGCTGCCATTGTCTTTTTGGAGAGTGGTCGTCGCAAAATACCGGTCCAATATGCAAAACGGGTGATTGGACGACGTGTCTATGGTGGGCAAAGCACGCATATCCCGTTGAAGATCAATACAGCTGGTGTCATCCCCCCAATATTCGCGTCATCGATTATTGCCTTCCCTGCAACGATCGCGGGGTTTTTTGAGACTCCATGGGTGAAAGCCATTGGAACTCAGCTGGCACCGGGTTCACTTCTCTACACGTTGATGTATGTCGGGTTAATTGTATTCTTTTGCTTCTTCTACACTGCAGTCGTTCTCAATCCTGTGGATATGGCCGACAATATGAAGAAGTATGGGGGGTTTATCCCAGGAATTCGGCCTGGTCAAAGAACCTCCGACTATATCTACGGAGTATTAACGAAGATTACCTTTGCCGGAGCCATCTATCTCGCCATCGTGTGTGTAATCCCCGAGCTTCTGATTTACAAGCTCAATGTGCCGTTTTATTTTGGCGGCACGTCGTTACTGATTGTTATTGGGGTGGGTTTGGATACGGCTCAACAAATAGAGTCGCATATGCTGATGCGCAATTATGATGGGTTTCTGGGAAAGGGCATGGCTCCATTGAGAGGGAGAAGCTCCTAGCCATGAGGGTCGTATTTCTTGGGGCTCCCGGTGTCGGTAAAGGCACCCAGGCAGAGAAAGTTGTGGCCGAGTACCAGCTTGCGAAGATTTCAACCGGTGATTTACTGCGAGCCGCTGTTCGCAATCAGACACCGCTGGGTTTGGAAGCAAAGGGGCATATGGATCGGGGGTGTCTTGTTCCTGATTCGGTCGTTATTGGGTTAGTGAGAGAGAAACTGACGGAATTATCCAAGTCAAAGGGCTTTGTTCTTGATGGATTCCCTAGAACCGTGCCTCAGGCCGAAGCTCTTAGTGACGTGTTGGATGGGCAGGGTATCCGACTCGATCGAGTCATTAACTTTAGAGTCTCAAGGGAAGAGATCATAAAGCGATTGAGTGGACGCCGCAGTTGTCCGAAGTGTCAGGCTACCTATCACGTGGATTTTGCTCCGTCTGGGGATGGCACTGCTTGTGACCGATGTGGAGAGCTGTTGGTCCAGCGAAGTGACGATCAACGGGAGGCCGTTGAGATGCGTCTCAAAGTGTATGAGGAACAGACCGCTCCTTTGATCAGCTTCTATGAGCAGAGGCAGTTATTGTCCCATCTCAATGGCGCTGAACCGGTTGAGGTTGTCTATCAAGAACTTGTCCGCACTTTGTCGGTATACCACGCGGCATGATCATTCTGAAAACGCCAGCCGAAATCGAGGTTATGGCGGCGGCTTCACGGGTGGTGGCAGAGGCGTTGGACATCGTAAAAGAGGCGGTGCGTCCTGGTGTTAGTACCGACGAACTCGATGCGATCGCCGAAAGGGAAATTCGGGCGCGCGGTGCAATTCCGGCATTTAAAGGTTATAGAAATTACCCGAAGACGCTCTGCGCTTCTGTGAATGAGCAGGTAGTTCACGGTATCCCCTCGGGACGCAAGCTCAAGGACGGAGATATCATTGGGTTGGATCTTGGGGCGATTGTTGGGGGATTTTACGGTGATTCTGCCGTGACCGTTGCCGTTGGTCGTATTGCTCCGGAAACCGAGAAGCTGGTTCGAGTGACAAAACAAGCTCTCTATCTTGGAATACAGCGGGCAGTCGTCGGCAATCGTTTGTCGGATATTTCCCATGCAGTGCAGTTGCACGTAGAGGCGGCTGGGTTTTCAGTCGTTACTGAGTTTGTGGGTCACGGGATTGGACGGCAATTGCACGAAGAGCCTCAAGTCCCGAACTACGGAAAATCTGGACAAGGGCCTCGCTTACAGTCCGGAATGGTTTTGGCGATTGAGCCGATGGTAAACATGGGACGCAGTGCCGTTCGGGTGCTCGATGATCGATGGACGGCGGTCACTGTGGATGGGAGTGTATCAGCGCACTTTGAACATACGATTGCCATACAGCCAACGGGCGCAGCTCGTATCTTGAGTCAGCTGGAGAAGCCTTAGACTACACGTTCTTAAGAAAGTACCGTTACGGATATGGCAAAAGAAGATATCATTGAGGTTCAAGGTTCTGTCGCCGAGACGCTTCCCAATGCCATGTTTCGAGTCAAGCTTGAAAACGGTCATGTCATATTGGCTCATATTTCCGGGAAAATGCGTATGCATTTTATTCGGATTCTGCCAGGTGATAAAGTCACCGTAGAGATGTCTCCGTACGATTTGACCAGAGGTCGAATCACCTATCGATTTAAGTAACGGGAGTTGAGGATTGTTATGAAGGTCAAGTCGTCAGTGAAGCCTATTTGCGCAAAGTGCAAGGTGGTGCGTCGTCGTGGTGTCGTGCGTATTCTCTGTAAGAACCCGCGACATAAGCAGCGACAAGGATAGCCGTGGTGAGGTCGCACAGTGATGTTGAGTTCTGAAAATGGAGAGTTAGGAGAGCAGTGCTAGCGTATTGGCTCGCACCTGATGCTCGTATTTGGAGGAAGAATGGCACGTATTGCTGGTGTCGATTTACCAAGGAATAAGCGGACGGACATCGGGTTGACGTATATCTACGGGATTGGACGCGCTGCAGCTCAGCAGATCCTGGCTGAAGCTGGGGTTGATGGAGCCGTTCGCGTGAACGATTTGAGTGAAGACAAGATTGTCAAATTGCGTGAAATTATTGAACGTGATTATCGAGTAGAGGGTGATCTTCGGAAAGAGGTATCGTTAAATATCAAGCGATTGGTTGACACCGGGACTTACCGAGGCCTTCGACATCGAAAGGGCTTGCCTGTTCGAGGTCAGAGGACCAAGACCAATGCGAGAACCCGGAAAGGACGTCGGGCCGGTGTGAGTAGTAAGCCAAGACCAACAGCAGCCAAATCAGGGCCCCGTGCGTAATCTACTCCACCACCGAGAGGAGAGAGTATGAGTGTGAAAAAGGGCAAAAAGAAAGAGCGCCGGATCGTTCAGAGTGGAGTGGCTCATGTTCAGGCGTCATTCAATAACACCATTGTGACCATCACCGATATGAGCGGAAATACCGTGGTATGGGCAAGTGCAGGGAATCAAGGGTTCAAAGGTTCGCGCAAGAGTACGCCGTTTGCCGCTCAGCGTGCCGGAGAAGCGGCAGCGAGAAAAGCGATGGAAAGCGGCATGCGCCAGGTCGATGTGTATGTGAATGGACCTGGTTCTGGGCGAGAGTCGGCGATTCGATCCTTACAGGGGGCAGGGTTGCGAATCAATTTGATTCGCGATGTTACGCCGATACCGCATAATGGGTGCCGTCCACCCAAGCGACGTCGAGTCTAATTCATGCGAGCGAATGAGTCGTAGGAGTTTTCGATTTCAGGTGACGCGATAGTCAACGACTCGGGCAGCTCTTTTCCGAGGAGGCATCAGTGGCAAAGTATCGTGGTCCAGTCTGTCGGTTGTGTCGGCGCGAAGGCGAAAAGCTCTTTCTGAAGGGCACCCGCTGCATGACAGAAAAATGTGCGATCGAACGCCGGAGCTATCCCCCTGGACAACATGGCCAGGGGCGCCAACGAACATCTGACTATAGCTTGCAGCTTCGCGAGAAGCAAAAACTCCGTCGGATCTATGGTCTTCAGGAGTGCCAATTTCGTGGCGTATTCGAGCGGGCTGAACGACAGACTGGAGTGACGGGAGACGCCTTGTTGCGTCTCCTCGAATGCCGGCTGGACAACGTGGCCTATCGTCTTGGATTCGGGGCTTCGCGCAAGCAAGCTCGTCAGCTGGTCAGCCATGGTCATTTCACATTGAATGGGAAAAAGATTACAGTGGCCGGCGCGCTAGTGAAGCCGGGCGATGTGATCGAGGTTCGAGAACGAAGTCGAGATCTAATCATGATTCAGGCAGCTTTGGATTCTGTTGATAGTCGTGGAATTCCCGACTGGTTGGAACTTGATCGAGGAGCGTTCAAAGGTATTGTTCGTGCGCTTCCAGCGAAGGACCAGATTGCGTTGCCAGTGAACGAGCAGATGGTGGTGGAATTATACTCTCGATAACCCACCGGTCTGGGTGTCGGTTGGTTAGGTGATGCTGTCAATGTGTTTGTCACTCGATGGTATGGAGGGTGGGTCATGATCAAAGCGATGAAGGACTTTCAGATCCCAATGCGGGTGGAAGTCGACAAAGATACACAATCCCCCACATTCGGCCGCTTCACAACGGAAGCGTTTGAACGGGGGTTCGGTACCACGATTGGTAACGCCCTCCGTCGCATTTTGTTGTCCTCGCTTACGGGAGCTGCGGTGACCACCGTGAAGATCGAGGGGGTGGTCCATGAGTTTTCAACCATCTCCGGCGTAACAGAAGATGTCACGGCGATTATCTTGAATATCAAGAGCCTACGGTTGGCGCTTCATACGGATAAACCCAAGACTATTCGTTTGAAGAAGAAGGGGCCAGGAGAAGCGAAGGGCTCAGATGTTCTTCACGACGCTGAGGTGACCATTCTGACCCCGGATTTGCATATTGCGACCCTTGACAAGGATGCCACGTTGGATATTGAGATGACGGTCAAGCATGGGCGCGGGTATGTCCCCGCGGAACGCAACAAGGAAGAAGGGTTACCGATTGGTGTGATTGCCATCGACTCAGTGTTTTCTCCGATCAAGCGGGTCAATTTTCATGTGGAAAATGCACGCGTTGGTCGTATGACGGACTATGACAAACTGGCGATGGAGATCTGGACCGACGGCACAATCAGCCCCAGGGATGCGCTGTCCACGGCCGCGGGCATCTTACGTGAACACTTGGATATCTTCATCAACCCCGAAGAGCGCAATGAAGGCAAGAGCGAGGTCGGGTATGAAGAATCCCATCGAGAGATAAATAAGAATCTTTCGCGTAGTGTGAATGAATTGGAGTTATCTGTTCGGGCCGCTAATTGTCTGAAGAATGCGAATATCAAGACAATCGCCGATCTTGTCCAAAAGTCTGAGGGGGAGATGCTACGGACGAAGAACTTTGGCAAGAAATCTCTCAATGAAATCAAGGAACTTCTCACTGAAATGGGTCTTTCATTAGGGACGAAGGTTGAGGCGGCGTCGTCTCCACACAACGGAAGTCCAAAATCTGAATGATGACTCTTAGCCAAGGGGAACACCGTGCGACATAGAAAAAAAGGACGACAACTCGGTCGCCAGACAAAACACAGAGGGGCCCTTTTCCGGAATATGGTCACATCATTGTTGGAGCAGGAGCGCATTGAAACAACGGAAGCAAAAGCGAAGGAAATAAGAGGGTTCACTGATCGGATGATCACGCTGGGGAAGGAAGGGACGCTTCCTGCTCGACGGAGAGCCTTGGGATTTCTTCGAAGTAAGGCCGTGGTTTCGAAACTTTTTGACGACGTGGCCGCGCGATTTAAGGATCGACCTGGCGGGTATACGAGAATCATTAAGACTCGTCGTCGGATTGGAGACGCTGCGGAAATGGTAGCCATCGAACTGGTTACTCGTCAGGACACGACGGCCCAGAAGAAGTCAGCTGCAAGCCAAGCCCAGTCTTCGCCAGCAGCGGAGAGCACGTCCTCCTAGTACGGTTACGCACAAGGAGTGTCACCATTCTAAAGGCTCCCCTGCCTCTTGGCAGGGGAGCCTTTTTTCTTTTCCAAGGAGGCGTTTACTTGATCAATATCAGATGCTAAGATCGTGCCAGATGTAGGCGAGGATCCATGTTCCTATGCGTGGAGAACCATTCAAATATGTGGGAAAGTATCGCGCGCCGGACTCTTCTTTCCTTGAGCATACTTCTGACGATATTTCTTGCTTACCTTCTCTCCAGAAACGCAGTGTCATTTCCTAACAGCGAACCCATCTCATCAAAGACAATTGAAGACGCCGATGCGAAACTAGGGGAGTTTACATTTACGCAGTCGAAAGGGGAGGCGATTGAATGGCAGGTGCGAGCCAAGCAGGCACGCCTCTTTGAGCAAGAACAACGGGCGGTTCTGCGTGAGGTTGTCCTTACGTTGTATGGGGGAGCAGGAGATGAAGTAACCGTCCAAGGTGAAGAGGGTACCTTTAATACGGCAACCAAAGATTTTGTGCTGGCCAATCATGAAGCTCCCATCGTCGTGCAAACAAGGAGCGGGTACACCATTTATACCAATCGACTGGAATGGGTAGAGGCGGTGCGAGAGATTCGGACAACCGCTCCAGTTCGGATCGTGGGTCATGGGCTGGAGATTCGAGGGCAAGGGCTGATGGGGCGACTATCATCGGAAGAGTTTGAGATACTCCAAGATGTCCATGTGGATCTGGTGTCTGCTTCTTAGTGTTCTATTGCCGGGACCTGCGACAGCCTCTCCCGCATCTGAGTCTGGGAGTCTGAAGCGGGGCATAGAGGCACCTGGCGTTCCGACGACTATCACTTCCAACCGGATGACGGTACGGAATCAGGATAGCCAGGCAGTGTTTGAAGGAATGGTGGTGCTCACGCGAGGTTCCTTGGTTGTGCATTCTGACCGGATGGTGGTGTCGTTCCACCCAAAGAGCTCTGAGGGGGCGGCAACGGTGCGGAAGAGGCCTGAGCAGGGTGAATCCGCTCAGCCTTCATCTATGTCTCAAGCAGGCCAACCAGGACCAACGATGTCGAGTCGTTCGGTGAATCGCGTTGAAGCGATTGGAGAGATGCATCCCGTCAGAATCAAATATGAAAATGGCAATGCCACTTGCCAAAAGGCCGTGTATTTCGCGGCTGGTGAGAAAGTTGTGTTGACGGGTGATCCTGTGGCTTGGGAGAAGGGAGCACGGGTCAGCGGAAAGCAGATCACCATTTATTTAACAGAAGAACGTAGTGTGGTCGAAGGGGGGTCTCATATCCACCTTGAAGGCGAAGGGCAGACGGGCCAATGACTTCACGTATTGAGGAAGAACCGAGAATGCTGGCGGGGCGTGCACCGCGACCGGGTGATGTCTCCCTGCGGGCGACCGGGTTGGTGAAAAGTTTTCGTGGCCGAAAGGTCGTCAAAGGTGTGGCCATCGAAGTCTTTGCCGGTGAAGTCGTGGGCCTTCTTGGTCCGAATGGAGCTGGGAAGACGACGATCTTCGACATGATGGTCGGATTATGTCAGCCGGATGAAGGCGAGATCACCTTCAAAGGTGAGTCCGTGACGAATCTTCCGATGTACAAGCGAGCGCGCAAGGGGATGGGATATTTGCCGCAGGAGTCGTCCGTATTTCGTCGCCTCTCGGTGGAAGATAATGTGCTGGCCATTCTAGAAATGCTGGGATATGCTCGTCATGATCGGACTGAGCGGGTTGATGCGCTGCTGAAAGAATTGGATCTTGGACACATCCGAAAAAGCATGGCCTATGCTCTTTCGGGAGGTGAGCGGAGGCGACTGGAGATTACGCGTGCGTTGGCGGCCACGCCATCCTTTATGTTGTTGGATGAACCGTTTGCTGGCATCGACCCGATCGCGGTGGCGGATATTCAACAGATCATCACGCGGCTCAAGGGAAAAGGGATTGGGATATTGATTACTGATCATAATGTCCAGGAAACGCTCTCCATTGTTGATCGAGCCTATATCATCAATGAAGGACTCATTTTAGAATCAGGACCTCCTGCCGTGATTGTGCAGAGCGAAACGGCCAGAGCGGTGTATCTCGGAGAACAGTTTAGAATGTAGGAAAGTAAACGGTCGCCCATGAAACTGCGTCTAGATCTGAAGCTCAGCCAAAAATTAATCATGACGCCGCAGCTGCAGCAGGCGATTAAGCTATTGCAGCTGTCGCGCCTTGAGTTGCAACAAAGCTTGACCCAGCATCTCCTGGAGAACCCGCTGCTTGATGAGGTCCAATCCGACGTGGAAGAGGCTGAGGCATCGGCCAGTGAGGGGAAAGCCGAAGAAGTCGATGCAGGGGCCGGACCAGAACAGAGCGTTCAAGATGAATCACGGGAAGAGCGAGGATCGCCGGAAGAGTTTTCCGCATCAGGTTGGGAAGAGTACTTTGGCAGAGATCGACGGGGTGGGGATTCCGAACATGCTTCTTCCCAGGACGACCTGCCCTCCTACGAGCAGACTGTGGCCAAGCCCACTTCTCTGGAGGAACATCTGCTCTGGCAGTTATCGCTGTCGACACTCACCGACCGAGAGAAAACGGTCGGCCGTCTGATTATTGGAAATCTGGATGACGACGGGTATCTGCGCATTTCTTTGGCTGAGGTGATTGCTGGAACAGACTTTGCCGAGTCGGAGGTGGAGTCTGTCCTAAAGGACATTCAAACCTTCGACCCTACAGGGGTTGCTGCCAGAGATCTTCCAGAGTGTCTTCTCTTGCAATTGCGACATTTGGGTCGTAACCCCTTCGGATCACTTGGCGCACCTCCCGGGGCGCTCAAGACCTCAGTGATTGAAGGCATTGTGCTTCATCACTTGAAGGATTTGGAAAAAAGGCAATATGCCAAAATCGCCAGGGCGCTGAACGTCACGGTCGAGGATGTCTTTCATGCCACCAAGATAATTGGAGAGCTTGAGCCAAAACCTGGGCGACCATTCATCAATACGCAGAACTACGTCATCGTGCCGGATGTGTTTGTCGTCAAGAATGAAGGGGAGTGGGTTGTGCTGTTAAATGATGACGGACTGCCACGCATGAGAATCAGCCCGTATTACAAGCAGCTCATTTCGTCTGGACAGAGCGGTACGCCTGAGACGAAGGCGTACATGGACGAAAAAATGAGGGCCGCTCAATGGGTGATTCGAAGCATCGAACAACGCAATAGAACCATTGTTAAGGTCGTCTCAAGCATCGTCAAGTTTCAAGAGGAGTTTTTTGAGCATGGAGTGCAGTACCTCAAGCCGTTAGTCTTGAAACAGGTGGCTGAAGATATCGGGATGCATGAGTCTACGATCAGTCGAGTGACCGCCAATAAATACATGTACTGTCCACAAGGTATGTTGGAGCTGAAGTTTTTCTTCAATGCCGGACTCCAGCGGGCGGACGAACCCTCTGGTATGCATTCTTCGGTGTCGGTTCGAGATATGATCAAGACCATGGTGGCTGAGGAGGATGCCAAGCGGCCATTGAAAGATGAGGAAATTGCGGCCAGGCTCTTTGGGCAAGGTGTGCGCATTGCGAGGAGGACGGTTGCCAAATATCGGGCGGAGTTGAATATCGCCTCAGCAAGCCAGCGGAAACAGTTTTTTTGATAAGAGGGGCATGGCATCAGGCTGGAATAAAAATTGGAGGTAGGCATGACATTAAAAATCACAGGCCGCCACATGGACGTGACGCCAGCGCTGAGAAGTTATGTGGAAACTCGATTTGCTCGGCTCGATCGCTATGAGTTAAAGGTCGGGTCATTACAGGTCATATTGGGAGTTGAAAAGCTTCAGCACAAGGCGGAAGTAACCGGTGTTGTAAACGGTAAGCAAGTGCAGGCGAAGATCGCAACGACAGAGATGTACGCCACGATTGATGCCCTCGTGGATCGTGTGGACGCTCAGTTTCGTAAATTGAAGGAACGTCTCGTGAATCATAAGCCTGAAAAACCAAAGCGGCGAACCGTTGTTAGTTGAGGTGGGCTCCATGTGAGGGGTTCGGTAGGGAGATCGGATTCTGTCACATATCGGATCGACAGGTTGGTTCAATCGATTTGTAGAGACGGACTAGTTGGGCGCGGCCTTTCTACAAACACTACGATCTGAGCTGTCGTCGTTCGTGGATTGCGATCCGATAATCAGGGGACCCATCAAGACGAGCGGAGCCTCATGGCGCGACTCAATCTAGTCATCATCAGTGGGCTGTCGGGATCCGGGAAGTCCTATGCATTGAAAGCGTTCGAGGATGCCGGGTATTTCTGCATTGATAACCTTCCTCCTGCCCTCCTCCCGACCTTTGTCGATCTGTGTCACCAGCAACATAGTGAGATTGCGAACGTTGCTCTTGGTGTGGATGTGCGAGAGCGAGGGTTTTTTGCAGATTTTGTGGGAATCCTTGAGCGAGTCAAAGCTCTTGGTCATGCGGTGAAAGTGCTCTTCCTTGAGGCCAGGGAGGAGGTGCTCATCAGGCGCTTTTCTGAATCTCGGCGGCCTCATCCCCTCTTGCCAGATCGACCCGTTGGGGAGGGGATTCGATTTGAGAAGGAGCGCATCGATGAGTTGCGGCGACAGGCGGATCGGATCATCGACACATCGGATCTCACAGTGCATGAGCTCGGCGACCTGCTTGGAAAGGAGTTTCTTCAGGACTCCTCAGATCGGCGCCTGACTATCTCACTTCTGACATTCGGGTATAAATTCGGGGTCCCGCACGATATTGACCTGTTGTTCGATGTGCGCTTTCTGAAAAACCCCTTCTTTGTGCCAGATCTCAAGCCACTGTCTGGTAAAGATGAGCCGGTTCGTAAATTCGTGCTGGCGGACTCCGAAGCGCGCGCATTGATTGATCATATCGAAGGACTTCTCAAGTTTCTCCTACCACTGTACCAGCGTGAGCGGCGTAGCTATCTCACCATCGCGATCGGATGTACCGGTGGGCGGCACCGCTCGGTGGTGATTGCCGGACATCTCTGTGAGCGACTAGCTGCGCTGGGCCTCCAAGTGGGTCTCAAGCATAGAGATCTCGATAAATCCTAGATTCTTTGCAGGCTTATACCGGTCCGCCTCCTGCCTCGTACGTGACTTCCAGCTGTTTTCTTGACAGGGCGAGCATATTGACTATACTTGCCCTTGTGAGTAGTAAGGGAAGTTGTATGGGTGTAAATACGGAAGTGAAAAGGCATACTGATAATAAGGAAGATCAAGGAATCAAGGCCATTCAGGTGTGCAAGCTGTTCGACATTTCTAAAGCCACGCTTTTCCGGTGGGAACGAGAAGGGGTTATTGCACGACCGACACGCGACTGGAGAAATTGGCGGCTCTATACACGAAAGAATGTGGATGAAATCGAGAAAGTCATTTGTGCGAGGAAACGTGTCGTGTAGAGTTCAGGTGACGCATGTTGAGTTCACTCAAAAAGCTCGTTGAAACAGACATTATCTCGATGCTGACTCCCCGTCGGCAGCTGGTCGGGCTGGATATTGGGTCAAGCGCGATCAAGATCGCGCAACTTAAGGAAAGTAAGGGACGATATTTTCTTCAGAAGTTCGGCGTGAAGCCACTTGAGCCGGAAGTGATCGTTGATGGAACGGTGATGGATGAGGGACGTGTCGTCTCGGCTATTCAGGAATTATTCGAAGAAACGAACGTCAAGAACAAGTACGTGGCCATTTCTATTTCAGGTCATGCTGTCATCGTGAAAAAAATCACCCTCCCGCCAATGCCCGATGAAGAGCTTGAGGGGCAAGTAAAATTGGCTGCGGAGCAGTATATCCCCTTCGATATCAACGAGGTCAATATCGATTTTCATGTCTTGCCTCCGGACCCATCCAGCGATGGCCAGGGAGACATGGCGGTCATCCTTGTCGCGGCAAAAAAGGACAAAATCATTGAGTTGACCGAGCTTGTGAAGACCGCCGGGCTTATCCCGATGGTCATGGATGTCGATGCGTTTGCGATCGAGAATATGCATGGAATCAACTATCCCCTGGCCCAGGAAGAAACGACCGCCTTGGTCAATCTTGGCGCCAGTGTGATGAATGTGAATATTGTACGAGCGGGGTTTTCTTTATTTACTCGAGATATTCCGCTGGGTGGGAATCGATATACCGAAGCGATTCAGCGCGAGATGGGGCTATCGTTCGAAGAGGCGGAGGAAAGCAAGAAAAAAGATGGCGGGGGCGAATCCACTGGGATGTCGGTCGGTAATGTCCTGGATAGTGTGAATGCGGAAGTGGCGTCCGAGATAGCCAGAACCGTGGATTACTTCAAAACTTCTGGCGCCAATGCCGATCTGAATCGTGTGCTGGTCTGTGGTGGTGTCGCAAAAGCAAAAGGACTGATCCAGCAGCTGAGCGATCGGATGCAAGTGCCTGTAGAAATGGCTGATCCCTTCGCGGAGATTGATACTACGGGGTGTGAAATAGATCCCGATCTCCTTGCGGAGATTGCGCCATCCGCAGCCGTTAGTGTTGGGTTGGCGTTACGCGCGGTGGGTGATCGATGATACGGATTAACCTTCTTCCAGGCGGACCGAAAGGGCGACAAGCAAAGCCCCAGTATGATGTTCGAGCCCAAGCGCTTCTTGGCGTAGGGATAGTGGTGGTGACGTTGGCCGGTTGTTGGTGGTATTCCGCCGCGTTGGACGGTGAGCTGGAGGCGAAACAAGAGGAGAAGCAGACAAAGGAGAAACAGGTTGCCCAGCTGAAAGAACAGGTCAAGCAAGTTCAGGACTTTGAACAGAAGAAGAAGCTTCTTGAGGACAAGAATCGGATCATTGATCAACTTGAACAGTCAAGAATGGGACCCGTGAAGGTGCTCGACCATGTCAGCCAAAGCCTCGAGCCGCTCAAGGTATGGTTGACCAAGTTGGGTGTCGCGTCAGAAACGGTCGAATTGGAGGGGAAGGCCTTAACCAACGACGACGTCGTCGAATTTGTGAACAACTTGCGCCGAACGGATTATTTTACCAGCATCAACCTGCAGGAAAGTAAGGCCGCGGTGGAGAATAAGATCAACCTCTATCAATTTCGGTTGGCGTTTCGCTTAAAGGGGTAAGTATGGCGTTACCTCAACTTAACCTTGACGCACTCCGCAGTGTTCCTGCCTCTCAAAAGGTGGCCCTCTTGCTCCTCGTGGTCGGCGGCATGATTGCCGGGTTCTATTTCTACATCGCGGAACCCAAGTCGGAAAGTATCGCGGCCCTCGAGGCGGAGAATACGAAACTGGAGAGCGAGATCCAAACCTTGACGATCAAGGTGAAACATCTCGATGAGTTAGTCGCGGCAAGCAAGCAGTTGGAGATTGAATTAGCCAAGAAGAAAGAACGCCTTCCCCCTGAAGAAGAAGCCATTATGTTGCTTAAGCAGGTTTCTGATCTCGGGGTGCGACTTGGACTAGACATCAAGTTATGGCGTCCTGGGGCGCAAGTTGAAGATCCGTCGAAGTTATTTGTCAAAATGCCCGTCAGTGTGGAAGTGTCGGGGGTGTATCACACCGCTGGGTTGTTCTTTGATCGCATTAATCGACTGCCCAGGATTATCACGGTGTCGGGGCTCAAGATGGGGTCTCCAAAAATGGAGCAGGGACGAATTGTTTCTCAAACAACATTCGACCTCATTGCCTACGCCGCTCCACAGGAGAAACCAGGTCCAGGAACAGCAAAATCGGTACAGGTTTCAAAGGTGGCGCACGCTGGCAAATAGAGGATGCTGAACTGATGTATTGCTTAGGGGTTGAGCGAGGTCAGAGGAGAGCGTGGCGATATGCACAGTTGACCGCCTGTGCTGTCTGTTGGTGGGGTGTACTGCTGGGGAGTGACTCTACCCAAGCCGAACCCTCTCCCATTCCCGGGCAAATAGCGCCGATGAGACATGACTCTATCAAGGTGCCCTCCGTCTCTGAGGTTCCGCCTCCAGCCGTTCCCGCGATGGAAACGGCAGTACCGACTGGAGTCGTTCAGGTCCCATCCGAATTGCCGCTAGCCGAGGGAATGGCTGGGGCGGGGTACGATCCTTCTGGTCGCCGTGATCCGTTTGCTCCCGTGATCCAGGAGCTTCAAGTCGGGAAAACGGATAGCACGCTGCCGCCGTTACAACGGGTGACGCTGACAGAACTGAATCTGATCGCGATTGTTTGGGGGGCCTACGGATACACAGCAATGGTCCAGACCCCTGAAGGATATGGGTATACCGTTCGGCGGGGTACGCGGATCGGTCAGAACAATGGGGTGGTCAGCGCGGTGACCGAACGCGGCATCATCGTCCAGGAGCGATTTACGGATGTGTATGGCAAGAAGCAGGAACGGGAGCATGTGAAGCTCCTACATCCCAAAGAGGGCTCAGAATGAAACCATTATGCTCTGGCATCAATAGCATCCTGACAGCGAACTATTTTCTCGCACCCTGTGGGCTGGCGTTTGCTGGCTGGATTGCGGCCGGGGAGATGCCTGTTCTTGCAGAGGAGATTCACGGGGCTAATCCAAATGATATGACGCTGGCTGACCGTCCTTCGCTGCGGTATCTGGCACAGAAACTGACCTCGATTGAGGTTCGCCCCGAGTCGGATCTGGTTACAGTTGTCATTGCTGGGGATGGTCAATTGTTTCCGGAGACCAACTTTCTGGACGAGTCCAGGCTTATTATTGATATCCCAGCCGTGTCCTCCACCCTTCGACGATCCGTGGTGCAGGCCGACCATTACTTGCTCAAGAAAATCAGGGTGGGACATCATGCCGACAAGGTGCGATTGGTATTCGATGTGCCGGAACGTCCTATCTATTCGCTGACTCGTGATGAGAACAAGGTGGTTATTACTCTGAAGCCGAGCGAGCGGCGAGCCCCTGCCATGGTTGCAGGACAGGTTGAGAAGAAGGGACCGTCGGCCGTTGTTCTGAAAAGCCGCAAGGGTCCGTACGAGCCAGCGGATCGCTTAGTGAAGCGGACCGCGCGTCTCGTAAGTCCTATGCAGACTCCATTTAAGATACAACGGGTGCAGATGGGGGGAGAGGCCGTGTCCTCTGAAAAGGACGAGCGGACCGATGATCTTGTGGTCGGGCAGCCACGGTATGTGGGGCGTCGCATTTCCCTCGATTTTCAACAAGCGGATATCACCAATATCCTCCGATTGATTGCAGAGGTTAGCGGCTTCAATATCGTGGTAGGGGAAGGGGTCAAGTCGAAGGTCACCATGAAGTTGGTGAGTGTACCCTGGGACCAAGCGCTGGAAATGCTCTTAAAGATGAATGGACTCGGCATGATTCGGCAAGGGAGTATCGTGTGGGTCGATTCGTTGGCGAGCATTTCACGGCAACAAGATGAAGAGGCACGAGCGAAGGACTCGAAGACCAAGGCAGAGGAATTAGTTGATCGGGTCTTCTATATCAGAAACCTTCAAGCCCAAGAGTTGATGACCTCCCTGCGTCAGAACTTGAGTCCGCGTGGTCTCATGCAGTTTAATGCCGGAAGCAACGCGTTGATTGTGCGAGATACGGAAACTAAGCTTGGCATCATCCGACAGCTTGTCGAAGGGCTTGATCTGGAAGTTCCGCAAGTGCAGATTGAAGCGCGTATCGTTCAGGCTGATACGGTCTATGCTCGTGGGCTGGGGATTCAGTGGGGATTTCAGGCCGGGAATCGCACACCCACGGATTTTTTCGCCCTCTCAAATCTTAATGGTCCATTTGGACAAGTTGCCGGAACGGGGAGCAGCACGATCGATCGAAGCTTCTTGGTCAACTTGCCGGCTCAAGTGGGAGGATTGCCGGCTGTTCCGTCGGTTGGGTGGACCTTCGGAAAGCTTGGGGGAGACTTTGCGTTGGACATGCGGCTCTCGGCCGGGGAATTGTTGGGATTAAGCAAGGTGATCGCGGCTCCCAAAATCACCACGTTGGATAAGCGGGAAGCCAAGATTTCCCAGGGCGAATCAATTCCCTTCCAGACGACGTCATTACAGGGGACTCAGACAACGTTTGTCGATGCGAACTTGGAGCTGAATGTCACCCCTCAAATCACTTCACGAGATCCGAAGGAAGAATCGAAGCGAATTCTCATGCGCGTACGAGCGACTCGCAATGCCGTCGGCGCGAGGAGTAACCCGGCCGGTCCAAGCATCGACCGACGAGAAGCGACGACGCAGGTAATTGTCAGGGATGGGGAGACCATGGTGATCGGTGGTGTCTTCGTCGATACGCAGGGGAACAATGTGCAGGGGGTTCCGTATCTCTCCCGTATGCCGGTGTTGGGCTGGTTATTTAAGAATAAGTCTGAGACGGTGTCCAAACAAGAGTTGCTCATCTTTTTGACGCCGAGCATTATCAAGACCTAATTCTGATCCCATATCCGTGACCTGGAAAGGCCTGTTGATGCATTCTCGCATCAGCAGGCCTTTGCTTTTTGAGCCAGGGGATCGTGGCATCCCATCCACGTGCGGGCATCCGGCCGAGGGTGTCTGTCTTTTTAGTTCACCGGTGCTGTGTTACCATGCCGACGAACGTTGTGTGGCGAGAGTCTTGACGACCTTTTTCAGTATTGAGGCCAGCGGGGTTACCATATGAATTCTGTGCCAACGGTTACGGTTTCTCTGGCTGATCGGAGTTACGAGATCGCCATCCGAGCTGGGCTCTTGGAGAAACTCGGAAGAGAAATGAAGCGCTATGGATTGAAGGGAAAGGTCGGGGTTGTCACGGATCGACATGTTGCGCCGCACTATCTGAAGAAGATCATCGAGACGGCCAAGCAATCCGGGCTTGAGCCAGTTCCGATCATTCTTGCCCCTGGGGAACGGGCCAAGTCGTTACACACGGTGGAACACATTCTGGATGTATTGGCCCGGCACCGATTTGAACGGTCGTCACATCTTTTGGCCTTGGGTGGTGGGGTGGTCGGGGATCTGACCGGGTTTGCGGCCTCGATCTACCAACGTGGGATTCCCTATATCCAAGTGCCGACGACGCTTGTGGCACAAGTCGATTCCAGCGTCGGAGGAAAGACCGGAGTCGATCATCGGCTAGGGAAGAACCTGATCGGGACGTTCTATCAGCCGCGAGCCGTATGGATTGATCCGTTGACCCTGCATACGTTGCCGACACGCGAGTGGGTTGCTGGGTTGGCCGAGGTGATTAAGTACGGGATCATTGCCGATGAGTCGTTTTTTACGTATTTGGAACGGAAAATGCCCGCTTTGCAAAAGCAGATTCCCCAGGTCGTAGCCAGCGTGGTAAAGCGGTCCTGCGAGATCAAAGCCGAGGTCGTTGCGGCGGATGAGCGGGAGTCCGATCGGAGAAGAATTCTCAACTACGGCCATACCATCGGACATGCGCTTGAGGCGTTGGGGGGATACCAATCGCTGGTGCATGGGGAAGCCGTCGGCATTGGGTTGGTGCAGGAGGCTGATCTGGCCTGTTTCCAGGGTTTCTGTACCGACAAGGTTGTCGCCGCTATCCGGCGTATGGTCACTGAGGCAGGGCTCAGCGATCGTTTGCCACGCGCGACCCCGACGAAAATGTGGAAGGCCATGCTTCACGATAAAAAGGTGTCGTCGGGGCAAGTGATTGGGGTGTGGCCGACACGCATCGGAGAGGTGCGTATGGCTCCGCTGGGGAAAGACGTATTTGATCGGTGGTACGCCGAGTCGCGAGCGGCCTCCGTCAACGCATCTGTTGTATCGTGATGGCCTGATCCAGAGACCCCTGACCGCTGGGGGGATCTCTCCCTGTACCCATCAGCAACATTCCCTCTCACCATTGTGGGTTGACGTGGAGTGTGATGAAGACCTTACGAATCGCGATGGCGCAAATGAATCCGACGGTCGGGGATGTGGACGGGAACGTTCGTCGGATCCTGAATTGGCTCCGCGAGGCAAAAAGAGCGAAGGTTGATCTGGTGGCGTTTCCTGAGCTGGCGGTTACGGGATATCATCCTGAAGACCTTCTGTTGAAACCTTGGTTTGTGAAGGAGAATAGACGGGCGCTACAAGAGATCGTTTCGGCCTGTCGCGGGCTCGTGGCCATTGTGGGCTATGTCGGGCAGGAGGAGACACGCGACTCGAATTCGTCGAAGTCCGCCATCCGCCTCGCGGATCGCAGCGTGCTCTACAATGCAGCGGCATTGATTGCAGATCGCAAGCTCCTCGGGAGCTATCGCAAGCAGTCTCTGGTGAACCATGGGGTTTTCGATGAAAGCCGGTATTTTCAGCCAGGGCAACGACTTCCGTTGCTCCATGTCCATGGGGTGCTGATCGGAGTGACGCTCTGTGAAGATCTTGCGAGTTCGAAAGGACTCATTCGGAGGCAAGCCGCGGCTGGGGCTGAGGTCATCGTCAACATCAATGCCGCGCCTTTTCATCGCGGGATAAGCCGTTCGAGAGAGCAGTTGCTGGCGGCTCGTGCGCGAGAAAATGGGGTGATCGTCACCTATACGAACATGGTCGGCGGTCAGGATGAGTTGGTGTTCGATGGGAGCAGCGTGCTCCTCGACAGAGCCGGTGGGGTTCTGGCCCGCGGCGCTGCGTTTCGAGAAGAGTTGGTGGTGGCCGATGTGAACATGGAGGCCGGTTCGCCTGGACGTCTGGCTCGGAGGCGGACGGCTCAGACTGCTACGCGCATCGGGGCCGAGGTTGATCGTATTTCGGTGAGGATGTCGACAAGACAGAAGACGCGGCCCCCGCTGGAATCGACCGTGACCGAACCGCTGGAAGACATTGAAGAGATCTATCTGGCCTTGGTTGTGGCGGTCAAGGACTATGTGAGGAAGAATGGCTTCGCGCGGGTGGCGCTTGGGTTGAGCGGTGGGATTGATTCGGCATTGACGGCGGTGGTGGCGGTGGATGCGCTCGGAGCTGATCGAGTGCGGGGGGTCTTTCTGCCGTCTCCCTACACGTCACAGGAAAGTGAGGCGGATGTGGTGGAGCTCGTACGACGTCTAGGGATCGACGTGAGCGTGATCTCGATTACCCCGACGTTTGAATCCTACCGTCGCGCGCTCGCCTCGATGTTCGGCGACCGGCAGGTCGATGCCACAGAGGAAAACCTCCAGGCGCGTATTCGTGGGACGATGCTCATGGCTGTCTCGAACAAGTTTGGCGATCTGGTGCTGACGACTGGGAACAAGAGCGAGCTAAGTGTCGGGTACGCCACGCTCTATGGGGACATGGCCGGTGGATTTGCCGTCATCAAGGATGTGCCCAAGACGATGGTCTATGCGCTGGCAACGTTTCGGAATAGCCGTGGCTCCTCCCCCGTCATTCCCATGCGAACGATCGAGCGACCTCCGAGCGCCGAGTTGCGGCCGGATCAAAAAGATGAAGATTCGCTACCTCCCTATTCTATCCTCGATCCTATTCTTCAGGCGTATATCGAAGAAGATCGGTCTCCGAATGAGATCATCAAAGCCGGATTCGATCGGGCCACGGTGACTCGCGTGGTCCAGCTGGTTGATCGCAGTGAGTTCAAGCGCCATCAGGCGCCGATTGGTGTGAAAATTACGCCTCGCGCGCTCGGCAAGGATCGACGGATGCCCATTACCAACGGATACGAGAGGCCGTAGAGGTCCCTTTCTGTTTTGACAGCCCTGTGTACGAGCATCGCTCGTGTGGGGATGGATCGGTTGAGGAATCCTTCCCTGATGGGTGGGTGTGTCTACTTGAGACATGATGGCGCGATCATGCGAAGGTCTTTGAATCGAGGCGCTGAGAGTTCCGGTGACGGTGAGGCCTGCTGTGATTTCGACATTGAGCGACAGCAATGGATAGGCTATGATAACCGCCCCAAACTAGGGGCGGTATGAGACCGTGGTCGAGGGTGTGGTCTGTCAAGGGCCCAGGCGATTCAGGTCGCGACGGGGGTTCCTAATAAGATGATTCCTTCAGCGTCGTGATGGGGGATGAGGTAGCCGGGTGATGGAGGGGCTGACATGAAGCTGGTTGAGGCGATCGTCAAGCCGTTCAAGTTGGAAGAGATCAAGGATGCGCTGTTGGAGATCGGGATTCAGGGCATGACCGTGTCGGAAGTCAAAGGGTTTGGGCGTCAGAAGGGCCACAAGGAAACCTATCGCGGACAAGAATACACGATTGAGTTTGTCCCAAAGGTGAAGATCGAGGTCGCGGTCAAGGATGGCCAAGTTCCTCAAGTCATTGAGGCGATCATGACGACGGCCAGAACCGGCAGCATCGGGGACGGCAAGATTTTCGTGCGAGACCTGAGTGACGTGGTACGGATTCGGACTGGGGAAACAGGAGAAATGGCCCTGTAGAGGGGAACGAGATCCGAACGGTGAATAGTCATCGGTGGAGGGTCTCCAAAGGAGGACGGCAATGAACGTGCGTGAGGTCTTGGAGTTCGCGAAGAAGCACAGAGTGCAGATGGTCGATCTAAAATTCGTCGATCTGCCGGGTGTCTGGCAGCACATGACCATCCCTGTGAGCGAACTGACGGAAACCTTGTTCAAGGATGGATCCGGCCTTGACGGATCGTCGATTCGTGGGTGGAAGGCGATCAATAATAGCGATTTGCTCGTGGTCCCCGATCCGGCAACGGCCTTCTTGGATCCCTTTACGGCGGTGCCCACGCTCAGCTTGACAGGCAATGTGGTCGATCCGATTTCTCGTGAGAATTATGAACGAGATCCCCGGTTTATCGCCCAAAAGGCAGAGCGCTATCTCCAAAGCACCAAGATCGGCGACAATTCATTCTGGGGACCGGAAGCAGAGTTCTTTATTTTCGATCACGCGCGCTACGATCAGACCAGCCACAGCGGCTTCTATTATCTGGATTCGGAAGAAGGCGCATGGAACATGGGACAAGAGGGGATCAACCTCGGAGGAAAGATTCGCCATAAGCAAGGCTATTTCCCTGTCCCTCCGACCGATACCCAGCAAGATATCCGGAGTGAGATGGTCCTTGAAATGGAAAAGGTCGGCATCGAGGTGGAAAAGCACCACCATGAGACCGCCTCCGCCGGCCAAGCCGAGATCGATATTCGCTTTGATACGCTCCTGCGCACGGCAGATAAGATGATGACGTACAAATACATCGTCAAGAACGTGGCGCGTCGTCACGGCAAGACGGTGACCTTTATGCCCAAACCGCTCTTCGGTGATGCGGGATCCGGGATGCACACGCACCAGAGCATTTGGAAGGAGGGGAAGCCGCTCTTTGCCGGGAAAGACTACGCGGGGATTTCACAGCTCTGCCTGTATTACATCGGTGGCATTCTCAAGCATGCGCCGGCCCTGGCCGCGTTTACCAATCCGACAACGAATTCCTACAAGCGTATTACGCCGGGATTTGAAGCGCCGGTGCTGTTGGCCTACTCCAGTCGGAATCGATCGGCCGGTGTCCGGATTCCGATGTATTCGCCGAGTCCCAAGGCGAAGCGGATCGAAGTGCGATTTCCGGACCCATCCTGCAACCCGTATTTGGCATTTTCGGCGATGCTCATGGCGGGGCTTGACGGGATCCAGAACAAGATCAATCCGGGCGAACCGGCGGAAAAGGATCTGTACGATCTCGATCCGAAGGAAGCGGCCAGTATCCCCACCATGCCTGGGAGTTTGGATGAGGCGATCAGCAGTTTGGAGAAAGACTATCAGTTTCTCCTCAAGGGTGAAGTGTTTACCGAAGACCTGATTGAGGCCTGGATCGGCTATAAGCGCAATAAGGAGATCGATCAGATGCGCTTGCGGCCGCATCCGTACGAGTTTTTCCTGTATTACGACGTCTAACAAGACACATCAAGTATCGGCAGAGGCGGGAGGCCCTGAAGGGTGACGTGTTAGGGCTTTCCGCAAGCCGCCTTCCACAGCGCATGATTGGCAGTGGGTGCGACAACCGGCTGCCAGTTGCCGTTTTCAATGTAGCCGGACCGCGACCGTCCTATTCCCATCTGGCGTGAAAACTCAATCACTTGGAGTGTTCGCACTCGTGAGTTCGTACAGTCGAATTCCTTGTGTGTTTTCAGCGACAAGAAGCGCGTGGTGTTGTTCCACTTCAGATCCGTGAGTTGCCACAGGGTCGCACGGGTGCCGACTCGCTGAATCTGTTCGGGATCGAAGTAGAGGGTCTCCAGCCCAGCTGGTTGGTACGGTTTCTCTATCGCGACCCATCCGGCGAAAACCGGGTTCGCCAAGACAATCAGTACAACAGTCAGAAAGCAGTATGAACGGGGACCTACCCGGTTTGGCATGAAACACCCTGTTGAGTGAATGGGAGACGAGATGGACATACGGGGTCCTGGGCGGAAAAATCAAGCGGGAACATGTGGAAGCGGGCAGTGAGAACATGATGGCCTCACGGATCGCTTGAGCGGAATTGGCTCATGAGGTATGCTCGCGATCACAACCGAGGAGGGACACGATGCCGAAACGAGTTCGCACGGGGTTGACGAGGGGCGACATTCTCGACCGGTATGTCGAGCGGTTCAAACAACAGCTGGTCAAATTCCAGCCCTTTCTTTCACGTAAGCGGGGGGCCGCGTCCCTTGAAGATTTCGACGAAGCAGCGGAAGAACTGATCAGTCAAGTGTTTGGAGCAGCCTCAGACGAAGCGGAATCCTACTTTTATGCAAAGACCGGGGAGTCGGCTCTCCTGCCGGAAGAAGCGCAGGAAAGCGGCACCCACAATATCGAACGCGAGAGCCTCCATCAGCGTCGGCAAGTGCTGGAGAGCTGTCTGGCGGATCTTGAATTGCGCCGCCGCCTGCAGACGACGCGGAAGGGCAAGAGTCTCGACCAGATGCTCGTGGAAGACTATATGTCGCATGATGTCCGAAGTATCCACAAGGACGCCATGATCAAACAAGCCGGGCAGCTGTTGCAGAAGTACAAGGTCGGGTCGCTGATCGTGGACGACGGGTCCCGGTATATCGGGATCGTGACGGAATCAGATCTGACGCGGAAGGCGGTGGCCAAAGGGCTGGACCCCAACAAGACCACGGTGGCGGCCTGCATGAGTCGATCTCTTATCACCATTGAAGAGGACGAGCCCTTGTCCGAAGCCATGGCTCTCATGAAGAAACAGGGGATTCGCCATCTTCCCGTGACCGCCGATGCCACCATGATCGGCGTCCTTTCCCTCTCCGATCTGCTCCGAGCGTTCGAAGATCAACGCTCTGCTTAGCCGACTGTTGACACCGTCCGCCAGCGGCGTGCTGGCGGGCTCAGAGACCCAACGTACGGCCTGGGTAAACACCTATTCATACAGGCGATGGGCGAGCGGGTGAACGCCGTTTACCCGTCGCCTCTTCGCTCGCTGTGGCCTTGCGAAGCAGCCTGCGGGGCATTCCGGTTCCGCCTGTGATCGCAACCGAAGCTCCAACTCCTGATCGTCATATAGTTTGTCCACACCTTGTTCGGGTGGGTCGGCGCAATGCCGGTGGAGTGGGCTGCGGTCTGTCCACCCAGATTCTCGCCGCCGGTTCATGTTCATGCGAGAGGCTGCCTCCGGGGTGTCCTTCAGTTGGGTACCTAATTGATCAGGCATCAGTGTAGTAAAAACCGCTCACCCTGTTGGAAACTCCCTACACAGCCATCCGATTCATCGTGGTAAGCCATTGAAATCATAAGGGGGGATCTGATGTCTAGTAAGGCTCCATTCTTGCTTAAGCATTCCTTACATAAGCATTCATTGCACGGCGGGTGTCCAAATTCTTAAGCAGAGGTGGCGGCATGGATCAACAACTGTCACCTTCGGAGTGCTACGAACGTGGTGTGGTGCTCAAGCAGGTGCGCATGTTTCATCCGGCGATTGAGGACTTTCAAATCGCTGCCGGCGACCCGCACTATGCAGGGAAAGCCTACATGCAGATGGCCATGTGTTTACGAGCCATCGGCCACGACGAAGAGGCGATCGTGGCATTTCGACAGGCCGTCACATTCCCTCTGGTTTCATCCGTCGAACGTTGCCATGTTCTTTACCAGCTAGGACAGACGCTGGAATCCCTTGGCCGTGATGCGGAGAGCCTGGAGGTCTATGGCAGCCTCTGCAAAAGGAATCCAGAATTCTTCGATGTGGCACAACGGATTCAGCGCTTGAGCGCAGACAAGTGTTGGCTCTCTTCATGGGTTTGCGATTGGTGGCGGGCATTGAGGAACGGAGTGCGTGCTCGCCGCCGAGCGGTGCTTCTGCATATGCCGGCCGTCCTGGACGGGTAGAGCCATGGTTCGGTTGGTCTGCGGATACGTGCACAGGCCCTGACGAATATGAAGTGAGAGGTTCGGGGTCCGCTGATGCCGTGCCGGCAATCCGCATCCCATCGTGCAGCCCAAGTACGAGACATAGTCTGCAGGATAAGGTTGCACCCTGACCGCACACCGGCCGGCGTGGTGATTGTCCATCGGGCGTACGCACTCACCCCGGTCGAGCTGATTCCCGGCATCGTCACCGAACGGGGTGTGGCTTCGCCGGTCACCCTCCTTGCGCAGGTTCAGGAGCCTTTCCTCACAGACCACCCGCCTCCATTCGGTTCGACACGAGTGGCCTGGCGTAGGACTATCGCATGGATTCCGCGAATGCGGGAGCCGGATTGTGACGACGATGCCCCCCGTGCCTCCGGTCGTGAACCGCCACCCTTCAGAACATGACAGAGTTGTCCGATAGAGAGAAGAGGTTCGCGGAGAGTCAATCATTCCTGATGATGGAGGGAGAAGATGATGTCTCGATATCTGGTGCGCTGCATCCAGGAGATCATGCTGGTGCTGATCAACCTGATCCTCCCACCTGTCCAGAAAGCCGCAACAGTAGTGGAGCGACCAAGGCCTCGAGCAAGACGGCGTTGAGCGGAAACGGTCGTGCAGGCCATGCTGTCTTGCCTCGCAGGCTGCGGAACAACTCGAATTGTGTGCTTCGACAGGTCTGTCCTGAGATTCTATGGTTCATGTCAAGCCTGTTGTGATCCGGTGTGGATTAAAGGTGGTGCAGTAATGATGAATGGACCACGCGGCGCGGGCGATTTTACGCGCGATGATCACGAGCGAGGCAGTCGT
>Ga0224510_10000170_pt1 | contig 54913 bp, 51 predicted proteins | sample SF_May12_sed_USG_FD_170161 | JGI IMG/M metagenome (GOLD analysis project Ga0224510, IMG submission 170161) | Sediment microbial communities from San Francisco Bay, California, United States - SF_May12_sed_USGS_4_1 | ecosystem: Environmental > Aquatic > Marine > Sediment | place: USA: California... | reverse complement strand
AACGAGACGCTGCAGGCGCAGCTGCGCGAGTTCGTCTCGCTCATCCCGAATCTCCCGCACGAGAGCGTCCCGCACGGGAGCTCCGCGGAGCAGAACGTCGAGGTGCGCCGCTGGGGCACGCCGCGCACGTTCGACTTCGCGCCCAAGGATCACGTGGACGTCGGCACGCCGCTCGGCCTGGATTTCGAGACCGGCGCCAGGCTCGCCGGCGCGCGCTTCGCCGTGATGAAAGGCGGCCTGGCGCGCCTGCACCGCGCGCTCGCGCAGTTCATGCTCGACGTGCATACGCAGGAGCACGGCTACACGGAGGTGTACACGCCCTACATGGTGACCGGCGCCTGCGCCGACGGGGTGTCGAGCCTGGCCAAGTTCAAGGGTGACCTGTTCAAGCTCGAGGACCGCGACCTCTATCTCATTCCGACGGCCGAGTACCCGGTGACCAACTTCGTGCGCGAGGAGATCGTGCCGGCCGAGGCCCTGCCGATGAAGTTCGTGTGCCATTCGCCGTGCTTCCGCTCGGAGGCGGGCGCGGCGGGCAAGGACACGCGCGGCATGATCCGCAACCACCAGTTCGACAAGGTGGAGCTGGTGCAGATCGTGCACCCCTCGCAGTCCTGCGCGGGCCACGAGGAGCTCACTGCGCATGCCGAGGCGATCCTGCGCAAGCTCGAGCTGCCCTATCGCGTGGTGACGCTGTGCACGGGCGACATGGGCTTTTCCTCGGCCAAGACCTACGACCTCGAGGTGTGGCTCCCCGGCCAGGACGCCTACCGCGAGATCAGCTCGTGCTCGAACTTCGAAGCCTTCCAGGCGCGGCGCATGCAGGCGCGCTTCAAGGGCGACAAGGGCAAGCCCGAGCCGGTGCACACGCTGAACGGCTCGGGGCTTGCGGTGGGCCGGACGCTGGTGGCGATCCTGGAGAACTTCCAGAACGCCGACGGTTCGGTGACGATCCCGGCGGCGCTGCGCGCGCACATGGGAGGGGTCGAGCAGATCGCCCGGCCCTGACGAAATCGCCTCTGCCGCGGAGAGATGGCACAGTGGTCGATTGCGGCAGACTCGAAATCTGTTGTGCGCGTAAGCGTACCGGGGGTTCGAATCCCCCCTCTCTCCGCCACACTCCTCTTGAACACGCCCGCGGCGGCGAGCTGATCCGCGAGCGCGGCCGCGTGGCGAATCGACGTGCGCGCGAGCCTAGGCGCGCCGCCGGACCCAGACTGCCGTGTCGTGAAACGCGGCGCCGCCGTGCAACGCGCGCGTGGCGTGCCCCCGGCGGAGCACTCGCCGGCGACGTTCTCGCTGCCGCGGCTGGGCGGAGTGCTCAAGGAGATCCTTGCCGAGCTGCTCGAGGGCCGCGGCTTCGTGCTGCTGCGCGGACGGCCCGTGGAGCGCATGTCGCGCGAAGAGCAGGCGATCGCCTACCTCGGCATGGGCTCGTGGCTCGGCAGCTTCCGCTCGCAGAACGCCAAGGGCCATCTGCTCGGCCACGTGAAGGACCTCGGCCTCGATATCCGCGAGCCGCGCGTGCGCTACTACCAGACCAACCGGCGCCTGGAGTACCACACCGACTCGGTGGACATCGTGGGGCTGCTGTGCCTCAAAACGGCGAAGGTGGGCGGCGAGAGCTATCTGGCGAGCTCGATGACAGTCTTCAACCAGGTGCTGGCACGCCGTCCCGACCTCGTGCCGGCGCTGTTCGAGCCGTATCCCACCGACCGCCGCGCAACGCGAGGCGATGGACCTGATCGACACGCTGTGCAACGACCCGCAGGTCCACCTCGCGATGGATTCCCGCCCGGGCGACATCCAGCTGCTGCACAACCACCAGATCCTGCATTCGCGCGGCGACTTCGAGAACTGGCCGGAGCCCGCGCGCCACCGGCACCTGCTGCGCCCGAGGGTCGCGCCGCCCGAGGCGCGGGCGCTGCCGGAGGTGTTCGCGCCGCGCTACGGCGGCGCCACGCCGGGCGCGCGCGGCGGCATCGTCGTGAAGCGCACCACGCTCAGAGTCCCGCTCGAGGCGGAATAGGGGCGCGCGCCTCAGCGCGCGCTGGCGCGCTCGTAGTGCTGCACGATGCGCTCGAGGCTGCGCAAGATGCTCTCGCTAGCGTCCGCCACCACCAGGCTGTAGGAAGCGATGCCCTCGAAGCCGAGCGCGCTGCGAAACCATTCCCACTGCACCGCGACCGCGTACAGCTCGCGGTCGATCTCCGCGGTGTTCTCTGCCGCGCGCATGAGCTGCCCGAGCCCGCTTGCGAACTCGGCTTGTGCCGCCTCCATGTCGGCGGCCAGCCCCGGCACCTCGATCCTCCAGGCGCGCAGCATGTAGAGCTTGGCGAGGCGCTGCGACACCATGCGCTGGCGTCCCGACAGGTTCACCAGCGGTCCGAGGGCGGCACCTGCTTCGATCTCCTGGGTGAAGCGGTGCGCGGCCGCCAGCAGCGCCTCGCTCGCGGCCTGCAGCTGGCGCGCCCGCTCGCGGCTCACGGGGCCGGCGGCCAGCTCCCGCAACTCGGGCCACTGCCGACGCGTTTCCTCATGCGCGGCCCGCGCAGCCGGCGTGCCGGCGCTCGGCGCCAGCTCCGCGAGCTGGCGCTCGAACTGCGCGATCGACTCGGCGAGCAGCGCGCGAGCGCCTTCGGGCGCGACGTCCATGCCGATCTGGCAGTAGAGCTTGACCATGCGCTGGGTGAGCATGCGCTGCCGCCCGGCCTTGTTCACGGCGCCCGCGACATCCTCGGCCGCGTCCAGGGACCCCGGCACAAGCGCGGCGACCGTGAGCGCCAGCAGCGGGCCCGCGAGCGCCCGTCGCCAACCGGAGCGCCGGGCGCTCATTCGACGACGATCCGGCCCTCGACGCCCATGGCGAGGTGATCTTTCACATGGCAGTAGGCGCGGTAGGTCCCCGGGCGCAGCGGCACGAGGTAGACGTCCAGGGATCCGCCGCGCGGCCGCAGCTCGAAGCTGGTGAACACCGGGGCCTTGATCTCGGCCTGCTCGCGCACTTCCACTTTGCGAGTGGCAACCGAGGCGAGGAACTCGGGCGCCACGAAGTAGTGGGGCACGGAGCCGTAGTTGACCAGCGTGAGCCGGTAGGGCTGACCGGCACGCAGGCGCAGTTCCCTCGGCAAGTAGCCGTAGTCGCGAATGGTAATCGTGACGTCCAGCTGCTTCGACCAGTCCGCGGCGCCCATCGCCCCGTTCCCATGCCATTCGCTGGCCGATGCCGGGGCATGCGGCGCCGCCGCGCCGTGGCAGCCGGCGACGAGCACTGCCGCCAGCGCGAGCGCGACCTTCCATCTCACCGCGCCGATTTCCCAAGCCATGCCCGCCTCCTCTCGGAACAGGGAAATTCTAGGCACGCGAACACGCCGGGAGACTTGATCTGGCGCAACTGGCGACAAATTCGTGGCATGCTAAGTGCTTTGCATCCGGCATGGCAGTCCCAAGCGCGTACGCCGTAGCCGGGACCACGGTTTCCGCACCCGCCCCAATTGTCGACCCGGCGCTGCTCGCGAAGTACGCGTTCAGCGGGCCGCGCTACACCTCCTACCCGACGGCCGACCGCTTCAGTGACCGGTTCGGCCCGGCGGACGCCCTGCGCCAGTTGTCCGAGCGCAGCGGCGACGCGGGGCGCGGCCCGGTCTCGGTGTACGTGCACCTGCCGTTCTGCGATACGGTCTGCTACTACTGCGCCTGCAACAAGGTGGTGACGCGCGACCGCACCCGTGCTGCCGAGTACCTGTCCTACCTCGAGCGCGAGATCGCCACGCAGCGCGGCGCGCTCGGCCGCGACGAGACGGTGGCGCAGCTGCACTGGGGCGGCGGCACGCCCACGTTCCTGTCGGCCGACGAGATGGCGCGGCTCTACGGCCTGCTCGGCCGCTATTTCGCGCTGGTGCCGGACGGCGAGTATTCGATCGAAGTGGACCCCCGGCGCGTCGTCGCCGGCACCATGGAGCAGCTCGGCGCGCTAGGGTTCAACCGCGTGTCCCTGGGTGTGCAGGACTTCGATCCCGTGGTGCAGAAGAAGGTCAACCGCGTGCAATCGATCGAGGAAACGGCGCGCGTGATGCTCGGCGCGCGCACGGCCGGCTTCCGCTCCGTCAGCTTCGACCTGATCTACGGCTTGCCCGCACAGAGTGCGCAGAGCATTGCGCGCACCCTGGACACAGTGCTCGAGCTGCGCCCGGACCGCATCGCGCTCTACAACTACGCGCACCTGCCGGCGGTGTTCATGCCGCAGCGGCGCATCGACGCCGCCGAGCTGCCGTCGCCCGAGGAGAAGATCCGCATTCTCACGCTCGCCATCCGGGCGCTGTCGGCGGCGGGCTACGTCTATATCGGCATGGACCACTTTGCCCTGCCAGGCGACGACCTTGCGCGGGCGCAGGCGAGCGGCGAGCTGCACCGGAACTTCCAGGGCTACTCCACGTACGCGCGCTGCGACCTGCTCGCCTTCGGCGTCTCGGCGATCTCGTCGGTCGGCGACAGCTACGCGCAGAACCATCGCACGCTGGAGGAGTACTATGCGAGCCTCGCCCGCGGCGAGCTGCCCGTGTTCCGCGGCCACCGCCTCGACGACGACGACCGGCTGCGCCGCGAGGTGATCCAGCAGCTCTCCTGCCGCTTCCGGGTCTCGTTCGACGACCTTGGCCAGCGCTTCGGCGTGGACTGCGCGAGCCACTTCGCGCAGGAGCGCGCGCGCCTCGCCGAGCTGGAGGACGACGGCCTGGTCGAGCGCGTACCGGACGGCCTCGCGGTGACCGAGCGCGGCCGCCTGTTGGTGCGCGTGATCTGCATGGCCTTCGACCGGCATCTGCGCGGCGCGCCGAGCGCGGCGCGCTACTCGAAGGTGGTCTGAGCCTGCACGCGCGTCAACGCAGCGCGGGACGCGCCTCCGGGCTGCGCTGCTCCATCGGTCCGAACAGGTAATAGACGGAAGGCGGCGCGCGCAGCGGCGTGCGCACGCCGTTGTCGTAGCGCGCGTGCAAGGTGCGCACGAAAGCGAGCACCTCGCGCAGTTCAAGGTGCGTCAGCTTGTCTCCCCAGCCGGGCATTTCCTGGCTGCCCTCGCTCAGGCTGCGCAGGAGTTGCGCGTCGCCTTTTTCCAGGCGCTCGCCGAAGGCGAAGGACGGCGAATTCTCGTACGCGGCAACGCCGTTGACGCCGTGGCAGCCGGAGCAGAAGGCGAGGTAGAGCTGCTCGTCGCGGCCGACGTCGCGGCCCGCGGCCGGCCGGCGCGGAATGTCCGGGTCGGGGCCGGCGGCAAGGCTGGCGAGGTTGCGCCGCGCGCGTTCGCTGCCCGACTGCGCCGCGCGCTCGAACCATTCCCTCGCGCGCGCAACATCCCGCGGCACGCCCTCGCCGTGATACAGCATGTAGGCGACTGCATTCTGGCTCTCGGCGTCGCCGGCTCGCGCCCGCGCGAGAAACTTCTGGAACGTCGAGTACGGGTGCGGGCCGGTCCAGTCCTCCCCGGGTTGCCATGCGGCGCAGGTCCACAGCAGCGGCAGGCTCGCCGCCGCGAGCGCAAGCGTCCCCCAGGGCCTGGCACGCCCGCGTGCCGCAGAGGCATTTCCGCTCCGCGGCCGCACTGCCGCGCCCCGACGCTCGAGGCCTGCCACTGCGCGCGGCCGCGCGGCACGCCGCCCCGGTCAGCTCGTCAGTGCGTACAGCAGTCCGAGCGCGCAGGCCGCCAGGGCTAGCGCCCCGGCCGTGCCAAGCAGGGGCGCGGACTCTGGTACGGTCGCGACATTGCGCGAATCGGCGGGGGTCGAAGGCATCGGCATGGCAATCCTCTAGGCGAAACGTCAGGCTTCACGGGAGGACAAGCAAGGCCTGTGCCTCGCCGCGAGGCACGCAGGCGCGGCATACTTCTTGCGAGACGCACTGAGCGAAGCACGATCGACCCCGTGACCGCCACTTTCCACCGGCTGCTACTTGTGGCGCTGGCGCTCGCCGGCCTTGCCGGCGGATGCGCCGAGGCGCCAAGGAAGGGGGGGGCCTCGCGGGAGATCGTCTTTCCGTCGCCGCCGGAGGAACCGCGCTTCGTGTTCGAGCGCTCGCTCTACACCAGCGCGGATGTGACCGAGGAGGATCGCAACGCGATGCTGCGACGCGCACTCACCGGGGAAGGCGAGCGCGGGGGTGAGGGCATGGCCAAGCCCTATGGCATCGCCGCGAGCGCCGGCCGCATCTACGTCAGCGACCCCGTGGCGCAGACCATCAAGCTGTTCGACATCCCCGCGAAGAAGTACGCCACGATCGGCGCCGACCCGCAGGACCAGCTGGTGCAGCCCCTCGGGCTCGACGTGGATGCGAAGGAGAACCTCTACGTCGTCGACGCCGTGACCAAGCAGGTCAAGGTCTACGATGCGAAGGGCAAGTTCCTGCGACTGCTGGGCGGGCCGAAGATGCTGTCGCGGCCGAGCGGCGTCGCCGTCTCGCCGGGGGGCGAGCGCGTCTACGTGGTGGATACCGGCGGCGTGCAGCGGCACGAGGAGCACCGCGTGCGCGTGTTCGACGGCGCCAGCGGGGCGCATCTGTTCGACTTCGGCAAGCGCGGCACGGGAGAGGGCGAGTTCAATCTGGCGCGCGACGCCGCGGTTGCGCCGGACGGGCGCGTCTATGTGGTCGACAGCGGCAACTTCCGCATCCAGGTCTTCGACCGCGACGGCAAGTTCCTGAAGGCGTTCGGCGGCGTCGGCCGCTATCCGGGGAACTTCGCGCGGCCGCGGGAGATCGCCATCGACCGCGAGGGGCGCGTCTACGTCTCGGACGCGGCCTTCGGCAACGTCCAGATCTTCGACGGCGACGGCCAGCTGCTCATGCACATTGGCGAACGCTCGGAGCGCGACCAGCCGGCACGCTACATGCTGCCGTCGGGCGTCGCAGTGGACCGCGACGGGCGCCTGTACCTCGCCGACGAGTTCTTCCGTCGCGTCGACGTGTTCCGCCCCGCGGCGCTCAAGGCCGGTGAAGGCCATGCCGCGGGTTCGGCCATGCCAGCTGCGGCCGCGGGCGGCGCCCTTCCCGCCGCCACGGGCGGTGCTGCTGCTTCGCCCGCAGGCGGTACCGTCCCAGTGGAACCAAAGAGCAAGTAGCAGGCGTTCCCGCTTCCGGGAATCGCCGTGCGGTTCATTTCCCCGATTGAGATCGCAGTGCCGGGCTGGCGCCCGCAATTGACACCGATTCGCGCTGACGCGCCGCGGATTTGATCGAGATCAAGCTGGAAGGGCATCTCGGCGCTTGCGGCGCCCCGCCAGCCGTCTGGCACAAGGCCTGCTACGGAAACGGTGAAGCGGACCAACTTCTCGATCAGAAGGCGGGAGAGACCATGAAAACAGGTGTGCATGCGAAAGCAAGGTACGTATTGGCGGCATTGGCGGGTACGGCCGCATTACTCGGGGCGTTCGCCTCGTTCGACGCCTCGGCGCAGACGAGCATCCGGGACACCCGGCACAACCTCGGGACCAGCAACAGCACGGGCACGAGCTCGTTCAGCGGCACCGGCGAGGTGTGCGTGTTCTGCCACACGCCTCACGGCAGCAACACCGGTGTTGCCGCGCCGTTATGGAACAAGGCGGTACCGACTACGACTTATTCGATGTACAGCACGGGCGGCAGCGCCACGATCGACGGCACGGAAGCGACGGTCGGCTCTGTCTCGCTGGCGTGCCTGTCGTGCCATGACGGCTCGCTCGCGGTCGCGACGATGATCAACCAGCCCGGCTCGGGAGGCTACAACCCGGCTGGCGCGGTGATGGCCGGCACGTGGACCAACCCCAGCACGACCGACGGCGTGGATCCGGCGACCGGCATGATCAGGGCCAGCTCGATCCAGAATATCGGCGGAAACCTGGTCAACGACCACCCGATCAGCATCCAGTACTGCGGCGGCGGCCTCACGGGATCGGGCACGACAGTCAGCGGTACCTGCGGCGACAGAGACTTCACGCAGCCCAAGACGCGCGTGGTGAACGGCAACCAGGTTTTCTGGGTCGATACCGCCGGTGGCACTGCGGACGTACGCGAGAAGACTGACATCGCGCTGTATACCCGCGCCGGCGGCCCGACGGGCCCGATGGTCGAGTGCGCAAGCTGCCACGACCCGCACACCGCTGTGAACCCGACGTTCCTGCGGGTGGCCAACGTCAGCAGCAATCTGTGCCTCAGTTGCCACGTGAAGTAAGCGCGCCCCGATCCAGGCGTCAGCAGCGACGGGCCGGACAGCGATGTCCGGCCCGTTCGCATTTCCGGGGATCGAGATGGCACGAACCGTGCATCGAGAGGATGACGCGGCGCAACAAGCCGTTTCGCGCTGTTATTTGACTCTGGAGACCCTCATGCTCGCAACCAGGCACGGACCCATTCGGGAAGGCAAGCGCACCTGCGCCTGGGTGCTCTGGCTTGCGCTGCTTGCCATGGCCGCCACGCAGGCGCAGGCCTCGGATCCGCCGCCCAGCGGCGAGGTGTTCGCGCGAGTGGGCGAGCGCGCCATCTCGTTCGGCGAATACCAGGCCGCGCTTGCCGCGGGCATGCGCAAGAAGTACTTTCATTCCAAGCCGCCGGTTGCCGAGTTGAGCAGGTTCCAGCGCGAAGTCGCCGACCAGCTGATCGACCGCGTGCTGCTCCTCGAGGAAGCGCGGCGCCGCGGCATCACGCCGGAGCGCGCGCGCATCGACGCCGCGATCGCGGCCTACGACCGGCGCTATGCCTCGAGCGAGCAGTGGCGCGCCAACCGCGACAAGATGCTGCCTGCGCTGCTCGCGCAGCTCGAGGCAAACAGCCTGCTCGAGCAGCTCGACGCTCGTGTGCGCGACGTCCCGGCGCCGGACGCGCGGGCGGCGCGCGCCTACTACGACACGCACCCGGACCAGTTCACCGAACCCGAGCAGGTGCGGCTGTCGTTGATCCTGCTTGCTGTCGCTCCCTCGGCGCCGCGCGCGGCCTGGGACCAAGCCTCGGCAGAGGCGCAGCGCCTGCACAAGCGCCTGCAGAAGGGTGCCGATTTCGCCGAGCTGGCGCGCGCGCATTCCACGGACCCGTCGGCGCAACGCGGCGGCGACCTCGGCTACCTGCACCGCGGGATGCTGCCGGAGCTGATCGAGAAGCAGGTCCTCGACGCGCTGCAGCCGGGAGCCACCTCGGGGCCGGTGGTACTGCTCGAGGGTGTCGCGATCGTCCGGCTCGCCGAGCGCAAGCCCGCGCGCCTGCAGCCGTTCGACACCGCCGTGCAGCGCGCCGGCGAGTTGCATCGGCGCGAGCAGGGGGAAGCTGCGTGGAAACTGCTCGTCGCGCAGCTGCGCGCGGCCACGGTCGTGCGTGTAGACGAGTCGCGCTTCTTGCCGGCAGGCGCCAATTGATCGCGGCGCCCTGCGGTGGCCGGTCCTGAACGTGAGCGCTCGCTCGCCGTGGCTCTGATCGCAGCCAGCAGCCTGCTGCCGGCGGCGGGGTCGCTCGCGCAACCCGTGCCTGGAGCGGCCGCGCCCGCGCGCTCGGAGGCGCCGGCCGTAAGAGCCGAGTCGGCGCCGGGATACTTTGCGGGCATCGACCTCTCGCTCGGGCCGGTGCGCTGGAACGGAAACCTCAGCGCCGAGTACCGCGTGCAGCAGCCGGCAGGGAGCGTCGAGTCGCGCGACCTGTTCCTGATCGGCAACTGGAACGCGGCGAGCTACGTCTACCAGCCCTGGTTCGCCCAGCTCACCGCGAACTTCGGCTTCATCAACAGCAGGACCGGCGCCGACGAGTCGCCGACCACGGGCACCACCAGCCTGACCGGCGGCGGCAGCCTGCTGCTGTTTCCCGCGAGCCGCTTTCCCTTCTATGGCGCCTACTCGGTCAACGACACGCGCGCGAGCATCGAGCGCATCGGTGCCGACTACCGCATCACGCAGACGACGTTGCGGCAGTCCTACCGCACCGCCGGGGGCGCGGCGCTCTTCTCGGTGAGCGTCGAGCGCAGCGAGCTGTCCAACGAGGAAATCGGCAAGGACGTGCTGGATGTCTACGGCGCACGCGTCTCCGGGCGCAAGGACGCGCATTCGTTCGACCTCGACGGCCAGTGGTCGGCGAACACCGGCGGCACGAGCGGCACGAGCACGGAGTTCGCCCGCCTTGGCGGACGGCACGGCTATGCTCCGGCAGCGAATCTCACCGTTGATACGCTGGCCAGCTACAGCCGGCAGGGCATCGAGCAGCGCATCGGCTCGCTGCAGAGCGCGCTCGACAACCGCTATGCCCAGGTGGGCACGTTCGCCAGCTGGAGGCCGCAGGAGGGCGAGCCTTTCCACGACGAGAAGCATCCGCTGCTCGTCGCCGCCGGCTTCCGCGCGACCGCTTCGAGCGTGGGCACGCTGGCCGCGCAGGCCGAGGTGGCGACGGTAAGCGGCAACCTGGGGGTGACCTACGACCTGAGCCCGCTCACTCGCCTGTACGCCAACTCCGCCGTGACCCATACCGGCGGCAACACGGGCCCCGATCGCCTCACCAGCCAGCTTGCGGCAAGCCTTGCCCACGTGCCGCCGCTTGTGCGGCTGGGCGGCGAATACCTGTACAGCTGGAATCTCACCGGCGGCGCGAGCAGCGCGCGGGACGAAGACCGGCACCAGCGATCGCTGACCGGCCAGGGATTCCACCAGATTTCCAGGGCGTTGCCGCTGGAAGGTCGCGCGCAAGCCGTGTTCACGCTCGGGCAGGGCCTGGGCCTGAGCAGCACGTCCGGCGTCACCGGGGCGGCAGGCACGCCGTCGGCCGGCGGGGAAACCGCGGTGCTGACGACGACCGCGCAGGCGACCTGGTCCTCGCCCGGCGGCGCGGGCGGGGCGCAGAGTTACGTCGGCCTGAGCGCGACCGATACGCGCAGCTTTGGCGCGTTCGAAAACGTCTTCCAGCTGATCAACCTGCAAGCGACGCGCCAGGCGCCGATCGACGCGCTGTCGTTCTGGACCGCCAACCTCACCTCGCAGGCGACGCGCCAGGAGGCGGGCAATGCCGTCGCCGCGGGCGCGTTCGCCACTAGCGACGGATTCCGCTTCTCGACGTACGGCAGTGTGTCCTACGAGCACCGCCGCGCCTTCGGCGTGCCGCGGCTGCGCTTCTTCGCCTCGTACCTCGCCAACCAGACGCTGTCAGAGACGCGCGCCGCGGGCAACGTCAACGCGCCGCTCGAGCAGGTCACCGACTCGCTCGAGGCGCGCCTCGATTACCAGATCGGCAAGCTCGAAGCGCGGCTGGCCGCGCGCAGCGCCAGCGTGGACGGCGCGCGCACCAACCTCGCGTTCCTGCGCGTGACGCGCAATTTCTGACCCATGCACTCCGGGAGAGTCGAAACATGATGTGCAGTCCGGCGCGGCCCTGGCGGGCCGCAATGCTCGGCGCGGCGCTCGCCCTTGCGGCGCTCGCCGCCGGCACGCGCGCGGTGCGCGCCGAATACGGCGACGTCGTGATGAACGCCTATTCCACGGAGGCGGGCATGCGGCCCGTCGTCTTTCCGCACTGGTTCCACAGGGTGCGTTTTCGCTGCAAGGTGTGCCACGGCGACCTCGGCATCAAGTTCCAGGCGGGCGGCAACCAGATCAACATGCTGAAGATCATCGACGGCCAGTTCTGCGGCGCTTGCCACGACGGCGGTGTTGCCTGGTCGGTGGAGAGCTGCAACCTTTGCCACTCGGGCAAGCCCGGGCTGCCGACCCAGGTGCACGAGAGCACGATCCAGAAACTGACCGCGCCGGGCCAGAAGCAGGCCGGGTCCGCCGCGCGCAAGTAGCCGGGGCACGTCATGCGCACGACATCCCTCACGACAAAGCTCCTGTCGCTCGCCGCGCTAGGAGTGATGGCAGGCCCATTGCAGGCCCAGGAAGGCCGGCAGGTCTACGAGCAGAAGTGCGCCGTCTGCCACGCGGCGGGCCTCGCGGGCGCCCCTCGGCCCGGCAACGCCGCCGACTGGGGGCCGCGGCTGAGGGCCGGCAAGGCGTCGCTGTATCGTAATGCCATCCAGGGCACGATGCGCGGCATGCCGCCCAAGGGCGGCAACCCGGACCTGCCGGAGGCGGCAGTGCGCGCCGCCGTGGACTTCATGACGGCGACCGTGGCGGCCGCGTCGAAGCCGGCCGCCCGCCCGGAGGTCGCGCGCAAACCCGCCGCGCAAACAGCGCCTGCCGCGAGCACAGCACCCGTGCGGCAGGCTGTGCCCCCCGCGGCTGCGCCCGTTGCCGCGCCAGCTATCGCGGCCCCGGAAGCGGCGGCAGTCGCCGCGCCCGCGCCGGTGCAGGTGGCGTCGGCGAGCCTCGCGCTGGCGCGGCCCGAGCCGGGCAGTGGCGCGGCCGCAGCCAATGCCTTCAACCGGCTCTTGCGTCCGCCGGGCAAGCGCAACCTGCCTCCGGCGGAGGACGGCATCCACGATCCCGCAGTGGACGGTACCCTGCAACTGCAGCCGCCGCTCGCCGCGTTCGGCGCCATGCCGCGCAGCAATGCCGGCAACCGCGTCGACTGGGTGAAGGCGCTCGCCGAGGGCAAGATCGCGCCGCGCTGGGAGCGCGACAAGGCCGACGCCGCCGCGGTCGTGATGGATCTCAATATCGTGCGCGAGGTGAAGGGCTCGATGCCCGACGTCGTCTATCCGCACAAGCAGCACACTGAGTGGCTCGACTGCTCGAATTGCCACCCGGCGATCTTCGTGCCGCAGAAGGGCGCCAACCAGATGAGCATGGCGGCGATCCTGCTGGGCCAGGGCTGCGGCGCCTGCCACGGACGCGTCGCGTTCCCCGTGTCCGAGTGCCGCCTGTGCCATTCCAAGAAGAAGGACGGCGTCGCGGCAGGCAGCGCCGCGCCGCAGGCCGAAGCGCACCGGTGAAGGGCGGACCCCTGGCCTGCCTGCTTGCCTTCGCGCCGCTGCTGCCCCAGGCGCTGGCCGACGACGGCGGGCGCCTGCGCGTCATCGAGCAGAAGGCGGCGCTCGTGCAGCGCGTGCTGGCCGACTCCGCGCTCGCGCGGCGGGTCGCGGCGGGTGCGAGCGACGAGGCCAGGGGCTATCTTGCGCACGCACGCCTGCGCTATGCGCGGGCGCAGGCGCTGGTCGCCGACGGGCAGCTGCAGGCGGGCGAAGTGGCGATCGACGAAGCCGTGGCGCTGATCGGGCGCGCGCGCCGCCTGGCGCCCGATCAGGCGCAGGCCGAGGCGGACCAGCGCTTGCGCTACGCGTCGCTGCTGGAAAGCACGCAGGGCCTGCTCGCGGCGGCGCGGCGCCAGGCGGAGCGCGCGCCTGCCGGGGGCGAGTCGCCCGAGATCGCGCGCAGCGCCGCGCTGCTCGCGCGCGCGCAGGAGCTTGCGCGCCGCGGCGAGCCCGACGAGGCCTGGCGCGCGCTGATTGCCGCTGAGCGCGAGCTGCTCATCGGCCTGACGCGCCTGCTGGGATCCGCCACGCTCGACTACACGGCGCGCTTCGACTCGCCGCAGGAGGAGCTGCGCCATGAGACTGCGCGCGTGCACAGCCTGCGCCAGCTGCTGCCGCTGGCGGTCGCCGCGCTCAGGCCCGCGCCCGCGGCGGTGCGCGCCGCCGAGGAGCAGGCGCAGCGCGCCGCGCAGCTGCAGGCGCAGGCCGACGCGCAGGCGGCGCGCGGCGAGCTCGCCGATGCGCTCGCGTCGCTGCGCCTCGCTGCGGAGGCGACGCAGCGCGCGCTCGGCGCGGCAGGGCTGACGCTGCAGGCCGCGCAATGAATCCGCCTGGAGCGGCGGCAAGGGAGCACCGCACATGAGTCGAACCCGGGACAAGTCGCAACTCGTCGTCGCCGTGGCGCTCGCCGCCCTGGTCGTGGCCGGGGCGCCGCCCGCGCGCGCGCAGCAGGAGCCGCGCGCCAAGCCGCCCGCCGGCGCGGCCGACCCGGTGCAAGTCGAGCGCCGCCTGCAATCCGTGGGGGCCCTCGTGGAGACTTCCTCTGCGGCGCGGCAGATCGAGACAAGCGGCGATGCCGAGGCGATCGCCCTACGCAACAAGGCACGCCAGGTGCTGCGCCATGCCCAGGAGGCGCATGCCGCGGGCGATTTCCGCTCGGCGCAGAGCCTGCTCGACGATGCCGCGCGGCAGCTGTTTGAAGGCGCACGCCTCGCGGTGGGCGAGCGCGCCAAGGGCGATAGCCTCGGCAAGGAGGTCGCGACGCGCATCGGCGCTGCGCGCGCCCTGCTGGCGGCGCAGAAGCGCATCAGCGCCGAGCAAAGCGCCGCCCGCGGCGCGCAGGCCGCGCAGCGCGTCGAAACGCTGCTCGCCGACGCGCAGGCGCTCGCCGACGCGCAGCGCTTCGAAGAGGCGCGGCCGCTCGCCGACCAGGCGTACCTGCTCGCCAAGGCGTCGATCGGCTCGATGCGCCAGGGCGCGACGCTGGTGCGCACGCTCAGCTTCGCCAGCAAGGAGGAGGAGTACCACTACGAGCTGGACCGCAACGACACGCACCGCATGCTGCTTGACCTGCTGGCCAAGCAGGCGGCGGAGCCGGGCCCCGCACAGGGCTGGCTGGCGCGCGCCGCCGAGCTGCGGCGCGAGGCCGAAGAGCGCGCGCGGCGCGGTGACTACGGCGCCGCGGTCGGGCTGCTGGAGGACTCGACGCGCGAACTGGTGCGCGCGATCCGCAGCTCGGGCGTGTTCATCCCGGGTTGACGGCGTGCGGCGCCTCGTGCTCGTGGTGTTCGCGCTGCTGTGCGCCGGGGCGGCGGCACAGGCGCCGCGCGGCGCGCCGCTCGTGGAGCGCTCGTGGCTGCCGCTCGCCAGGGACGGGGTGCATGATCCACGCAGCCCCGCCATCGGCCTGCTGCAGGAGCCGGGCTCGGCGCTCTCGGCGCTGCCCGCCGATACCGCGGGCAACCAGGTTCGCTGGGTCGAAGCCTTGAGGAACGGCAGCATCAATCCGCGCACCAGCCTGCGTCCCGAGGCCCAGGTGCGGCTGCTGGACTCCGACATCTACATGGACCGCTACGGCTCGGTGCCCGTGGTGCGCTTCCCGCACCGCGAGCACACGTTGTGGCTCGACTGCGGCAACTGCCATGAGCGCCTGTTCAAGTCGCAGACGGGCGCCAACAACATCTCGATGCTGCGCATCCTGCAGGGCGAGCAATGCGGACAGTGCCACGGCGCGGTCGCCTTTCCTCTCACCGAGTGCTCGCGCTGCCACAATACCCCGCGCGCAACGCTGAACCGGGCGCCGGCGGCGCGGCAGGGCGCCAATGTCCCATGACCGGCCGAGCGCTCGCCGGCGCGGCGCTGCTTGTCCTTGCCGCGCTCACGCCATCCGCGGCCTGCGCCGAGTACGGCGATGTGCTGCTCAACCGCTACTCGGACCAGGGCGGCGTGCGGCCCGTCGTGTTCCCGCACTGGTTCCACCGCATCCGCTTTCGCTGCAAGGTATGTCATGATCAACTGGGGTTTGAAATGCGCGCCGGCGCGAACGACGTGCGCATGAGCGATATCATCGAAGGCAGGTTCTGCGGCATGTGCCACAACAACGACATCGCCTGGGGCGCGGAGCGTTGCGACCTATGCCATTCCGGCAGGCCCGGCCTGAAGAGCGGAGTCTATGGCGGCCACCAGACGACCGGCCCGGGCCGCTGGTAGCGCGATGCGCGCGGCGCCGGCGACGGTGCTCGCCGCGGCGCTGCTGGCCCTCGCCGGTTGCGGCACGCGCGGCCCCGCGGTGCTGCATTTCGGCATGGAGGACGCGCCCGAAGGCCGGCGCATCCTGTATCCGCCGCCGCCCGAGGTGCCGCGCTTCCTGTTCGCTGGCCAGCTGGTGGGCGAGTCCAATTTCCGCGCGCCGGGCGCCGCGGAACGCGGGGCACTCGAGCGCCTCTGGCGCGCGGTGGCCGGCCTGGACGCCGCCGGCGCGCAGCCGACGGTCCTGCAGCGCCCGGTCGCGGTCTGCACGGACGCGGGCGGCCGAATCTATGTCAGCGATGCGAGCCGGCAGGCGGTATTCGTGTTCGACGAGAAGGCGGGCGAGCTGCTCGTCTGGGACAAGGCGATCGGCCTGACCGGGTTTGCCTCGCCGGTGGGGCTGGCAGCGGCACCGGAGGGCGGCGTGTTCGTCGCCGATGCCGACCTCGCCATCGTCGCGCAGCTCGACCGCGCGGGCAAGCCGGTACGCGAGATCGGGCGCGGGCTGCTCAAGCGCCCCTCGGGGCTCGCGCGCGACGCCGACCAGGGACTGCTGTACGTTGCCGATACGTATGCGCACGACGTCAAGGTGTTCGACGGCGAGGGCCGGCTGGTGCAGATGATCGGCCGGCGCGGCGAGGGCAACGGCGAGTTCAACTTCCCTACGCACGTGGCCTTCGCGCGCGGCGAGCTGTACGTCACCGACACCATGAACAGCCGCGTGCAGGTCTTCAGCGCCGCGGGCGAGGTGCTGGAGCGCAAGTTCGGCGCGCGCGGCCTGTACGTCGGCAACCTCGTGCGGCCCAAGGGCGTCGCGGTGGACGGCGAGGGCAACGTGTACGTGGTGGAGAGCTACTACGACCACCTGCTGGTCTTCAGCCGGGGCGGCCAGTTCCTGCTGCCGATCGGCGGCACCGGCCAGGAGACGGGCCGCTTCTTCCTGCCCGCCGGCGTCTGGGTGGACGCCCGCAACCGGGTGTTCGTAGCCGACATGTTCAACGGACGCGTGACCGTGTTCCAGTTCCTGGGAGACGGCTGATGCGCCGGGCCGCAGGCGCCGCGCTGCTCGCCGCCGCTGCGGCGTGTCTCGCCCCGGCGCAGGCCGGGCGCGTCTCGGACGTGCGCGCGACGCCGCACAATCTCTCGGCAAGCGGCGGCAGCGGCGTGGGCGGCGTGCGCGCCGTGAGCGAGAGCCAGGTGTGCGCCTTCTGCCACACCCCGCACGCGGCGACGCCGGGCTTGGCGCCGCTCTGGAACCGCAAGCTTTCGGGGGCGACCTACACCGTCTATACGTCGAGCTCGCTCGACGCGAACGCGATCCAGGGCACGCTGGACCAGCCGGGCGGCAGCTCCAAGCTTTGCCTATCCTGCCACGACGGCACGCTCGCCATCGGCAGCGTGAACGTGCTCAATGGCCTGGGCTCGGGGCAGGAGCAGGGGACGGTGTCCATCCCGATGGTCGGCACCGGCCCGGGCGGGGCCATGCCTTCGGGCCAGGGCGCGGCCACGGGCTACACGCGCAACGTCGGCGTGGACCTCAGCAACGACCACCCGATATCGCTCAGCTACACCGGCGCGCTTGCCACGCGCGACGGCGAGCTGCGCCCGGTAGACGCCGCGCAGCGCTGGCCCGCGGGCAGCGGTACCGTGCTCGGCGTGCGCGCGCCCGGCTACCGGCCGCTGCTGCCGCTCGAGCCCACGGGTAGCGGTGGCACCGGACAAGTGCAGTGCGGTTCCTGCCACGACCCGCACATGCGGGAGACCGATACCACGCAGGGCAACCAGAAGTTCCTGCGCCAGAATCGCTTTCAGGCCGGCACGCCGGGCCCCGGCTACAACGAGGCGGGCGACATCATCTGCCTGTCCTGCCACGATAAGAACGGCATCGGCGGCACCTGGGCGTTCTCCGCGCACGCCAACCCGCAGGTAGCAACGCAGACCTACCTGCCTGTGGCGAGCACCGCGGCGTTTCGCGATCTTCCGGCCAGCCTTCCGGTTTGGAAGGCATCGTGCCTGAACTGCCACGACACGCACACGGTGCAGGGCGCGCGGCGCCTGGCGCGCGAGGGCACCGACAGCGTGGCGAGCCCCAAGTCGGGCGGGGCGAGCGCGATCGAAGAGGTGTGCTACCAGTGTCACTCTGCGACGCCGGTGATCACCAACGCCGGCTCGCTGGTGCCCAACATCAGGAGCGAGTACGCGCGCGCGGTGCGCATGCCTATCACCAACACGGAGCAGGGCGTGAGCGCCGAAGCGCACGACATTGGCGGCAGCTTCGTCGAGCCGGGATCCGTCAACTGCACCGCTGCCGACAACCGCTGTGGGGCGGACTTCGTCGAGTCGCGCGCGCTGCTCGGCGTCGGCAACCTCGCCAACCGGCACGCCGAGTGCACCGACTGCCACAACCCACACCGCGTGGTGAAATTCCGCTCCTTCGCCGGAGCGAGCGGCAGTGTCGCGGGTCCGCCGGAGGCCGCGGGCACGCACGCGCATACGGACACCACGGGCAGCATCCACTCGAACATCGCCTCCGGCGTGCTGCGCGGCACGACCGGCGTGGAGCCGCTCTATGGCTCCGCGTCGTTCCACTCGCTGCCGACCGGCTACGCCTACAAGCGCGGCGACCCGGGCGCCAGCTCGGACAACAGCGCCGCGGCGAGCTACGTGACGCGCGAGTACCAGATCTGCCTGAAGTGCCATTCGGACTTCGGCTACAGCGACAACAACGTCCTGCCGACCGGCAACCGGCCGTCGCTCGGCCGCACCGGCGGCACGCCGAGCGGCACCAACAACCTCACGCAGTACACCAACCAGGCCAAGGAGTTCCAGGCGCCGCTCGGACACCGCGGCGAGGGGAGCACGGTGGATTCCGGCGCGTTCGCCGGCGACCCGCCGGGGCCGGTGACCTCGGTGGACTTCAACACCAACAACCATCGCAGCTGGCACCCGGTGGTGGGCGACACCGGCCGCACGCCAGCGGTGCGCGGTGGACTGAGCGCGAACAACTGGCAGGTGCCCTGGCGCAATGCGGTGGGCACGCAGACCATGTACTGCAGCGACTGCCACGGCGCCGAAGTGGCGGCGAACAACTCGGTGGTCCCGGACGGCGGCGAGAACGGCGTGCCGTGGGGACCGCACGGCTCGAACAACGCCTTCCTGCTGAAGGGCGCGTGGAACAACGCCACCGGCACCGGCCAGCAGGCCACGGGCCTTTGCTTCAAGTGCCACAGCTACACGATCTACGCTACGCGCGCGGACACGCGCACGGGATTCTGGCTGACCGACCGCGGCGAGGACGGCCATTCCATGCACGCCGACAAGATCGGCCGGCTGCGCTGCAACTGGTGCCACGTCGCGGTGCCGCACGGCTGGAAGAACAAGGCGTTCCTCGTCAACCTGAACGACGTCGGCCTCGAGGCGGGGCTCGCGCCGGGCACGCAGGTGCGCAACAACACCGGCGCGCCGTACAACCAGCAGCCCTACTACATGAACGCCATCCTCAAGGTCCGGAATTTCCGGCCGAGCGGCCAGTGGCGCGCCACGGACTGCGGTTCGGCAGGCGCGCCCGGCAACGGGCAGAGCGGGCGCGACTGGATGCGCGACAGCAATGAGAATTGCCAGAATCCGCCTTGAGCCGGCGCCGTGGCGCGGTGCGGCGGCGTGGCTCGGCTCGCCGCGCCTCGCGCTCGCGCTGTTCGCGCTGCTCGGCGTGGCGGTGGCGGCGGCGGGGCGCGGCGCGGCGCCGGCCGGCGGGTTGCTCGCGGTGCCGCTCGCGCTGCTCGCGCTCAACCTGGGCTGCGCGATCGCGACGCACGCCTCGTTCCGCCAGCAGCCCGCGCTGCTGGTGTTTCACGTCGCGCTGCTCGCGCTGGTGCTGCTCGCCGCCGCCGGACGCCTCACCTACCTGAACGGCACGCTGGAAATCTCCGTGGGAGAGGAATTCAGCGGCGCGCTCACCCAGCGCGAGCAGGGGCCGCTGCACGGCGACGCCATCGAGCGCCTGGCGTTCACGCAGCTGGAGTTCGCCGTGCATTACCAGCCGGGCATGAAGCGCGCGCAGACCGAAAGCCGCGTCGCCTGGCGCGACGCGGCCGGGCGGCCGCGCGAGGCGGTGGTCGGCGACGACGCGCCGCTGCGCCTAGCCGGCTACCGTTTCTACACGACGCCCAACAAGGGCTTCGCGCCGGAATTCGTCTGGCGCAGCGCGCAGGGCCGCGAGGCGATGCGCGGCACGGTGCACCTGCCCTCCTACCCGGCGCAGCTCGCCGCGCAGGAGCAGGACTGGACGCCGCCGGGCGCCACGCAGCCGCTGCGCCTGCGACTCGAATTCGAGGAGCGACTGGTGGATCTCGGCAAGCCCTGGATCCTGCGCGCGCCCGGCGCACACGCCCTCGCCGTCGAGTCGGGCGCGACGCGCGCGCGCCTGCGTCCCGGCGACACGCTGGCGCTCGCCGAAGGCACGGTGCACTACGCGGGCCTGCGCATGTGGATGGGCTACAGCGTGTTCTACGACTGGACGCTGCCCTGGTTGCTCGCCGCCGCCGCGCTCGCCGCCGGTGCGCTCGGCGCGCACTACCTCGGCAGGTTCCGGCGCGAGCCGTGGCGCCCCGGCGCGGAGCGGCCATGAGCGCCGAGATGCTCGCGCTCTGGAGCGCGCTTTCCCTCTACGCGATCGCCGGGTCGCTTGCGCTCGCCGGCGTGGCGCGCGCGCGCTTCGCCGAGGCCTGGGTGATGGGCCTGCTCGCGCTCGGCCTCGCGCTGCACGCCGCCGCGATCGGCGTGCGCTGGGAGCGTCTCGGCCATGGACCCTTCCTCACGATGTACGAGATCCTGTCGTCCAACGTCTGGAGCCTGCTCGCGATCTACCTGCTCGCCTGTTGGCGCCTGCCGGTGCTGCGGCCATCCGCCGCGATCGTGCTGCCGGTGCTGTTCGTAATGATGCTGTGGCTGGCGACGCAGGATCCGCGCGAGGGGCACCTGCCGCCCACCTACCGGACGCTGCTGCTCTACGTGCACGTCGGCTTCGGCAAGGCGTTCCTCGGCGCCGTGCTGGTGGCGGTGGGCCTCGCCGGCATGGTGCTCGCGCGCCTGACGCGCCGCGGCGCGGCCTGGTTCGCGGCGCTGCCCTCCGACCAGCAGCTCGACGAGCTCGCCTACCGGTTCCTCGCCGTGGCGCTCGTGTGCGAAACGCTGATGCTGATCGCCGGTGCGGTGTGGGCGCAAGACGCCTGGGGGCGCTACTGGGCGTGGGACCCGCTCGAGACGTGGGCCTTCCTCACCTGGCTGCTGCTCGCGGGCGCGCTGCATGCGCGATCGAGCTTCAGGCCGGCGCCGCCGGCGGGCGCCGCCCTCGCCATTGCGGTGTTCGTCCTCGCCTTTCTCACCTTCTTCGGCGTGCCCTTCGTCACCACGGCGCCACACCAGGGGGCAATCTAGCGATGCGACGCGGCGTGCGCTCCGCGATCCCGACCGCCGCGCCGCGCGCTCGGCGCGAACCGCGCGCGCGCTTCGCGCTCGCGGCACTCGCGGCAGTGGCCGCCGTGGGCGCCGCCATGCACTGGCTGGGACGCGACCCCGACGCCGCGCCTTCGGCCGCGGCGCAGGCGCGGGCGAATCCCGCAGGCCACGCGCGCGACATGCAGCGCGCGGAGTTCGACGCGCGTTTCCGCCAGGCAGTCGTAATGCTGCACGCGCACGAGTACGAGCATGCCTTGACGGCGCTGCACCGGTTGATCGAGATCGCACCCGAGGTGCCCGAGGTGCACGCCAACATGGGCTTCGCGCTTCTGGGGCTCAGGCGCCACGCGGCAGCACGCGACTTCTTCGTCGGCGCCATCGAGCTCCGGCCGACGCTGGCCAACGCCTATTACGGTCTGGCGGTGGCGCTCGACGAACTGGGCGACCGGCCCGGCGCGCTGGGCGCCATGCGCACCTATGTGCATCTGAGCGGTCCCGACGACCCTTGGCTCGCCAGGGCGCGGTCCGCGCTGTGGGAATGGCAGTCGCGGACGCGGCAGGAGTGAGCGCACGCGCCGCATGGCGGGCGGCTAGCGCCGCCTGCGCGCGACAGGCGCCTGCCGTGCCACCGCGCGCCCGCGGCACGGAGCCGGCGTGAAGCGCCATCTCGCCGCGCTCGCACTGGCCGCGGCCGCGCTCGCGCTGCTCGCGGCGGCGATCCATCTTGGCGCTCGCGGCGGGGCCGTGCGCACCGGCGCGCGGCTGGCACCCCATTTCTCGCTCCCGCAGCTCGGCGACCCGGCGCAGCGCTTCTCCCCGGAGCAGATGCGCGGCAGGGCTTGGGTGCTGAACGTGTGGGCGTCATGGTGCGCGCCGTGCAGGGAAGAGCACCCAGTGCTCGCCGAGCTCGCGCGCGCGGGCGTTGCCCCCGTCTACGGGGTCAGCTTCCGGGACCGCCGCGCCGACGCGCAAGCCTGGCTCAAGCAGGTCGGCGACCCCTATGCCCTGTCCGTCTCGGACGAGGAAGGCGTGTTCGGCGCGCGCTACGGCTTGCGCGGCGTGCCGGCCACGTTCGTGATCGACCGGGAGGGCGTCATCCGCTTCGAGCTTGCGGGCCCGCTGACGCGGGAGGTTCTCGTGTCGCGCTTGCTGCCCCTGCTGCGCGAACTCGGCGGCTAGGTGCGCAGGCGCGTTGCGGGCCTCGCAGCGCGGCCCGCCCGGCGCCACGCCGGCTGCCAGCTGCGTTCCCGATTCCGGGAATCAGGATGCAGGCGCAGCCGCAGCCGACGTTGCGGCCCTGCCCCCGCGCGGCGCGGCAGCGCTGGAGCGGAAATTGCTCGGAAAACGGGAGGGCCGCCGTGCGCTTGCAGGGCGCCGGAGGGCGGCCGGACGCTGAATGAAACTGGGATACGCCACATGGGGCATCGCGCTGACGGTCGCGCTCGCGGCCGCGTGGACGCTCGGCCGCTTCCTGCCGGCGTTGTCCTTCCCGGGTGCCGCCGCGAGCTTCCAGTGGGTGACCCTCGCCAATACCGTGCTCGCGGCCTCCACCGCGATGTACGCCATGCATTTCTGGGTGAGATCGGACGCCGTCGGCCGCGTGGCGAGCGGGCTCGCCGCGCTCGGCGCGCTGGGGGTGCTCGCGGGCTTGGGCATTGCCGCGTGGTGGAGCGGCGAGGCACGGTGCGGACTGTACGAGGGCACCGCGCTCCTCTCAGCCGCCGCGGTGTTCTGCTATCTGGCCCTGGAGCGCGTCTACTGCAGCCGCGAAGCGGGAATCGTGGTGATGCCCGCGGTGATGCTGGCCGTGGCGTGCGAAATGTGGCTCATCTCCCGCGGGCTGGCGCAGTCCTGGCCACTGCACGAAGGCTTTGGCGCCTACTGGGAGGCCGGCTACCGGCTGGCGATGGCGCTGGGCTATGGGTCGATCGCGCTCGCCGGTGGGCTGGCTGCGCTCGCGCTCGACGCGGACCGGCGGATCGCTCCTTCGTGCGGCGGCGAGGACTGGCTGCGGACGGCGCTGGCGCTCGGCGCGCCGCTGCTGCTGGTCGCGGCCGGCATGGGAGCGGCCTGGCTGCTCCTCGAGGCGCGCGCGCCCGCGCGGGCCGCAGTCTTCCTCCTGCAGGCCGCGCTCGTCATGGGCGCGGCAGCGCTCGCCTGGCGGCGCATGCGCAGGCTGGAGCCGGCACGACAGGCGAAACTCGCGCTCGGCGTGTTCGTCGTCGCGACCGGGGCGCTGCATGCGGCCGGCCCGGCCGGCGCGCTGTTCGCCTAGCGGGGCGCCGGATGCGCCTCGACGAAGCGCTGCGCCTCCGGATGACCGTTCGCGGCGGCGCGCCGGAACCACGTGAGGGCCTCGCTCTGGCTCTGCACGACGCCCTTGCCGGTGAGGAACAGGATGCCGAGGGTGTGCTGGGCTTCAGCGTGGCCCTGGCTCGCGGCCCGGAAGTACCAGCTCGCCGCCGTGCGGTCGGGCTCCGCTTCTGCGGCGGGGACGCCGAGGCCGAGCGCATAGAGACTGGCGAGCCGGAACTGCGCCTCGGCGTCGCCCTGCTGCGCGGCGCGCTGGAACCAGCGGAACGCCTCCGTGTCGTCCTCGCGCACGCCCTGCCCGTAGTGGTACATGAGGCCAAGGCGCAGCTGCGCCTCGGCGTCGCCGCCCCGCGCCAGCGGCAGCAGCAGCCGGAACGCGACGAGGTAGTCCCGCTTCGCATGCGCCGCGCGCGCCTGCGCGAGCGGGTCGGCGGCGGACTGGTCGCGCGCTTGCGGCGCGCCGGCCGCGAGTGCCAGCACGAGCGCCAGCGCTGTCGCCCGCCGCTTCGATCGAATGTACATGCGCGCGTCTCCCCGGGACCGTTGCCGCCACCATGACCGATGCAAGCCCTGTGCCCGGCGCCGTGCCGCCCGCCGCGTCGCCGGCCGAAGGTCCGCGCTTCACGCTGCGCGCGAAGGGGCTGGTGCTGTTCGCGCTCGTGTCGCTTTACGTCATCGGCGGCGCCGGACTGCTGCTCGTCCAGGGCGCGCGGCACCTCGCGCAGCGCGCGGACCTGCTCGGCGATCTCGCGCCGCTCCTGTGGTTCGCCGCGGTGGCCGGGCTCCTCGGCCTGATGGTGTTCGGCGCCTTCCTGACGCTGTTCCTGGGTCGCCTCGCCACCGACCTCGGCAAGCTGCAGGCGCGCGCGCTGGAGGTGGCCGGCGGCCAGCGCGATGCGCCCCTGCGCCTGGCGCGCGACGACGAGGTCGGCGCGCTGGCGCAGGCGGTGGACAAGATGGCCGCGGACCTCGGCGCGCGCGAGCGCGAAATCGCGCTTGCGCGGCTCGAGCAGTTCCACGGCGAGCGCGTGCTGCTGCTCGGCGGCATCGCCGCCGGCGTCGCGCACGAGATCGGCAACCCGGTGGCGGGCATCGTCGCCATCGCCGCCGAGGCGCAGGCCGCGCAGCGCGATGGGCGCGGCGCGCCGGTCGACGCGCACCAGCTCGCGGAGCTGGCCGAGCGCGTGGCCGAGATCACGCGGCGGCTCGCGCTCGCGGCCGGACTGCGCTCGCGCGAGATCGTGCCGCTCGCGCTCAACCCGGTGCTGGAGAGCGTGTGCGCGCTCCTGCGCTTCGACCGGCGCTTTGCGCCCATCGCGCTGGAGATGCGCTGCGCGCCGGGGTTGCCGCCGGTACGAACCGCGGAGGACGACATCGCGCAGCTCCTGCTGCACCTGCTGGTGAACGCGGCCGAGGCGCTGCAGGGCGCGCCCGCCGGCGCGGCGCGCATCGAGGTCGCGACGCAGCACGCCGGCGCGCACGTCGAGCTCGGCGTGCGCGACAACGGCCGCGGCATGGACGCGGCGACGCTCGCGCGCGCGTTCGAGCCGCTGTTCACCACCAAGCCTGCGGGCCGCGGCAACGGCCTGGGGCTGGACGCCTGTCGGCGGATCATGGCGCGCTGTGGCGGCCAAATCGCGCTGGAGTCGCGCGCGGGCGCGGGCACGCGCGCCGTCTGCCGCTTTCCCGCGGTTACGGGCGCCGAAGCCGCGGCGCTATAATGCGTGCAACCCACCACGGCCGGAGCGCAGATGAGCATCAGGCTCGCGATCTTCGCGGCACTCGCCGGCGCGGCGGCGGTTGCGGTCGCGCAATCGGGCGAGGACCTGCGCCGTTACTTCGAGGAGGGCCGCAAGGTGGCGGGGCAGTTCGCGCGCGACCTGGGTGGCGAGCTGCGGCGCGAGCTCGAGGCGACCGGGCCGATGCGCGCGATCATCGTGTGCAAGTTCAGCGCCCCGGAGGTCGCCTCGTCGCTGTCGCGCATGACCGGCTGGCGCGTGAGCCGCGTGAGCCTCAGGACGCGCAATCCCGCGCTCGGGCAGCCGGACCTCTGGGAGCAGCGCGTGCTCGCGGAGTTCGACCGCCGCGCGCAGGGCGGCGAGAAGGCCGAGACGCTCGAGTTCGGCGAGGTGGTGGTCGAGCCCGGCGGCAGGTTCTTCCGCTACATGAAGGCGCTGCCCGTGGAGCGCACGTGCCTGCAATGCCACGGGCCCGCGGAGGCCCTCTCGCCGGTGGTGAAGGAGCGGCTGGCGAGCGACTACCCGTTCGACAAGGCGACGGGCTACTCGGTCGGCCAGGTCCGGGGCGCGGTCACCATCAAGCGTCCGCTTTGACCGAGGCCGCGCACGGCGACACGGCATCGGCCGGCCGCGAGCCAGCGGCCGCCCGCACCGCCGTGCCGCTCTGGCGCAAGGGCCTGATCGTCTTCCTGCTGCTCGTGCTCTACGTCGGCGCCACCGCGGCGTACATTCTCGCCGAGCGGCGTTCGCTCGCCGAGCGGCTGCAAGCGATGGACGAGCTGCACCAAGCCGAGGAAGCCTTCAAGCGCGCCGCGCTCGCCGTATCCAACGCCATGCTGGCGCTGCGCCTGCACGGCGCCGGCCCGGAGTCCGCGGCCGCGGCGCGCCCGGAGCTGCCCTACCTGCTGGAAGCCATCGAGCGATCCCTGAGCGGCCTGCCCACACGCTATCCCGGGCTGCTCGCGCTCGGCGCGGCGGCGCAGCGGCGCGCCGCAGGCCTGGGCCCGGGCGCGGCCGACCTGATGGAGTTGCGCGAGTCGCTCGGCGCGCTCGCGCGCGGAATCGACCACGAAAGCGTGCGCGCGCGCGAGGAGCGCCGCGCGATGGGCCGCGAGTACCGCGAGCGCTACGATCGGGTCGCGGTCTCGGCGCTGGCGCTCGGCGCGGCGGGGCTGCTCGCTTTCGGCGGCGTCGCGGCGCTGTTCTTCTCGCGCCTTGCGGCGGACCTCGGGCGCCTGGAGCGCCGCGCCGGCGAGATCGTCGTCGGCCATCGCGGCGAGCCGCTCGAGGTGACGCGGCGCGACGAGCTGGGCTCGCTCACGCGCGCGGTGAACCGCATGGCGCAGGAGCTCGCGGAGCGCGAGCGCGAGGTGGCGATCGCGCGCGAGCGGCGCGCGCATCGCGAGAAGATGCTGGCGCTCGGCACGCTGGCGAGCCGCGTGGCGCACGAGATCGGCAACCCGCTCGCCACCATCGCCGCGCTCGCGCAGAACGCGGGCAGCCGCGCCGAGGACGTCTGCGCCGATTGCCGGCCGGACCTGATCCTGGAGCAGACGCAGCGCATCGCGGCGATGACGCGCCAGATCGCGGACTTCGCGGCGCCGGGCGACGTGGCGCCCGAGCCCGTGGACCTTGCCGCCGTGCTCGGCGCGCTGCGCGACTTCCTCGCCTTCGACCGGGATCTCCGCGGGACGCAGATCGAGTTGCGCGTGCCGGCGCAATTGCCGCCGCTCGTCGTGGTGCCGGGGCAGCTGAGCGAGGTGCTCATGAATCTGCTGCTGCTCGCCCCCGGCGACGGCGGCGCGGCGCGGCCGCAACGCATCGCCGTCGAGGTCGAGGTCGGCGACGGCGAGCTCGCGCTGCGGGTGCTGGGCGGGACGGCGCCGAGCGAGGGCGCGCGCATGGAGCGCACGCGCCGCCTGGTCGAGGGCATGGGCGGGCGCCTTGCGGCCGCCGCGGCCGGCTGCGAGCTGGTGCTGCCCGCGCGCGAATCGGCGGCCACAGGCTGAGGGCCATGGCATCGCTTCAGGTCCTGGTGGTGGACGATGAGCCGGCGATCCGGCAGATGCTCACGCTCATGCTGATGCGCGCGGGCTACGAGGTGGAAGCGGCCGCCTCGGCCGAGGAGGCCTCCGCGCGCCTCGCCAAGGGCGAATTCGACGTCGCGCTGTGCGACATCAAGCTGCCCGGCATGGACGGCATCGAGCTCCTGCGGCGCACCAAGGCCGCGGGCAGCGACGTGTTCTTCATCATGATCACGGCGTTCGCCTCGATGGACACCGCGATCGAGGCGCTCAAGGCGGGCGCGACCGACTACATCGTCAAGCCGGCGCGCAACGAGGAGATCCTGCACCGGCTGCGGCAGATCGAAGCGCTGCGCGGCCTGAAGAACGAGAACCGCGCGTTGCGCAACCTGGTGCTCGGCAACCGCGACGACTGGTACCGCTTCCGCGCGGCCAGCATGCTCGAGCTGGAGCGCCTGGTGACCAAGGTGGCGCCCACCGACAGCACGGTGCTGGTCACCGGCGAGAGCGGCACGGGCAAAGGCGTGGTGGCGCGCCAGATCCACGAGATGTCGGCGCGCCGCGAGGCGCCGTTCATCCCGGTGAACTGTGGCGCCATCCCGGACAACCTGCTGGAGAGCGAGCTCTTCGGGCACACCAAGGGCGCCTTCACCAGCGCCGACCGGGCGCGCAAGGGGCTGTTCCTGCAGGCCGACCGCGGCACCATCTTCCTGGACGAGGTGGGCGAGCTGCCGCTCGCCATGCAGACCAAGCTGCTGCACGTGATCGAGGACAAGCAGGTGCGGCCGATCGGCGGCGAGGACGTGCGCAAGGTGGACGTGCGCATCGTCGCGGCGACCAACCGGGATCCGCAGGCGATGGTCGCGGCGGGCAAGTTCCGCGAAGACCTGTACTACCGGCTGAGCGTATTCCAGATCCGCGTGCCGCCCCTGCGCGAGCGGCGCGAGGACATCCCGGACCTGGTGCGCTTCATGCTCTCGAAGATCGCGCGCGGCGGCGCGCAGCGCAAGCTCGAGCTCGACCCGGTGGCCGAGGAGCTGCTCGCCGCCTACGGCTGGCCTGGCAACGTGCGCGAGCTGGACAACGTCATCAACCGCGCGCACATCCTCGCCGACGGCGACACCATCACGCCGGCCGACCTGCCGCCCGAAGTGGCGCGCACGGCGCTCGTGCCCGTGGAGCCGGGGGTGCGCGTGCCGCCCCAGGGCACGCTGCGCGAGCAGATGCGGCACCTGGAGACCGAAGCGATCCAGCGCGCCGTGCGCGAGTGCAACGGCGACCGCCGTGCCGCCGCGCAGCTGCTCGGCATGGGGCTCTCGAGCCTGTACCGCAAGCTCGAAGGCATCGAGACCGAGTCGGCACGCGTCCCGGTCGCCGCGCGCCCCGCCGGCGGCGCATGAGGCGCTCGATGCGCGCCTTCGCCGCCGTGCTCCTGGCGGCGACGCTGGCGCGCGCGCAGGCGGCGCCGGAGGACGACTACCGCCGCGGCGAGGAGGCCTACCGGCGCGGCGACGTCGTCGTCGCGATGGCGGCGCTGCGCGGCGCGGCCGAGGCGGGACATGCGCCGTCGCAGGTCCTGCTGGGGAGCATCCTCGACCAAGCGGAGTACGACGTGGAGGCGCTCTCCTGGTACCGCAAGGCCGCGCAACAGGGCGACGCGGCCGGTGCGTACGGCGTTGGCACGATGTACCTGTCGGGGGAAGGCGTGCGGAAGGATCCCGCCGAGGCCTACGCCTGGTTCCTGCGCGCGGCCGCCAAGCAGCACGCGCCTGCCGTCATTGCGATCGCAAGCGCGTATCTCGCCGCGGAGAACGCGGCGCTGCCGCCCGGCTTGGGCGCGGCGCAGGCGGCGGACTGGCTGCGCAAGGCCGCGGCGCTCGATCACCTGGCGGCCGTGGACGCGCTGGCCCGCGCCTACCGCGTCGGCGCATTCGGTGTCGCGCCGGACGCCAAGGAGGCGGAGGCGTTTGCGGCGCGCGCAGCCGCCATCCGCGGCAAGGCCGGACCCGAGAAAGGAAGGAAGAAACGATGAGCGCCACCAGAAGTCTTGCCACCGCGCTGGCCGCCGCCGCGCTTCTCGCCGGTGCGATCACGGCGCGCGCCGCGGACGTGGCGCGCGGCGCGCAGACCTATCAGCGCCACTGCGCCAACTGCCACGGCCCGACGGGCGTCAGCACCTGGCCCGGGGCGCCTAGTTTCGCGCGCCGCGAGGGGCTGATGCGGCCAGACGCACTGCTGCTGGACATGCTGCGCACCGGACGCGGTGTGCAGCCCGGCTTCCGCGGTTTGCTCACGGACACGGAAATTCTCGACGCGATCGCCTACAGCCGCACGCTGGCGCGCTGATCCGGCCCGGCTCTGGAGAAGGAATTCCCATGAAGCGCAGGATCGTTCTTGGAGCCCTGGCGCTCGCCGCCGCAGTGCTAGCAGCGATCGCGTGGCTGGCCGCCCGGCCCGGGCAGGGCGCGCCGGAGGCGAGCAATGCGCCGCCCGCGGCGACGCCGCCCGTTCCCGCGCAGGCGAAGGCGACCAGGCCGGAAGAGCGCCCGCCGGCCGCGGCGTCAGGCAAGTCCGCCGCCGCGGTGAAGCGGCCGGCCGCGAGCGGCGCGCAGCCGGCGCCCGCTGCGCGGCCCGCGGAGGGCGCCGCAGGCGATGATCCGGCGGCGGGCCGCAAGGTGACCCACTTCCGCGTCGGCGAGCGCAGCATCAAGCGCATCATGGCCGACGGCGATCGCATCTGGCTGGCGACCTCGGGCGGCGTCATCCGCTACGACACCGCGCAGGACGCGTACCGGCTCTACGACGCACGCAGCGGCCTGCGCGGGGAGACCGTGCTGTTTGTTGGCAGGCTGGGCAAGCGCATCGCCGCCGGCGTGCAGCGCGGCGGACTCGCGCTGCTCGACGCTGCAAGCGAGCGCTGGGAGACGATCGACAAAGCGCAGGGACTCGCCGAGGATTCGGTCGCGGACGCCATGCTCGCGTCCAATGGCGACGTCTGGATCGCCACGGCCGCGGGCGTGCATCGCGTGCGTGGCGGCGCTTTGCAGGACCGCTCGCGCTGGGACCTTTACACCTCGCAGTCAACTGCGCGCGAGCTGCCGAGCGACCGGGCCTACGGCCTCGCCGAGGGCCCGGGCGGCGACATCTGGATCGCGACCGAGGGCGGCGCGGCGCGCTTTCGCGACGGCAACTGGCGCACATGGCCGCACGCCGGCGGCGCTATGGAGAGCGCCCGGCCGGCGGCGGGTCACGTCACTGTGGCGATCGCGGTGGACCGCGACGGCACAGTGTGGGCAGGGTCCCTCGGCGGCGGCGTTTCGCGATTCGATGGCAGGCAGTGGCGCCGCTGGTCGCGCGCCGACGGGCTGCCCGGCGACCACGTCTTCGTGCTGCACCTGGACGCGCAGGGCCGGATCTGGCTCGGCACCGACGGCGGGCTGGCGCGCGTCAATGGCGCCAGGTTCGACGTGCTGACGACGCGCGAGGGCCTGTTCAGCAACACCGTGTTCGCGATGGCCAGCACGCCGCAGGCGCTGTGGGTTGGCGGCTACGGCGGCCTCGCGCGCCTGCGCGGCGTCAATTAGGCAGTGGGCGGCGCCCGGCGAGCGCCCTGCGCACTAGGAAGGCGAGTTCCTCGCGCCGATAAGGCTTGGCGAGCACGGCGCCACGCTCGGCCTCGGGCAGCCGCGCGAGCATGCTGCCTGAGGCATAGCCCGTGGTGTACAGCACGCGAAGGGCTGGACGCAGGGCACGCGCCTGCTGGGCGAGCGCGACGCCGTCCATGCCCGGCAGGGCGAGGTCGGTGAACAGCAGGTCGATGTCCGGCTCGGTGCGCAGGACGCGCAATGCGGCCTCGGCGTCCGCGGCCTGGTGCACGCGGTAGCCCAGGTGCGACAGGAAGCCGGCGGCGATCTCGCGCACCGGGCCCTGATCCTCCACCACCAGCACCGCTTCGCTGCCGACCGGGACCGGCGAGCCCGGGCCGGCCACGTCGGGTTGCGCGGCATCGGCGGGCAGCGGCAGGTACAAGCGCACCGTGGTACCCGCGCCGGGCTCGCTTTCCAGCCGCACGGTCCCCCCCGATTGCCGCGCGAAGCCGTAGACCATCGACAGGCCGAGTCCGCTGCCCTTGCCGATCTCCTTGGTCGTGAAGAACGGCTCGATGGCGCGCGCGGCGACCCCGGGCGACATACCGGTGCCCGTGTCGCCGACCGCGACCACCGCGTAATTGCCGGGCTCGAGGTCTGCATCCGACGTGCGCTTGCCCGGCGCGACGCGCGCGCGCCGGGTCGAGAGCGTAAGCGTGCCGCCGCCCGGCATCGCATCGCGCGCGTTCACCGCAAGGTTGAGCAGCGCGGTCTCGAGCTCGGCTGCGTCCGCGACGACCGGCGGCAGCAGCGCGTCGAGGTCCTCGTGCACCGAGACGTTCTCGCCCAGCGTGCGGCGCGCCAAGTCGCAGAACTCCAGGACCAGGTGGTTCAGGTCGAGGGGCCGCGGGTGCAGCGGTTGCCTGCGCGCGAACGCTAGCAGCTTGCGCGTGAGCAGCGCGCCGCGCTCGGCGGCGCCCATCGCCTGGCGCGCGAGCGCCAGCGCCTGGGGCCGGTCCGCGGCGAGATCCTCGAGGATCTGCAGGTTGCCGGTGATCACCATCAGCAGGTTGTTGAAGTCGTGCGCCACGCCGCCGGTGAGCTGGCCGAGCGCCTCCAGCCGCTGTGCGTGCAGCAGCGTCTCTTCCGTGGCGGCGCGCTCGATCGCCGCAGCGACGATGTTGGCCACCGCCTGCATGAAGTGCACGTCGTCCTCGGTCCACGCGCGCGGCGCGCGGCTGCGCGCGGTGAGCCCGCCGATCACCTCGCCGCGGCCGAACAGCGGCACGCACAGCGCGCCGCGCAGCCCGAGCTCACGCACCACCTCGATGATGCCGAACCGCGTCTCGGCATGGGTGTCGGGCACGACCACGGGCTCGCGCACCGCGACCAGGTAGCCGGGCAGGAAGCCCGGGTCGTTCGGCGCGCGCATGCGCGCCGCCGCCGCGGCGCTGACGCCGTGGCTTGCCACGCAACGCAGCTCGCGGCGGTCGGCGCTCAGGCGAAAGGCGATCGCCGCGTCGAGCTGCATCGCTTCGGCCACCAGCGGGCAGGCGGCGTCGATCAGCGTCGCCACGTCCGGCTGCGCCAGCGCGCGCAGGCCGAACTGGGCGACGAAGGAGCTGTAGCGGCCGCGCCGCACGGCGTCGCGAGTGCGCTTCAGGTCCGAGACGTCGCGCACCGACGCCGCGAACAGCTCGCGGCCGCCGTCGCGCACCGGGCCGAGCGCGATCTCGACCGGGAACTCGGTGCCGTCGCGGCGCAGCGCGTACAAGGGCGGGCCGGCCCCCATGTGGCGCGCCTGCGGCGCGCGCGCGTAGGCCTCGCGCCGCGCAGCGTGCGCCTCGCGCAACCGCTCGGGCACCAGCGCTTCGATCTGCAGGCCCAGCAGCTCGCCGCGCGGTATGCCGAACATGCGCTCGGCCTGCGCGTTGGCGAGCACGATGCGGCCGTCGCCCTCGATCACCAGGATCGCGTCGGGCGCGGTATCGAACAGGGCGCCGTAGACTTCCGCGGAAACGGCTCGCATGGTCGCTGCCGAAGTGTAGACGCGTTCGCCGGGCGGCGCATGCAGGCGCGCTTCCGCAACGAGAAGGGCAAGCCGGGCCCGTGCATACGCTGAACGGCTCCCGGCTCGCCGTGGGCCGCACGCGAGCGCGGTGGGCCGCGCGCCGCGGCCCTGATAAAATCCGCCCTGCCGCGGAGAGATGGCAGAGTGGTCGATTGCGGCAGACTCGAAATCTGTTGTGCGCGTAAGCGTACCGGGGGTTCGAATCCCTCTCTCTCCGCCACTTCTGCGCCTCGGCCCAGCCGGCACGCGAAGTCCTCCCCGTGAGGCATTCCGGGCGAAAATGCCCGTGCTCGCCATGAGATCGGTCCTCCTTTCGTTGTGCCTCGCGCTCGCCACCGCGGCGCATGCCGCGAACGACGAATTCTGGCCGGAGGTGCGCCTGTACAAGCAGCTGGACGAGACGGCGCGGCTGTACTTCAGCGCCGACTACACCGAGGGCAAGGAATCCAATGCCGCGAGCACGTCCGCGTCCGCGAACGTGACCGCCGCCGTCGACGTGTCGCTCGAGCCCGTGTGGCGCGTCGCCCTGCGCTCGCAGGACTGGGAGCGCAACCGCTACCTCTGGGCGCGCTTCGGCTACACCCGGGTGTCGAAGATCGAGCTCGGCACGCGCGAGCTGTCGGAAGATCGCGGGATCCTGGCGCTGAACGCGCGCGGCCAGCTGCCGGCCGAGATCTGGTTCGAGGGCCGGGCGCGCGCGGACCTGCGCTGGATCGGCGACGACTACTCGACGAGGTACCGGCTGCGCGGCCAGCTGGCGCGCGAGTTCGATCCCTTCGGCCGCGCGATGCTGCTCTACGCGCGCGCCGAGTGGTTCTACGACACGCGCTTCGACGCGCACTCGCGCACGCTGTCCCAGCTCGGCGTCGAGAAGTCGCTGACGCGGCACTTTCGCGTCGAGGCCTACCTCGCCTGGCAGTACGATTACCAGCCGCAGGACGACAGCCTGCACGCGCTCGGGCTGGTGGCGAAGTGGTACTACTGAGGCACGCCGGCTACAGCATCCAGTCGATCGCCAGCAGCGACAGGAACCCGACCCAGCCGCGCATCAGAAGGCCCATGCCCGGCTCGCTCGCGTAGACCTTCTCCCCCGCAGGGGTGCGCTCGATCCACTCCAGGTCGCCGTCCGCCGTCAGGCGCACCTGGTAGGCGCCGGCGGGGATGGTGGTTTCGAACGCGTGCACGAGCTGCGCGGCAAGCCGGGGACTGTCGATCAGCAGGCCCATCTCCGTGTTCAGCCTGGCGGAGCGCTCGTCGAAATTGAACGAGCCGACGAACAAGCGGCGGCCATCGATGGCGAAAGTCTTGGCGTGCAGGCTGCCGCTCGAGCTGCCCGACATCGAGCGCTCCTGCTCGCGCCCGCGCATCGCCACGTCCGGCTTGAGCTCGTACATCACCACGCCGGCGGCGAGCAGGTCCTTGCGCCGCTTGGCGTAGCCGGAATGCACGACGCTCACGTCCGTCGCGGCGTACGAGTTGGTCAGCACGCGCAGCCTCGTTCCACTGCGCGCGAGCGCTGCCAGCGACTGGGTCCCCTTCTTGCCCGGGACGAAGTAGGGCGAGACGAGGTCGAACGAGCGCTCGGGGGAGCCCACGGCGTCCAGCAACGAGGACAGCAGCAGCACGTCCGTGCGGCCGGTGGTGTCCAGCGTCTTCGCCGGATCGTCGCGCAGCACCCGCGCCGTCGCCCACTCGGCCTGCAGCTCTCCCGCCGCGATCTGCCGGGCGAGCGGCGTGACGCGGATCGCTTCGATGTACGAGGCGGAGACCGGGTCCGCGCGCGTGGCCGCGAACTTTGCGGCAAGTGCCTGGGCCGCGTCCGGCGCCGGGGCGCCGACCAGGCTCGCCGCCGGATAGGCCGACTCGCTGTTCCAGTACAGGTCGAATGCCTTCGACACCTCGCGCACCGCCGCCCCGACCGCGATCACGTCGAGGTCCTGGAACCAGACGCCGCCGCCCGCCGCGTAGTACTCGTTGCCGACGTTGCGGCCGCCGACGATCGCCACCTGGTTGTCCGCGGTGAACGACTTGTTGTGCATGCGGTGGTTCAGCCGCGAGAAATCCGAGAGGAAGTTGATGCCGCGCGCGCCGCGCACCGGGAACGGGTTGTACAGGCGCACCTCGATGTTCGCGTGCGCGTCGAGGGCGGCGAGGGTGTCGTCGAGGCCGCTCGTGCCGCCGTCGTCGAGCAGCAGCCGCACGCGCACGCCGCGCTGCGCCGCGCGCCATACCGCCTCGAACAGCAGGTAGCCGATCTGGTCGCCGTGCCAGATGTAGTACTGCAGGTCGAGCGACTTCTCGGCGGCGTTGGCGAGCAGTACCCGTGCGGCGAACGCATCGCGTCCGTCGGGCAGCGGGTGGATGCCGGTCTTGCTCGGGTTGGCGGCAGCGCGTGCCGCGACGAGGCGGCCAAGCTGCGTTCCGTCAGTGGCGGCGAGGGCGGTGGTCGGCGTCCGGCCCTCAAGCGAGGGCAGGCTCGCGCAGCCCGCGAGCAGCGTGGCGAGGACTGCAGTTACGCTGCGGTGCCACACGCTAGAAGTACAGGCTGCCATACAGCATCAATCCGGTCCAGCTGCTGTCGTAGAAAAGCGTCGCCGCATCCTCCTTCGCCTCGAGGTTGATGCCGAAGCGGTTGAACGCGGCGCCCAGCCCGAGCGTCCGGGTCGCGCGGTACTCGAGCCCGAGCAGGAAATCCTGCAGCCCGCCCTTCACCCGGTCGTCGTAGTTGACGAAGAAGAACTGGTAGTTGAAGTACGTCATCAATCGCGGCGTGAAGTTGTACCGCGCGAACAGGCCCCACACGGGCAGGGGCGCGGTCAGCGACTCGGTGCGCGCCTGGCTGATGCCGACCGCGTTGATGCCGATGGACGTGCCCATCACGTGCAGGCCGACCAGCGCGCCCAGCTCGACCTCCGGCTTGTTGTAGAGCGAATACTGGTAGTTGATCTTGTAGACGTCGAACTCGATCTTGCTGTCGACCGTCGTGCCGGTGGCGAAGTCCACGTCTCCCCAGCTGATGTCCGTCTGCAGTACCCGGTGGCCGTCGAACTTGAGCGTATACCAGGCGAAGCCGAGCGCGTGGCGGTCGTCGAACCGGTAGCGTCCGTCCAGCCGGATGACGTTGGTCGAGGTCTCGCCCCCCAGGGTCTCGGCGAAATCGATGTACGCCCCCACGGGCGCATTGTTGGCGTCGAGGCGGACCAGCTGCTCGGCATCGTTGACGCTGTAGCCGCCCAACCGCAGCATCAGGCGGTCTGGCAGCGGCTCGCCCTCTGCCCGGGCGGGGACGGTGAATGCCGTCATCGCGGCGAGCGCAACCGGAACGAGCAGCGCTTGAGGCACGCGGCAAATGGCGTATCCCTTCACTGTGAATGGATTCTCGCGTGCATCGCGCCGATGCGCAATGGCACAGCCGGCGCGGGCCAGGCGATGAAACGGCCGGAAACGGCGCCGCGTTCTGTAGGAGAATGCCCCCTTTTTCCCGCCATGAACGCTCCCCAGATCCAGTTCGATCCCGAGTCCGCGCGCTTCGGCAGCGCGCGCACGCAGAAGCGCCTGGAGGACGACCGCCTGCTGGTCGGCAAGGGCCTGTTCAGCGACGACCGGCGCTTCGAGAATGAGGCCGCGCTGGCCGTCGTACGCTCGCCATACGCGCACGCGAAGATCCGCTCGGTCGACCTCGCCGCGGTGCGCGCCGCACCCGGCGTGCTCGCCGCCTGGACCATGGCCGAGCTCGCCGCCGACGGCGTGAAGCACATTCCGTATCCGCCGCTGTTCAAGCGCGCCGACGGCCAGCCGATGTCCACGCCGCTGCGCACGCCGCTTGCGTCCGAGCGCGCGTTGTACGTGGGCCACCCCGTCGCGGCAATCGTCGCCGAGACGCGCGTGCAGGCGCAGGATGCTGCCGAGCTCGCCAACATCGAGTACGAGGAGCTGCCTTGCGTGGTCGACGCGCGCGACGCGGTGAAGCCGGGCGCGCCGCAATTATGGAACGAGGCGCCCGGCAACGTCGGCGGGGAGACGCGCTACGGCAAGCCGGAGGACGTCAAGGCCGCCTTCGCGAAGGCGGCGCACGTCACCGAGATCGAGTTGCACAACCAGCGCGTGATCGCCATGGCGATGGAGCCGCGCTGCGCGATCGGCGTGCACGAGAGCGGCCGCACCACCGTGTACACGCAGTCCCAGCAGCCCACGGGCGCGCGCGACGCGCTCGCCGCCGCCCTGGGCGTAAAGCCGACGGACCTGCGCGTCGTGAACGGCGACATCGGCGGCGGCTTCGGCATGAAGACGGGTGCCACGCCCGAGGAGGCGCTCGTCGCCTACGCGTCGAAGAAGCTCGGTCGCCCGGTGCGCTGGCGCGGCGAGCGCAGCGAGGAGTTCCTTGCCGCGCACATGGGGCGCGACATGCATTTCAAGGCGGCGCTCGCCCTGGACAAGGACGGGCGCATTCTCGCCCTCCGGCTGCACATGCTCGGCAACATGGGCGCCGTGCCGGTGGCCTCGTCGGCGATGATCCCGCTGGCGATGGTGGCCAAGGTGGTGGCGTCGGTGTACCGCGTGCCGGTGGTCGACTATCACTTCCAGGCGGTGCTCACCAACACCATGGCCACGGGTGCCTACCGCGGCGCCGGGCGACCCGAAGGCAACTTCCTCATCGAGCGGTTGGTGGAGAAGGCAGGGCGCGAGATGGGCCTCGGTCCGGCGGAGATCCGCCGGCGCAACCTGCTGCAGCCCGGGGAGTTCCCGCACGCGACGCACGCCGGCGAGATCTACGACGTCGGCAACTTCCCGCGCATGCTGGACGGGCTGCTGAAAGCGGCCGCCTGGGACGGCTTTGCCGCGCGCGCCGCGGAGTCGAAGAAGCGCGGCCGGCTGCGCGGCCGCGGGCTCGCGGCTTACCTCGAGTGGACCGGCGCGCTGCCCACGGAGACCGTGGACATCGAGGTGGACGCGGACGGCCGCGTCACCGTGTTCTCCGGCACACAGGCCATGGGCCAGGGGCTGGAGACGACGTACGTGCAGCTCGTGACCGAGGTGCTGCAGGTTCCCGCGGCGAGCGTGACCATCGTGCAGGGCGACACCGACCGCGCCAACGGCGTCGGCAGCGTCGGCTCGCGCTCGGCGTTCGTCGGCGGCTCGGCGGTGGTGGCCGCGGGACGCACGCTCGTCGTGCGCGGGCGGGAGCTCGCGGCGGATGCGCTCGAGGCGGCGCTGGCGGACCTCGAGTTCCGCGATGGGCGCTTCACCATCGCCGGCACCGACCGGTCGCTCGGACTGGCGGAGCTGGCCGGCAGGCAGCCCGAGCGCCGCGTGCGCGTCTCGGCAACGCAGACGCCCTCGACGCCGTCGTGGCCGAACGGCGCGCAGGCCTGCGAAGTGGAGATCGACCCCGAGACCGGCGAAGTGTGGCTCGCGCGCCTGGCGAGCATGGACGACATCGGCCGCATCATCAATCACGCGATCGTCGAGGGACAGATCCAGGGCGGCATGGCGCAGGGCGTCGGCCAGGCGCTCTGCGAGCAGGCCGTGTACGACCGCGAGTCGGGGCAGCTGCTGACCGGCTCGCTCATGGACTATGCGGTGCCGCGCGCCGACCAGTTCCCGCCGATGCTGAACGCGTTCGACGAGAGCGTGCCGTGCACGACTAACCTGCTTGGCGTGAAGGGCTGCGGCGAGATCGGCACCATCGGCGCGGTGCCCGCGGTGGTGCACGCGGTGCTGGACGCGCTGTCCGGGTTCGGCGTCACGCACCTGGAAATGCCGCTCACGCCGGAGAAGGTGTGGCGCGCGATGCGCCGCACCTAGGTGCTATAGTCGGCCGCTCCATGAGCGCGGCCGTGCCCGGGGAGGGGCTCATGCGCGATGGAGCGAGTCGCGCGCTGGCCATCGCCTTTGTCGTGTCGGTCCTGCTGCACGCAGCGATCTTCGGACTGCTGCCGCGTCTGCGCGAGCTTGCCGCGCTCGTGCCGCCCGAGCCCGTGCCGCTGATCGCGCGCGTCGTGCACCCTGCGCCGCCGCCCGCGCCCCCCGCGGCCGTTCAGGAATCCCGCAGGCCGCTGCCTCCGCGCGCCAAGGCGCCCGCGCCCGTCATCACACCTCCGCCGGCGCCCGAGCCGGCTCCCGCGTCCACTCCCGCGCCGCAGGCGCAGGTGTCCGCGGCGCCGCCGGCACCGGCGCCCGAACCGGCTCCCGCGCCCGCGCCGGTCACCGTTACGCCCGCGCCCGCGCCGGTCGCGTCCGTGATCGATCCGGCAGCGCTTGGACGCTATCGGCTGGGGCTGCTCGGCCAGGCGGCGCGCTACAAGCGCTACCCGCGCGCCGCGATCGACAACAACTGGGAGGGAGAGGTGGTGGTGCGCATGGCGGTCGACGCCGATGGCCGCATCGCCGCGCTGCGCGTCGCGCGCAGCTCGGGCCACGAGGTGCTCGATCGCCAGGCGCTGGAGATGTTCCGCAACGCCATGCCCTTCGTGCGGATCCCGGGCGCGCTGCGCGGCCGGGAGTTCGAGCTCGAGCTGCGCGCGGTCTACAGCCTTCGCGATCAGCGCTCGGGCTGAAAGGCGACGACGTGGTCCACGTCGAGACGCACCCCGATACGCTCGCCGAGCGCGTGATTGTGATGGCTCGGCACCAGCGCCAGCACGCGGCGCCCGCTGCCCAGGCGCAGCGTGTACAGGATCTCGGCGCCGCGGAAGGCCTTGTGCACCACTTCGGCCTTGAGGCTGGAAGCGTCGTCGTGCACGACGTCGTCGGGCCGCAGCAGGATGTCGGCGAGGCAGCCCTTGCCGCATTCGTCGCAGCCCACCTGGCAGGCGGTCGGCACGTCGCCCTCGAGCGTGCCGAGCTCGATCTCGACCTGGCGCGCGTTCAGCACCCTGGCCGGCAGGAACACCCCCTGGCCGACGAAATCGGCGACGAAGCGGTTGGCCGGACGGTGGTAGAGGTTGTAGGCGATGTCCCACTGCTCGATGCGCCCCTCGCGCATGACGCCGATCTCGTCGGCCACCGCGAAGGCCTCCTGCTGGTCGTGCGTGACGAGGATGGCCGTGGCGCCGCTCGCCTTGATGATGTCGCGCACTTCGTGCGACAGGCGCTCGCGCAGGTCGACGTCGAGATTGGAGAAGGGCTCGTCGAGCAGCAGCAGCTCGGGCGCCGGCGCGAGCGCGCGCGCGAGCGCCACGCGCTGCTGCTGGCCGCCGGAGAGCTCGTGCGGGTAGCGTCCCAGCGCGTCGCCGAGCCCGGTGAGCTCCGCGAGCTCGCGCACGCGCGCCTCGCGCGCGGCGCTCTTCAAGCCGCGCAGCCCGAAGGCGATGTTGCCTGCCACGTCGAGGTGCGGGAACAGCGCGTACTCCTGGAACACCATGCCGATGCGCCGCCCTTCGGGTGGCACCATGACGCCGTCGCCCGAGACGAGCTGGCCGTTCAGGCGGATGCGCCCGGCGCGCACGGGCTCGAAGCCGGCGATGCAGCGCAGGACCGTGGTCTTGCCGCAGCCGCTCGGTCCCAGCAGGCAGCCGATCGCGCCGCGTGCCAGCACGAAGTCCACCCCGCGGATGACTTCGCGCGCTTCATAGCCATGATGCAGTCCTTCGATCTCAAGCTGATTCACGTACCCATTATACGGGTCCGGGAACAATAATCGTTCTTGTTAGAATTGCGAGTGCTTTCCTATCAAACAGTTAGGCAGGCAACCGGCCTGGGTGCGGCGGTCGTTGGCGGGGTCCTCGCGCTGCCCATCGTCTGGGTCGCGGGCAGCGTCCTGCAGCCGGCCGGCGATGCGTGGCGGCACATCGCGGCCACGCTGCTGGGCGCCTACGTGGCAAACACGGCGCTGCTGGTGGCGCTTGTGGCTTGCGGGGTCATCTCGATCGGCGTGATCTCTGCGTGGCTGGTCGCCAGCTACCGCTTTCCCGGCTCGCGGCTGCTGCAGTGGGCGCTCGTGCTGCCGCTCGCCATGCCGGCCTACGTCCTGGCCTATGCGTACACGGACTGGCTGCAGTTCGCCGGGCCAGTGCAGGGCGCGTTGCGCGCGCTGACCGGCTGGCAGGTGCGCGAGTACTGGTTTCCCGAGATCCGTTCGCTCCCCGGTGCCGCGGCGGTGCTGTCGCTCGCGCTCTATCCGTATGTGTACCTCATCGCGCGCGCCGCATTCCGCGACCTGCCACGCAGCGCCATCGAGGCCGGCCGGCTCGCGGGCCTCGGCGCGTGGGGCAGCCTGCTGCGTGTCGCGCTGCCGCTCGCGCGTCCGGCGGTCGCGGCCGGCACGGCGCTCGCGCTGATGGAAACCCTTGCCGATTTCGGCACGGTGTCCTACTTCTCCCTGGAGGTGTTCACCACGGGAATCTTCAAGGCCTGGTTCGGCATGGGCGACGCCACCGCCGCGGCGCAGCTCTCGACCTGCCTGCTCGGCTTCGTGGTCCTCGTGCTGGCGCTGGAGCGCGCCACGCGCGGCCGCTCGGCCTTCCACGCCGGCGGGCAGGCGAAACCGGTGCCGCTGCAGCGCCTGCGCGGCGCGCCGGCCGCGCTGGCGACGCTCGCCTGCGGGCTGCCCGTGCTGGCGGGCTTCGTGCTGCCCGCGGCCATCCTCGCGCAGCTCGCGCTCGAGAGCCCCGAGGCGCGCGGCGGGGCGCGCCTGCTCGCGCTAATGGCCAACAGCTTCACCGTGTCGGGGGTCACCGCCGTGGCGGCCGTGGCGCTGGCCGTGGGCCTGGCGTACGCGGCGCGGCTGACGAGGAGCGGGCTCGCCGCCGGCGCCAACCGCCTGGCCGCGCTCGGCTACGCCGTGCCGGGCGCGGTGGTCGCGGTGGGCGTGCTGGTGCCGCTCGGGCGGCTGGACAACTGGCTCGCGGGGATGGTCGAGGCGGCTACCGGCAAACCGGCAGGGCTGTTGCTCACCGGCAGCATCGCCGCGCTGGTGTACGCCTGCCTGGTGCGCTTTCTCGCCGTCGCGCTGCAGACCGTCGACGCAGGGCTGCAGCGCATCACGCCGAGCATGGAGGACGCGGCGCGCAGCCTTGGCGCCTCCCCCGCGGCGGCGCTGGCGCGCGTGCACGCGCCGCTGCTCGCGCCGAGCCTCGCCACCGCGGCGCTGCTCGTGTTCGTCGACGTGATGAAGGAGCTGCCGGCCACCTTCGCGCTGCGGCCGTTCGACTTCGACACCCTGGCCGTGGAGGCCTATCACCTGGCCAAGGACGAGCGGCTCGCCGAGGCTGCGGTGCCCTCGCTGGTGATCGTCGCCGTGGGGCTGGTGCCGCTCGTGATCCTCGCGCGCCGCTACTTCCAGCCCACGCGGTCGTAGATCTTCTGCGCCGCCGGCTGGTTGCGCCCGAGCGCGGCGACGTTCAGCGGGTCGTACTTGAAGGCGCCGAGTTGCGCGAGCACCGGGTTGTTCACTCGCACGGATGGCACCACCGGCCACTCGTTGTTGCCGTCGGCGAAGTAGCGCTGCGCGTCGTCGCCCGCCAGGTACTCGAGGAACGCGACCGCGGCTTCCCGGTGCGGCGCGTGCTTGAGGACGCCGGCGCCCGAGACGTTCACGTGCGCGCCGCGCCCCGACTGGTTGGGAAACACGACGCCCACCTTCCCGGCCAGCGCGCGGTCCTCGGCCTTGGTCGAGCGCGCGAGGCGCGCGTAGTAGTAGTGGTTGCTGATCGCCACGTCGCATTCGCCCGCAGCCACCGCCTTCAGCTGGTCGGTGTCGCCGCCCTTGGGCTCGCGCGCCATGTTGGCGCGCACCGCCCCGGCCCAGGCTTCGGCCTGCGCTTCGCCGAGCTGCTCGATCAGCGAGGCCATGAGCGACAGGTTGTACATGTTGGTCGAGGAGCGCACGCAGACGCGGCCCTTCCACTTCGGCTCGGCGAGCGACTCGTAAGTGGGGATCTCCGAGGGCTGCACGCGCCCCTTGGCGTAGGCGAGCACGCGCGCGCGCATCGAGTAGCCGAACCACAGGCCCTGGGGATGGCGGAAGCTGGCCGGAATGCGCTGCTCGAGCACCGGCGATTTCACGCCCTGGAAAAAGCCCAGCTGCTCCGCCCGCCAGAGGCGGCCGGCGTCCACGGTGATCAGCACGTCCGCGGGGCTGCGCGCGCCTTCGTTGCGGATGCGCTCGATGAGCGCGTCCTCGCCCGCCTCGATGCGATGGATGCGGATGCCGGTCTGCCTGGTGAAGCCCTCGTAGAGCGCCTCGTCCGTCTGGTAGTGCCGGGACGAATAGATGTTGAGGACCTTGTCCTCGGCGAGCGCGGGAAGCGCGATTACCCCCGCCAGCGCGGGGAACAGGAGAAACCGTTTCACGAAGGACATTTGGGCCTCGGACTCGAAGGGAGGCCAGATGGTAGTTGCTCTCATTAATTTGGTCAACCGTAATGAGAACTATTATTGTTATCTAGAGCGATGCAGCCCGGATTCGCCGTGCCCCATCGAAGCGCCGTATCCAGTAACGGCCGTTGATCGGCTCGACCCTCACCTGTGCGCCGGTCTTGGGCGCGTGCACGAACCGTCCGTCGCCGAGATAGATGCCCACGTGCGAGAACGGCCGGTTGAGCGTGTTGTAGAACAGGAGATCGCCCGCACGCAGTTCCGATAGACTCACGCGCACCCCCATCTCGCTCTGCGCGCGGGCGTTATGCGGCAGCTCGATGCCGTAGGCCTCGCGATACACATGCGCCACCAGGCCGCTGCAATCGAACCCCGACTCCGGGGACTTTCCGCCGTACCGGTAATCGACTCCGAGCGCAAGAAGGGTCTGCAGCAACGCTTCGGCGCGCTCCGCGCTCATTGGCCCGGTGTCGTGCGGCGGCGGTTCCGGCGGCAGCGTCGCGCAGCCCATCGGAAGAGTTAAAATCAACAAATACATGGACTTGCGAATCATAGTTAAAGTAATCTAGCCCACATCTCCAGTGAAAGCAACCACTTACCTTCTCCTGCTCCTGGGCGCCGGGGCGGCCTTTGCGCAGGCGAGCCTCGAGGTCATCGAGCTACGGCATACGACGGCGGAGCAGGTGCTGCCTTCACTGCGGCCCCTGCTCGAGCCAGGCGGCGTGCTCACCGGCCAGCGCAGCCAGCTCATCGTACGCACGAGCCCGCGCAATCTCGAGGAACTGCGCCGCGCGCTGCAGACGCTCGACGCGCCCGCGCGCCGCCTGGTGATCTCGGTGCGCTTCGATGCGGCAGGGCAAGCCGAGCAGTCCGAAGCCTCGGTGGACGCGCGCATCTCCAATCGCGGCAGCCGGGTCGAGCTGCGTGCCGGCGAATCGCGCGGTGTCTCCGGCGAGCGCGTCGATCAGCGCCTGCAGGTGCTGGAAGGCGGGCGCGCCTACATTGCGACGGGCACCAGCTTCCCGATCCGGCATGCGGACGGGGTCCAGATCCGCGACGCGGCGAGCGGCTTCGAGGTCATCCCGCGCCTGGCCGGAGGGACGGTCATCCTGCAGATCGCGCCCCAGCGCCAGAGCACCGGCGCCCTCCCGGGAAGCGTGGACAGCCTGGATTCAGCGACCACCGTGCGTGCGCGCCTGGGCGAGTGGGTGGAGATCGCGCGCATCGAGCAGTCCTCGGCGCGTCGCGATCGCGCCCTCGGCGCAGGCGCGACCGGCCGAGACGCGGCGAGCCGGAGGGTCTGGGTCCGGGTGGACGAGGTCCGGCCCTGAGCGCGGCCGCCGCGCGCGCGCTCGAGCGCCTGTTCGCGGCGGACGGGCCTCTCGCCGCGCAGATCCCGGGCTACCGGCCGCGCGCGCAGCAGCTCGAGCTCGCGCGCGCCATCCTCGCCGCGATCGAGGGCGACGCGCCGCTGGTCGCGGAAGCCGGCACTGGCACCGGCAAGACGCTCGCTTATCTCGTCCCGGCGCTGCTCGCCGGCGGCAAGGTGATCGTCTCCACCGGCACCAAGACCCTGCAGGACCAGCTCTACGACCGCGACCTGCCGGCGGTGCGGCGCGCGCTCGCCTCGGGCGCATCCAGCGCGCTGCTCAAAGGCCGCGCCAACTACGTGTGCCTGCACCGCCTGGAGCGCGCCGCGGCCGAAGCGCGGCTCGCGAGCCGCGAGGAAAGCGCGCAGCTGCGCCGCATCGAGCGCTTCGCCGCGGCGAGCGCGAGCGGCGACCGGGCCGAGCTGCCCGACGTCGCCGAGGACGCGCCGGTCTGGCAGCACGCCACCTCGACGCGCGACAACTGCCTTGGCCAGGAATGCCCGCGCTACCAGGACTGCTTCGTCATGAAGGCGCGCCGCGCGGCGCTCGCCGCGGACGTGGTCGTCGTCAATCACCACCTGTTCTTCGCCGACGTGGTGTTGCGCGACGAAGGCGTGGCCGAGCTGCTGCCGGCGTGCAACACCATCATCCTCGACGAGGCCCACCAGCTGCCCGAGACCGCGCGCCTGTTCTTCGGCGAGACGCTGTCCAGCGGACGGCTCGTCGAGCTCGCGCGCGACGCGCGCCTCGAGCTGGCCGCCGCGGGCGGCGCCTCGCCAGAGCTGGAGCGTCTCGCGGCGGGCCTGGACAAGGCGGCGCGCGACCTGCGCCTCGCGTTCGGCGACGAGCCGGCGCGCCTCGCCTGGCCGCAGGCCGCGGTCCGGCCGCGCTTCGGCGCGGCGCTCGCCGCGCTGGAGACGGCGCTCGAGGCGCTCGCGGCGTCGCTCGCCGCGCAAGCCGAGCGCAGCGAGGGCCTGCAGTCGTGCGCGAAGCGCGCGGCCGAGGCGCGCGTGCTCCTCGCACGCATCGCCGGACAGCCGGACGGCGAGCGGGTGCGCTGGGCGGAGGTGTTCGGGCAGGCCGTGCAGCTGCACCTGACGCCGCTCTCCTGCGCGGAGCTCTTCAGGCGCCAGCTCGAGGAAGCGCCGCGCGCCTGGATCTTCACCTCGGCCACGCTCTCGGTAGGAGGCGAATTCGCCCACTACCAGCGCGAGATGGGACTGGAGGCGGCGCCCGCGCGCAGCTGGCCGAGCCCCTATGATTTCGCGCACCAGGCGCTGCTCTACGTGCCCAAGGGCATGCCTGCGGATCCGAACGATCCGGGCTATACGGACGCGGTGGTCGAGGCCGCGCTGCCCGTGCTGCAGGCAAGCGGCGGGCGCGCATTTCTGCTGTTCACCACCCTGCGCGCGCTGCGCCGCGCCGAGGCGCTGCTGCGTGACCGGCTGCCTTACCCGCTGCTCGTGCAGGGCACCGGCTCGCGCAGCGCGCTGCTGGCGCGCTTTCGCGAGCTGGGCAACGCGGTGCTGCTGGGCAGCGCGTCGTTCCGCGAGGGCGTGGACGTGCGCGGCGAGGCGCTCTCGCTGGTGGTGATCGACAAGCTGCCCTTCGCGCCGCCCGACGATCCGGTGCTCGCCGCGAGGATCGAGGCGCTGCGCGCGCGCGGCGGCAACCCCTTCACCGAGTTCCAGCTGCCGCAGGCGATCCTGCAGCTCAAGCAGGGCGCCGGGCGCCTGATCCGCGACGAGACCGACCGCGGCGTGCTGATGATCTGCGACCCGCGGCTCTACTCGCGCCCCTACGGGCGCACGGTGCGCGACAGCCTGCCGCCGATGAAACCGGTGCGCGAGCTGGCCGAGGTGCGCGAGTTCTTCGCTAGAATCCGCGCATGAAGATCCTCATCACCGGCGGCGGCGGCTTTCTCGGCTTCAGGCTCGCGCAGGCGCTGCTGGCGCGCGGCCAGCTCGGCGGCAAGCCCATCACCTCGCTCACGCTGCTCGACGGCGCGTTTCCGCCCGCCGCGGCGCAGGAGCCGAGGCTCAGGGCGGTCACCGGCGACGTGTCCGACGCGAAGACGCTCGCGCAGGTGTGCCCGCCCGACACCGATGCGGTCTTTCACCTCGCGGCGGTGGTGAGCGGCGCGGCGGAGGCCGATTTCGACCTCGGCATGCGCGTCAACCTGAAAGGCACGGAGCTCCTGCTGGAGACGATGCGCCGCTGCGCCACGCCGCCGCGCCTCGTGTACACGAGCTCGGTGGCGGCGTTCGGCGGCGTGCTGCCCGCGGTGCTCGACGATGCCACGATCGCCAACCCGCAGACGTCCTACGGCACGCAGAAGGTGATCGGCGAGTACCTGGTCTCGGATTACTCGCGCAAGGGCTTCCTCGATGGAAGGTCGCTCAGGCTGCCGACCATAGTGGTGCGCGCCGGCAAGCCGAACGCCGCGGCCTCGTCGTTCGCGAGCGGCATCCTGCGCGAGCCGCTGAACGGCGAGCTGTCCGAGTGCCCGGTCGCGCCCGAGACCGGCGTGTGGCTGCTGTCGCCGCGCCGCGTGGTGGACGCGTTCATCCACGCGTGGGAGCTGCCGGCCGACGCCTGGGGCACGCAGCGCTGGCTGAATCTGCCCGGCATCACGGCGAGCGTGGCCGAGATGCTCGAGGCCCTGAAGCGCGTCGCCGGCGCGAAGGTCGCCGGGCGCGTGGTGTTCAAGCCCGACGCGCGCATCCAGGCCATCGTCAAGACCTGGCCGGTGAACTTCCGCACGCCGCGCGCGCTGCAGATGGGCTTTCGCGCCGACCCGGACGTGGACACCGTCATCCGCGACTACCTCGCGGACGAACGGATCAAGGTCTGATTACCAGTCCGGGTCCCAGACGCGCCACCAGGCCACGTCGCGCCTCACCGGGCCCTTGAAATAGGGGCTGTCCGGGAAGTTGTGGCGCATGACGCGCTCGGCGTCGTCGCGCAGGTCCTTGATGCCGAGCGCTTCGTAGGCCTTGATCATCACGAACAGCGCCTCCTCGGTCGCCGGCGCGTCCGGGTAGTTCTGCACGACCTGCTGCGCGCGGTTGACCGCCGCGAGATGGGCGCCGCGCTTCATGTAGTAGCGCGCCACGTGCACCTCGTGGCGCGCGAGCGCGTTGACCAGGTAGCGCATGCGCGCCGCGGAATCCTCGGCGTACTTCGAGGTCGGGAAGCGGGTGACCACCTCGCGGAACGCGGCGTAGGCTTCGCGCGTAGAGCGCGGATCGCGCTCGGACATGTCGGGATCGGAGAGCACTGCCAGCAGGCCCTGGTCCTCGGTGAAGTTGATGAGGCCCTTCAGGTAGTAGGCGTAGTCGAGCGCCTCGTGGTTCGGATAGAGCTTGATGAACCGGTCGACCGAGGCGATGGCCGCGGCGCGCTCGTCGTGCTTGAAGTGCGCGTAGCCCAGGTCGAGCTGCGCCTGCTGCGCGTAGCGCCCGTAGGGAAAGCGCGCCTCGAGCTTCTCGAGCAGCTGGATGGCCTTCTGCCAGTCGCGCGACTTCATGGCGTCGCGCGCCTCGCCGTAATGGCGCTCGACGGTCCAGCCCGCCGTCTCGTCGGCGGGCTCCGTCGCCGCGCATCCCGCCGCGAGCAGGGCGGCGGCGAGCAGAGCCAGTACACTTCTTCTCATGGGGCGCGATTATAAGGACGAATCACACGCCGACTGGGACGCGGCCCTCGTCGCGCCCATGCGCGCCGAGGCGCCGCGCTCCCTTGCGGGCCTGCGGTTGGACCAGGCGCTGGCGCGCATGTTCCCGCAGTACTCGCGCAGCCGATTGCAGGCCTGGCTGGCGAGCGGCCACCTGCGGATCGACGGCGCGCGCGGCGCCGCGCGGCAGATCGTGCGGGGGGGCGAGCGCGTCGAGCTCGCGCCCCCGGTGCCGCCGGCCGGCGCCGCGCCGCAGCGCAGCGCATGCCGCTCAAGGTGGTGCACGAGGACGACGACCTGCTCGTGCTCGACAAGCCCGCCGGGCTGGTGGTGCATCCCGGCGCCGGCGTGCCCGACCGCACACTCATGAACGCGCTGCTCGCGCATGCGCCGCAGCTCGCGGGCGTGCCGCGCGCCGGCATCGTGCACCGCCTGGACAAGGACACGACCGGCCTCATCGTGGTGGCGAAGACCATCGAGGCGCAGGTGAGCCTCGTGCGCCAGCTCGCCGAGCGCACGATGCGCCGCGTGTACTGGGCCGTGGTGCAGGGCGACCCGCCGGCGGGCGGCGTGATCGACGCGCCGGTCGGCCGCGACGCGCGCGCGCGCACGCGCATGGCGGTGACGCGGCGCGGCAAGGACGCGGTGACGCGCTATCGCGTGCTCGAGCGATACGGGCGCGCGGCGCTGGTCGAATGCCGGCTGGAGACCGGGCGCACGCACCAGATCCGGGTGCACTTCCAGCATATCCGCCATCCGCTGGTCGGCGAGGCGACCTACCGGCGTGGCACGCGCCACGGCATCGCTTTCGCGCGCCAGGCGCTGCACGCCGTGGAGCTCTCGCTCGCGCATCCGCGCACGGGCAAGCCCATGAGCTGGCGCGTCGAGCCGCCGGCGGACTTCAAGCGCCTGCTGGCGAGCCTGCGGCGTGATCATTCCTGACTGGCCGGTCGCGCCGCGCGTGCGCGCGCTGGTCACCACGCGCGGCGAAGGCGAGCCGCTGCTGCCCGCGGCGCCCGCCTGGCTGCGGCAGGTGCACGGCACGCGCGTGGTGGACGCGGCCGCGGCCCTCGGGCGGCCGGAGGCCGATGCGTCCGTGGCGCGCGCGCCGGGCGTGGTGTGCGCGGTGCAGGCCGCCGATTGCCTGCCGGTGCTGCTCGCCGACGAGGCCGGCACCGTCGTCGGCGCGGCGCACGCGGGATGGCGCGGCCTCGCGGCGGGGGTGATCGAAGCCACCATCGATGCCATGCAGGCGCCGGGCGAGCGACTGCTCGCCTGGCTCGGGCCGGCCATCGGCCCGGCGCACTACGAGGTGGGCGACGAAGTGCGCGACGCGTTCCTCGTGCGCAACGCGGCGGCTGCGGCCGCGTTTTCGGGGAATCGCCCGGGACACTGGCTGCTCGACCTGTACGCCGTGGCGCGCCAGAGGCTCGCGGCGCGCGGCGTGGTGCGCGTGCACGGCGGCGGGTTCTGCACGTTTTCGGACGCCGCGCGCTTTCCATCGTGGCGGCGCGACCGCACGCGCGAGCGCATCGCCGCGTTCGTCTGGTTAGAATCGCGCACCCCATGACCCTCGCCTGGATCGTGCTGGCGTGCCTCGCGGGCGGCGTGCTGTCGGTGCTCGCTGCCGCCTTTGCGCTCGTGCTGCGCGCCACTTGGGTGCCGATGCTGGTGTCCTTCGCCATCGGCACGCTGCTCGGCGCTTCCTTCCTCGAGGTGGTTCCGCACGCCTTTGGCACAGGCGAGCCGCAAGGGGTCGCGGCGGCCATCCTGGGCGGCATCCTCGGCTTCTTCCTGCTGGAGAAGCTGCTGCTGTGGCGGCACTCGCACGACCATGGCGACGAGACCGGGTCCGCGCACCATCTGGAGCACACGCCCGCCGGCACGCTCATCCTCGTCGGCGACACTGTGCACAACTTCATCGACGGCGTGCTGATCGCGGCGGCCTTCCTGCAGAGCCCGGAACTCGGCCTGGTGACCGCCGTGGCGATCGTCGCGCACGAGATCCCGCAGGAGGTGGGCGACTTCCTCGTGCTGCTGCACTCTGGCTACTCGAAGGCGAGGGCTTTCGCCCTGAACGTGGTGTCCTCGATGGGCAGCGTGGTGGGCGGCGTGCTCGGCTACTTCGCGCTGCAGCGGTTCGAGGGCTGGGAGCCGACGCTGCTCGGGATCGTCGCGGCGAGCATGATCTATGTCGCGGTGGCGGACCTGATCCCGGGCCTGCACAAGCGGCCGGAGCTGCGCGCGACCGCGCAGCAGGCGCTGCTGATCGCCGCCGGGGTAGCGGTGATCGCGCTGGTTCGGGTCGTCGCCGGACACGGCCATTAGCATGGGGGTGGGCCTATGGCTCACCGAACGCAGGGGTGTTTGACCGGGGGCGATTGTGCGGCGCAAAATACCGCCCCTTGACAGAGCAACCCTCGCCTGCAGACTTCGTCGCGTCGATCGCGCAGTCCGGCAATGACATGGCGAAGAACTGGCTGCGTCTCGCAGCCGGCGCCCCCGGCCAGAGCGGGCCGGCGGAGTACCTCGCGCGCCTGAGCGCGGATTCGAGGCGCATCGGCGCGATCCAGGCCGACTACCTGGAGAAGCAGCGCCGGCTGTGGAGCGAGCTCGCCGCCGGGGGCACGCCGGTGGCGGCGCGCGCCGCGCCGGCCGATCGGCGCTTCTCGGCGACCGAATGGCGCGACGACCCCTATTTCAACTACCTGAAGCAGTCGTACCTGCTCGCCGCCGAATTCCTGGAGAAGCTGGTTGAGGCCGCGGATCTCGAGGGACAGGCGAAGGACCGGCTGCGCTTCACGGTGCGCCAGTGGGTGGACGCGATGAGCCCGGCCAACTTCGCGGCGACCAACCCCGAAGTGCTGCGCGCGGCGCGGGAGACCAAGGGCGAGAGCCTGACCAAGGGCCTCGCCAATCTGCTGGCCGACGCCGGGCGCGGCCGCATCAGCCAGACCGACGAATCCGCGTTCGAGGTCGGGCGCAATCTCGCGGTCACGCCCGGCACGGTGGTGCACGAGAACGCGCTCATGCAGCTCATCCAGTACGCGCCGCTCACCCAGGAGGTGGCGAAGCGCCCGCTGGTCATGATCCCGCCCTGCATCAACAAGTACTACATCCTCGACCTGCAGCCCGAGAATTCGTTCGTGCGCTACGCGCTCGAGCAGGGGCACACGGTGTTCATGGTGTCCTGGCGCAATGTCGGCCCCGGCGAGGGGCATTACACGTGGGACGACTATCTGCGCATCGGCGTGCTCGAGGCGCTGGGCATCGCGCGGGCGATCGCCAGATCGGATCGCGTCAACGCGCTCGGCTTTTGCGTCGGCGGCACGCTGCTCGGCGCGGCGCTCGCGGTGCTGGCGGCGAAGGGCGAAGACCTCGTCGAGAGCGTCACCTATCTCACGACCATGCTCGATTTCTCGGACGCCGGGCAGATCGGGCTGTTCGTCGACGAGGTCAGCGTGCGCCAGCGCGAGGCGACGCTCGGGGGCGGCGGCATCCTGCCGGGCGTCGAGCTCGCCACCGTGTTCTCCGCGCTGCGCGCCAACGACCTCATCTGGCCCTACGTGGTGAACAACTACCTGCGCGGCGGCCGGCCGCCGGCGTTCGACCTGCTCTACTGGAATGCCGACAGCACCAACCTGCCGGGCCCGATGTACTGCTGGTACCTGAGGAACACGTATCTGGAGAACCGGCTGCGCGAGCCTGGTGCAGTGACCAACCTTGGCGTGAAGGTGGACCTGACGAAGGTGGTTCAGCCCAGCTTTGTCGTCGCCACGCGCGAGGACCACATCGTGCCCTGGCGCTCGGCGTACCGCTCGCTCGGCCTGCTCGGCGGCGAGAAGACGTTCGTGCTCGGCGCGGCCGGGCACGTGGCCGGCGTGATCAACCCGGCGTCCAAGGGCAAGCGCAGCTACTGGACCGGCGGGCCGTATCCCGCGGATCCGGATGCCTGGCTCGCGCAGGCCGCGGAGAAGCCCGGCAGCTGGTGGCCGCAGTGGGCCGGCTGGCTCGCGCAGTACGGCGGTGGCAAGCGCAAGGCGCCGGCGAAGCCGGGCAACGCGAAATACAAGGCGATCGAGCCCGCACCCGGGCGCTACGTCAAACAGAAGGCAGCCTAGAGAGCAAGGAGAAGAGCATGGAAGACATCGTCATCGTGGGGGCGGCGCGCAGCGCCATCGGCAAGTTCGGCGGGACGCTGGCGAGGACGCCGGCGGCCGACCTCGGCGCGCACGTGCTGAGGAAGCTGCTCGAGCGCTCGGGCGTGCAGCCCGCGCAGGTCTCGGAAGTCATCCTCGGCCAGGTGCTGGCCGCGGGCGTTGGGCAGAATCCCGCGCGCCAGGCGGCGATCAAGGCGGGCCTGCCCGACATGATCCCGGCCATGACCATCAACAAGGTGTGCGGCTCGGGCCTCAAGGCCGTGATGCTCGCCGCGCAATCGGTGGCCAACGGCGACTCGGAACTGGTGATCGCCGGCGGCCAGGAGAACATGAGCATCGCGCCGCACGTGATGAACGGCTCGCGCGACGGCTTCCGCATGGGCGACGCGAAGCTCGTCGACTCGATGATCGTCGACGGCCTGTGGGACGCCTTCAACCAGTACCACATGGGCGTGACGGCCGAGAACGTCGCCAAGGAGTACGTGGTGACGCGCGAGGAGCAGGACGAGTTCGCGGTCAAGAGCCAGAACAAGGCCGAGGCCGCGCAGAAGGGCGGGCGCTTCAAGGACGAGATCATTCCGTTCGAGATCCCCTCGAAGAAAGGCCCGGTGGTGTTCGCCGACGACGAGTACCCGCGCCATGGCGCGACGCTGGAGGCGATGAAGGGCCTGAAGCCCGCGTTCGACAAGAACGGCACGGTCACTGCGGCCAACGCCTCGGGCATCAACGACGGCGCCGCGGCGGTGATCGTCACCAGCGCGCGAAAGGCGAAGGAGCTCGGCCTGAAGCCCCTCGCGCGCATCAAGTCCTTCGCCTCGGCGGGCGTCGACCCGAAGTACATGGGCATGGGCCCGGTGCCGGCCTCGAAGCGCTGCCTCGCGCGCGCCGGCTGGGAGCCGAAGGACCTCGACCTGATGGAGATCAACGAGGCGTTCGCCGCGCAGGCGATCGCCGTCAACCGGCAGATGGGCTGGGACACGTCGAAGGTGAACGTGAACGGCGGCGCCATCGCGCTCGGGCATCCGATCGGCGCCTCGGGCTGCCGGATCCTCGTCACGCTGCTGCACGAGATGCAGAAGCGCGACGCGAAGAAGGGCCTCGCGTCGCTGTGCATCGGCGGCGGCATGGGCGTGGCGCTGGCGGTGGAGCGATGAGCGCGGTGCTGGAGCGGGTGCGGGGCGCGGCGACGCAGCCGGCGCTGGCGCGCATCGCGTTCGTCTCGGGCGGCATGGGCGGCATCGGCACGGCGATCTGCACGCGCCTGGCCGCCGCCGGCCACACGGTGGTCGCCGGCTGCCTGCCGGGCTACGAGCGCAAGGCCGAGTGGCTGGAGGCGATGCGGCACCAGGGCTTTCGCGTGCACGCCGCCGAAGGCGACGTAGCGAACTTCGACTCCTGCGCCGAGATGTTCTACCACGTGCGCTCGGTCGTCGGGCCGGTGGACATGCTGGTCAACAACGCTGGCATCACGCGCGATTCGCTCTTCAAGCGCATGACCGAGCAGGACTGGATGGCGGTGATCAACACGAATCTCAACAGCGTGTTCAACGTCACGCGCCAGGTGATCGACGGCATGGTCGAGCGCGGCTGGGGGCGCGTGGTGAACATCTCGTCGGTGAACGCCATCAAGGGCCAGTTCGGGCAGACGAACTATTCGGCGGCCAAGGCGGGCATGGCGGGCTTTGCCAAGGCGCTGGCCCAGGAAGTGGTGAGGAAGGGCGTGACCGTCAATACGGTCTCGCCCGGCTACGTCGAGACCGACCTGGTGATGGCGATCCGGCCGGAGATCCGCGAGCAGATCGTCGCCTCGATCCCGATGGGGCGCCTGGCGCGACCGGAGGAGATCGCCGCGGTGGTCGCGTTCCTCGTCTCCGAGGAGGCGGGCTACATCACCGGCGCGAACATCTCGGTGAACGGCGGCATGCACATGATGTAGTAGACTGATTTCGGAGGAGGGGGAAGCACATGGCACAGCAGAGGATCGCCGTCGTCACCGGCGGCATGGGCGGCTTGGGAGAGTCCATCTCCACCAAGATGGCGGATGCCGGCTACAAGGTGGTGGTCACCTACTCGCCGTCCAACACCAAGTACAAGTCGTGGCTCGACGAGATGAAGACGCAAGGCTACGCCTTCGGCGCCTACCCGGTGGACGTGGCCAACTTCGACGACTGCGCGGCGAAGAGCGCGCGCATCGCGCAGGAGATCGGCCCGATCGACATCCTGGTCAACAACGCCGGCATCACGCGCGACATGACTTTCAAGAAGATGTCCAAGGCGGACTGGGACGCCGTGATGCGCACCAACCTCGACTCCTGCTTCAACATGACCAAGCAGGTCATGGACGGCATGGTCGACCGGGGCTGGGGGCGCGTGATCAACGTCTCGTCGGTGAACGGGCAGAAGGGCGCGTTCGGGCAGACCAACTACTCCGCGGCCAAGGCCGGCATCCACGGCTTCACCAAGGCGCTGGCGCTCGAGGTGGCGAGGAAGAACGTCACCATCAACACCATCTCGCCGGGCTACATCGGCACCAAGATGGTGACCGCGATCCCCAAGGAG